>Ga0068862_100000130_pt1 | contig 87869 bp, 76 predicted proteins | sample KBSSwiS52_FD_66598 | JGI IMG/M metagenome (GOLD analysis project Ga0068862, IMG submission 66598) | Switchgrass rhizosphere microbial communities from Kellogg Biological Station, Michigan, USA - KBS Switchgrass S5-2 | ecosystem: Host-associated > Plants > Roots > Rhizosphere > Soil ...
GAGAAGAGCGACGCCTCGCCGGGAGAACCGCGCGATGGGCGCGGAGTCACGGACCCGCGACCAGGCGCGCCGCGAAGTACAGGCCGCAGCCCGCAAAGAAGCTGATGGGCATGCGCCACCCGAGCTTCGACTGAAATTCCGGAACGAGGTTCGACGCCGCGACGTACAGCGTCACCCCGGCGGAGATCGCGAGGCCGAGCTCGCGCAAACCCGTCACCCACTCGGTCAACAGCACGCCGACGACGGTTGCAACGCCAAGAGCCGCCGCGGCACCGAGCGCCGCCCGGCGACCCGCGCCTGCGGCGAGAAACAGGCTCGAGATCGCGAGCCCTTCAGGAAGCTTGTGCAGGAGAATAGCCATGAACACGAGGAAGCCGAGCGCGGGGCTCACGTCGAACCCGCTCGCGATGGCCACGCCATCGAAGAACGTGTGGAGCAACAACCCGACCAGCGCCGATGCGCTGACTGCGGTATTCACCTCGTGCGTCTCTTCGCCGAAGTGGAAGTGGCGCGCGAACGTGTGTTGCGTGAGATGCACGAGCAAGTATCCGGCGAGCGCGGCGAGCGCGGCGGTGCGACCGCCGCGCTCGATGGACTCGGGAAGCAGCTCGCCGAGCGACACCGCGATCATGAAGCCAGCGGACAGGGCCACCATGCCGTCCAGCGCGCGCACGCTCCACCGCGCGCGCGACGTCACCGCCGCGGCACCGAGCACATTCGCCGTCGCGGCAATGAGCGCGTACAGGAGCGGTGTGAGACTCACGCAGCGGTCAGTGCGAGGCGCTCCGCTGCAGCTCCCACGACTTGAACGAGATCAGGCGCTGGCGCGAACTCCGTCCGCTTGAGCCGCCAGCTCCGCGTTCTGACCATCCGTCGTTCTTCGAGGCCCTTCCCCTGGAGAATGTAGAACCACTGGTCGGTACGAGCGTAGATGAAGAGCTCGAGATGCGGATTGAGCGTCAGCTGGTCCTCGCTCGTGTAGACAGCGAACTCCACCCCGCCGAACGTGGAGAGCGGCGATTTCATTCGCGCGATCACCTCGCGGACGTCAGGCAGCGCGATGTTCTCGCCCTTCCACGACAGGCCCGAGCGCACGTCCTCGAGCGCGACGTCCACCGCAGGCGGCAGGTGCTCGGTGAGTGCGTGGAACAGGTCGACGACGCGCTCCGCGTTCGCGGTCACGTGTGCCGCGTAGTAGTCATCCTCGTGCACGAACGAGAAGCCATCGGTGCCGGCCCGAAAGCGCCGCCATACCGAGGCCTCGGGTTGTCGCCCTCGAAAGAACATGATCGCTCTAGCGCTCCACGTCGCCCGACTGACCGTCGGCGTCACGCGCGAGATTCCTCGCGTGCTGCATCAACTCCTCGCGCGTATTTCGCGTCGGGTCCTCCACGACCCGCTCCAGCAGTGCCCGTAGAATCTTACCGAGCGCCGGGCCCCGCGCGATTCCCTCGCGCAACAGATCCTCACCATCGACTGCCAGATCCGCGAGCTCGATCGGGTCACGATACGCGATGACGATGCCGCGACGATACACGCTACCCACACGCTCCGCGGTCGGCGCCGCACGTCCGGCCGCGCGAAGTGCCGCCCAGCGCGCCGACGCGGCGCGAAGCAGCTCGGCAAGCTGCGTCCGACCCGTCGCCGCGGCCCATCGACGGATCGTGGCGTCATCGGGCGCCGCATCCGACATCACGCGCGACATGGGCTCGAACAACAGCACCCACAGCTCGGCCAATTTCGTCATCGAGCGAACATCGGTGTTCGAGAAGCGCAGATCGTGCAGCGCCGTCCGCACACGCTGCGGCGCGAGACCGAGAAACATCGACAGGATGCGACGCCCGCGGCGTCCCTCGGCGCGTTCGGCCCGGCCGGTCCTCCCCGGCATCGGCACGTGGTCCGCAGCGGCGAAGGCGATGTCGTCCTGCTCGGCGAGCGCCGGTACGAGGGCAGCCATGGCTCCACTCGTTCGCCACATGTCGAGCGCGCGACTCGGGCATACGACCTGTTCCATCGTCTTCTCGATCTCCTGCTTCACCCGCTCGCGTGACAGACGACCCAGGTACGGCGCGCTGCGCACAATCGCGGCCCATGTCTCCGGCTCGATCGTGAAGCCGAGCCGCGCCGCGAAGCGGATGCCGCGGAGCGCGCGAAGCCGGTCCTCGCGCATGCGCTCGTCGGGTACGCCAACAGCACGCACGAGCCGCTGTTCGAGATCGCGCTGCCCGTCGAAAGGGTCCCTCAGCTCGCCGGTCCTCGGCGAGAAGGCGATGGCGTTGATGGTGAAATCCCGTCGCGCCAGATCGTCCTCGAGCGAGGCGCCGAACTCGACCACCGCGTGCCGCCCGTCCGTCTGCACGTCGCGACGAAAAGTCGTCACCTCGTGCATGATGCCGGCGTCGTCCAGGACTCCTACGGTTCCGAACTCGATGCCGACCGGGACCGTTCGCCGGAACAGCTTCTGCACTTCCGCTGGCGTCGCCGATGTCGCGACGTCCCAGTCGAGGTCGTCATGCCCGAGGAGGCCGTCGCGAATGGCGCCTCCAACGCCCCAAGCTTCGTGTCCTGCACCCTGGAGGCGCTCCACGATCCGGCGGACTGCGTCCGGCGCGATCGGTCGTCTCATGCGTGGCACGCATGTGCCAACCCAGCAGTTAGTTTCGTCCTTCTTCGGACCAGATCGCCGTCTGAAAAACCACCTCGCTTCGATATATTCCGCCCGTGCCAATCGACGCCCAGATCCTCTCGCGCTCCTGCGCCAGCGAGCGCTTCAAGACCGATGTCGTCGCCTTCGCCTCGCGAGCGGAGGCCCCCTCGATCGCCCTCACCCGGAACGTGCCGCGCATCAAGGTGATCCGCCTCGTCAACCACCTGCTGCACGCGCACCCCGAGTGGGCGATCGAGCGTCTTCACATAGACGCCCGCTCCGGTTGCTCCGACTTCGTCGGGACCGTCGTGGTGGAAGGCGCCGGTGAGTGCCGTGTGTTCGAGTTCGCCTGGGATTGCCGCTGGCGGGCCGAACAGCAAGGGTGGGTGGACCCGTACGGCTTTCCGGATCAGATCCGCGCCGCAGATGAGTTCGGCTGGAACTGCTTTCAGCGCTGGTCGGAACACCGGGCAGTTCAGCCTAACGGCTAACCGCACAGCACGCTTCCGCCGTTGACGTTCAGGATCTCGCCGGTCACGTGACGGGCGAGCTCCGAGCACAGAAAGACAATAGGGCCGGCGATGTCGCGTGCGCTCGCTACCCGACCGACGGGAATGGCTGCGGCAATCCTATCGCGGCCTTCGTTATCAAGCGCCTGTGCGACCATCTCGGTATCGACCCACCCCGGCGCCACGGCATTGACCGTCACGTCGCGCGGCGCCAGCTCCACCGCGAGGGACTTCACGAAAGAGATCATGGCGCCCTTCGACGCCGCGTAGTCCGCGTGGTAGGCCTCGCCACGCTGCCCCGCCGTGCTGGAAACCAGCACGATGCGCCCGCCGCGTTCGAGGTGACGAGCGGCCGCCCGCGTCGAGTAGAACATCGCGTCGACGTTCTCGCTCATCGTGCGACGCCAGTGCTCGTCGGTCATGTCCGTGAGCGGAATGTCCTCCGGGGGCCATATCCCGGCATTGCCAATGAAGATGTCCAGTCCGCCGAACTCGCGAACGGCGCGGTCGAACAGTGAGACCGTCCCGCTGAGCGCCGAGAGGTCGGCCGCGTGCGCAAATGCACGGACGCCGCGCTCCGCGAGCTTCTGGACGACATCCGCCGCTTCGGTCTGGCGCGAACGGTACCCGATTCCCACATCCGCGCCGCATTCCGCCAACAGGAGCGCCGTCGCCGCGCCGATGCCGCGCGACCCGCCCGTCACGAGCGCGCGCTTTCCACGAAGTGAGATCATAGGGAGATCAATCCTGACGCCAGCGACGTTGGAGCGCAGGTCATAGCGCCGTCATGCGGTGAGCTCCGCCTCGATGATCTCGCAGATCGCGTGCTCGATGCAGAGGTGGATCTCCTGCGCGCGGTCGGTGCGGTCGCTCGGCACGATGACGGAATGATCCGCGATCGCGCGCAACGCGCCGCCGTCACGGGACGAGAACGCCACCACCGGCGCGCCCTTCCGCTTCGCCGCCTCGGCCGCCTTGATCACGTTAGGCGAGTTGCCGCTCGTCGAGTGAATGATCAGCAGGTCCCGCGCGCCGACGAGCGCCTCGACCTGCCGCGAGAAGATCTCGTCGAAGCCAAAATCGTTCCCCGTCGCGGTGATGAGCGACGTGTCCGTCGTCAGCGCGACCGCGGGCAGCGCACGCCGGTTCTTCATGTACCGCACCACGTACTCCGTGGCCAGGTGCTGCGCGTCCGCGGCACTGCCACCGTTGCCGCAGAAGAAGAGCGTTCCGCCGCCGCGAAGCGCATCGCGCATCATCGTGCCGGCGCGCTCCGCGTCCGGACCGAGTCGCTCGGCCGCGCTGAGCGCGGTGGCCGCCAGCTCGCGGAGCCGCTGGGCGATCTGATCTTTCATGTGTCCTCGGTCTCGCTCATCGGGATCCGAACAGCAATTCGCGCAGACGATGAAAAACCCCGCGCCCGAGCGGCAGTGGCCCGACCGGCATCGTCACCTGATCGGCCAGCACGCGAGCCGCGTTGGAGTAGGTCAACAGCTGCGCGTGCTCGTCCGCGCCCATCTCCTCCAGCCACACGCGCGCCGCCACCAGCGATCGCCGGTCACCGTGATTGTCGCTCGCCAGGCAGTCGATCAGCCCGGCGGCGAGCAGCGACTTCGCGAGCTCGGTCATGGGCCCGCGCGCAAGAAGCATTGTCGCGTCGGTCTGAATGACGGCACCGGCATCCCGCCAGCTGCGCACCATGTCGAGCGTACACCCGTAGTACCGCTCCGGGTGAGCGACCACCGGCACGACGCCGGACCGGCGGATGCGCTCGAGCTCATCCGCCGTGCCCACAGGGAGGTACGCTCGCGGAAACTCGACGAGCACCGCCTTCGCGCCGCCGAGCGACAGCTCGGGCGCGCGGAGGTCGCAGCCCGGACGATCCAGCATGATCTCCCATCCGAGGCGCAGTTCGGGCTTGGGCGGCGCTGCGGCGATCAGCTCCGCGAGCAGCTCGCGGTGACGCTCGTACGGCGCCTGCTCCGCCCGCGATGCCAGCAGGTGCGGCGTGCAGACGAGCACCTCGAGACCGTGTCCCGCGAAGCGCTCGAGAACACCGACCGATGTCGCAATGTCTGCCGACCCGTCATCGACGCCCGGCAGGAGGTGAGAGTGAATATCGATCACGCGCGCGCAGCCGTTGCCAGGGAACGGACGTCGCTCGTCGGCGCACGCTCGAACACGGTCCCGACAACGACGTAATCCGCTCCCGCCGCACGGGCTGCCGCAGCCGCCGCCGGCGTGGTGATGCCGCCACCCACGAGCAGCGGCCCCTGTGTCGCTCCCCGAGCCGCCTCGATTGCTCGCACGCTGACGGCCCGAAGTGCGCCGCTCCCGGCCTCGAGATATGTCGCGTGCATACCAATCAGTTGGCCGGCACGGACGTGTGCCGCAATGCGCTCGGCGTCGTCCGCCGGCAGCGGGTCGGTGCCGGTCACGTGCTCGACGGAGCTTTCGCGGCCGCCGTCGATCAGCAGATACGCGGTGCTGACCGCGACGACGTTCCGATGTCGATCGAAGAACGACACCGCGCGCACCTGCTCTTCGACCAGATATCGCGGATTGCGTCCCGAGAGCAGCACGAGGAAGAGGACGGCGTCTACTTCGGCGCACAGCTCGTGAGCCGTCGCCGGGAACTGGACGATGGGCAGCGCCGGCGCAGCGCGTCGAATCGCGTCGATGTGGATGGCGATGTCGCCGCCGCGCCCGAGACTATCGCCGATGAGAAACCCACACGTACCCGCGTCGGCCGACCGGGAAGCGAGGGCAAAGGTGTCGTCGGGCGTCGTTCGACCAGGATCGACGAGCACGACGAGCCCGCCACGCGCGTCGAACGGGAGACGTGGGGCCACGAGGGCACTCACGCGCGATATGGCTCTGCCAGCGCCGCGATGGTCGCGAGCGCCTGGTGCGCGCTCGCGTCGATTCGCTCCGGTTCGTCGGCGGCCGATTCGAACGCGTACGTGACGAGGGCGTCGACGGCGAGCAGGTCGAGCGCGCTGGACCGTGTCAGGCAGCCGTCATGGAGCAGCGTCGCCATCGCCTCCCGCGCGGCGTCGAGCAGTTCGTCGGAGCTCGTAGGGCGATCGGCACGATGCGCCGTCATCGCGCGTATTCTCGCCGCGAGCGCTGGTGGTGGAGCCGGTGTCCGCGATTCGAGCCACGCAGACAAGGGCCGGTGCGTCGTCACGTGCCCCTCGCTCACGCGGCGCCCAACAACCCGCGCACGATGTCGGGCAGGCGGCCTAACGCCTCCGGAATCCGTGACGCATCCGGAATACCCGCCTGCGCCATGTGCGGTTTGCCGCCGCCCCGCCCACCCGCTGCCGCTGCGAGCTCCTTGATCACCGCGTCCGCACGGACACCGCGATCGCGGACGTCATCGGTGACGACCGCCAGCACGGTGCTCTTCCCGTCGTCGAACGTCGCGCCGAGTGCGGCCACGCCGGTCTTGAGGCGCTCGCGGATCGCGTCGCCGAGCGCCTGCAGCGATTTCACGTCGGGCACCGAGACGACCGTCGCAATGACGCGCATGCCGTCTACCGCCGTCGCCAACGACACCAGTCGTTCGACGACATCGCCGCCACCGCCGCGCATCGCTTCATCGAGGCGCTTCTCGAGCTGCCGCTTTTCCTGCAGCAGGGCATCCAGCCGCTGCGCCACGACGTCGCTTCCGGTCCCCGCCGGCAGCGCGACTTTCAGGCGCTCCGCGACGCGCGCCAATCCGTGCTCGCGGTCGGTCAGGAGCTCGAACGCCCGCGGGCCCGTGAGCGCGACAATACGCCGCACCCCGGCCGCCACGCCCGTCTCGCTCACGATCTTGAACAGTCCAATCTCGCTCGTGTTGCGGACGTGGGTCCCGCCACAGAGCTCGACCGATAGTCCGGGGATGGTCACGATGCGCACGACGTCGCCGTACTTCTCGCCGAACAGCGCCATCGCGCCGTCCGCCACGGCTTCCTTGTACGGCTTCTGCGCGAGCACAACCGGCACAGACGCCCAGACACCGCGGTTCACACGCTGCTCGATCTCGGTCAACTGCTCGGCCTTGAGCGGGCCATGATGCGTGAAGTCGAAGCGCAGACGATCCGGCTCAACGACAGACCCAGCCTGGTGCACGTGCTCGCCCAACACGCCACGAAGCGCCGCGTGCAGGAGGTGCGTGGCAGTGTGATTGCGCTCGGTGTCGCGTCGGCGGTCGGACGGCACGCGCGCGATCGCGCGACCGAACGTGATGTCGCCGGTGACCTTGCCGATCGCCGCGGTGCGCCCGTCGATCTTCTTCACATCGGTCACGTCGACGCGCCAGCCGTCGCCGACGATCTCGCCATGATCCGACACCTGACCACCGGACTCCGCGTAGAACGGCGTCTCGCGCAACAGGACTGCCGCGCGGCCCTCGTCCAGATGACGGACCGCGGTCACCATCGTATCGATCTCCACGGTGTCGTAGCCGACGAAGCTCGTGGCAGGCAGCGCGGAACCCGCATCGGCGGGCGCGGCGCTGCGCCACGCCGAGACATCCGCGAAGTCGTCGGCGCCGACGCCGAGCTTGCGCGACTTGCGCTCCGCTTGCGACTGGCTCCGCTGCTGCGCGAGCGCCGCCTCGAAGCCCGCGATGTCCACGGTGTAGCCGCGCTCGCGCGCCATGAGCTCCGTCAGATCGATCGGAAACCCGTAGGTGTCGTACAGACGGAACGCGTCGTCGCCGCTGATGGTGCCGCGAAGGTGCGTGGAGCCCTGCGTGGACCCGATGGGCGCCAGATCGTCGAACCGCGCCATGCCGCCGTCGATCGTCGCAAGGAACCGTTCCTCTTCCGCTTTCGTCGTCTCGATGATGTGCTGCTTCCGCTGCGCGAGCTCGGAGTACACATCCGACATCTGCGCGACCACTTCGTCGACCAGATACACAAGCGTCGGCGCGCGCCGGCCAAGCAGCCAGCCGTGACGCACCGCGCGCCGGAGAATCCGGCGCAGGACGTACCCTCGACCTTCGTTCGACGGGAACACGCCATCCGCCAACAGGAACGCCACGGCGCGCGCGTGATCCGCGAGCACGCGGAACGACGCCGCATCGACGGTCGCTGGCGCGCTCTTCGCCGCCGCTTTCACGCCGCCGAGCCCGTCGCCGGAGATACCCGTGTACGGCAGGCCGACCACTTCCTCCGCCTTCTTCAGCAGCGGCAGGAATGCATCGGTGTGGTAGTTGCTCGTGACGCCCTGCATGGCCGCCGCAATACGCTCGAGCCCAGCACCGGTGTCCACGGACGGCTTTGGCAACGGGACCAACGTCCCGTCCATCTGCCGGTCGAACTGCATGAACACGAGGTTCCAGATCTCGAGGAACCGACCCGCCTCTGCACCCTCGACGAACGCGTCAGTCGAGAACTCCTTGCGATCAGTCTCCGTCCACTCGCCGGATGCCTCAGGCGGGAACGCCCAGTCCCGCGCGAGGAACGCGAGATCGACATAGATCTCCGAGCAGGGCCCGCACGGCCCCGTGTCCGCCATCTGCCAGAAGTTGTCCTTCTCCCCCAGCCCGTAGATCCGTGTATCCGGCAGCCCCGTAACCTCGCGCCAGAGCGCGCGCGCCTCGTCATCCTCGCGGTAGACGGTGACTCGCAGATGCTCCTTCGGCAGCTCGAGCTCCTCGGTCACGAACTCCCACGCGAAGCGAATCGCTTCCCGCTTGAAGTAGTCGCCGAACGAGAAATTCCCGAGCATCTCGAAGAACGTGTGATGCCGGTACGTGTGCCCGACCTGCTCGAGATCGTTGTGCTTGCCGCCCGCGCGCACGCACTTCTGGGCCGTAGTAGCCCGACGCCCATACGTCGTCTCCTCGAGACCGAGGAAGACGCGCTTGAACTGCACCATGCCGGCGTTGGTGAAGAGCAACGTCGGGTCATCGGCTGGAACGAGCGATGAGCTCGGGCGCACCGCGTGCGCCTGGCGTTCGAAGTAGCGGAGAAAACGGTCGCGGATCTCGTTGGCACGCATAAACGAGGAATATACGCGGCCCGTGGGAGAGCCGCTCAAGGCCAATCCCAACGAGGAGCAGTTCTTGCAACCCGCGGGCGACGATGCGATCGCAACGCTTCAAGGACGCGGTCTTCGCGTCCGCTGCGCCCTTCGCCATGTTGAGCCGCGGAGTCTGGAAGCTCCGTCTGGGCTCATCCGTCCCCGCGCGCCTGAGAAAAGGCACCGACCACCGGGTCTGGATCAATTTGGGAAGTGGCGCGTCGCCTTATCCGCAGTTCATCAACGTCGACATCAACCTCGCCCGCCACCCGGACATGTGGCTGGACGTTCGTCGGGGCATACCGTTCGCGCCGCGAACCGTCGATGCGATCTACACGCGCCACGTGCTCGAGCACTTCTATCACGATGAGCTCACGCGCGTGCTCGCCGACTCCTACCGGATTCTCAAGCCTGGCGGCGGCATTCGCATCCTCGTTCCGTCGCTCGAGGTAGCCTGCCGAGCGTACCTCGATGGCGACGAGTCGGTCCTCATGTCGTTTCCGCGACCCTATCGGTCACGCGGCGGCCGCACCGTGAACCTGCTGTTCTGCGACGGCCAGCACCGCATGGGGTTCGACTTCTCGCTCATGCAAGAGCTGCTGGAGGACGTCGGGTTCGCTGACATCCGCGTCGTGCCGCGAGGCGAGAGCCGATTTTTCCCAGCGTCGGTGCTGCGCGAGATGGAACCAGACGAGGCGTGGCTCAACCAGTCGCTGATCGTGGAGGCCTCGCGCTAGGACTCGCAGTCGGCCCCAGCGTCCGCCCCTTCGCCCTCGAGTAGTCGCACCATCCGCGAGACGTCGTCGGAGTCGAAGCCGCGACGTGCCAGGAAGCCGTACAGCCGGCGTCGGCGCGTCGGTGGATCGAGCTCCGCCAGCGTTCGCCACTTCTTCCGCGCAACGCGCTCGATCGACGCTTCATCGCTCAGGCCCTCGTCCTCCGCCACTTCGTCGACGGCGGCATGAGCGACGTCGCGCGACACGCCTCGCTTGAACAGCTCCTGATGCACGCGACGACGCGACGAACCGCCGGCGAGCTTCGAGCGCGTGAGCTGGCGCGCGAAGTCGGCATCGTCGATCAGGCCCACCTCGCGGAGCTTCGCGATCACCTGCTCTGCACGCTTGGTCGATGTCCCCTTCTGCACGAGCCGACGGTGCAGCTCGCGCGATGAGCGCGCGCGAAACGCGAGCAGGTTGAGCGCGCGATCGTACGCCTCGACGAACTCGCCTGCCTCGCGCAGCTGCGCGGCGCGCACGTCATCGATGACGACGCCGGGTCGCACCTTGATATCCACCAGCGCGTCGGCGTTGACGATCGCGAACTCGCGTCCATCGACGTCGATGATGTATCGCCCGGGCTTGCGCGGGTGTTCCGTGATCTGCGTGACGACGTTCATGGATGATGTCCTGCGCCCTTGGCACTGAGTACCCAGTACTGGGTAGTGCGACTGTAAAAAAGAGCCGGAGGGGAGCCCTCTGAACGCGACGGTGATCCGGGCACCGACTCATCCAAAGAACGACCCTCCGGCTCGAACTACCCGGAGCGAGGTGCTGCTTCGCTCACTCGTCTACCACAACCTCCGCCTCGACCGGACCATCGGGCTTCATGCCGAGGATGTTCTTCACCTTCTCTTCGACTTCGGCCATCAGCACCGGGTTGTCCTTGAGATACATCTTGGCGTTCTCGCGGCCCTGACCGATGCGCTGCGTTCCGTAGCTATACCACGCGCCCGACTTGTCGATGATCCCTGCCTCGGCAGCGATATCGAGCACCAGGCTCGCATGACTGATGCCTTCGGCATACATGATGTCGAACTCGGCCTGCTTGAACGGCGGCGCAACCTTGTTCTTCACCACCTTCACGCGCACGTGCGAGCCAATGACATCCTCTTTCTCCTTCACCGGCCCGATGCGGCGAATGTCGAGACGCAACGACGCGTAGAACTTGAGCGCCTTCCCACCAGTCGTCGTCTCGGGATTGCCGAACATCACGCCGATCTTCTCGCGCAACTGATTAATGAAGACCACTGACGTCCTGGAGCGAGCGATCGCGCCGGTGAGCTTGCGCAGCGCCTGGCTCATGAGACGCGCCTGCAGCCCCATGTGCGAGTCACCCATCTCACCTTCGATCTCCGCCTTCGGCACGAGCGCGGCGACCGAGTCGATCACCACGACATCCACGGCGCCAGAGCGCACGAGAATCTCGCAGATCTCGAGCGCCTGCTCACCGGTGTCGGGCTGCGAGACGAGCAAGCTCTCGACATCGACACCGAGCTTCTTCGAGTACTCAATGTCGAGCGCGTGCTCGGCGTCGATGAACGCCGCGACACCGCCCGCCTTCTGTGCATTCGCGACGACGTGAAGACACAACGTCGTCTTGCCACTCGACTCGGGGCCGTAGATCTCCGTGATCCGTCCACGAGGAATTCCGCCGACTCCGATCGCCGCGTCGAGATTGATCGCGCCGGTAGGAATGGCATCAATGCGGACGCGCGCCGACTCGGCGCCCATCTTCATGATGGATCCCTTGCCGCAGCTCTTCTCGATCTGCGCGATGGCCAGGTTCAGCGCTTTCTTGCGATCGTCCTGCGCAGTTGAAACAGCCATTCATCCACCCATGGTGTTGTCGTTGAAGCTCTGGCCACGGACCAGAATCTACGCCGGGAGGCGAGCCATCCGATACCCGAAGAAAATACGAAGATGGACGGCCAAACTCAAGGTTTTGAGGCCGGCGCGAAGGCATTTTCTATGTGCTTGACGCGTACCGATTTGCCGTCCATCAGCACGCCGATCACGTCGAAGCGGTAGCTCTCGTTCGGTCGGCCGTGCCGGTCGATCCAGATCGCCGCCGACCTCACCAGCTCCCGTTGCTTGCGCCAATGGACCGCCCCGACCGGATCGCCGAAATCGTACCGCCGGCGAGCCTTCACCTCGACGAAGGCAACCAACCCGTCTCTCTCCGCCACCAGATCGATATCGCGGTGACCATTCCGGAAGCGCCGCTGCAGCACACGCCATCCTTGCCGCCTGAGCCACCGTTCGGCCACCCGCTCGCCCACCTCGCCGAATTCCTGCCGCGCCGCGGACATGGCGCGAACCTAGGGACCCGCGCTCCGGGAGCGTCATCGATCCAACGTTGCCGCCATCAACCGCGCGCCGGCAGTCCCGGACGTTTCACGGTTCCCGGATCGCTGTTCCCGGTTTCCAGCCTCGGGTATGGGGCTTGCGAACCTTGATTGTTCAGGTGACCCACGCATCGATTCGCCCGAATACGCTGCGCATCGAGCCTACCCGTGGTTGGGTAGCGCTGCGCCTTCGTGAGGTCTTCGCCTATCGAGAGCTGCTGTTCTTTCTCGTATGGCGAGACCTCAAGGTACGCTACAAGCAAACCATACTTGGGGTCGCTTGGGCAGTGCTGCAGCCGCTTCTCACGATGTTCGTGTTCGCCGTGTTCTTCGGGCGCCTCGCACGCGTTCCGTCGGACGGCGTCCCGTATTCCGTGTTCGCGTATACGGCCCTCGTACCATGGACCTTCTTCGCGACTGGGCTCACAATGGCGTCCAACAGCCTCGTCGGCAGTGCGAACCTCATCACGAAGGTCTACTTCCCGCGTTTGACCATCCCGCTCGCGACCGTCCTCGCCGGACTCGTCGATTTCGCGCTCGCGTTCCCGCTCCTGTTCGCGCTCATGTGGAGGAACGGCATCACGCCGGGCATCCAGGTCGTCTGGCTCCCGTTGTTCGTCGCGCTCGCGTTCGCCACGGCCCTCGGGGTCGGGCTCTGGCTCTCGGCGCTGAACGTCGAGTTCCGCGACGTGCGCCACGTCGTGCCGTTTCTCACTCAGCTGTGGCTGTTCGCCACCCCTATTGCCTACCCGAGCAGCCTGCTGCCGGAGAAGTGGCGCGCGCTTTACGCGTTGAACCCGATGGTCGGGGTCGTCGAAGGTTTTCGCTGGGCACTGCTCGGAACGTCGACCAGGCCGGGACCGATGATCTTCGTCTCGGCGCTCGCGGCAATGGCATTGCTCGTCAGCGGAGCGTTCTTCTTTCGACGCATGGAACGGACGTTCGCCGATGTCGTCTGACGTCTCGGCATCGGTGCTCGACCAGCCCGCGATTCGCGTCGCGAACCTCGGCAAGCAGTACCAGCTCGGCGCGCGAGCGACCCATCGCACGATTCGAGAGGCGCTCGTCGCGAGGGTCCGCGGCGTTGGTCGGTCCTTCGGGCGCCGCAGCCACCGACGAGCGCCGGAGCGCTTCTGGGCGCTCGACGACGTGTCGTTCGACGTGGCGCACGGCGATGTCGTCGGGATCATCGGCCGCAATGGCTCCGGCAAGAGCACGCTGCTCAAGATCCTCTCCCGCATCGTCGAGCCGACCACCGGCAGCATCGATCTCGTCGGACGCGTCGGCTCCCTGCTGGAGGTTGGAACCGGCTTTCATCCGGACCTGACGGGTCGCGAGAACGTGTTCCTGAGCGGCGCCATCCTCGGTATGCGCCGCACCGAGATCGCGTCGAAGTTCGACGAGATCGTGGAATTCGCCGAGGTGGAGCGCTTCATCGACACCCAGGTGAAGCACTACTCGAGCGGGATGTACATGCGCCTCGCATTCTCGGTGGCGGCGCACCTCGAGCCCGACGTGCTCGTCGTCGACGAGGTTCTCGCAGTGGGAGACGCCGCGTTCCAGAAGAAGTGCCTCGGCAAGATGGGCACGGTCGCGAGACACGGTCGTACGGTGCTGTTCGTCAGTCACAACATGGGCGCAGTCGTCTCGTTATGCTCCCGCGCGCTGCTGCTGGACGCCGGGCGCCTCGTCCTGGACTCGGACCCGATGACGGTTGCCGCGCGCTACCAGGCAACGCTGACGGCGCCGGCCCAGACGACCGACCTCGCGACTGCCGAGCATATCGGCTCGGGGAAGGCGCGGTTCATCGAGTTGCACGTCGTGCCCGAGCGACGCGATGGCAGCGCCCGCGAGATGATGTGTCCCGGAGGCCGCGTGCGGATCGAGACACGCATCGAGGCGTACGGAACGATCGAGAGCGCGAACGTCGGCATCACGATCTACGACGCGACCGGCTACCGGCTCGTGGATGCGAACACCGCAATGCAGGGCCAGTTCGTGTCGATGGCGGCAGGCGAGGAGGCGCGCATCGCGTTCACGCTCGACGACGTCCGTCTCAAGCCGGGGACCTACCTTGTCGGCCTGTGGATGGGACGCACGAACGTCGAGGACATCGACGGCATCCTGTACGCGGCGACGCTGGAGGTCGAGCCCGACCCACAGCAGCTTCGTCACTCCGAACAGTTCCCGGGCGCGTACCTGTGCGCGTTCGAGCACTCCATTGCGATCTCGTCGCCGCAGACCACGGCCGAGGTCACACCGTCATCGCTCGCACGGCCGCGCGATGCGGCCGTCGCGGCGCCCCGTTAGGCTGACGCGCCATGCGCATCCCGCCCGAGCTCCGCTGCCTGTCCCACGGCGAGTCGTTTGTGCTCGGTGGCGGTCTCACGGACGGCGACGCCATCGAACACGCGAACGCGCTCACCTGTCCGGCAGGATGCCGATTCCCGGTCGTTCGCGGCATCCCCCGCTTCGTGTCGTCCGACAACTATGCCGCGGCGTTCGGCTGGCAGTGGACGCATTTTCGGCGATCGCAGCTCGATTCGTACACCGGCACGACGATCTCGCGGGATCGCCTAGCACGTTGTCTCGGTGGCGCATTGTCGATGCTGCGCGGAAAGACGGTGCTCGAAGCGGGATGCGGAGCTGGGCGGTTCACCGAGATCCTGCTCGAAGCCGGCGCGCGCGTTTTTGCGGCGGACCTTTCGATAGCCGTGGACGCCAACTACGCGAACTGCGGGGCGTCCGACGACTACTTCGTGTGCCAGGCCGACATACGCCACCTTCCCGTAGCGCCGCATACGTTCGACGTGGTCCTCTGCCTGGGTGTCGTGCAGTGTACGCCGCAGCCCGAAGAAACCATCGCGGCGCTCGCCGCCTACGTCGCACCGGGTGGCCTTCTCGTCATCGATCACTACTCGCGTGACTATCCAGCCACTGCGCCACGGCGGGCGTTGCGGCACGTGTTGCTTCGGTTGCCGCCAGACCAGGCGCGACGCGTTTTTCTCGGCACGGTCCACGCGTTGCTTCCCATGCATCGTGTGTTGTGGCACCGCCGTCGCGGATTCGGGCGGCTCCGGCGCTACCTCGCGCGCGTCTCGCCGGTCGTCGACTACTACGACACGTACCCGGAGCTCGACACGCGACTGCTCTCGGAGTGGGCGGTCCTCGATACGCACGACACGGTCACGGATCACTACAAGCACTTTCGCCGGCCCGACGAGATTCGTGACACCTTCATTGGGCTCGGCCTTGTGGACGTCGAGGTCAGCGTTGGCGGCAACGGCGTCGAGGCGCGCGCACGGGTCGCGACAACTCATGCGTCGTGAAACGGATTCGACAGGGCCGTGGCTGCTGATGACGCTGGAGCTTTGGTGTCGCGAAGCGCTGGACACCCCAGGTCGCGTGGTGCGGGCGCCCACCGAGGCCGTTCGACACGATCACGTTAGGCCTGCAGCCGTGGTTGCAACGGACTCGCGCTCATGACGACGGCCCACGAGCCTCGTCCCCAGCCCAAGCGGCTGCACCGTACGCCAACGACGTCGCCCGGGTGGCCCACGCCAAACCGTTTCGATGATGACCCATACCCGGGGGGCCCGAGAATCCTGTTCGTTGGGCACTCCGATAGTACGCATACGCACGCGTGGGTGGATCTACTCAAGGGAGCCCCGTTCAACGTTCGCGTCTTTGCGCTCCCAGATGGCGTGCCGCCGGACGACTGGCCTGTTCGCACGTATGTCACGGCCACAACGACGGAGCAACTCGACCCTCGCACGCGTGAACGGCTCTACGCGGCTGATCGTGTGCGGCGATATCCGAAAAAGGGATACGCTCGTTTCATTCTTCGTGGACCGACGCTCGAGGAGCGATGGCTAGCCCGAGTGATACGCGATTGGCGGCCCGACGTCATTCACACGCTCGGACTCGATCCGGCCTCCGCGTTCTATTACCGCGTCCGGCACACGTTCGACCTGCAGTCGATCGGCCGGTGGGTTCTGCACATCTGGGGTGGCGCGGACCTCATGCCTACGCACTTCGACGCGGACGCTGCGAGTCGCGCCAGCGCGATGATGAGTGAATGCGATCAACTCCTCGATGACAATGAGCAGGGTTTCAATACCGCCCGTCGGCTCGGCGTTCATGCTGATCAGCTGGCGACGATCGGCATCGTACCAGGCACCGGGGGAGTCGAGGTCGACACGATCCGGGAATTGTGGAACGGCCCGCCATCGTCCCGGCGAGTCATCGTTTGGCCGAAGGCGTACGAGTGTCCTTGGTCAAAGTCGCTTCCCGTCCTCGAGGCCCTGACACTTTGCTGGGATCGCATCGCGCCCTGTGAGTTGTACATGCTTGCCGTGCAGCCCGAGACGCGGATGTGGTTTCACTCGCTGCCCGAACGCATCAAGCAGCATTGCCATATCGCCGAGCGCATTCCACGGAACGAGCTGCTCTCGCTCATGGCCCGGGCGCGCGTGATGCTCGCCCCGTCGCTCGTCGACGGGACGCCAAACACGCTGCTCGAGGCGATGGCGGCTGGCGCACTTCCGATCGTTTCGCCACTGGAGACGATCCGGTCGATCGTTCGCGATGGCGAACACGTGCTGTTTGCGCGCAATCTCTACCCCGACGACATCGCGCGCGCCCTCGAGCGCGCGATGTGCGATGATGTGCTGGTCGATCGTGCGGCCGAGGCTAATCTCGTGGTTGTGCGCCGGCTCGCGGACCGCGAGGTCATCGGTCCACGCGTGCGCGAGTGGTACATGCAGCTAGCTTCATCATCGCCTCGGGGGTCAGCATGAGAGCACTCGTCCTCGGGGCCACCGGGATGCTCGGCCACCGCGTCTGGCGCCATCTGGGTGGCCACATGGACGCGTACGCCGTGGTACGCCGCCCGTACAGCGACCTTGCTTCGCTGGGCTGGTACGACGAGGCGCACGTCATCGACGCAGTGGATGTCGCGTCCGACACCGACCTCGATCGGGCATTTGCCGTCGCTCGACCCGACGTCGTCATCAACGCCGTGGGCATTGTGAAGCAGCGCCACGATGCGTCGGACGCCGTTCAGTCGATCACCATCAATGCACTCCTGCCCCACCGGCTCGCCGCCCTGTGTGGGAGCTCGGGAGCGCGGTTGATCCATCTGAGCACCGACTGCGTGTTTACGGGCAATCGCGGCGGCTACAGCGAGACCGACGTGCCCGATGCGCGTGACCGCTACGGCCGCAGCAAGCTGCTCGGAGAGGTCGACAGTGAAGGCTGTCTGACGATCCGGACCTCGATGGTCGGTCGCGAGATCGGATCCTCGCGGGGCCTCATCGAGTGGTTTCTGTCCCGACGCGGCGAGACGGTGAAGGGCTTCACCCGGGCCCGTTTCAGCGGACTGACGACGGCCGAGCTCTCGCGAGTCATTCGCCGGGTGGCGCAGGACCATCCCGACCTCCGGGGCATCTGGCACGTTGCTGGCGAGCCTGTCAGCAAGTACGACCTGCTGACAATGGTCAACCGGGCCCTCCGCCTCGGCACGACGATCGCAGCAGACGACGCGTTCGTGTGTGACCGCACACTCGACGCGAGCCGGTTCATGAACGCGACGGGGTACCGTCCGCCCCCCTGGGCGGCGATGATCGCCGAGTTGGCGGCCGACCCCACGCCTTACGACGAATGGACAACCCAGTGGACCTCGATCGAACGCGACCGCTCGACGGCAAGCACATCGTAGTCACCGGCGGCACGGGGTCGCTGGGGAAGGTGCTCATCCGCCGCTTGTTAGGCGGCGAGATGGGGCGCCCGCGCCGCGTCACGGTATTTTCTCGCGACGAAGCGAAGCAACACGACATGCGGCTCACCTACAAGAACCGCGTCGCGGCCACGGACGAGATCGTGTATCGCAACTTCACGGAGCTCCTGACGTTCGTGATCGGCGACGTTCGCGACTATCACGCCGTCGCCTCGGTGCTGCGATCCGCAGACGTCGTCGTGAACGCCGCCGCCCTGAAGCAGGTGCCGACGTGCGAGTATTTCCCGTACGAGGCCGTGCAGACGAACATCACGGGGCCGGAGAACATCATCCGCGCCATCCGCGAGAACGGACTTCGCATTGAGACCGTCGTTGGAGTGAGCACGGACAAGGCGTGCAAGCCCGTCAACGTCATGGGCATGACGAAGGCAATTCAGGAGCGTGTGTTCACATCGGCGAACATCACATGCCCCGACACCCGGTTCGTCTGTGTGCGGTACGGGAACGTCCTCGCCTCGCGCGGCTCGGTCATCCCCCTCTTCCACGAGCAGATTCGAACCGGTGGCCCCGTCACGATCACGACGACCGATATGACGCGTTTCCTGCTCAGTCTCGACGAGGCGGTAGACACGGTCTTCGCGGCGATGCGCGGCGGGCAGCGTGGCGAGACATATATCCCCCGGGTGCCATCCGCGCGCGTCGTCGACGTCGCGCGAGCACTCATCGGCGACCGCGAAATCGACACGGTGGTCACGGGCATCAGGCCAGGTGAGAAGGTGCACGAGATTCTCATCTCCGAGGAGGAAGGCCATCGGAGCGTCGAGCGTGGCCGATTCTACGCCATCCGACCCGTGCTGCCCGAGCTGCACGGTGAGCCCGAGCCGCATGCCCAGCTGCCCGGCGAGTACAGCTCTGGCGACGCCGTCATGAGCTACGACGATGTCGTCGCGCTGCTCACGCGGCAAAACCTCATGGTGCGGGACCAGATCGTGGAGTCCGAGGGCGTCGAGCTGCTCCGATGAAAGTCATGACCGTCCTCGGCACCCGACCGGAGATCATTCGCCTCTCGCGACTGATCCCGAAGCTCGATGCCGTCTGCGATCACGTGCTCGTCCACACCGGGCAGAACTTCGATCCGTCGCTGAGCGACGTGTTCTTCCGCGACCTGGGCGTTCGCGCACCGGATCGCTCGTTAGGGGTGCGCGCCGATTCGTTCGGCGAGCAGGCGGGGCAGATCCTGGCCGGCGTCGAGCGCGCCATTCGCGACGAGCGCCCGGACCGGCTGCTGATTCTCGGCGACACGAACAGCGGGCTCTCCGCCGTGATCGCGAAGCGGTTGGGTGTCCCGGTGTTTCACATGGAGGCCGGAAACCGCTGCTTCGATGACCGTGTGCCGGAAGAGGTCAACCGCCGGATCATTGACCACTCGAGCGATGTGCTCCTCCCCTACACTGAACGGAGCCGCGCAAACCTGCTGCGTGAAGGGATTCGGTCGCAGCGTGTGATCGTGACGGGGAATCCGATCCTCGAGGTGCTGCGGCACTACGAGCCGTGCATCGATGCGTCCGATGTCCAGTCGCGCATCGGCGTCGAGGCCGGCGCCTACTTTCTCGTCACTGCGCATCGCGCCGAGAACGTCGACGTCCCGGACCGACTGCGCCAGCTGGCCGAGGCGCTGCGGCGTCTCGCGGCGGTGCACGGGGTGCCGATCGTCGTGAGCATGCACCCGCGCACGAAGAATCGCCTCGAAGCCTTCGGGATGAGCGAGCTCGTGACAGGGTTGCGAGTCCTGCCGCCGTTAGGCCTGTTCGACTTCGTACGTCTGGAGCGAGACGCGCGATGCGTGCTCACGGATAGTGGCACCGTTCAGGAAGAGTGCTGCATCCTCCGCGTCGCCAACGTCACGATGCGCGACGTGACCGAGCGTCCGGAGACGGTGGAGTGCGGGAGCAACATCATCGCCGGCGTCGATCCCGACCGCATTGGGGCGGCCGTGCGCGCAGCGCTTCAGCGCGACCGTAACTGGACCGTTCCGCCGGAGTATCTGGCACCAGCGGTGAGCGACACGGTCGTGAACATTCTGCTCAGTGAGACGGGCGCGTGACGGCCATCTCGACGTCCGGGATGAGTGAGCGTACCCACCCGCGGCACGATACGGACGTGCCGCGCATCCTCGTCGTCTCCCCCGTGGCGCCCGTCCCTGAGGGCGTCGGGGGCGTCTACCTTCGGGACCTCTGCCTGATGTACCCGGCCGAACGTCTCGCGTTTGCCATTCTGCCCGGCATCGGCAGCGGCGCGTGGCCGGATGCACTCGCGGCCGCGCCGCGAACGACGCTCGATCTCGTGCCAGAGCGGGGATTCAATCGCTGGGGGCGGCGCGTGCAGCGGTCGTCGCGAGGCGTCTTCGACGTGTACGTCGCTCACCGGTACCTCCCGCGACTCGTCGAGCAAGTCGCGACATTCGCCCAACGGGTCCAGCCGGAACTGCTGTGGATACTGCTTGCCGGGCCGACGATGATCAATGTCGCGGCATCGGTCGCCAGGCGCGTTCGGCGACCGATGGTGACGACTGTGTGGGACGCGCCGGACTATTTCCTTCCCCACTACTGGGACATACGGGGGAAGTCCCTCGATAGGCTGATGGATTGCTTCGGTGCGGCGGTCCGCTCGTCGGTGCGGTGCGCCGTGGCGTCTCCCGAGATGCAAACCGCCTACGAGTCACGGTACGGGACGCGGTGCGTACCGATGATCCACGGCATGCCGGAGTCCCAGTGGCTGCCGCCCACGGGGCTGCGCGGGCCTAACGAGCCGTTCGTGATCGGCTACGCGGGCAGCCTGTATGCGAAGCGTGAGTGGGATGCGCTCGTGGCGGCGCTGTCGTCCGTCGGGTGGCGCGTTGCCGGACGCGAGGTGGTCGTGCGCGTTCTCGCGTCCGGCTTCGATGTGCGCGTGAGCGGGCCGGCACGGATCGAATTCCTCGGTTGGCACTCGACGACGGACGCGGTTGCGCTCCTGTCGCAGTGCGACGTCTGCTACGTACCGTATTGGTTCGACGATGCGTTCCGGCCAGGAGTGGAGCTCTCGTTCCCCAACAAGGTATCGCTGTACCTGGCAGCCGGTCGTCCGATCTTCTTCCACGGGCCGCGGGAGTCCACCCCGACACGATTCCTGGCGCGCTGGCCCGTCGGCGTCGCCAGCCATTCGCTCGACGGTGGTGAGATCCTCGCGGCCCTGAACACCGCGGCGACTGATGCTGGCTTCCACGAGGCGGCCGTCGATGCGATTCCGCGCGCGCTGCGCGCGGAGCTTGGCACACACGTATTCCGCCGCCGCTTCGCGGAGTTCCTCGGCGTCGACGACGCCGTCCTGGCTCCGTCGCCGACCTGAACGCACAGCGCGGCGCGCGCGCCATCGTGAGAACCGTTCTTATCGTCACCTACACCTTCCCGCCGCAATACGACGTCAGTGCGCGCCGGGCAGCGAAGCTGTGCAAGTACCTGCCGGGCAACGGCTGGCAGCCGGTGGTACTGACGAAGGATTGGGAGAGGGACATAGCGGCCGAAGATCGACGGACCTATGCCATGGTCTCTCATCCCGCGGCGCTGGATGACATATCCGGTGTGACGATCGTGCGCACGCGCTATCGGTCGCACGACAACGCGCTGCGCCGGCTGCACGAGCGTCTGGGCGGAGTGTACGGGTATGGGCCGGCTCCGGCCGGAACGACCGATAACGCCGCGCGATCCGCCAACGGCAACGTCTCTCACGTGGGCGCAGCCGCGCCATCACCGTGGGCGCCACGCACGATCGCGCGCCGTGCGCTCTCGCTCGCCGCACCGATGTTCGGAGACTTCCCCGACGCGTTCCGCGGTTGGATCGACGACGCCGTTCCCGCTGGGATTGATTGCGTTCGACGCTATGCCATCGACGCGATCCTGAGCCTCTGCCCGCCAGCAACCGCGCACGTGGTCGCCTCCGAGATCGCGCGAGCGACCGGTGTTCCGTGGGTCGCCCAGTTCGACGATCTGTTCAGCTTTCACCTCGAGCGGCAGCGGCCGGCCTGGCGCACGTACAGCGACCGTCAGCACCGACGCTGGATGGGCCAGGCGACCCTCGCCGGCGCGATCACGCCGGCGATGCTGGCGTACGTCAACCGCACGTACGGGCGGGAGGGCGACGTCGTCGCGGTCGGGTTCGACCCGGACGAGTCGCCGCAGATCACGCGCGCCCCCGCTGATCGGTTGCGCCTCGCGTACACAGGGTCCGTCTATCCGGGCGACCAGCGGCCCGACCTGTTCTTCGAGGGACTGGAGCGCTTCCTCCAGGCGGAACCATCGGCCACGGCACAGTTGGAAGTCGTATTCGCTGGCACCGGCCGCGATGACGAAATGAAACGGCTCCTCCACGGCTATCCTGCCGCTGCGCGCGTCTGCGTCTTTCGCGACCGGATGAGCCCCGAGGTCACACTTCGACTCCAACGAGAGGCCGATGCGCTGGTACTCCTGCACTACACCGCCCCGTCACCGGCCGACGGCACACTCAGCTTCCCGGCGAAAACGTTCGAATACCTGAACGCGGGCCGCCCGATTCTTGCCATCCCAGGTGATCCAGGCGGATGGGGGGATCGCTTGCTGGAAACCACGGGCGCCGGAGTGACGGCTCGCTCTCCCGCCGACGCGGCCGCCGTGCTCGAACGTTGGGTCCACGAGTGGCACGCCCACGGATCGTTGGGGTACGAAGGTCGACCCGAGGAGATTGCGCGGTACAGCCAACCGCGTCAGGCCGCGACCCTGGGCCGGCTCCTCGACCGGGCAGTCGCCGCGCGTCAACCCGGCCGGGCGCCGGGACGGGCGCGAGGCTTGCGCTAGCCACGCGGCGTCGGGACCGGGAGCAGCATGCAGTCGGCTAACCAGAGTCGATGGAAACCCAATGCTGTTCGACCTTGCGGCGTGGGCCGTCCTCAGCGTCGTAGCATGCGTGATCGGCAGCGGCGTCCTCGCTGTCCTGGGCGCCGAGTATTTGCGCATCGGCGATCGGATCATTCTTGGGACGTGGACGGGCATCGGCATCCTTTCATCCGCGCTCCTCGCGACCGCGCTTTTCGCCCCACTGACACCAGGCCTAACGCTGCTGGTCGCCGGCCTGGTCGCTGCCGTCGCCGGCGTTGCGGTCTGGCGCACGCATCATGACTCGAGGGCGCCACGCCGCATGGTGCCGGATGCGCCGGTGCCGATGTGGGCACGCGCGCTGGGCGTGGCCATCGTCGCGGTCGGTGCAGCCGCGCTCGCGAGCGATCCGGTCACGCTGTACGACTCGCTCGTGTACCATGTCGGCATCATTCGCTGGCTCCATGAGCATGGCGTGGTCCCGGGCATCGCCCTGATCCACATCCGGCTGGGTCACATGTCGGCGTGGTTCACGTTGGCGGCGGCGTTCGACACCGGGCCGGCCTCCGCGCGGACGGCAAACATTCCCCTTGGACTCGCGCTGGTATTGGTTGCGATCCAGGCCGCGATCGGGTGTGCCCGCATTGCAGCTGGCCGTGCGACCGGGTCGGATTGGTTCCTCGTCCTCGCGTCCGCCGCGTTGATGTTCGCCGGCGTCGCCTACAACGCCGCGACGCCGTCCCCGGACGTCGCTGCCAACACGCTCATCGTCGTCGTCGCGTGGTCGCTGCTGATCGTCCCGCGTGCGGGTCGGCCGACGACGGCCCACGGATGGCGGCGGTGGCTGGGTCCGCGACTGATCCCGTTCATCATCGCGGTCGGCGCTTCGGCCATGAAGCTGTTCGCGCTGCCGGCGGCGGCGGTCGCGGCGGTGTTCTACGTCTTCGCACGTGCCGACGACCGCGGCGCGCGGGATGCGGCCACGCGCGCCTCGATCTGTGCCGCTCTCGGCCTGGCGCTCCTGGCGCCGTTAATCGCGGCGAACGTCGCCGCGTCCGGTTGCCCGCTGTTTCCGTCACCGATCGGCTGCCTAACGACGGCGTGGTCCGTCGGCGTCGCACGCGCGGGGGATTATACGGACTACATCGGCGACGTCGCGCGGTGGGTGAGCCGGAACAGTAGGGCGGGAGCGTCCCGGGTGCCGTGGGTTGGCCACTGGATCGCAGAGCATCCCGTCGTGACGACATTCTCGCTGCTGTCGGCGCTGCTCGCTCCCCTGCTCCTCCTTCGTGGCCCTCGCCGCGACGGACTCCGCTCGGTGCTGCTGCTCGCCGTCTGCGGCATCGCATTCGCGGCGTGGCAAGCCCCGGCGCCGCGGTTTCTCTACGCCTTCGTGATCGTGGTTCCGGCGCTCGCGTTGATGGGCCCGCTGGTGTCCGCGAAGCTCGGGGTACCGGCGCCAGCCGACGACGCCATCGCCGCGCGCAGAGCTGCCACGGGGTTTCTCTCGAGCGCCGTCGTCGCCGGTCTGGCGTACGCGGTCGCCTCGCAAAAGCTCAACGTCTTGTCGGCCTTCACCGGCGGCGCGGTCCTCCCGCTGAGCGTTCGAGCCGACTTGGTCGTGCCGGCGGCCGCGCCACAACCGCTGCGGCTGTATCAGTGGCGCGTGAACGACGTGGACCTTCTCACGCCTGTCCCACGCCCCATCGCCGACACATTGGGCTATCGCAGCACCATCGACGGCGACGTCGGTTTCGAGAAATGCTCGACGGCCACGCTTCCGTGCACACCGTACCTCCCGTCTCCGGACGTGCGCCTGCGGGTGCCGTCGCTCGGACTCCGGGGCGGCTTCGTTCGACGGCCCCCCACCAGCCCCGAGCTCTCCACCACCGCGATTCGCTGCCTCGGCGAGGTCACCGCCGCCGGATCGGGCGTGGTGTCACTGCGCCCGACGCCATTGGCCACGGGAGCCTCCTCGGCGTGCGGGCAACACGACGATCGGTGATCGGTTCGGTGACCGCCTTCGGCGAGCTCCCGGTCTAGCTGCGCGGCCCGCAGATCCGGTCGAGGTCCTCGAGGCCGCTCAGAATCTCTCGCGGCTTGGACCCGTTAGGCGGGCCGAGGATCCCGGCGGCGTGCAGCTGGTCGATGATGCGTGCCGCGCGCCCGTAGCCGACGCCGAGGCGGCGCTGGAGCAGTGAGGTCGACCCCTGCTGGTGCTGGATCACCACCTCGGCCGCCTCGCGGAACAGCTTGTCGCGGTCGGCATCGTCGAACTCGTCCCCATCGTCGCCGCTCTTGTCCGCCGCTTCGCGGGCTCGGATGGTCTCGAGGATGTCGGGCTCCGTCGACACGGGCTCTTCGATGACGAGTCCCTGCGCCGCCAGCGCGGCGCGGCGGGCGTCACGTTTGGCCTCGTACCACCCCATGAGGCGCTCGGTGTCTTCACTCGAGATGTACGCGCCCTGCAGCCGCGACGGCTCGGACTTCCCAGGCGGGATGAACAGCATGTCACCGTTGCCTAACAGCGCCTCGGCACCCATGCCGTCGAGAATGGTGCGGCTGTCCACCTGCGACGCCACGCGGAAGGCGATGCGGCTCGGAAAGTTCGCCTTGATCAGGCCCGTGATGACGTTCACGCTTGGGCGCTGCGTCGCCAGAATCAGGTGAATGCCGATGGCCCGTGCCTTCTGCGCAAGCATGGCGAGGGGCGTTTCGACCTCCCCCTGCACCGTCATCATGAGGTCTGCGAGCTCGTCGATGATGACGACGATGTAGGGGAGGATGCCGCCGACGTATTCGGGATTGCCGAGCGCCACGGCCTGTTCCTTCGGCGCCTTGAGCTTCGCGCCTTCCTGCACCTTCCGGTTGAAGTCCTGGATGTTGCGCGCGCCGTTCGCCGCGAGGAGCTCATACCGCTCCTGCATCTCGAGCACCGCCCACTTGAGCGTGGCGGCGGCGTCCCGGTTGTCGGTGACGACCTTGTGCCGCAGGTGGGGGAGCATGTTGTACACCGACAGCTCGACCATCTTCGGGTCGACCATCAGGAACCGCAGCGTCCGTGGCGTGTGTCGGTAGACGAGGCTCGTGATCAGCGTGTTCACGCAGACCGACTTACCCGATCCGGTAGCCCCCGCGATCAGCAGGTGCGGCATCTTCGCCAGGTCGGCGACGACCGGCTTGCCCTCGAGGTCCTTGCCTAACGCGATCGGGAGCGCGGCGCGGGCGCTCTGAAAGTCGCGCGCTTCGATCAGCTCGCGGAAGATCACCATCTCCGCGGTGGGGTTGGGTACCTCGACACCCACCGCGCCCCGTCCCGGGATCGGCGCGACGACGCGGATGCTCGGCGCCCGCATGGCGAGCGCCAGGTCGTTCGCGAGGTTCGCGAACTGTCGGACTTTTACGCCCGGTGCCGGCTCGATCTCGTATTGCGTGACCACCGGCCCGGTCGTTCGGCCCACGAGCTCGCCTTCGACGCGGAAGGTGCGCAGCGCGTCCATGAGCTTCGCGCCCATGGCGTCGAGCTCGCGCTTTCCGCTCTCGACGTTTCGCACGGGCGGCTCCGAGAGCAGCGAGGTTGGGGGAAGCGCGTCCCCGGCAATCTCGATCGCGACCGCGGTCGCATCGATCTCGGCGGCAATGCGCTCGGCATGCTCTGCCGCGACGTCGCTCTTCGACTTCTTCTCGCGCTTCCTCCGCTCGCGCGGGAGGTCGACGTCATCGTCCTCGGCCTCGCGCGCCTCGTCACGCATGAGCGTCGGATCGATCGCGGGCATCTCCTCCGGTGTGGGCGCGAGCGTGGTCGCGACGTCCGCGGGTGTCCCGGCCGGCAGGTCGCCCTTCTTGCCACGCTTCCGTTTCGCCTTGTCCGGCGCAGCAGCAAGCAGCCCGGCACCCTCGGTCCCCTGCGTCCTGTTCCCCGTTCCCGCCGGTGTTGCCGGTCCGACGATGGCCCGAATCGGATTCCACCGCAGCGTCGCCGCGGCCAGCGCGCTCGCGGCCAATGCCAGCATGAGCCAGGCGCCCACCGCGCCGAATGCTCGTTCGGCATACGTCGCAATGAAGTCGCCCCAGAGTCCCGCCGCCGGGTCGACGAGGCCCTGCTCCGCCTCCCGTGCGAGGCCTAACGCGACCGGCAGAATCACCACCACGCCGATCAGGAACACCAGCCACGACCGGTCCGTCTCCGATTCCATGCGCCCAAACAGACGCAGCGCATGGACGGCCGGAATGAGCGGAACCAGCAGCGCGGCGGGAATGCCGATCAGGTCGCGGGACCAGCTGCGAAGGCAGGCGCCGACGGGGCCGAAGATCCCATGCGCCGCCGTGCACGACTCGTAGACCGCGGTACCTGGCGGGACGAGAAACGCACCGGCGAGAAACAATGCGAACAGCAGGAGCGCGATTCCAGCGATCTCGCGCTTGAGAGGCGTGTTGCCCACGGGACTCTACCGCTCCCGGTCTGGTCCGAGCTTCGTGATCTGGCGGTCGTGGTAGATCGGAATCACGGGATGCGCATCCACGCTGGCGCACACGGCGAGATCCCCACCGTAGCCCGCTTCCGCGAGCGCACGGCCATGCTCCGCATCCTCGAACAGGCGATCGAGCCGATCTCCATACCGTTTGTCGATGAGGCAGCACGCCTGCGCCGCGTCGTTGAGACGGACGTTCGGGAGCCGCTTGATGACGCTGCTGGTGAATCGGCCCGCGCACGCCGCGTCCTCCAGCGCGAACTGACGATCGCGACCCGCACACACGATGGCCACATCGGCGGCCCCTCGTGCGGCGGCCCGAATCATGGCCGATACCGCAGAATAGTTGACGTAGGAGGCGACCACGACGTCACGCGCGCCCTGCAATCCGGCGAGCGCGACCGTGCCGTTCGTCGTCGTCAACAGCACGGTCTTTCCCTCGACGGTCTCCGCCGTATACTCGCGCGGCGAGTTGCCGAGGTCGAAGCCCGGAATCGCGTGCATCTTGCGCTCGCCGGCGAGCAGCACGTCCGTCCGCTCGAACTGCTTGGCCCGATCGATCACCTCATCGGAGCTCTCGAACGGGATCACGGCCCGTGCGCCGTTCGCCAGCGCGACCGCGACGGTCGTCGATGCACGCAGCACGTCGATCAAGAGCACGACACGCCCCTGAATGTCCGACTGCGCCAGCTGCTGACCGCCGAAAAACACTTCGAGCCGCACTAGCTCGGCTCCTTCATGAGCTGACCTTCGCGCTCGAGAAACTTCGTGTCGACGTCGCCCGACTGGAATTTCGGATGCATCATGACGCGGCCGAGGAATGGCGCGGTCGTCGTCACGCCTTCGATGATGAAGCTGTCGAGCGCGACACGCATGCGCGTGATCGCTTCGGCGCGATCGCGCCCCTGGCAGATCAGCTTCGCGAGCAGCGAGTCGTAGTACGGCGGAACCGTATAGCCCGCGTAGACGTGCGTATCGAGTCGCACTCCGGGGCCGCCCGGCGGATGGAACGCTTCGATCTTGCCCGGCGACGGCTGGAAATTGCGAGCGGGGTCCTCCGCGTTGATGCGGCACTCGATAACGTGCCCGCGCAAGGTCGGCAGCTCGAGGACAGACAGCGGCTCACCGCTCGCGACGCGAATCTGCTCCTTCACGAGATCGACCCCGGTGAGCACCTCCGTCACGGGGTGCTCCACCTGGATGCGCGTGTTCATCTCCATGAAGTAGAACGAGCCGTCTTCGTCGAGCAGCATCTCGATGGTGCCGGCGCCCACGTAGTCGATAGACTTCGCGCCCTTCACCGCCGCGTCGCCCATGCGTGCGCGCAGGTCGGGCGTCACGGCGGGACTCGGCGCTTCCTCGATGAGCTTCTGATGCCGTCGCTGCACCGAGCAGTCACGCTCGCCCAGGTGGATCACGTTGCCGTGACGGTCACCGAGGATCTGGAACTCGACGTGACGCGGGCGCGAGAGGTACTTCTCGACGTAGACTTCGCCGTTGCCGAACGCGGACAGCGCTTCCGAGCGAGCGAGCTGAAAGGAGCGCGCGAAGTCGTCCGCATCGCGCGACACGCGCATGCCCTTGCCCCCGCCGCCGGCCGCCGCCTTGATGATGACCGGGAACCCCATCTCACGCGCGAAGGCCAGTGCTTCGTCGGAATCCTCCACGGGTCCGGGCGTACCGGGGATGATCGGAACGCCGACGTCGGTCATCGCTTTTCGGGCGGCCGCCTTGTCGCCCATCACGCGGATCTGTTCCGGTGTCGGGCCGATGAACGCGATGTTGGACGCCTCACACGTTTCCGCGAACTCCGCGTTCTCGGCCAGAAAGCCATAGCCCGGATGGATCGCGTCCGCGCCGGTGATCTCGGCGGCGGCGATGAGCCGAGGAATCTTGAGGTACGAATCGCGCGCGGGCGGAGGCCCGATGCAGACATCATCATCCGCGAACCGCACGTGCAGCGATTCGCGGTCGGCTTCGGAGTAGACGGCCACGGTCTCGATGCCAAGCTCGCGACACGCGCGGATCACGCGCAGCGCGATCTCGCCTCGGTTGGCGATCAGGATCTTCTTGAACATGAGGAGGCGATCGCCAATCGTAGCGTCCACATGGGCGTGTCGCCCGGTGCAGGCTACGGGTCGGGACGCGGGATCCAGGTTGTGAGGGTCTCAGAACAAAGGAGTCGGTCCGTCGGTCGAACAAGTGGCGGACCGACTCCTGATGGCCTGCTGGTGAGCGAACTCGAAACTTGGACCTTACGAGGCGCCCACGGTAGGTGAGGGTTACGGAGCAGTCGCCGTCTGGAACCCGTCCCACGTCGTGTCGCTCGAACCGGCAACGCCCTGCACGCGTAGCGCAAACTCGCTCGGGTTGCTCGCATAGAAGAGCGCGCTCTCGTACGAGATGACCCCCTTGGTGTACCACTGCATGAGCGACTGGTCGAAGCTCTGCATGCCGTACTGGCTTGTGCCTTCCTTGATCAGATCCGGGATGTTGAGCGTCGCGTTGAGGTCACGGATCTGCTCACGCACGGCGGCGGTGTTGATCAACACCTCCGCGGCGGGCACCCGGCCCGGCCGGTCGGCGCGTGGCACGAGGCGCAGCGAGACGATGGCGGCCAGGGCTGTGGATAGCGCGAAGCGGACCTCGGACTGCTGGTGCGGTGGGTAGAACGACAGCACGCGGTTGATGGTCTGCGTCGCGTCGGTCGTGTGCAGGGTCGAGAACACCAGGTGGCCCGTGTCCGCCGCCTTCAGCGCAGTCTCGAGCGTGTCGAGATCTCGAATCTCACCGAGGAGGATGACGTCTGGATCCTGACGAAGCACGCGCCGCAGCGCCTGCGCGAAGCTGCCGGTGTCCGTTCCGACTTCACGCTGGTTGATGTGGCAGCGGTTGTCGCGGTGCAGGAACTCGATCGGATCTTCAATCGTGATGATGTTCGCGTAGCGACGCTCGTTGATGTGCTGGATCATCGACGCGAGCGCCGTCGATTTGCCGGAGCCGGTGATCCCCGTGACGAGCACGAGTCCGCGCGGACGCATGGAGATCTCTTCGACGACGGCCGGCAGGTTGAGTTCGCCGACCGTTTTCGCGGTGTGCGGAATCGTTCGAAGCGCGAATGCAATTGTCCCGCGCTGCTGATACGCGTTCACACGGAATCGCCCGATGCCGGGGACGCCGGTCGCGAAGTCGGCTTCGCGGTACTCCGAGAATTCCTTCACCTGCTTCGGCGTCATCAGCTCCTTCGCGAGGGCCGTGAGGTCCTCCGGACGAAGCGCCGGCAACGGAAGCGGCGAGAGGTCGCCGTGGACGCGCAGCGTCGGGGGACGTCCGACCTTCAGGTGTAGGTCGGACGCATTCAGCTGCACCATCTGCTGAAGGATCGCCTTGAAGTTGAATGCGGCCCGCGGCTGTTGTGGCGCCGCCGCCGATTCCTGTTCCTGCGCGACCGTAGGGTTAGCCATTGGGATCAATCCTGAAAAGCACCTGTCCGTACTCGACGGGGTGCGCGTCCTGTACCGCGAGTTCCGTCACGACGCCCGCGAACTCCGATTCTATCTCGTTCATGATCTTCATCGCCTCGATGATGCAGAGGATCTGCCCCTTGGCGATGCGAGAGCCCACTGCGACGTACGGCTTGGCCCCGGGTTCCGGCGCCGCGTAGTACGTCCCGACCATCGGAGACTTCACTTCCAGCAGCTTCGTCTTCGGCGCCTCCACACGCGACGGCGCCTCCTGCTCCGACACCGCAGCCATTCCGTCCGACGGAGTCATGCGCGACGAAGTCGGCACGGCCGCCGGCAGAAGCGCGGGCATTGACACAGGCGTTGGGATCTGCACCGTGCCGCGCTGCTGTGGTGTCTTCGAGATACGGATCTTCATTCCCTTGTCGGAAGTGATCTCCACCGAATCGACAGAGGATCCATCCATCATCTCGATGAGCTTTTTGACGTAGCGTAGGTCGATCATATCTCTATGGACGAGTGGCTCCCTTCCGGGTTCACGTGAGCTCCAGGAGCTCGTGGGTGAACTGCGTGAGGAGTTCGGGACCGCTCGCCGCGAGATGCACATCGTCCTCGATGCGAACGCCCCCCCAACCCGGCCGATAGATGCCCGGCTCGATCGTCACGACCGCTCCGGACGACAACAATCCATCGGCAGTGCGAGCCAGTCGCGGCGCTTCGTGCACTTCGATCCCAAGTCCGTGCCCGAGCCCGTGGCCAAACCCCTCACCGTACCCACAGCGCTCAATGTAGTCGCGCGCGAGCGCATCCGCCTCTCGCCCCCGCAACCCTGCCCGGACCTCGGCCGCCGCCAACTCGTTCGCCTGCCGTACCACCTGATACACGGCACGCTGCTCGTCGCTTGCCGTACCTATGACGACTGTCCTGGTCACATCGGCGCAATATCCTCCGAATGCGGCGCCGAAATCCATGAGAAGAAACTCACCAGTCGCCATCTCCCGCGATGATGACCGCGCGTGCGGCAGCGCCGAGCGCGGTCCTGATGCGACGATCGACGGAAACGGAAATGCTTCGCTGCCGGCGTCCCGCAGTGACTTCTCGAGGACGCCGGCGACCTCGAGCTCTGTCATGCCGGCGTGAATCGACGGGAGGGTCGCCTCCAGTGCCGAAGTCGCGATCGCCGCAGCCGCTCGAATCAGAGCAACCTCGTCCGAATCCTTACGCTCGCGGAGCGCCTCGACGAGATCCATTGTGGCGCGCCATCGAGGACGTGCTCCAGCTTCCACGAGTCGCTGAAAATCGCGATGCACGAGGTTGGCCGACTCGAAGCCGGCGACCTCGACGTGCGTCGCCTGCGCGAGGTGCTGCCACAACCCCGACCACAGGCTCTGCGATTCGACGACGATGCGCGCCAGATCGCCCACCTCGGCATGGACCTGCGTCTGGTAGCGGAAGTCGGTGACGAGGCACGCATCGCGCGCGCTCACGAACAGCAGGGCGTTCGTTCCCGAGAAGCCGGTGAGGTACCGGATGTTGGGAAGGCTCGTGATCAGCAGCCCATCGAGATGCGCCGTGGTCAACGAGTCGACGAGCGCCGCGAGGCGCTGGGACCGTCGATCAGGCACGCGGTGCCAGTGTCGCCGCGAGCCCCCGAAGCGCGAGCTCGTAGCCGGCTGCACCGAAACCGCACAGGACCGCGCGCGCGCCCGCCGCGAGAACGGAATGCCGCCGCTCCGGCTCACGGGCGTAGATGTTCGTCAGGTGAACCTCGACGAACGGCACTTCGGCTGCCGCGAACGCATCACGGATCGCGAGACTCGTGTGGCTGTAGGCACCGGCATTGATGATCGCCGCATCCGCGCGGCCGCGAAGCCCCTGGATCGCGTCGATAAGCGCGCCTTCGGCGTTGTGCTGCGCGCACTCCACCTCCAGCCGCAGCTCGCGCGCGACGTCACGCAGCCGCGCCTCGATTTCCGCGAGCGTCGTGGTGCCGTAGAGCGCGGGCTCGCGGGTACCGAGGAGGTTCAGGTTGGGACCGTTGAGGACGGCGATCCTCACTTCTTCTTGAGTCCCTCGAGCCACGCCGTGAATTGCTCGATGTCGTGCGCGTCGCCGGCACCGCCGCCGCTGCGTCCGGTTTCGGGTGGGGACATCGTCGGGGCGGCGACGTCAGCCCCCGAAGGGCGCGCGTCCGAGAAGAACTGATCGAACGAGAAGCCCCCGTCCGCCGGCGGCACGCCTTCGGGCGTCCCGCGGAACACCTTGTCGAGTGAGAGCTCCGAGCTCGCGGCACGAGTGGGACGCCCTTGCGGCTCGTCGCGACCGAACGCGGTCGCGAGCGTCTGTGCGGCAGCCTCGGCGCGAGCCGTGACGGGCGCATCGGGGAACAGCTCGTCGAGCGACGATCCCGGCGCGGAAGGCTCCGGCAACGACAGCGGCGCGGGATCTTCCGCAACAGGCATCGGCGGCGCAGGCGCTTCGGCGTTAGGCGCGGCGTCCGTCGTGTTGCCGGACGCGGGCGTGCTCATCTCGATCGCACCGGCGAACGGGTCGAAGTCCGCGAGGGCCTCGGCCGCGGACTCGATCGGCGCGGAGCGCTCGGGGGCCGAGAAATCCTGCTCGGTGGGCTCAGGAGCCGCCGACGCGTCCGGCTGCTCTGCCACAGCGTCCGCCCCCGCCTCCGCCGACGTCTCCTCCACAGGCGCAAACGCCGACACGTCGCGGTCCATGTGCTCATCGGCTCGCGGCGCGTGCAGCGGCGCGCGACGGCCTGCGAGCGACGCGAAGAACGAGCGGACCGAGCGGGTCGGCTTTGCCGCCTGGCGGCGTAGCGCGGACTCGACCACGCCTTCCGAGACACTGGCCATACCAATGCTCGATAGCGAGCCGGCCTCGATCTGCTCGATCCGATCGCGAAGGCTCGAATCGGCCGGATTGCGCGTGAGCAGCTCGCGGTACACCGCCAGCGCCTCGTTGCGGAATCCCTGGTGGAGGTAGAGCTCCGCCATCGTTTCGGTCACAAACGCGGCCGGCGGTGCGCTCTGTTCCGCATGATCGTCCGCTGCGAGATCGAGCATGTGACCGAGCATCGGGTCTGACGACGACGCAGCGACCGGCTCCGACGCGCGATCGAGCTCGCGCCCCGGTGGAACGAACTCCATGACCTCGAGCCCCAGGGGGGTCTCGGCGAACGGCTCGCGCGACGCGTCCGTCTGCGGCTCCGGCCATTCGGCCGTGGCTGCAGAGTCGTCGACCGGCGCTTCCGCGTTAGGCACGGCGGGCGATGGTGCCTCGACCGCGTCGCCCTGTGCGGCGTCCTGCAGCGCACGCTCCACCACCTCTGCGGACGCTTTGCCTGCCGTCGCAGCGGGCGTCTCCCACGTGGCGGTCTCCGCAGCCGCTGCCTCGACCACGGCGGCGTCGACGACGGACGCGCCGAGAGGAGCCCCCGCGACGGCCGGCTCCGACGGCGGCTCCGGGGGCGGCTCCAGGTAGAACGACCCCTCCTCCAACGCGTTTACGTCGACTTCCGCTACGGGTGCTTCCGCGGCCGGTTCGACTTCCGACGGCGCGGCCCACGCGGCGCCGACCGAATATTCCGGATCGACCTGAGTTGCGTAGTCCGGCGAGCTCAGATCGGACAGCTCGTGCATGAACGGGTCTTCTTGCGGCTGCTCGGTCCCGTCGTCTACCAGTGCCTCGGCGCTCGCGGACAGCGGAAGATCGAATGGATCGAACTCCGGCGCGTCCATCATCGGCAGCTCGACGGTCGGCGAGTCGGCGTTCGACGCGGGAGGTATGTCGAACGACGTGTCGGCTGGCTGCTCAGCCGTCGACGTGTCGGACCCGGGAGGCTGGCTGGCAGGCGCTTCCGACGGCGCGTCGAAATCGATGTGCTCGAGCGCCAGCGGGGCGAAACGCGAATCGGCCTCCGCAGCAGCGGGTGTCGGCTCCTCCGGCACGTCGGTCGTCGTGGCTTCGACCGCAGCCTGCTCCGCCGCCGGTGATTCGTCAGCGGTGTCGGGGCGTGGCGCGTCGAGGTCCCGCACGAGCTGCACGATCTCGTCGTTGCGCGGGTCCACTTCGAGCACGCGTTGATACCAACCGCGCGCCGTCGCGACATCCGCTGAATCGCGCGCAATGTCGCCGAGGTAGCGCAGCGCGATCAGGTTCTCGGGATCGAGTCCGAGCGCGGTATGGAAGATCTCGCGCGATTCATCGAGGCTGCCGGCCTCGAACAGCGCCTGCGCCAGGACGATGTGACCACTGATGTGCGCGGGCTGCTGAGGGAGATGGGTCCGACAGAGTGCGATCGCCTGGTCCAGATCACCGGACTTGCGGTGCTCGTTCGCCAACGGAGCGAAATAGCGTCGCGGGTTCTCTTCGAATTTCCTTGTCAGCTCGTCAAGCCTGGCGGAGCTAGCCATTCAATGCCCTCTGGAGCGCCGCGCAAGCCGGGCGGCGAGAACGGTCGAAATTATATTCTTCTGACGACCCAAGTCAATCAGAAGTGACACTCTCTCTTGATTTTAGCTGCTGCGAACGTCTAGTATTCGGGTCTGTTATCGCGCGCTTTTCCCGCCCGCCACACCCGTCACATCGCTCAGGAGTAACGCCCCGTGCTGCAATCCATGCGGAGCGCCGCCAAATACATCTGGATATTCATCGTCATCGTTTTTGTCGGCGTCTTCCTGTTCACGGAGACGTCGGGACTGCTCGGCCGCGCGCCTGTCACGACAGGGACGGCCGTAGCCAAGGTCAATGGCGACGAGATCCCCTATACGACGTGGGTACAGGCCGCTCAGCAACGAATTCAGCAGGAACAGGAGGGTCGCGGCCGTCCGCTCTCGCTCGATGAAGAAGAGCAGATTCGGAACGACGTGTTCAACCAGCTCGTCCAGTCCGTTTTGCTTGATCAGGAATACAAACGGCGTGGAATCCGCGTCACGGACGAGGAGATCGTGCAGGCGGCGCAGTTCAATCCGCCGCCACAGTTCATGCAATCGCCCGAGCTGCAGACCGACGGGCGGTTCGACATGGAGAAGTATCAGCGCTTCCTGAAGAGCGCGGCGGCTCGCCAGCAGGGGTTGTACTTCCAGCTGGAAAACTATTACCGCACCGAGATCCCGCGCGCGAAGCTGTACGAGCAGGTGGCATCCGAAGTGTTCGTGACGGACGATGAGCTCTGGCGCACGTACCGGGACCAGCACGATTCGGCGAAAGTCAGCTTCGTGTCGTTCGACCCGGCCTCGATCCCCGATTCCGGCCTCGTGGTCTCCGACGCCGAGATCCGTACGTATTACGACACGCACAAGAAGGAACTGGAGCGGCCCGGCCGAGCGGTCGTGTCGGTGCTCTCCATCCCGCGTCAGGTGACCGCGGCCGACTCTGCCGCCGTGCGCACGCGTGCGCTCGCGTTGCGCGAGGAAATTCTGAAAGGCGCGAAGTTCGAGGACGTCGCAAAGCGCGAGTCGTCGGACACGATCTCGGGCGCTCAGGGCGGCTCGCTTGGACGTGGACCCAAGGGCCGATTCGTCGAATCGTTCGAGAAGGCCGCGTTTGCGCTGACACCGGGACAGGTGTCCGAGCCGGTCGAGACTCAGTTCGGGTTGCACCTCATCAAGGTCGATGAGAAGAAGGCCGACACGATCGCCGTTCGCCACATTCTGCTCCGCTTCCAGCAGAGCGACTCGTCAGCGAGCCGCACCGATCGCAAAGCCGACTCGCTCGCGAACATCGCCGCGTCGCAGGATGCGCCGCAGCGGTTCGACAGCGCGGCGAAAGTTCTCAAGCTCACGCCTGCCACCGGGGTTGCCATCGCGGGCGAGCCACTCACGGTTTCCGGGCAGTACGTCCCGAGCGTGAGCGCATGGGCCTTCTCGGGCGTCAAGCCAGGCGCCACGAGCGAGCTATTCGATTCGGACGCGGGATACGTGCTGGCGCGGCTTGATACGGTCGCGGCAGGAGGCGTTCCGTCGGTCGATGCCGCGCGTGATGAGATCAGGCGGCGTCTGAGTGTCGGGAAAAAGCTGGACCGACTGGATGCACACGCGAAGTCGCTCGTGACCGCCGCCGCGTCGTCGACGCTCGAAGCCGCCGCGCAGGCGCAGAATCTCAAGGTGACGACGAGCGATGCGTTCACCCGCGGCGGATTCGTTGCTGGCATGGGCCGCCTGAACGAAGCCATCGGCGCCGCGTTCTCGCTGCCCATCGGGGCGGTCAGCAACCCGATTCGCACGGAAGACGGCGTCGTAGTGCTCCGCGTCGATCGACGCGTCGATGCCGATCGTGCGGCGTGGGAAAAGCAGAAGGTCACCCAGCGTCAGGGTCTCATGCAGGGCCTGCGTCAGCAGCGCATTCAGGCCTTCCTGCAGCAACTGCGGTCGGACGCGAAGGTCGACGATCGTCGCAAGCAGCTCGCCCAGTCGGCGCGACAGGTCACCTAACGACTGAGGGACACGGGAAGCGGGAGACGGGAAATGGTAAACCCTCGGGATGCCGCTCAATCCGAGCGAGGCGTCCCGAGGGTTTGCCGTTTCCCGTCTCCCGCTTCCCTGCTCCCTTAGCTGAGCAGCCGCTTGGGCTCCGGTCGCTCTTCCTCCGGTTGCGCCTCTCGCGCCGAGTTCTGGAGTCGATCGGTGCCATACTCGCGATCCAGGCGCGCGTCGCGCTCCGGCTCGCGAACGGCGCGATCGACATCCGACACACTCTTCTTGAACTCGCGGATCCCCTTCCCCATCGACTGTGCGATCTCCGGGATGCGCTTCGCGCCAAACAGGAGGAGCACGACGACGAGGATGAGGAGGATCTCCATGAACCCCATGTTCCCGAAATTCATATCGTCTCCTAGAACAGCGACCGCGCGATGAGATAGGCGATGAGCACGCCGACGAGGCTCAGCAGGGACACGTCCAGTGCAATCGGCCCAACGGCGAACTTCAAGATAACCAGATCGATGGGCAGAGGGCCAACCGAAGGTGTCACGCCGGTCGTCAGGAACTCCTTGACCGCGCCGACCGGGAGGAACTTCCGGGCAAACTGGGTCATGAAGCCACCGACAATGAATCCTATCGCCAATACTACACCGTGGAACAGCGGTCGGTGCCGGGACGAGTTCCGCGTGGCCATCAGGACCGCCGGTCCATCACGTAGCCGATCGCCTCACCGAGCGAGCTCCGGTATGAGCTCTCGGGTAGCTCACCGAGCGCCTCCTCGGCTTCGTGCGCGAACTCCTCGCCGCGACGGCGCGCGTACTCCAGCCCGCCCTCCTCGCGAACGATCTCCACGACCTCGGCAATGAGCGCGTCGTCGGGATCCGGATTGGCGAACAGCGCGTCGACCCGCCGCCTCGCGCCCGGGGACATCGTCCGGAGGGCCGCGATCAGCGGTAGCGTGACCTTGTGTTCACGAAGGTCGAGTCCGGTCGGCTTCCCTGTCGTCTCCTGCGCCTCAGTGTAGTCGAGCAGGTCATCCGCGACCTGGAAGGCCATACCGAGCCGCTGGCCGAAGCGCGTGAGCGGCGCGCGATAGCGCCGGGCGCCGCAGAGCGACCCCACCTCGCACGACGCCGCGAACAACGATGCGGTCTTCGATTCGATCAGCGTGTCGTAGTCGTCCTCGGAGAATTTCAGCGCGTCCAGGGCGGCCAGCTGGCGCATCTCGCCGAGCGTGAGGGCATTCGACGCTGCCGTAAACACCGCGAGCGGCTCCATGTCTCCCAATCGCACGAGCTCCGAGAGCGCCCGCGAATACAGGAAGTCGCCCATGATCACCGAGACCTGATGGCTGAACAGCGCGTTGATCGTCGGACGGCCTCGGCGCATCACCGAGTGATCGACCGCATCGTCGTGGACGAGCGTCGCGAGGTGGATAAGCTCGGCGACTGCCGCCAGTGTCGTGGCTCGCGGCTCCGGCGAGCCATCGACGTTGCTCGCGAGCAGGAGCAGCGTGGGTCGCACCATCTTGCCTTTGACCAACAGCAGGTGCGCGTTCACGTCCGTGACGAGCGGATTGTCGGCGGCGACGATGCGCCACATCTCGTCGACGACGCCCTCCAGCCCCTCGTGCACCGGGGTCTGGATGTGGCGGAGAGTATCGGCCAGGGGTGGTGAGCTGTTGGCTCGTGCGGTCAAGTCGCCTTCCGTTCGATCTCGCTGATCCGTTCCGCCACATCGCGGAACTCGATGTCGACGGCAAACACTCGTTGATAATAATCGAGTGCAGCGCCGGGTTTGTTCAACGCCTCGGTGGCCTGACCCAAAAGGTACAGCACGCCCACGAGATGATGGTCATCTCCTTCGCCGAGCGCTACGGCACGTGACAACACGGACGCCGCGACCTGGTACTGCTGCTTATCGAGGAAGCACTGCCCCAGCGCCTCATAGGTACGAACCCGATGCGCCGTCCCACGGAGCGACTTCTGGAACTCCGCGACCGCCTCATCCATCAGACCCATCTCCTTGTACGCAACACCGAGGTCGTAATGGGACTCGTAGTCCTCCTCGTCGACGTTCTCGGCGATGCCCTGTTTGAAGCGCTTGAGCATCTCCTGGAAGTCCGCCTGCTCGTCGCCGGTGGGCGGCTTCTCCTCCGCCACCATGCGCGTGGACTTCGGGTTCTCGCCCGAGCGCACCCATTCACCGAGGTCGACGAATTCGCCGTGGGCCGCGATGCTGCGATCGAGCGGCGACGGTTTGCGCGCTGGGGGCGGGGCGGTGACGCCGCCCGCCGGTCGGCTCGTGCGATTCGGCCCGGACTGATAGGGGACGTGCGTGTCGCGCGGCCGCGCGGGCGAGCTCGCGGGACGAGACTCCGCGGGCGTCGCCGACCGCGAGACTGTCGTGATAGCGCCCGATCCCGCGGCCGGAGAGATGGACGTGACCGAATCGACCGCGGCCTGCGCGCGTGGGTCGTCGGGGGCCAGCTCGAGGACACGCTGATACACCGCGCGCGCCTTGAGCTCCTCGCCCGAACGGAACAAGGCATCGCCGAGCTCGAGATACGCGTCGATCAACTTCACTCGATCTGCGCAGCGGAATGCGAGCTCGACGCGCTTCTGGTGGTGGCGGACGGACTCCGGCGAGAGTCGAATGAGCTCGTCGACGATGGCGAGCGCGCGCTCCAGATCGCCGGTCCGCTCCAGCTCCGCGGCCACTTCCTCCAGTTCGCGCATTCCGCTCGCGCGGTCGCCGCCCTCGAGGAGACGCTCGGCATGGGTGCGCTGCATTTCCCAGCCCGCCATGTGCTCGGTGGCCGCGTCGATCGTAGGAGCTGGCGCGTCGGCTACCGGAGCTGCGCGGGTTACAGCATCGCTCGCGTCAGTGTGGATGTCAGCGGGCGCGGCGGCCGTCTCGAGCTCCGCGCGCCGGCCTCGATCGTTGACGACCACTTCCGCGTCGACCCCAGCCGAAATGTCGGCGGGTGTGTCCGGCACCGCGTCCGCGGCAGTCGCCTGCGCCGGATGCTCGCCCTCGATGGCCCGACGCAACGCGTCCTCGTCCCATGCGTCGGCCGTCGCGGTCCCAGCGTTAGGTGCCGGCTCCGGCGGATCGTCCGCCAACTCGAGCATGTCGAGCCCATCGCTTGGCGGCGACGGCTGCGTGTCGACGGAGCGCCAGTCCGCGTCGAGGGTGACGGGCACGGCCGCCGCGTCCTCGGCGGTGACGTCGGCGCCGAGCATCCCGGCGTCGTCGGTGATGAAAGCGGCGTCCGGCGATGCGCCGGGCACCTCCGGGTCAACCGCCGCGCCCGCCGTCAGATCGAGCTCGGAGAGCTCGGCGCCTAACGTGATGTCATCCTCGAGCGCGGCGGCGAGGCTTGCGCCGGACGTGACGTCATCCGCAGACGGTAGCAACGTGGCGTCGAGGTCGAACGACGGGAACGCGACGTCCGGGTCCAGGCTCATCGGTGGCTCGGACGACGTCGACGCGAAATCATCCGATCGCGGCGGTAAGCGGAAGTCGAACAGACCGCCGTCGTCACTCGGGAGCGGCAGGGCCTCGGCGAGGTCGCTCGCGTAGTCTACGCCCAGCGGTGGCCCCGAACCGTAGACGGGCTCGTCCGAAATTCCCTCGACGGGTGGCGGGTCCTGCACCGCGTCCGCAGGGAGCGCGAGCGACGCCATCGCTGGCGATTCGGTCACGATCGCAATGCCCGCCGGCGGACGCGACACATCGCCGAGAACGTCGAGGTCGATCGGCGCGGCCGACGGTGCGGCCGGCGGCACCACCTCGTCGGACACTGCCTGTGCCTCCACGTCGAAGGCACTCGGAAGCACGTCGAGATCGCGGTCCACGGCGAGCAGCGGCAGATCAGCGGAGGCAGCGCCAGGGGCGTTCGCTGCGTCGGCATCGAGCTCCATCGCGTCGACGACGCCCGCGTTATGCATCGACGACACCGGCGCCTCGGACTGATCCCCCATGGTCAATACGACGAGATCGGGATCGCTGACTTGCCGTCCGGGCGGTGGGGGCGGCGGCGCGAAATCGGCCTTTCGCTGCCTGCTCTTCTGCTCGAAGGACGTGTCGAGGAAGATCAGGTCCTGCGACTTCTGTGGCCGGTGCGAGCCCGAGACCTGTGGCACCGCTTCCGGGTCGATGGACTTCATCCGGTCGACGGTCGCTCGCACTTCCGCCGTGCGCCCCTCGCTATCCAGCTTGTCGTGGAGCTTCTGCAGCTGCTCCATCGCCTCTTCCTGGCGATTCTCCTTCGTCAGCTGCTCGGCGAGCATCAGCCGGATGTCGTCCTGGTCGGGACAGAGATCCGCAAACTCCTTGAGCGCACGAAACGCTTCGTCGATCTGCCCGGCTTTCTGCATCCGGTCGGCGTACTCGAGGAAGTTCTTCTTCGCGTCGCTCTTGAACCCCTTCGTCGCGCTGATCTTCCCGAGCTTGTAGTAGATCGACGCGCGACCCGGCGACTGCCGCAGCACCTTGTTGCAGAGCGCGATCGCGTTGTTCAGAAACCCGCGGTCGGCGTACAGATCGACGGCCTTGTCGTAGTAGTTCAGCGCGTCCGATGCGTTGCCCATGCGCAGGAGCAGATCGCCGACCCGGTTGTACAACGGGATATCGACGTCGTCGATGGCGGCGTCGCTCTCCTGCAGGAACTGGATGTATAGCGGAAGCGCCTTGTCGAGCTGTTTCTTCTGCTCGAAATCGACGGCTCTCTTTTTCAGCTTCGCGGCGTTTGACATCAGCGCGTGAGGATCCCGCGGTCAGTGCCGGAGCGGCCGGCGGTGCCGAGGCGGCTCACAGCGTTTCGACGGTGGACGTGTGACAGGCGCGCCCGCGCACCCATGTGGCGACACAGCGCCGATCACCGTACCAGTACGGCAGCTCGCGCACGTCCTGCGCGTCGAACAGGGCAAGGTCGGCAGAAAACCCCGGCGAGATCTGTCCGATGCGATCCGCGAGCGACAGAGCAGCCGCGCCGTTCACGGTGGCCGCAATCATCGCCTCCGCCACCGACAGCCGGAGTTGGCTCACACCCAGTGTCATGATCAGCGGAAAGTTCGTTGTTGGCGACGTGCCCGGATTGAAGTCGGTCGCCAGGGCGACGGCGGCTCCGGCATCGACCAGCGCACGAGCGGGCGCCTGCTTCTCCTTGCCCAGAAATAGCATCGTTCCGGGGAGCAGCGTGGCAACGGTGTTTGACTCGGCGAGCACGCGGATTCCCGTTTCGGAGATGGCTGCGAGATGGTCAGCGGACGTTGCGCCGATCTCGGCGGCGAGCTCCGCTCCTCCGGACGGGCGGAGCTCGTCGGCGTGGAGCTTGAGCCCCAAACCGGCGGACCGCGCGGCCGTGAGAATCGTTCTCGCCTCGTCGATCGTGAACACGCCCGGTTCGCAGAAGACATCTGCGAAACGAGCGAGGCCCTCCGACGCGACACCGGGGAGCATCGTAGAGACGAGCAAGCGAACGTATTCGGAACGTCCTTCGCGAACCTCGCGAAACTCCAGCGGGATCTCGTGTGCGCCAAGCCACGTCGGCACGAGTCGCATGGGAAGCCGCTCACCAAGTTGCCGAACCACGCGAAGCGACTTGAGCTCGTCTTCGGGGGTAAGCCCGTAGCCCGACTTTACTTCGACGGTCGTGACGCCGTACGACGCCAGGCGCCGCAGGCGGACCACCGCGAGCTCGAGCAGTGCGTCTTCGTCCCGAGCGCGAAGGTCCCGGACCGAGGCGTGAATCCCGCCGCCTCGCCTCGCGATCTCCATGTAGTCGAGGCCAGCGGCGCGAAGCTCCTGTTCTTCGAAGCGCGGCTTGCCGAACACGGCGTGCGTGTGCGAGTCGACCAGACCCGGTGTGAGGAGCCTCCCATCGCAGTCGACCCGCGACGCGTGCGCATACCCGCGCTCGAGCTCCGCCTGAGGTCCCACCGCTGCGATCGTCCCGTCCGTGACCGCGACTGCGACGCCCGTCACAACGCCCGCGTCGCTCATCTCACGTCCGCGTCGCGCGGCACCGACGCCGCGACAGGTGACAACCTGGGCGGCGTTGACGAACAGGAGCGTCACGCCATCACATCTCGCACCCGTGACAGACGAAGCGGGGCCTGCGCTTCACCGCGGCACGCATAGTAGCAGGCGTTGCAGTCGATGGGCTGGTACTCCTTGTACTCGGTCCAGTGAAAATCGACGGGGAAATCCGGACATCGCTTCACGTGACCGGTCGGATCGATGTGGATGGTACGCAGGCCGGCCTGACACGGCTCCTTCATCTCACCGCGGATGTAGCGCGGGATCTGCTCGATGTAGTAGTCCGAGTTCGTGATGATACCACGCTTGCGGCGCTTGAACGCGAGCAGGTCCGCTACGAGCTTGTCGATCGCCGCGTACTGGTCATCGCGGACGAGGTGCGCCTTGCTCCCGTTCTTGAAATCCGTGTAGACGCTGAAGTTGACGCCGCAGCCGACCTCCTCGGCGCGGTGGGCGATCGGCAGGATCTGATCGAGGTTGTCGTCCTTGATCACGGCGTTGAAGCGGATCGAGTCGATCCCGCGCTCCCGCATGATCGCCACGTTCTTGAAGATCTTGTCGGTCAGCCCGGGGATGCCGCGCGCCGTGTCGTGCCGGCCGTCGAGATAGTCCAGCGAAATGTTGAACTGGTTGATCCCTGCCTGCCACAACGACCAGGCGCGGTCCGGTGTCAGCATGCCGCCGTGCGTGATCATCGTGATGTACTTCACGTGGATCGCCTTGCTCACCGCCGACACGAGCTCTTCGAGGTCGCGCCGCAGCGTCGGCTCGCCACCCGTGAACGTCACCATCATCGGGTTGAAGAACCGCGCCGCGTCGGCGAAGCTCTTGAGCTCGTGCTCCTTCGCGTCCGCCGGCGTCTTCCAGTAGTCACAGAAACCGCACCGCGCGTTGCAGCGCATCGTGACCTCGAAGTGCACGAGGATCGGGCGACGACGCGCCGTCAGCCAGGCGTACTTCGCGAGAAAAAGCGGCACGTGGTACGGCTTGAACCGGGCGGAAAGCATGAACCTCTCGGGAACAGGAAGTTGGAAACCAGGAACGGAGGCGACGAGCCTAACAATTACTGCGAGCGTCGAGGGGCTGCACGATCAAGAGCGGTTCCCGGTTCCCCGTTCCCCGTCTCCCCGCCGCGACGACGCCCCCTCGACCATGGGCAACTGCAACCCTTCCCGCGCGGCCGTCTCGACCGCGCGTACGTACCCGGCGTCGGCGTGCCGCGCCACACCGATGCCAGGGTCGTTCGTCAGCACGCGCTCGAGCCTAACGCGCATCTCCGGCGTGCCGTCCGCGACGATCACCTGGCCGGCGTGCAGTGAATTCCCGATGCCGACGCCGCCGCCGTGGTGAAACGAAACCCAGCTCGCCCCGCTCGCGACGTTGAGCAGGGCGTTCAGGATGGCCCAATCCGCGATTGCATCGCTGCCGTCCTTCATTGCTTCCGTTTCGCGAAACGGTGACGCCACGCTGCCGGTGTCGAGATGGTCTCGACCGATCACGATCGGCGCGGAGAGCTCACCGCTCGCCACGAGATCGTTGAGCGCCACGCCGAACTTCGCTCGCTCGCCCTGACCCAGCCAGCAGATGCGCGCGGGCAATCCCTGAAAGTGCACCTTCTCCCGCGCCATCGTGATCCACCGGCGCAGGTGCGCATCCTGCGGAAAGAGCTCCAGCGCCAACTCGTCGGTGCGATGGATGTCGGCGGGATCACCGGAGAGCGCGACCCAGCGGAAGGGCCCCTTCCCCTCGCAGAACAGCGGACGAATGTACTCGGGCACGAACCCCGGAAACGAGAACGCGTCCCGAACACCGGCATCCAGCGCGACCGTGCGAATGTTGTTGCCGTAGTCGAACGTCACCGCACCACGCCGCTGCATCTCGATCATCGCGCGGACGTGCAGCACGATCGCGTTCGTCGCGCGCGCGATATACTCGTCGGGCTTCGCGGTCCTCAGCACGGCCGCCTCGGACAGCGACAGCCCGTTGGGCACGTATCCGTTGAGCGTGTCGTGCGCGCTGGTCTGGTCGGTCAGCACGTCCGGTGTGATCCCTCGTCGGACGAGCTCCGGGAGCAGCTCGGCCGCATTGCCGATCAGTCCAACCGAGAGCGGCTGGCGATCCGACACGGCCTGACGTATCCACGCCATCGCCTCGTCGAGGTCGCGTGTCTTGCGATCGATGTATCCCGTCGCCAGGCGCTTGTCGATTCGCGACTCATCGACGTCGATGCCGAGCAGCGCGGCGCCGTTCATGGATGCCGCGAGCGGCTGCGCGCCTCCCATGCCGCCGAGGCCCGCCGTGAGCACGAACCTGCCAGCGAGCGAGCCGCCGAAGTGTCGTCGCGCGACGGCGCCGAACGTCTCGTACGTTCCCTGCAGAATCCCCTGCGTCCCGATGTAGATCCACGAACCGGCCGTCATCTGGCCGTACATCGTGAGGCCGGCCCGCTCGAGCTCGCGAAAGATCTCCCACGTTGCCCAGCGGCCAACCAGGTTGCTGTTCGCAATGAGTACGCGAGGCGCCGCGGCATGGGTGCGGAACACGGCTACGGGCTTGCCACTCTGCACGAGCAGCGTTTCGTCGGACTCGAGCTTTCGGAGCGTCTCGACGATGGCGTCGAACGCCTCCCATGATCGCGCCGCGCGACCGGTCCCACCGTACACGACGAGATCATCGGGCCGCTCCGCCACGTCGGGATCGAGGTTGTTCATGAGCATCCGTAGCGCCGCTTCCTGCTGCCAACCTTTGCAGGATAGCCGGTTCCCGCGGGGCGCCGTCACCGGGCGTGGCCCGGCGTGCGTCGTGGCGGGCGGAGGTGGAGCGGCGGTGGACGTGGTCATGCGGCGGCCATGGCGACCTCGGTGAACCTACCCTCCGACACGGCAACGGCGAGTGCGGCAATGTCGGGCGCAAGGACGCGGTCCTGCCCCAGAGGCGCGACGAGCTCTCGCACCGCTGCGACCGCTTCCTCGACCGCACGAGCAGCACGAAGCGGTCGCCGATACTCGACCCCCTGCGCCGAGCACATGAGCTCGATACCGATGACGTGTTGCACGTTACGCACCACGCGCCGCAGCTTCCACGCCGCGGTCATCGCCATCGGGACGACATCCTCCTTGCTCCCGTCCGTGGGGATCGTATCGACGCTGGCAGGGTGTGCCAGGACCTTGCACTCGCTTGCGAGCGCCGCGGCAGTCACTTGCGCCATCATGAACCCGGAGCAGACGCCGGCATCCGTCGTGAGAAACGGAGGGAGGCCCTGATTGAGATCCGGATGCACCAGGCGGTCGATGCGGCGCTCGGCGATTGTCGCCAGGTTCGTGAGCGCGATCGCGAGCACGTCGAGCGCGAGGGCGACGGCTTGCCCGTGGAAGTTTCCGCCGCTCAGCAGCTCGCCGTTCTCGAATACCAGCGGATTGTCGGTCGCCGCGTTCAGCTCGCGCGCCACGAGCGACTGCGCGAACTCGATCGCGTCTGCGACCGGCCCGTGGACCTGTGGCATGCATCGCAGCGAATAGGCGTCCTGTACGCGAGGATCGCCGTGCCGGTGCGACTCCCGAATCTCGCTGTCCGCGAGCAGATCCCGCAGCAGCGCCGCAGATCGTTGCTGTCCTGCCTGGCCGCGCACTTCGTGAATGCGTGCGTCGAATGCGACCGGTGTGCCCAGCAGCGCCTCGAGCGACATCGCGCCCGCCACGTGCGCCGTATGCCAGAGTCGCCAGGCATCGGTGACCGCGAGGGCCCCGATGGCCGTGTGTGCCTGCGTGCCATTGATGAGCGTGATCCCTTCCTTTGGACCGAGCGTGATCGGCGCCAACCCGAACGCGCCAAGCATGTGGGCGGCGTCACCGGTGCCCGACTCGCTATGCAGCTCGCCTTCTCCGATCATGGCGAGGCCGAGGTGCGCGAGTGGCGCGAGGTCTCCACTCGCGCCCACACTGCCCTGCTCCGGAATCGGTGGCCACAGCCCGGCATTCAACATTCCAACCAGCAATTCCGGCAGCAGCGGTCGCGCGCCGGAGTACCCCTTCGCCAGGACGTTCGCGCGGAGCAGCATCATCGCGCGCGTCGCCTCACGCGAAAGGTGGGCGCCGACGCCCGACGCGTGGCTGCGCACGAGATTCACCTGCAGCTCCGCCAACCGGTCGTGCGGGATGGCGACCTCGGAGAGCTTTCCAAACCCGGTCGTGACGCCGTATACCACTTCTCGATTCGTCGCGATGCGATTCACGTGCTCGTGCGCGCGCATCATTCGCGCGCGCGCGTCGTCCGCGAGCGAGACACGACGCCCACCGCGCGCCACCGCTTCTACGTCGGCAATCGTGAGAGAGCGTCCATCCAGTACGACCAGGTCATTCATGGCGGGAATGTCGGCAGCAGGTAGGGGTAAAGCAAGGCAGCCGGTACGGGTCCACGATCACACACTCGAGAGAACGGAAACGGGACGCATCTCGACGTGAGGCGTCCCGTTGTGGTGAGGCCGATCGATGATCCGCGCGTGCCGATCGTCGCTATTGAAAGCCACCGGGCGTACGAGAATACGTCCGCCTGTCGTAGTTGAACTTCAGGTCAGGCTGGGCCCGCAGCGCGATGAAGAAGTTGAACGCAAAGTTTCCGTTCGGTGATTGCGTGAATGCGAAGATCGCGTCCCAGTCGTGCAGCTCGCGCCGCAGCGACACGGTGTGCATGCCGAACTCCTTCCGCTGAAAGTCGTAGTTCGTCGCCCACTGCATGGCCCACTTCGGCGTCATGCTGAAATGTATGGTCCCCTGAAGGTTTCGCGTCGGCGGGCTCTGGTAGATCTGTCCGCCGCCGGTCGTCGGCGCGAACGGGTCCTGGACCCCAGGCGTAGTCGTGTACTTCTGAACGCACTGATCGTATGCGAACTGATCGACGGTCTGCAGGTACGCACACTGCGTGGTGGGGTCCACGACGATGGCGCCCTCCACGGGCCGGAACTCCTGCTCGCTGTACGCCAGGTTGACCTGCCACCCGGAGCCTCTACCACTGAACTGCTCGTTCATTCGATTCGCGGTGTTGACGCTGCCGGCGATCTTCTGCCGAGCGATCGACCGATTAGCGGTCGAGTCGCGCGATGCTGCTGCCGCGGCTGGCTGTGGTGACGAGGGCGCCGAGAGATCGTACCCGAACAGCCGCGCGATGGCTCCGACGATCCCCGACTGGCGATTGAGCGAAAGCGACCCGCGCACCGACTCGCGGAACGGCTTGAACTCGGCCGTGTCGCTCGTGCGCGGACTTCCCTTGAAGAGCGAGTAGTCGACGCCGAAGTCGAAGCCTGGCAGCAGGTCGGATCGGAGCGTATAGCCGAACCGCTCCGTCACGAACCCGGAGCCCCCCGTCTCCTTCGCACGCTGGAAGTCGTAGTCCAGCGGCGTGAACGTCAGCGACACCAGCTTCAGCGCGTTCTGCGTTTGGCCAGGGACGGTGTCGCTCTTCGACCGGAGCTTCGCCTCGATGTTCGTGGCCAACGTTAGGCTTACGATGTTCTGCGCGAAGGACCCGAGGTAGCCCTGCCGCGTCTGGTTCGTCGCGCGCAAGAAGGCATCGCTCACAGAGGACTTGCCGGCATAGCTGTACGACACGACCGGCGAGATCGAGTGGCGGAATCGCTCCACGGGTCCGAGGCCCGGGAACAGGGCGAACAGGGTGGGCGATGCTGCCACTCCATACCGAACGCGCTTCGTTTGCCGGACGAACTCCCCGTTCGAGAACTGCGTGCGAATCATGAACGGCTGCGGATCGACGTTCTCGAAGCTCACGGACGGCGTGATCTTCCACGTGCTCGGAAAGAGACTTGGCAGGTTGATGCCGGTGCTCCAATCGAGCGTCGTCAGGAAGTCGCGGGCGTACGTGATCGTTTGCTTCTTCGACGAGTCGGTGGGGTCCACCACGATCTTCGTGTATGGAAAGTCGTTCAGGTTGTCCGCGAACCGGAACGAGTTCGTCCACGTGAAGTTGCCGATCTTGATCGGGGTGTCGAAGCTCGCGCTCGTCTGCCGCGTGCCGCGGTCGATCTGGACGCTGTCCACGCCGATGCCGTTCGCGGCAGGCTTGTAGGCGTACAGGAATGTTCCCGTCTGGTCGATGTGCAGCGACTGTCGGCTGCTGAGCTGCAGACTCGGGGTCCAGGTCAGCCACTCGCCGACGCTGATCGGTTTGCTCGAGAGGTTGAGACTCGGGAAGTCCTGGTCGACCTGCTCACGCCCCGGGTATTGTTTCCGCGAACCGCCGATCCCGATCTGGAAGGCCCCGAGCTGCTGTTGGTAATTGAGACGCGAGTCGATCGTCGCGAGCGCCGCGTACGGGTTGAAGGTGTTGCGTCGCTGGAGCGTCGTGCTGGACGCGTAGTTCAGGTTCATCGTCAGGCGGCTGCGCTGCGAGAACTGCTGCTCGTGGCTCCACGAGTAGGTCCGGTTGTTCAAGCCGTCGCTCTGCTTGAGGAACGACACATCGAGCCCGCCGCTCAGGAAGCGGTTCAGCCACCGATAGTCGAAGCTTCCCTTCAGGCGCGTCCACCCCGGATCAGTCTCGTCCGCGCCGGCGCTGCTGCGCCAGTCGAGCGCGACCTGCGCGTCGTAGTAGTCGCTGAGCGCGAAATAGTACCCGAGGTCCTCGATCGTACGCCGGTAGTCAGGGCTGTTGCGGACGATGTCGCTCACGCCGAAGCGCGGCGGGATGATGCCGCTGCGGCGCCCCGACCGAAGATCCTGGAACACGAACGGCAGCCAGAAAACCGGAATGTCCCCGATGTACAGCACGGCGGGCCGCGCGACCATAACGTCCTTCGAGATGACCTTCATCTCTTTCGACGCGAAGTGATAGTGCGGGCGCGTCTCGGTACAGCTGGTGATCCACCCTTCCTTCGCGTAAAACGCGTTTCGCTTCGCGGCCGAGCTGTCGTTCTGAAAGCCGGTGACCCTGCCGTGCACCACCCAGGTCTGGCCGCTCAGCACCGACGTGGTGACTTCGAACGCCTTCCCGCCACGCGTCGCGATGTCATACTCGATGCGTCCCGCCAGAATGTCGTCCTGGGCGCCTGTAGGATCCTGCAGCACGACTTTCGTGGTATCGACGCCGATCGCCGTGACGATATCGAGTGAGTCGTTGTAGATGACCGTGTCGCCGGCCAGGATCGCATCGGGCCGCCCGACGGCGGCCTTCCCGGACAGCTTGAGGGACTTGTCCTTGGCGCGGATCTCGACGCGCTTCCCCTGATACTTGGTCGCCGTGTAGCCCTCCCGCGACAGCATCTCGGACATGACGGAATCGGGCTCCGCCCACTCGACCTGGAACTTCGCGGTTGAATCGCGCTGGAGCGTGTCACCCGGAGCACGGACGGTGTCTCGGCGGGCGGTAGTGTCGCGCCGAGCCGTCGTATCGCGTCGCACCTGCGCGCGGGCGGTCACCGGGGCGAGAAGCAGCGCGGCGAGAACCGGCACCGCAACCATCCACGGGGACCATCGCCTAACGACGGCAAGCGCCGCGGGCAACATCACGAGCCGCGCCACCCGCTCGTCGATACGTCCTGCTCCCAGGGCTCGGAGTCGAGGCGTCGCGGTTCCCGCTCGGGAACCGACGCTGCGTCCGCTGCCTCTTCCGCGGCCAGCTGTGCCTCCCGCTTCCGCTTGCGGCGATACACGAGGGCCGCCAGGATCACGCTCAACTCATACAGCAGATAGAGCGGCGCAGCGAGCAGCATCGTCGTCCAGATGAGATCGCCGGGCGACAGGAGCGCCCCAGTGACGACGCAGAGCACCAACGCATGGCGGCGGAACCGTCGCAGAAATTCCGGCGTGACGATCCCGAGCACGGCCAGCAGCAGGATCGCGATCGGAAGCTCGAAGCAGAGCCCGAACGCCAGCGACATGTTCACCGCGAAGCTGAAGTACTCGCGGTAGGTGATCATGGGCTCGAGCGCGTCCGTGCTGGCCGCGATCTTCATCAGCCAGCCAATGGCGAGCGGCAGCACGACGTAGAACGACAGCGAGACGCCGGCGACGAACAGCCCGATGGCGCCGAAGATCACGGGCAGCACCACGCGCTTCTCGTGCTTGTAGAGCGCGGGGGCCAGGAAGGCCCACACCTGGTACAGGATCACCGGCAACGCAATCACGATCCCGATCGTGAACGAAGCCGAGATCAGGACCGAAAACGGGTCGGCCGGATGCGTGTACTTGAGCTTGCTCCCGCCGAGGTACGGCAGAATGGGCCGCTCGAGGAACTTGAAGATGTCGAACTGCTGCAGGACAAAGAACGCCGCGGCCACACCGACGATCAGGGCTACCAACGACCAGATGATTCGCCACCGCAGTTCCTCGAGGTGGTCGAGGAACGGCATCTCCGCGTTGTTACCGAGGTTTCCGGGCGTCGCCATCACACGCTCCGAGCGGCGCGCTTATTCGTCGCTCGATCTGAGCTGCTCGCGCGCGAGAGCCGCCTCGTCCGAGCGCGGGTATTTGTCGATGACGCTCTGAAAAACCTGACGGGCTTCACGGTCGCGCTTTGCCCTCTGGAGAAAGAGGCCGTGCTTGTACAACGCGGTTGCGGCTCGCGTTGCGCGCGGGTACGTCGTCACGACCAGGCTGTATACTGAGTCGGCCGCAGCGCTGTTCCCCTCGGCTTGGAACGTCTCACCAATGTAGTACTGTGCATCGGGCGCGAGATCCGATGTCGGGTATTGGGTGAGCAGATCCTGGAAGCCCGTGCGGGCCGTGCCGTGACTCCCCCGGCTCATCTGGTCGAACGCCAGCTTGTAGAGCGTGGCGGGGCCGGGACCGGCGGGCTGTGTCGAGGTCGTCTGCGGAGGCCGACCCGTCGTGTCTCGCGGCGCGACCGGTGCGGGCGGGATCTGGTTGTTCCGCTCCTCGATCTGCGAGCGCAGCTCGATGAGGCGCTGCTGGCTCGCGCCAGTCAGCTCCTGGATCTGGAGGAGCTGCTCCTGGATGGAGCGAAGGTCCCCTTGGGCGTTCGCCTGGAAGCGCGCGATCCGCGCGTTCGCGGAACGAACCGAGTCGGTCACTTCGCCGAGCGTCGTCGCCACCTGGGCGATCTGCGCGGCGCGAGCGGAGTCGGCCTTCAGCATCGCCGCGCGCGCAGCCGCCATATCCTCCTGGAGGATGCGCACGTCACTGCGGGTGGCGAAGCATGCACCCGTCGCCAGCGCGAACGCGACGGGTGTGAGCCGAAATGCGAAACGAGTCATTGCGACCTGCTGGCTACCTGCTGGAGGTTTGCACCGCGGTGATGTCGCCGCCGGTGATCTCGAACTCATCGCGACGATTGCGCGACCAGCACGAGTCGGATTCTTCCGTACACGTCCCGCGCTCCTCGCCGAAGCTGACGATCTCGACGCGGCTGCCATCGATCCCGCGATCGGTGAGGTAGCGCTTTGCCGCTGCAGCGCGGCGCTGGCCAAGGGCAAGGTTGTACTCGTCGGAGCCGCGGCTGTCGGTGTGGCCCGCAATGCGGATCCGGACGCCAGTGTTCTGCGCGAGAATTGACGCCTTCGCGTCCAGCTTGGCGCGCGACTCCTCGGTGATTTCAGACTGGTCGTAGTCGAAGTAGATCGTCGCCGTGAGCGTAGCGCGAGCGGCGGCAATGGCAGCGCGCTTCGCTTCCGAATCCCGGGCAGCCACGCAGGCTGCGTCGCATTCGGGTGCCGGCGCGGGTGTCGGAGTCGGGGCGGCCGCCGGTGGCGGGTTATTCACGGGCGTGACGGCGACCTCGGGCTTCTTCTTTTTGCACCCGCCAAGCGTGGCGAGGGCAACGAGCGACAGCGTGACGATTCGGGCGGCGCGATGCATGATCTCTCCGAAAACGGTGGCAGGAAGAAAGGTGGTGGTCTACCGCTTCAGCGGGGGCGACCATGCAGGAAGACGCATACCCCCGGTCCGCGTCAACTGTCGCCACCGACCGGACTCCGTATCAATGACGAACAGCTGCTTCGGTCCCGTCCGCGTCGACGAGAAAATCAGGTGGCGACCGTCGGGAGCCCACGATGCATCCTCGTTGCTCCCTTCACTCGTGTGCTGCTTCACGCTCCGGTCCTGAAGCGAGATCGTGTTCAGCTGAAAACGACCGTCCGTCTGCTGCGCCTGATAGGCGATGAAGCGGCCGTCCGGCGACCAGTCCGGATTCGCGCGATAATTCTGGTCGCCCAACTTGTCCGCCGTCAGGAGCTGCGGGTTCGTGCCGTCGGCGTCGCTAATATACACCTCCGGGTGACCAAGACGACCCGACGTGAACGCGAGCCGGCGACCATCCGGACTGAACGTGGGGCTCGTGTTGTCGGTGCCGCGGCCGACCGTGATGCGACGCGCCGGTCCCCGCTCGAACGCGGTGGTCGCGAACAGGTCCGTTCCCGACTCCTCACCGTGCGTGTACACGATGACCGCACCGTCGGGCGCGAACACCGGGGTGCTGTTCAACCCACTCCCCACCGCCGTCAGCGGACGCGCGCTGCCTGACGCGAAATCGTAGATGAAGATCTGACAGCACCCGTGCGACCCGACGACCGCGTACGCGAGGTGCGTCCCTTTCGGATGCCAGCTCGGCGACATTGCGCCGGCGTCGTCGCCGGCCGGCGTAGGGAATGCGCCGTCGCTGTCAACGACAAACACTTTCCCGCCACGCAAACCCTGCACGTAGGCGACGCGCGTCGCCGCGATGCCGCGAACGCCGGTGATCCACGCCTCGAGCTCATCGGACACCGCGTGAACCGACATGCGCCACTCGCGCGAGTTCGGTGAGCCATCCAGCCCGAAATCTTTGACGCGTGCGACCTTCGCCTGCGCCACGTCGTGCACTGCGACATGAATCCCGGCGGCCGTCGGTGTCACCTGCACCAACGCGTGAGCACCGAGCTTTGCGTAGAGCGGATAGTTCCCGTTGCGACCCGCGGTCGGCGCGTCGGGAAACCCGCCTTCCTCGGCCGCGATGACGGTGATGCGATCGCCGTAGTCGAAGTCGCGCTGCAGAATCGCGCGAATCGAGTCCCCGCTCACACCCGCGACACGCAGCACGAGCACGCCGGGCTTCGTTCCGGGATCATAGCGCAGTCCCAGCACCACCGCTTCAGGCTGGGGTGGATTCTGCGCGACCCCGCGTGTTAGCGGAGCGATCGTGATCGCGGCAGCGAACCAGGCCGCGTAAGGCAATCGAATCATTACTGAAAGACCGAGGGATCGAAGCGGAAGATAACGGGCAAAAAGTCGTTCACGTAACCGTCGGGCAGCGCGCCGAAAGCCTTGGCGGATCCCGCGGACTCGACGGCGCCCTGCGCCTGGAGGTCGAACGCGTAGGAACCCGACTTCGTCAGAAAACGAAATTCGCCAATGCTGCCATCGCGCCTGACAATGAAGAACACTTCGGCGCGGAGTGCTCCAGGATTTCGCGGATTGAACCGGACCGCGATCTGCCTGACGACGTTGTTCAAGTAGGCGGGAAATGGAAACTCGACGCCTTCCGTCTTGACGTTCGCGACGTCCGTTCCAGCGCCGCCGGTCGGGCCACCACCGGCCTTCGTCGGGGTCGCGTTCTTCGGTGCGGATTTCGTCTCGGGCAGCGGGGTCGCCGGTGCCGCGGGTTTTCGCGGTGTCGCCTTCGGCTTTGCCGGCGCAGGCATGTCTCGCGGATTCGTCTCCGCACGTTTCGGCGGCGCGGCGGGCGTCGGGGCCGGAGGCGCGGGAGTCGGCGCAACCTCGCCGATGGCTCGCGGGCCGGGCGGTGCTGCGACGAGGTTGACCTTGTAGACCGGCGGCATTGCCTTCGGGGGCCCGGGACGCGCCAGAAGCGCCGCCGCAAGGAGCGACGCGTGCAGCACGATAGACACGCCGAGTGGTCCACCGAGTCGCGTCGTGCTCGGCGCGCGTGACACTACCGCGCCTCCAGCGGCTCCGCGACCATGCCGATGTCGGACACGCCCGCCTTCCGCATCACGGCCAATACGCGCACGACCTGACCGTACTGTGCCGATTGGTCGGCGCGCAGATACACACCTTGCCCGCCGCGTTTCCCAGCGAGCGCCTTGAATGACGCGCTGAAGGCCTCGAAGCTCATTCGCGAGTCGTCGACGAACACCTGGCCCTGCCGGTCCACCGTCACCACCATGCCACCCTTCGGATCGAGCGGCGCGACGTCGGCATTCGGCAGTTTGACGTCGACGCCCCCCTGCATGATCGGCGCGGTGATCATGAAGATCACCATCAGCAGCATCATCACGTCGATGAGGCTGACCACGTTGATCTCGGCGTTGAGCGGCGTGCGCTCTGCGCGACGACGTCGTGACATGCGGCTAGATCCTCCCCTCGCGAACCATGAGGGCGATGAGCTCGGAGCCGAACCCCTCCAGCTCACTGTCGAGGCGATTCACGCGGTTTGCGAAGATGTTGTACCCGAAGACCGCGGGAATGGCTACAGCCAGCGCGGCAGCGGTGGCCATCAGCGCCTCTCCAATACCCGGTGCTACCGCACTGATGTTCCCTGAGCCCTGCGTCGCGATGCCAGTGAACGCGGAGATGACGCCCAACACCGTGCCCAGGAGCCCAATGAGGGGGCTTACGGAGCCGATCGACGCCAGCGTCGGAACGAAGCGGGACAGCGAGTCTCGCTCGCCGTTCGTTTCCGCATCGAGGACCAGGCGAAGAGCCTCCACCTGGGACCCGCTCAACCTTGCCGTTCGCTCCGCCGACGCCGCGAGCCCCGGCTTCGTTTGCGCCAGGAACTGCACCGCGCGCTCGAAGACGCGAGTGAACGGACTATCGACCGCGTGCTTCGCGAGCGTCGAGACCTCGTCGAGCGACTGCGCACGGTCGAAGCTGCGCATGAACGCGTCGCCGGCCCTGCGCACGCGTCGGAACTCGAGCCACTTGCCCAGCATGACTGCCCAGCTGAGCAACGACAACACCGCGAGCAGTCCAAGCACGATCTTCGTCACGAGCGTCGCGTTCGTGACCATCTCCCACGGCGTCGTGGGGATCGCTCGGTTGATCTGGAAGTAAACCGAAACGATCACGTCGTTTGCCGCTCCCGCCCGAACCGCGCGGCAAAGAATGCGAACGTCTCCTCGAGGCCATCGTGCAGATTCACCTCCGGCCGCCAACCGAGCACGCGCTGGGCCTTCGCGATGCTCACCGCAGACCGCTGCTGCTCGCCGGGCCGCGCAGGCGCGAACGCGATCGGTACATTCGAGCCGGCGCTGCGCTGCAGCGCCTCCGCGAGCGCGACGACCGACGTCTCGATCTCGGTCCCGATGTTGAACCCACGCGCATCGAGGCGTCCCGGCGCAGGAAGATCGCGCGTCGCGGCGGCGAGGTTGGCGCGCGCCACGTCCTTCACGAAGACATAGTCGCGCGTCTGCGATCCATCACCGAACACGGTGAGCGCCTGATCCGTCAGAATGCGATTGCAGAAGATCGCGACGACGCCCGCCTCGCCGTGCGGGTCCTGCCTGGGCCCGTAGACGTTCGCATAGCGAAGCGCGACGGTGTCGATCCTGTGAACACGCGCGTAGTACGCGAGGTACAGCTCCGCGCTCAGTTTCGCGATGCCGTACGGCGACTCCGGATCCTTCGGATAGTCTTCGATGTTCGGCGGCGTGACGAAGTCGCCGTAGAGCGCGCCACCGGTCGATGAAAAGATCAGCCGCGTCGCGTAGCCCGAGGCGCGGATGCCCTCGAGCAGATTCAGCGTTCCGACGATGTTGATGTGCGCGTCGAACATCGGGTCGGCGACACTCTTTCGCACATCGATCTGCGCACCGAGGTGCGACACGACATCGAAGCGGCCGTCGCGCACGACGCGGGCGGCGTCGGCGCTCGTGAGGTCCAGCTCGGCCAGCGCCGCGCGCGACGGAACGTTCTCGCGGCGGCCCGACGCGAAGTTGTCGAGCACCGTCACGTCGTAGCCGTGCTCGAGATAAAGGTCGGCAACGTGCGATCCAATAAACCCGGCACCGCCGGTCACGAGAGCTCGTGGCACGTCAGCGTACCTCGAGAGGTCGGAGAAGGGACATCATCGCGTTGGGGAGACTGGGTCCAGGAATGGAATCAACGGCCGCGGAGCATCGCACGAGCGTCTTGTGCGCCCGATCACATAGGACGCGCGAGCCCGCGAATGTGCAAACGGCGCCGAGGCCGAAGCCGCGGCGCCGCTACGCCATGGTTCCTAATGCACGAGGGCGATCGCAGCCGTCACGGTCGCCCTAATGTAACCGCGCCTCAGCCTCAGGGCAGCTTGGCCGATACGCGAGCCAGAGTTCCTTCGCTGGTGCCGGCGTACGCCTGACCGATGATGAGCGCCGTCGACGCATATGGCGTGACACGGAGGATTTGTGCTACGCCGATGTCGCTCGACGGATACACGATGCCTCGCTCGTCGGTGACGCGGGGCCGATAGAACGTGATCTGATCGCCCACGCGCATGCCTGACGAGGTGCCGCCGCCGACGATGACGTACGACTGCAGCGTCGGGAGCACTGGCTCGGGCTTGATCCAGAGTACCGAGGTAGTTGGCCCCGTCACCGCGGTTGGCCGCGGCAGGTTCGCGGGTATTGCGTCCATCGTGACGAGCTGATCGCCGATCATCATTGGCTCGTATCGCGCCATGACGCGCGCTTCGATGGCCTGTCCCGGCTCCGCTCGCTCGACGGCGACGACACCTGTCGGGATCATGATCTGCCCGACGCCCTCCAGAAGCCGCCCCGGACGGACGGCCAGGTAGCGCGTCCCCGCAGCCGAGGACATGCCTGGAGGCACGACCACGAACACACGCTCGTGGGACTGCAGCGGTCGTTCGGCGAGGGTGAGCGGAACACCCGGCACCTCGCCAGTTCCAACGATGAGCCCCGCGTTCGCGGGCCCGCCTACGCGCTCGACGTAGGGCGCGGCGTAGAACTCGCCGGGCCGTATGGTCGGCGGCGCCGTGGGGGTTTGGGCCTGTATCGGACTGGATGGTGCGGTGACCGCGGTCACCGTGAGCTGCTGCCCGAAGGCGAAAGTGGGGGCCGCGACAGCCCCCACCACCGCGATCGCCATTCGGTTAGAACGGAAGATCGTCGTCCTCATCATTCAATGCTCCGGGAAAGTCCTCGAAGTCGTCGCCGGATGCGCCGGCCGCGCTCTTCGCACGCTCTGGTGCGCGGCTGCGAGTCATGCCGGGATTCCCTCCCTCCGAATCGCCACCACGACCGCCGCCGAGCATGATCAACTCACGCACGTTGATCTCGGTTGTGTACCGGGTCTGTCCATCCTTGTCGGTCCACTGCCGATACTCGATGCGCCCTTCGACGTAGATCTTGTCGCCCTTCTTGACGTACTTCTCCACGATGTCCGCCAGCTGCGAACCCTTGGTATTCCAAACGACGCAGCGGTGCCATTCGGTCTTCTCCTGACGGTCCCCCGACGGCGTGTTCCACGACCGGCTGGTCGCAAGCGAGAAGCTCGCGACGCGGTTGCCGCCATTGGTCGACCGGACCTCGGGATCAGCCCCGAGATTTCCAATCAGGGTCACCTTGTTCAAGCTTCGGCTCACGATTCCTCCTGGCGAGTGAAAGAGTGCTCGCCGCGGAAAGTAGGGGTCAGAGCCGACACGCCCGAAACCAAATCGGCGCGTGCCAAGCAGTTTGGTTGCGGCGTTGAATCGGCGCTGGAAGGTAGGTCACAATCCGCGCCGGAGGACGAGGGCATCCTCGACCGGTTTACGGTAATACTTCGAGCGCCTGCCGGCCACCTCGAAGCCTCGCGACGCGTAGAGCGCACGGGCGGCGGCGTTGGATTCCCTCACCTCGAGAAACACGACGCGGCACTGCCGGTGCTCCGCGGCGCCGACCGCGTGGTCCAGCAAACGCGCTCCGATCCCGCCACGTCGAGCCTGGTCGGACACCGCCAGATTCGCGATCTCCGCTTCGTCCACAACGAACCACGCCACGACGTACCCCAGCACGAGACCCGTGATCGCGTCCTCGGCGACGGCGAAATGCACGAGCGAATTCCCGAACAGCGCACGAAACGAGTTGGCGGACCACGGATCGCTGAACGCCCGCCGCTCGATGGCGGCGACGGCGTCGATGTCGTCGCGTCGCGCTGCCCGGATCGCGAGGTGGTGCGGGGGGAGCGTCGCCGCCGTATCGGCGCGACCGTCTGTCATCGAGGCACGAGCGCGCGACCATGCGCCGCTTCCCATCGCACCTGGGCTTCCGCGAGGCGTCCATACTCGGGTTCCCAGGTCGCAAGATCGGCCGGCGCCGGCCACGGCACTCGATGACCCAGGACGGCCATCCCGCGGGCGTGCGGCGAGACTGCAGTCGTTTCGGCGGGCCCGATCGCGCGCGCAGCCTGTTGGTGGAGGAACGCATCCAGCAGTCGTCGCGGAACAATCGTGGTGGGCGACTCGGGCGAGATCGATGAATCGGTCACCGCGAACACCGCCGTGAACACGTCGCCCCGCATCGCGTCGAGCACGGCCGCGTAGCGACCCGGCGCGAGCTCGGGCTTCGCCCCGGCGACGATCAGCAGCAGCGAGGACACCGGGATCAGCGGGACGCCCGCCGCGAGCGCGAGCCCTTTCGCGATGGCGCCGGCGATGCGCAGGCTCGTGAAGCTTCCCGGCCCCGCCCCACACACGACGCGGTCGACCGCGTTAGGCGCGATGCCGGCGTCGGCGAGCGCGCCGGCGACCGCCGGCATCAATCGCTCCTCGCGCTCGCCACGCATCGCGGTCTCGCGGGCCGACAGCAAGAGGCCGTCCCGAACGACCGCGACCGTCCCCGCATACGTGGAGGCCTCGAGGCCGAGTGTGATCATGTCACCCAGCCAGGAGCACGCGCCGCTCGGGATCGGACGGCGCGTACTCGAGATCGATGGCAACGTGGCCGGCGGGAATGAGGTCTCCCGCTCGCTCGGGCCACTCCACGATCACGAGCGCGTGTGACAGTGTGATCTCATCCCACCCGAGGTTCACGAGCTCCGACGGACGCTCGATACGATAGAGGTCGAGGTGATAGACCGGCGAGCGCGGAGCGTCATAGCGGTGGACGAGCGCGAACGTCGGACTCGTCACCGGCTCCGTGACACCGTAGCCCGCGCAGATCGCCTGCGCCAGCGTGGTCTTCCCCGCCCCGAGATCGCCGGCGAGCGCGATGAGCAGCGGTGGCGTCGCCGCACGACCGAACGCCTCGCCCCACGCGACGAGCTCGCCGCGCGTCATCGCGACGTGTGCACGGGCCGCGAGCGGCGGCACGACGTGATGGTACGGTTGCACGTGACGTTCAGGAATGCGCGCGAATGTCGGCGAACGCACCACGCGACCGCGCGACATTGCCGTCGGCCTTCGCCTTGAGCTCGAACAGCTGATCGCGCAGCCGTGCCGCCAGCTCGAAGTCGAGGTTCGCGGCCGCTTCGCGCATCTCGCGTTCGAGGCGCTCCACCGTCGCGGCGCGATCCTCATCACCATACGACGCCGTACGCTCGGCGACCCGCCGCTTGTCGCGCTCGCGCTCCTCGCGCCCTTCGCGCGCGTCGGCAACGCGGGTGATGAAGCGCACCTGCTCGACGCTCTTCTCGACGCCGCGCGGCACGATGCCGTGCGCCTCGTTATGCAGTCGCTGCGTGTCGCGGCGCCGCGCGGTCTCCTGCATGCACCGCTCCATCGAGCCGGTGATGCGGTCGGCGTAGAAGATCGCGCGCCCGCCGATGTGTCGCGCGGCGCGGCCGACCGTCTGGATCAACGAGCGGTCGCTGCGCAGAAACCCTTCCTGATCGGCATCGAGGATCGCGACGAGTGACACCTCGGGCAAGTCGAGCCCTTCGCGCAGCAGGTTGATACCCACCAGCACATCGAACTCGCCGAGCCGGAGCCCACGAACGATCTCCATGCGCTCGATGGCATCGATGTCCGAGTGCATGTACCGCACGCGAACGCCCATCTGCTGCAGGTAGTCCGTCAGATCCTCGGCCATGCGCTTCGTGAGCGTCGTGACGAGCACGCGCTCGCCACGTCGCTCGCGAATGCGGATCTCGTTGAGCAGATCGTCGACTTGACCGCGCACGGGCCGCACCTCGATCTCCGGGTCGAGGAGACCAGTGGGCCGAATGATCTGCTCCACGACGACGCCTTCCGAGAGCTGCAGCTCGAGCTCCGCGGGGGTCGCACTCACCATCAGGGCGCGCGGCGTGAGCGAGAGGAACTCGTCGAACACGAGCGGACGGTTGTCCAGCGCACTCGGAAGACGGAACCCGTAGTCGACGAGCGTGAGCTTCCGTGCGCGATCGCCGTTGTACATCCCGCGCACCTGCGGCAGTGTCACGTGCGACTCGTCGACGACGACGAGGAAATCCTCGGGGAAATAATCGAACAGGCACGCCGGGCGCTCACCGGCGACGCGCCCCGACAGGTGCCGCGAGTAGTTCTCGATCCCCGCGCAGGTACCGATCTCCATCATCATCTCGATGTCGAAGTTCGTGCGCGACTCCAGTCGCTGTGCCTCGAGGAGCTTGCCTTCGCGGCGCAGCACTTCGAGGCGCTCGCTCAGCTCGACTCGGATGGCACCGACCGCTCGCTCGAGCGTCGGCCGCGACGTGATGAAGTGCTTGGCTGGATAGATCGCCGTTCGCTCCAGGACGGCGATCGTCTCACCGGTGATCGGATTGATCTTGGAGATGCGCTCGATCTCGTCGCCCCACAGCTCGACGCGCACGCCCTGCTCTTCGTACGCCGGCAGGATCTCGACCGTGTCTCCGCGAACGCGGAACGTGCCGCGGTCGAACGACACGTCGTTCCGGTTGTACTGGATGCCGACCAGCGAGCGCAGGATCTCGTTCCGCGGAATCGTCTGGCCTCGCTCGAGATTCACCATCCGCTCGCGATACTCGATCGGGTCGCCGAGGCCGTAGATCGCCGAAACGGTCGACACGATGACGACGTCGCTTCGTTCCATGAGGCTGGACGTCGCGCGGAGGCGAAGCCGGTCGATGTCCTCGTTGATCGACGCGTCCTTCTCGATGTACGTATCGCTCGAGGGGACGTAGGCCTCGGGCTGATAGTAATCGTAGTACGAGATGAAGTATTCGACGGCGTTGTTCGGGAAGAATCCCTTCAATTCGCCGTAGAGCTGCGCCGCGAGCGTCTTGTTGTGCGACAGAACGAGCGTCGGCAGGCCCATGTTCCTGACGACGTTTGCCACCGTCATCGTCTTGCCGGATCCGGTGACGCCGAGGAGCGTCTGGAACCGATCGCCGCGCTGGAGACCCGCGGTCAGCTCGGCGATGGCCTTTGGCTGATCACCCGCCGGCTCGAACGGCGACTGAAGATGGAACTCGGCGCGAGGCATGGGAGCAATATAATGCTCCGCGTCGGAGTTTGTTCGGTCCGCTTCAGCCGGTAGAGGTCCGACTCACCTTTCCCCTCGCGGGACGAATGCGGGCGACTCACGACGGGCCCGAAGCCAAAAAGGACGACGACGCCGCCGCACCACGGACCTCCCGGGATCGAGCGGGCCGAAGGGGCGGCTCGCGACTCGATTACGGGGATTTGAACCAGACCACGATCATCCCGCAGCCGCCTTTGGGCACCTGATATTGGGATGGCAGCGAGGTGCTGCGCGGAAACACTTCGATCACCTCGACATCGCTGGTGCCGTACAGATCGTCGAATGCCGCGAACGGAAGCACCTGCCGACGATCACCATTCAGCATCACGAGCATCGAGCAGTAGCTTTGCCCACCGAGCGTCTGCGCCAGCGGACGATACGACCCAGCGGTGCCCGACGGGACGATGTTCAACTCCGTCCCGCGCGCACGACGCAGCATCGCACCGAAGCGGCCAGTGCTCTCCTCCACAGCGGTTCCGGGCTCGAGAATCCGGCGTCGGCCGATCACGTCGGTCTTTATCCGGCCTTCGATCGCCATCCCGACGGCATGCACCTCCCGCGCCTCCAGCACATCGCCGTGCCTGGTCGTGTCGATCTGTGCGCCGAGCCGTACACGCAGTGCCACCTTACTGCCCCCGCGCAACGGGACGGAGAACGTCGACGACCGATAGCCGGGGTGCGAGAACCGGAGCAGGTTGATCCCCTCCGGAAGCTGGGATGGTGCGACGACGACCCACTCCCAGAACACGCCGCCGTCCATCAGCGTGAAGACCTCGAGCGTCGCGTCAGGCAGCGGAAGCCCGATGCTGTCGCTCACCTCGACCTGCAGCAAGGGGGCACGATCCTGCTGGGCGCGCGCGGCGATCGGCCAGGCGAGCATCGCGGCGACACTGATCGCCACCGCGAGCGCGTGTAGCGCTGACCTCTGGCGCGCGACATGGTTCGGCATTAGGCGTCGTCCGTCGAGATCCGCTCGCGACGGGCCACTTCCGTAATGCCTTTCACGCGCCGCGCCGCCTTGATGATCTTCTGCAGGTGCGAGAGGTTCTCGACTTCGACGAGGGCGGACCCGCTGACCTTGCCGTCGAGGGTCTTGAGCTCCATGCTGCGAATGTCCGTACCCGCTCCGGACACCGCGCCGGCGATATCGGCGTACAGACCGCGCCGGTCGATGCCTTCGAGCACGAGCCTGACGATGAAGCGCTCGCCCTCCTGCTGCTGCCAGTCGATCTCCAAGCGCCGCTCCGGCTCGTGCGCGAGCATGAGGAGGTTCGGGCAGTCGGCGCGATGGATGCTCACGCCGCGTCCGCGCGTCACGTAGCCGACGACGCTGTCGCCCGGCACTGGTTGGCAGCACTGGGCGTACCGGACCATGAGACCGTCGGCGCCCTGGATGCGCACGCCCTTCGGCGTGCCACGCATTCGCTCGACGAGCCGCTCGATCGCCGTGGGCTTGGGCTGATGCTCCGGGGACGTCTCCAGGTCGGGCCGCATGGCGCTCAGCACCTGCCCGACGTTGAGATCACCCTGCCCGATCGACGCGATGAGATGGTTGACGTCGGTCAGGTTGAACGATTTCGCCGCCGCCTCGAGCTCGGCATCGTCCGGCTTCGAAAGCCTGCGTCGCTTGAGCTCCCGGTCGAGGATCTCGCGCCCGAGCTTCGCCGACGTCGCGTGCTCCTCGTGGCGGAGCCACTGACGGATCTTGTGTCGCGCCCTGCCAGTCCGTACGTGCGCGAGCCAGTCGCGGCTCGGCCTCGCGTTCGGCGACCGGATGATCTCCACGGTCTCCGAGTTCTTCAGCTGCCGTGACAACGGTGCGATGCGCCCGTTCACTTTCGCGCCGGAGCAGTGCAAACCGATCTCCGTGTGCACTGCGAAGGCGAAGTCGATCGGCGTCGCGCCCTTCGGCAGCTGGATCACGTCGCCGGTCGGCGTGAACACGAAAATCTCGTCCTGGAACAGGTCGAGCTTCAGGAACTCCAGGAACTCGTCCGGCGTCTTCGCGTCGAGCTGCACCTCGAGCACCTGACGGAACCATGCGAGGTGACGGTCCAGCTCATCCGACGACTTGGCGTTGCCGTCCTTGTACAGCCAGTGCGCTGCGATACCGAACTCCGCGGTCCGGTGCATCTCGCGCGTGCGGATCTGGATCTCGAACAGCTGCCGCGACGGCCCGAACACGGTGGTGTGCAGCGACTGATACCCGTTGGACTTCGGCTGCGCGATGTAGTCCTTGATCCGCTCCTGCAGCGGCGTCCACCCGTCGTGAATGACGCCTAACGTGTGATAGCAATCCGGGACGCTGTTGACGAGGACGCGAATCGCGAGGAGGTCGTAGATCTCGTCGTAGGGCTTGTCGCGCTTCTGCATCTTCTTGAAGATCGACCAGAGATGCTTCGGCCGACCCGTGACGTCGACCTCCTTGATCCCCGCGGCCTTCAGTGCGCGCTCCAACGGGTCACGCATGCGTGCGATCAGGTCCTCGCGCTCCCCGCGCTTCTGCGCCACGAGCTTCGCGAGCGACCGATAGTCGTCCGGCTCGAGATGCTTGAACGCCAGGTCCTCGAGCTCCCAGCGCATCTTCGCCATACCGAAGCGGTGGGCGAGCGGTGCGTACAGATCGCGCGTCTCCTGGGCGATGCGGCGTCGTTTCTCGGGCGCGAGCCAGTCGAGCGTCCGCATGTTGTGCAGTCGGTCCGCCAGCTTGATCAGGATGACCCGAACATCCTTCGCGATGGACAGCAGCAGCTTGCGATAATTCTCGACCTGGCGTTCCTGCGTGGAGTTGAGCGGCAGGTTCCCGATCTTCGTCAGACCGTCGACGATCTGCGCGATCTCCTTGCCGAACTCGCGCTCGACGTCGGCGACGGTAACCGCGGTATCCTCGACCACGTCGTGAATCAGACCGCTTGCTACCGTCACGGAGTCGAGCTGCAGGTCGGCGAGGATGCGCGCGACCTCCACGCAATGCGAAACGAACGGCTCACCGGAAAGTCGCGTCTGGCCGGCGTGCGCCCGCTCGCTGTACTTGTACGCGCGCTGGAGGAGCTCGTGGTCGAGCCCCTCGCGAATCCTCGTGGTCGGGGTCGTCCACCCCGGAATGTGAATGGGCGTCGGCGCGGTGGACGTCATGCAGCGCCCTCCGTCTCGTCCGATCCACGGCGGGCGCGACGCGGCTGGAGCGCGCGCCCGTGGTCGTCAGGTCCAGGCCAGGCGTGTTCCGCCGCACGCATCACAGCAGTCCTGCCTCCGCAAAGCTCGTGTATCGTCCACGTCCGATGATGACGTGATCGTGAACGGGAATGTCGAGTAGTCGTCCCGCGGCCGCGAGCTGTTCGGTCACGACACGGTCATCCGCCGAGGGTGTCGGATCGCCGCTCGGATGATTGTGCACCAGTATGACCGCAGCCGCCCGCTCGGCAATGGCTTCGCGGAACACCTCGCGCGGATGCACGAGCGAGGAGTTCAGGATGCCGCGCGTGACGGTCACGTCGCGCTCGAGACGGTGCTGCGAGTCGAGCACCGCGACGTGAAACTCCTCCACGGGCAAGTCCTCCAGGCGCGGCGCGAACACCGCAAAAACGTCCTTGGGCGACCGCATCGGAGCGCCGTCCTCGCGCTCCTCCGCAGCAGCACGGCGACCGAGCTCGAGCGCGGCATGCACCGCGATCGCGCGGGCCGAGCCGATTCCGGAAAGCTTCGTGAGTGCAGCAACGGGCTGACCGGCAATCCGCCGCAGCGATCCGTCGGCCCACGCCAGCACCTCGTGCGCGACGGCCAGCGCCGAACGTCCAGCCGCCCCGGTCCCGACGATGACCGCCAACAGTTCGGCCGAGCTCAGAGCATGCACGCCATGGGCCTTGAGCCGTTCCCTCGGCCGCTCGGCGCGCGGTAACTCTCGAATACTAAGTCTCTTGGGCGCCGCCTGTCGAGCGCCGGACGTGGCAGGCGGTACTGAAGCGGACGGCACGATGGACCCCGTTGGCTGAAAGGTCCTCATGTTTATGGACCCCGGCCGCCAGCACCGCCATCGCTTTCACGCCGCCGAGAAAGAACGACCCCTCGTCAGCATGGGGCTGACGAGGGGTCGCGCGTCGAACCGTGAGCGCCGATGGCGCTGGCCGGTCAGGGGCGTGGGCGTCCCATGTTCGCGCGCATGTCCTCGAGGTTCTTGTCGAAGACCTTCTGCTGCTCGGCGGTGAGCACGGCGCGCACGGCCGCCGACTGCTTCTGCATCACCTCCATGCGCTTCGCGCGAGTCGCCGAATCCGGCGGCGTCCCCTGCTGCATCGGCGGCATCTGAGCGCGGTACACCTGCCCGATCGAGTCGACCGACGCCTTCTGCGCGTCGCTCAGCGTGATGCCCTGCATGAGCATCTCCATCTGGCGACCGCGCCCCTGGCCTCCGCCACCGCCGCCCTGCGCGTACGCGGCCGGAGCGGCAAATGCTATCAACCCGACGAGCGCAGCGATCCGTGTGAGCTTCATTGAATCCATCTCCGAAGTTCAGTGTGGTTTCTCGAGCACCCCCGAGAGAACGCGAAAGCAAACCGTCGGAGATAAACAGGAAATAAACCAGCTATCGGCTATCAGCTCTCAGCTATCACCTATCAGCTCTATTGGCCCTAACAGTGAAAGCCGAACGGGACGCCACTCATGGAAGGGCGTCCCGTTGGTTCGACTGATAGCCACGCTAGCCCACAGCCGATAGTTGATAGCTGATAGCTGATAGCTGATAGCTGATAGCTACAAATTCGCTCCGTGGCACTTCTTGAACTTCTTTCCCGAACCGCACGGACACGGATCGTTCCGCCCGACATTCGACCAGTCGACCGGGCCCGTCGGGGTTGGTGCCGCCGGGTTGAGCGACCGCGCACGGCCGGCGCCGACCACGACGGGATCCTGACGCGCGACCACCTTCTTCTTCGGCGGCTCGGCCGGACCGACGTCCAGCACTTCGCCCTCGCCCGCCGGCGCAGGCGTTGGCGAAACGCTGTCGCCATTGCTGCCGCTGCTGGCTGCCGGTGACTCCTCTTCAGGAATGTCCTCGAGGATCCCGAGCGCGTTGTACCGTTTCGTCGGCTTGCGGGGGCCTTCGGGACCGCGCGGCGATGCGCCGTCGCCATTCCCGCTCGGCGGCGCCCCGTAGTCGCTAGGCTGGTTGAAGACGAGCTGCGCGCGGAAGAACCGCTCGCTGAACGTGTTGAAGATGTCGTTCATGAGGTCCACGAACATCGAGTACGCCTCCTGCTTGTACTCGATGAGCGGGTCCTTCTGTCCCCATGACCGGTAGTGGATCGCGCTGCGCAGCTGATCGAGATCGTAGAGATGATCCTTCCATTTCTCATCGAGCACGTTCAGCATGACGAGCGAGAGCAGTCGGCCGGAGAAGCCATTGCCCTCGTCGTCCTTGACGCGATCCAGCTCCTCGAGCTTCGCCGCGAACGCGCGCCGCCCGGCCTCGATCGCCGCCGCGCGAGCGGCATCGACGGTCGTCGGCGGGTCGCTGCCCTCGAACTCCGGCACCGTCAGCAGGTAATGCATCAGCATCTCCTGCCTGACGAGCGACAGATCCCACGTCTCGGCTGAATCGGGTGTCGCGAGCCGGTCGTCCACGCGGCGCGTGAGCGCCTTGTCGACCATCTTCAGCGCTTCGGACCTCAGCTCTTCACCGCCCTCGAGCGCGAACGATCGCAGCGAATAGATCACTTCCCGCTGCTGGTTCATCACGTCGTCGAAGTCGAGCAGCCGCTTTCGGGATTGGAAGTTCTGCAGCTCGACGCGCTTCTGTGCCTGCCCGATGGACCGCGTGATGAGCGGGTGCGTGAGCACCTCGCCCTCCTGCGCGCCCATGCGGTCCATGAGTTTCGCGATGCGCTCCGACCCGAAGAGCCGCATCAGGTCGTCTTCCAGCGACAGGAAGAACTGCGACGCGCCCGGGTCGCCCTGACGTCCCGACCGACCGCGCAGCTGCCGGTCGATGCGCCGGGACTCGTGACGCTCCGAGCCGATGATGTGCAGTCCGCCGTCCTCGATCACATCGACGAGCTTGTTGTCCGGGTCCTTCACCTGTGACGGTTTCGGCTCCGTGACGCCGGAGCCGAGTTTGATGTCGGTTCCGCGGCCGGCCATGTTCGTCGCGATCGTGACCCCGCCGGGCTGACCGGCGCCGGCGACAATTTCCGCCTCACGTTGGTGGTATTTCGCGTTGAGGACGTTGTGCGGAATACCGGCGCGCTTGAACATGCGCGACACCGTCTCCGACACGTCGACGCTCACCGTTCCGACGAGCACCGGATAGCCAAGCTTGTGGAGCCGCTCCGTCTCTTCGAGGATCGCGTTGTACTTCTCGCGCCGGGTCTTGTAGACGAGGTCGTGGCGATCGTCGCGAACCATCGGCTTGTTCGTCGGGATGACGGAGACTTCGAGCCCGTAGATCTGATGGAACTCGGACTCCTCCGTCTCGGCTGTCCCGGTCATGCCCGACAGCTTCTCGTACATGCGGAAGTAGTTCTGGATGGTGATGGTCGCGAGCGTCTGGGTCTCGCCCTTCACCTGAACGCCTTCCTTCGCCTCCACGGCCTGGTGCAGCCCTTCCGACCATCGTCGGCCGGGCATCGTGCGCCCCGTGAACTCGTCGACGATCAGGACCTGCCCTTCCTGGATGACGTAGTTCACATCCTTCTCGTACAGCGCGTGCGCGCGGAGCAGCTGGTGCACGATGTGCAGCCGCTCGCTCTTCAGGGCGTACTCGCGCTCGATGGTCTGGCGCGCTTCGATCTTCGCCTGCGGATCCAGGTCGTGGTCGTGCTCGATCCGATGGATTTCGCTCGAGATGTCCGGCAGGACGAAGGCGTCATGGTCGTTAGGCGACATCTCGTCCACACCGCGTTCGCTGAGGTGGACGGTGTGCCCCTTCTCGTCGAGCACGAACAGCAGGTCTTCTTCGAGCTCCCGGTACTGCTGCTTCGCCGGTGGCAGCTTCCGGTCCGCGATGTGCTCGAGCTCCATCTTCTGGACGAGCTGCTTCACGCCCTGTTCCTGGAGGGTCTTCATGAGGCGCTTGTTCTTCGGGGCGCCGAGCTGCGCCTTGTAGAGCAGCAGCGCCGCCCGGTCGGTGTCGCCCGCCTCCAGCGCCCGCTCGCCCTCGCCGATCAGCTGGTTCGCGAGATCGGTCTGACGTCGCACCAGCCGCGACACGCCGGGGTTGTGCATCGCATACTCGGCGTCGGTGTCGTTGCCGACCGGACCCGAGATGATGAGCGGTGTCCGCGCCTCGTCGATGAGCACGGAGTCCACTTCGTCGACGATCGCGTAGATGTGGCCGCGCTGCACACGCTGGTCGAGCGAGACCACCATGTTGTCGCGCAGGTAGTCGAACCCGAACTCGTTGTTCGTGCCGTACGTGATGTCGCACTCGTACGCCGCGCGACGCGCCTGCGTCCCCGGCTCGGTGTCGTCGATACAGCCGACGGTGAGCCCGAGGTACGCGTAAAGATGGCCCATCCACTGCGAGTCACGGCGCGCCAGGTACGAGTTCACCGTGACCAGGTGTGCGCCGCGCGCCGGGAGTGCATTGAGATACAGCGGGAGCGTCGCGACGAGCGTCTTGCCCTCACCGGTCGCCATCTCCGCGATCTTCCCGAGGTGCAGCTCGATACCGCCCATGAGCTGCACATCGTAGTGGACCATGTTCCACTCGAGCTCCTGCCCGGTGACCATGACCTTGGTCCCGACCAGGCGGCGAGCGCCTTCTCGCGCCGTCGCGAACGCCTCGGGCAGGATCTCGTCGAGCACCTCGGCGATGACCTCGCGCAACTTCGCTTCGACGCCGCCGCGGCCGTCCGCGCCGCTCAGGTCATTGTCGACGTGCTCGCGCTCGGTCGGATCGCTCGTCGTTCGTTTCGCAATTTTGAGACGCGCAACTTCTTCCTCGAGCTCGTGGGTGCGTTCACGAATGATCGAGCGGAACTTCGCCGTCTGCGCACGGAGCTCGTCCTCCGAGACTCCCTGCAGACGGGCGTAGTGCTCGTTGATCTCGTCGACGATCGGTTGGATCCGTCGTCGTTCGCGCTCGTGGCGGGTCCCGAAGACCTTGCCCAGTACGCCTTTCAGCATGCGTTCCTCTATCGATACAGCCCGTGCGAGCCGATATACTCCGCGACAGCGTCGGTGACGAATCCGTGGATCGAACGACCTGACCGCACCCGCGCTCGAATCTCGGTTGAAGACACATCGATGCGACGCGTCGGCACGACCGTCGATCGCTGCGCCAGCACGGCGCTCAGATCCCCTTCGTTCGATCCCTCGGGTCGACCGAAGCCAGTCGTCGCGGCCCCCGGATCTGCGCGGCGCGTGAGCACGGCGAGCGTCGCCAGGTCCAGAACAACGTGTGGGTCCCGCCAGTCCGCGAACGTCGACAGCACGTCAGCTCCAACGAGAAAGAACCGCTCCGCCGATGGAGCGCGGCGCGCGAACTCCCTCAAGGTGTCGACCGTGTAAGATAATCCGTCGCGGTCCAGTTCGACCGAGTCGGTTTCGAGGCGCGGATCGTCGCCGGCCGTCAGCCGCACCATGGCCAGGCGATCCGCGGCCGGGGCCGTGGTTCGGGACGCCTTGAGCGGCTGTGTCGCAACCGGCACGAACACCAGACGGTCGAGCGCCAGATGCTCGATCGCGTCCGAGGCGGCGAGCAGGTGACCTACGTGGGGCGGATCGAACGTCCCGCCGAAGATCCCGAGCCGCACGAGCCGCTACGCGGGCTGTGCGACGGTCGCTGGTGGCGGCGGCCCGCAGACGCTGCGGACCTCCCGGTCGCCGGGATACTTCTGGTGCAGCGTGGAACAGGCGTCGCGAGCGTCGTCCCGGTAGTTGATCGAGCGATAGACCTCGACCAGCCGCAGGTAGGCGTTGCGGGCCTGCGCAGTCTCCGGATAGTTCTTGATGACGTCCTTGAAGTACAGGATCGCCGAGTCCGGCGCCTTGCGGCGAGCGTAGTGAACACCCGTGAGATAGTCCTTCGTCGCGAGCCACTCGAGCATCTGCTGAGCGCCCTGCTGCGCCTTCGGCGCCAGTGGAGAATCCGGGTACAGCTCCAGCATGGATCGGTACGTCGCGAGCGCGGTGTGACCGTATTGTGCGTCGAGGGCCGGCTTGCGCCACAACCTCGCATATTCGGTCGCCTCGGCCAGCATGGCGTCGTCGGCCAGCGTGTCGTCGGGGAAGGTCTGGTTCAGCCGCGCGAATCCCTGTGCCGCGAGGAGATGTTCCTCCTTTCGCGAGTGAGCCGTCGCGAGCAGCCAGTATGCGCGCGGGAGCAGCGTATCGCGCGCCGGGAGATCGAGCGTGAGACGCTCGAACGCCTGAATCGCGTTGTCCCAATGGCGCGCCTGGTACTCCCGCATCGCGGCGGCGTAGAGCGCGTCATTCGTCTTGAACTTGCTAAGCTTGAAAGTCGGAGTGCACGCGGCGATCGCGAGCAGTGCAACGCATGCATTCCGTGCTGATCGTGGCCAACTGGACAATTGCATAACGGGTAGGGTACCCGGCAAGGTAATTCCGGTTCGCCTGAAACGCTGCGCCGCGATAGACCGCCGCACGCGCCGCGTCCCAGGGCGGCAAACCCGTAACATAACCAGGCGCCCCCACGCTACGCGCGTGCCGCGGCCACTTCCTTCGACAGAACCGATCGAAAGTATTCGATGGTGCGGCCGACCCCCTCGCGCAGTGGGATCGCCGGTTCCCAGTCGAGCATTTGGCGCGCCCTCGAGATGTCCGGACGTCGAACCTTGGGGTCGTCCACTGGCAACTCTTTCTCGACGATCTCGGCCGTGGCGCCGGTCAGCTCGATAACGAGCTCAGCAAGCTGGCGGACGGTAAACTCGTTCGGATTGCCGATGTTCGTCGGGTTGTAGTCGCCGCGCATGAACAGCCGGTAAATGCCCTCGACCTCGTCTGCGACGTAGCAGAAGCTGCGTGTCTGCGATCCATCGCCGTAGAGGGTGAGCGGCTGATCCGTGAGCGCCTGAACGATGAAGTTCGACACCACGCGCCCATCGTTCGGACGCATGCGTGGCCCGTAGGTGTTGAAGATCCGGACGATCCGGGTGTCGATCCCGTGGTAGCGATGATACGCCATGGTCATCGCCTCGGCGAACCGCTTCGCCTCGTCGTAGCAGCCCCGCGGCCCAACGGGATTCACGTTGCCCCAATACTTCTCCGTCTGGGGATGCTCGAGAGGATCGCCGTACACCTCTGAGGTGGACGCGAGAAAGAACCGCGAGCCCTTCGCCTTCGCGAGGCCAAGCGCGTTGTGCGTCCCGTGGGCTCCGACCTTGAGCGTGGCGATCGGATGCTCGAGGTAATCGACCGGGCTCGCCGGCGAGGCGAAGTGAAGGACGCCGTCCAGTGGACCGGCCACATACGTGTACGTCGAGATGTTGTGCTCGATGAACTCGAACCGCTTGTCGCCCATCAGGTGCGCGATGTTCTGCGGGTTCCCCGTGATGAAGTTGTCGAGCCCGACCACCGAGTGGCCATCCGCCAGAAACCGGTCGCAAAGGTGCGAGCCCAGGAAGCCTGCGGCGCCCGTAATGAGCACTCTCATACGCGGACACCTCCACGGCCGAACGAGAAGTAACTGAAGCCGAGCGTTTGCATCTTGTTGGCGTCATACAGGTTACGCCCGTCAATCACAACCGGACGTCGAAGCGTCGATTTCATCCGGCCGAAGTCCGGGTGCCGGTATTCGTTCCAATCGGTGATGACGACAAGCGCATCCGCGCCGTTCAGCGCGTCGTAGTTCGACTCCGAGTAGGCGATGCGGTTGCCGATGCGCCGCTTCGCCTCGTGCAATGCGGCCGGGTCATGGGCGGTTACGGTCGCGCCAGCCGCAAGCACATCGTCGATCAGCGTGAGCGCGGGCGCCTCGCGCATGTCGTCCGTCTGCGGCTTGAACGCGAGCCCCCAAATCGCGATGTGCGCGCCGCGAACATCATCGCCGAGCGCGCAGTGGAGCTTCTCGAAGAGCCGGTGCTTCTGCCGCTCGTTGGCGTCCTCGACGGCCTCGAGAACCGCGAGCCGGGATCCTGCCTCCCCGGCAGTCCGCACGAGCGCCTTCACATCCTTGGGAAAGCATGACCCGCCGTAGCCGGGGCCCGGAAACAGAAACGACGGACCGATTCGCGCGTCACTGCCGATTCCCTTCCGCACCAGGTCGACGTTTGCGCCAACCTTCTCGCAGAGGTTCGCGATCTCGTTCATGAACGAGATGCGCGTCGCAAGCATGGCGTTCGCCGCGTACTTGGTCATCTCGGCGGACGGGATGTCCATGAAGATGATCGGCTTTCCGGTTCGTACGAACGGCGCGTACAGCTCGGCCATCACGCTGCGCGCGTGGTCGCTGTCGACACCGAGGACGACCCGATCCGGCTTCATGAAGTCGTCGAGCGCCGCCCCTTCCTTCAGGAATTCGGGGTTGCTGCACATGTGGAACGGCTGGCGGGCGTGCTTGCTGACGGCGGCGGCGACCTTCGCCGCGGTCCCGACAGGCACCGTGGATTTCGTTACCACGACGAGCTCTCGCGTCATATGCTGCCCGATGACTTCCGCGACCTTGAGTACGTGGCGGAGGTCCGCCGAGCCATCTTCGTCCGGCGGAGTGCCAACGGCAATGAACACGACTTCCGCCGTCGCTACCGCTGCGGGCACGTCGGTCGTGAAGTGGAGGCGGCCCTGCTGCTGATTGCGCTCGACGAGGCTATCCAGGCCGGGCTCGTAGATTGGCAGGACGTTCCGCTTCAGACCGTCGATCTTCCCCTGGTCGACGTCGGCGCAGGTCACGTCGTTCCCGGTCTCGGCCAGGCATGCGCCCACGACCAGGCCGACGTAGCCCGTCCCGATGACGGCAATCTTCACGCGTGCTCCAGTTCGTTGAAGTTAATAGGCCGCAATAGCTTACCCGGTCGGTCGCGCGGCCGCAATCGTTCCTCCGAACGTCGATTGTCGACGCTCGGGGGGAAAGCCGAGCCCTCAAGTGGCTTCGCGCTGCATCTGAGCCCGACGGTCGTCGACCCGCGACCGATCGGCGAGCAGACTCATCGGACAGACTGACGGAGGACGATCGAGTCAGGGCAGCGGTCGCACAGCCACCCGCGCCGGCATCCCACCTCGCCGGCCACTCGTCCGCGCCTCTCCGCTCAGGTGAACTGCACTGCGTTGCACTGCGCGCCGCCCGTGCTGGGGAGTTTCCCCGGCGCACATGCGACGAGCATGTCCTTCGCAGGATCGAGGAACACCTCGATCACGGCAGGCGGTTCGTAGGGGCGCCGGGGGGGCTCGGCGGCACGGGTCGGGACAGCATCATCCGGGTTCATGGGCATAGTCTCGGAGCCGGCCGGCTCGTTAGGCTGTGCAGGCAGCGACGGGACGCGGCTGCCCGGTCGACGAGCGACCGGCCGGCGGCAGTCCGTGAATCGCGTGCGTGATGTCGCACTGGTACTGATCCTTCAGGAACGCGCTGCCGGTCGCGAGCCGGGCACGCGCCGGACAGTTGCTGCAGCCGCCGCGCAGCGAGCACCCACTACAGGGCGCGTCGGACGGGAGGGGCTGAGTGACCCACCGTCCAATCTCGGACCACACCGTCTCCCACGACACGTCGAGAATTGGAAACGATGGCTCGCGATCGATGACGCAGTGGCTGGCCTGGCCGAGCGCGTCGACGAAGAACGCGATACGGCCTGCGCCGCACGTGTACAGCTCCTCAGGCCCGTCATCATCGGCTCGAGCGGAGCATTCGGGCAGCGGCCCCGCTGCACGTGGTTGCCCGTGCCGGAGCTGATGGAGCTCGTCGCGAAGCGCGATGACATTGCGGGGCTCGATGCGATACAGGGTGGGCTGCTGGCCTCCGTCGTGCCGCGCATCGATCACGGGATCGGCCTTGAATGGAAGTGAGCGCTCGGTGCACCAGCGTACGAGCGCGCCAACGTGATCTGCCGTCAGTGTGCTGATCGGGCATTTCATCAGCAGCGGAACACCGGCGGCTCGCAGACGCGCGACCCCTCGCTCGAACCGCGCGAACGACCCGGGTATCTGCGTCGTCGCCTCGTAGTGCTCGGCGTCCGCACCGTAGATGCTCACTTCGACCGAGAACGGAGGTCGCGAGGCGAGCAGCTCCGCGATCGGCTCGGTAACCATCGTCGCGTTCGTGTAGAGCGTGACGAGCAGCCCCTTCGTGAGCGCGTATTCGTAGATGGCCGGGAAGTCTCGTCGCGAGAAGATCTCGCCTCCCGTCAACGTGAGCCACAGCACCCCGGCCTGCTCGATGACATCGAGGACCCGACACGCCTGCTCGGTGCCAAGGTAGGGGCCCTGGTACGGATCGAGGGCGACGTAGCAGAAATGGCAGCGGAGGTTACAGCGCGGCGTGATCTCGAACAGACACGACAACGGTTGCCGCGTCCGACGCGCACGCGCACCCAGTCGCTCCTCGAAGCGATTCATAGACATCTGCATTGCGCTCATTCCGGTCCGCCGTCGATCAGCTCGCGGACGGCACCGATGTCACGCAGCGCGGAGAGGAAGAGATCCACGTCAGAGTGCGCACGGCCCGCGGTGGTTTCGAATGCCAGGGTCAAATTCTGCGCCAGGTCGGCAGCGGTATGTGGCGTGTCCAGCAGCGACCACAGGAATTCACCGGTGTCGTTCAGGACGTACAACCGCGCGCGCTTGAACTCCGGATCATCGGTGCGGTTTGCGACGGGGACGAGCACCGTCTCACCCGCAACGCGCCGTGCAATCACGCCGGCCGCGCGCGCCCACCGGTCTCCGACCGTGCTCTCACTGGCCATGGCGTGCGCCTAACGGTTGAGCGAATCCGACCTGGTCCGCCAACCAGACGGCGGCCTCGGGCGTCGGCGGATAGGCGAGCTCGAGCAGCTCCGCGTTCGATACGATCGCATCGACAATCTCGAGCGCGTTTCCGCACCGTGCCGGCTCCCACACCGGCATCGAAAGCGTGTTCACGATCCGCCGAAAGGCGTCGGCCGGAGGAACACGCCGCATGCTGCACGACGCGCCATGACGGATGAACACGACCGTCGTGAGTGGCGCCGAGCCGGCTCCGGCTATTTGGGCCGCACCGGGCCACGGAGAGCCCCAGAGGGTCAGCCCACCGCCATCGAGCGTGATGATTGCGCGGTCGTCAGTAAGAACGTCCACGTCAGCCACGTGGCGCACGAGCATTTGCGCGAGCGTCGTCTTTCCGGTCCCAGATATCCCCGGACACAGCACCCCTTCGCCACCGGTCGTCACGAACGCGCAGGAGTGCGCGATCAGGCCGAGGTCACGCGCGGACAGCGCGAACGAGAACGCGGCGAGCTCGGATTGCAGCGCCATGACCGGGGCCGCTGGCCTAACGCCATATCGCACGATGTACCGGAGGCCGGGCTCCTCGCAGGTGAGCAAACGGTCGACTTCACCGAAGATACCGTGGAACAGCGACGCCGGCTCGCCGCGAGCGTCGATGTGAAACGTGCACCACGGGGGAACGTCCAGCACGGGACGCATGTCGACGGTGCACAAATCACCGAGCTCGTGCCGAATCGTCAGCGGCGCACCCCTCGCGCCTGTACCCGTCCAATCGACGGCATCGCGACTCTCGAGCGCTATTGCATCGCGCAGCTCGTGCACGATCGGGATGCCGGCGACAGGCGCCACGGCGACCAGGCGGGCGTCAGCGAGCACGCCGCACCGCCCGCTCCACACGCCGCCGCAGCTTGAGCACGGTGATCGCCATCGAGCGACGCGGACTACGCGTGAGCGCACGCTCCCCCGCCTCGTCGCGAACGTGCGTCGCCAGCCCAATGACTTGCGCCAATGGAATCGCAGGATCGCCGCCGAGCGCTGCGTCGCCACGCAGGATGAGATGGTGGTCGAAGGCCATCATCACGCGGTGCAGCACCGGCTCCCCATCACCGGTCAGCGCCAGGACGATGTCGCCCTTGGATGGCCCAGGCTCGAGCAGTGGCTGAATTCGAACCAGCGCTCCGCGCGGAATCGTCGGCAACATGCTCCCGCCGGGAGCCCGGACCCACAGGGCTCCGCCACCCCGGACCACATCGCCGGTGAGCGAGAGCATCTCGTCGCGCTCGACGCGGAGCGCCCGACCGAATCGCATGGGTGAGGCGTCGCCTTCCGCGGCACCGGCTGCCTGATCGCCGACGTACGAGCGCGAGGCGCCAACGAGCGAGCCGAGGCGCGTCCGCAAGCGCGCCAGCGTGTAACGAGCCAGCACGCGCAGGTCTCGGCGGGCCGGGCGCGGAGCGAGAAATGCGATGGCGACGCGCACGCGGTCGGCCACCGACGCCGCGAGCGCGAGGTGGCGGAAGATCGAATGCACATCGCGCCGCCGCGACGCTCCGACGCCGAGCGCACCTAACGCGCCCGTGTCTCCGGCGGCAGCCCGTTCGAGCAGCGCGGTCCGGTGCCTCGCCCAGTCGAGGTAGCCATGCAGGCGCGCCCGTCGCGCGGAGGTCTCCGCCTGTGCACGCTCCACCGCCGAGAGCGACGCCCAGAGCGCAGCGAAGTCGACGAGCCACAACAGCGGCGGCATCTGGTGCGTCGCAAGGTGCGCGGCGAGGTACGGCGCCACGAACGGGCCGTCGTGGGCCTGGACCTTGGCCCCCGCGACGTACGCCGTCGCCGCAGACGGCGGTGGCGCGGCAAGATGCGATAGATGATCCGAAACCAGCGACGAATGCAGCTCGAGGTGATGGCGCGTGTCGTCGCGCCACGTCGTCCAGGTCTGGTGCCACGGTGCGGCGCCATCCAGGCTCCGCCACCCGAGCGATGCGAGCGTCGCGCTCGCCCGCGTGCGCTGCGAGGCCGGCACGTACAGGTCGATGTCGGCCGAGCAGCGCACGAACGCGTCGCCGTACAACTGCTCGCCTAACGGCAGACCCTTGAGCACCACGGCGTCCACGCCGGCGCCGTCCAGCGCGCCCGTTACCTCGCTCAAGAGCCGCAGCTGTCGCTGCCCGCGCAGGTGCGTCGACATAGCCGCACGACGCCACGCACTGGTCGTCGCTGCGTCAGCATTCTGACGGATGAAGCGGCCGGACCGCGCCCAGGCCAATGGAGCGAGCAGCTCACGAGCCGCCGCATCGAATGCTGCGCCCCAATCCGCGCCGGCATCCGCCGGCGAAGCACGCCCCAGGGCGAGGCGCAGCGCCAGCGCGACCGCGTCGCGTGCGTCACCCGAGGCGACCGGCATCTCAGCTCTCGTCGTCTCCGTCGCCATTCGCCGCGCTCGAGCGACCGACCATCTGTCGCAGACGCCGCACCATCTTACGACCGTGGCGTCCATGGGCACGGCGATCCTCGCCGTAGTACGAGTAGTAGTAGTGCCCATAGCTGCCGTAGTAGGCGCCGCTCCGCATGTCCACACCGTTCAGCACCGCGCCCAACAGGCGTCCGCGCACCGATCGGACATGGCCGATGGCGCGTCGTACCGCGTCCCGTTTCGTACGCTCCGCGCGGATCACCAGGGCGACGCCATCGACCATCGTCGACAGGACGGCAGCATCGGTCACCGCGAGCAACGGCGGCGAATCGAGCAGGACCACGTCGAACCGCGCCTTCGCCTCGTGCAGAATCTCCTGCATCCGCGCGGACCCCAGCAGCTCGGCCGGATTCGGTGGGAAGCGGCCACTCGCGATGAGCGCAAGGTTCGGAACGCCCGTGTCGTGCACGACATCATCGAACGTGGTTTCCCCGATGATGAGCTCCGCCAGTCCGGGGGAACGCCCGACGTTGAACGCCTTGTGGAGTACGGCACGCCGAAGGTCGGCGTCGATGAGCAGCGTCCGCTGCCCCTGTTGGGCGAAGGTGATCGCCAGATTCGCCGCCGTGGTCGACTTCCCATCGGACGGGCCCGGGCTCGCTACCACGATCGCCTGCGGCGACTGCTGCGTTCGCGCGAACGCGAGATTCGTCCGCATCGAGCGATACGCTTCCGCAACCGGCGACCGTGGATCCGCATGTGTGATCAGCCGAGCCGCCGTCGCGTCCGTGGTGGTGCGGCGAACGCCGCGCTCGGCACGGATGGCCGGAATCAGGCCCAGCATCGGCAACTCCATCTGATCTCGCAGCTCGTCCGGCGATTTCACCGAATCGTCCAGACGATCCAGCCCGAAGGCCAGTGCCACGCCCATCATGAACCCCACGAGACTCGAATAGAAAATCGCTCGCTTTCGATTTGGCGAGATTGCGAACGTCGGGAGTGTCGCCTCGTCGATCGATTGTACGCGACCTCCATCCACCGATTCCGCGATGCGCGCGAGCTGGAATTCCGACTGCAGGTTGTCGAACGTCCGTTGCATCGTCCCGACGGTCCCCACAAGACGTGACTGCTCGGCCTCCAGCTTCGGATACTGCTCCTGCTCGAGGCGCCGATCGGCAATGGTCTTGTCGAGTGACCCGAGTCGAGATTCGATGGCCAGCAGGTACAGCTGGCTTGCGGCGCTCAGATCCTCCTTCGTGCGGCTGATGAGGCGCTGCGTGGCTTTCACATCATCGTTCGCGTCCGTCCGATTCTGCGCGTAGAGCCCCTCCCGCTCCTTGATCAGTGTGAACCACCGATCAAACAGGTTCGCGATGTAGCGATTCCTCTCGACGGCGTCGGTCCCGACCAGGCGGCGCAGTTCCTCGTCCGCGGTGTCGGCGGCGCTCAGCTTCCCCACGAGCGTGAGATAGATCTTCTGCTCGACGAGCTGCGCCTGACGCGCATCCTCCATGCGATGGATGCTCCCTGCGAGCGCCGACTGCTCGGAGTTCACGTCCCCTATCTGTTCACGCTCCTTGAAGTCCTTCAGCGCGTCCTGCGCGGAGTCCAGTCGAGCCCGCTGGTCCCGCAGCGACGAGGCGATGAACACGCTCTTCGCCCGGGCATTCGTTCGCTGCATCTCGCTCGACACCTCGGCGTACTCGCGAGCGACGGCATTCGCCACGTCGCGAACGAGCGCAGGCTCGGTGCCCGCATACGCGATCTCGATGATGTTCGTCTGGGGCAGGACCTTCGTGCCGATCGTCCCGCGGATTTCGGCGGCGGCCGCCGTCAGCGGGAGGATCTCGAGCAGCACGGTCGGTTCGCGGAGCGATGGACGCTCGGGGACGACGAAGCGCACGCCGGCGCCCGCGATGACTCCGCCGTAGGGCGCGGTGGCGTACCGTATGGCGCCCGAGCTGAGAGTGTACGTGCGCTCGTTGAAGGTCAGCCGCAGATCGCCGGGCGGCGCGGTAGAGTCCACCATCGGTGGCACATCGCCGAACAGGTCACGACGCTTCAGGCCTGCCGGCCCCACGATGCGCAACCGAAGCCCGAGCGCAGTCACAACTCGCTCGGCCACCATACGGCTCTTGATGACCTGCTGCTCCGAGACCATCGGATCGATCCGATAGTCGTACGTCGGCGCGCTGGTCTGTACACCGGCGATGGGCGACGTCGCGTTCTCGATCCGCACCGTCGTCGCCGCCCAGTAGATGTGCGGCTGACGCATCGTTCGCCAGATGTTGAACGACACGAAGAGCACGAACACGAGGGGCACGGCCCACCAGCGGCGTCGCACCGCGGCCATGATCTCCCGCGGCGAAAACGGATCGCCCGCGGCGACGGCGTCGTCGCCGTTGGGCGTGGAGGCGAGATACGGGGCTCTCAATTGTGACGCACCAGGAAAGCGATGTTGAGAATGGTGAGCGCCAGCGACGCAACCGTCAGCGTGAGGCCCAGGTTCTCACCCGTTAGGCCCTTCCGTCGACCAACGACGATGACGTCGTTGGAGTAGAGTACGATACGGCCCGCCGCGCTGCCATTGAGTGCGCTCTCCATGTCGACTTTAAATGCCAGTCCGTCGCGAATCACGCGCGTGTCCTTCAGCCGAGCTCGGTCGGTCGGCCCTCCGGCCACCGTCAATAACTTCAGGAGATTCGTCCCCGGGTCGACCCCATAGACGTTCGGGGCTCGCACCTCGCCGAGCACGGACACGCGAATGAGTGGCTGCACCGAGATCTCGGGGCGGGCAAACCCACGCTCGATCAACGCGAGCCGCAGCCGGTCGGTGACTTCCGTGGGGTCGAGTCCGGCCGCCTTGATCACGCCAAGCCCGGGAATCTGCACATAGCCACGTGCGTCGATCGGGTATTCGTTGCTCAGCTCCTTGTCCCGAAAAACCACGATCTTGAGCGCATCGCCAGGCCGCAGCGCGCCGACGTCTCGCTGAGTCGTGTCCGCCGCGCGTGGCGGCGGGACCGGCGTCTGCGCGCCGGCTGCGATGACCTGTGCGCTCATCGCGATCGAGGCGAGCGTGACTGACCCGACGGCACGCCACAGGCGCGCGCGAAACGGCCTGACGGCGCACATCGCGGGCGCGTAGCCTGGTACGCGCCCGCGAACCAACAGGGGGCTATGGATATCGGAAAGCATAGGAACCGGTGATGACTGCTCGCACATATAGGGCCGCGGCCGCGGGCAGGTTTGCGGCGTTCTCGATCCGCGCAAACTGCAGCTGAACGGACACGGGAATCGGCATCTTCAGTCGCTCCGCGCGGACGTCGGCGAGCAGCGCGGTCTGAACTTCGGGGCGATCGACGGTTGTCGCCGGGAATGGCAGGCCCGCTTTGTCGTTAGGACCCTGCGCCGGACGCTGGTCGATCCGCAAGCCACCTTGGCGCCACCGTCCAAGTCCAGCAGACAGCCGCATCTCTCCACCGAGCCACGTCTCGCCCGACAGCCGCAACAGGTCGGCACCGGGCCCGAGCACCGAGCCCAGCGGTTTGTCGTATTGCTGGTAGACGTCCGTGTAAAAGTCCCGCATGTACGCATAGCTGTCGACGCGCCTGTACTCGGCGCTGACGCTGGAGCTGGTGCCGACCGGCAACCCGACGGATGAGAACAGTCGCCAGGCAAGCTGGTCGGCAGTGCGCTCGCGATCTTCTTCATCGATCTGAATGTCATCGACAACGAGCTCGGCACCGAAATGCGCTCGACCAACAGCGACGCGAGCCCCGCCGAAGACGACGAGGTTGTCGCGTGGGTCGGAGCCAACGCGTGCAGTATCGTTCTGCGCGATGATGTACGCCATTAGCGGGTTGGCGTATGCGAGGTCGAAGCCGTGGGTCGTCCGCGAGGACAGCAGAGTCTCCCCCAATGTCAGCTCGAGGCCGGCGGTCGGCTTGATCGTGAGCACCTGGGCATAGAGCCACCGATTGAACCGCGTATCCGGCGTCCCGGCCGCGAGGCTATCGAGCGACTCCGTCATTGTTACGTCGTTGACCGACGCGACGATGGCGCGGACTTCCGCGACCCGCCATCGGACACCGAGCTCGAAGCGATCGATCAGCGGACCGTTGGCGGACAGTCCAAGCGACTCGGTTCCATCGCCGAGCCATGCGGCCCAGCTGCGCCCGAAGGACAGGTCCAGGCGGCCTAACGCCGCGTTGATGTACGTTTCGCCGACGTCGACGATGCCGGACGTGTTTCGCAGCGCACGTTGCCGTACGGTGGGATCGTTTTCGCGCGAGGTCTGCCCGTACAACTCGCCCACGGCAACGACCTGCGGCGATGCCGCCCAGCTCACGCGGCCCCGGGCGTCGCCGACGAACGGCGGTGTCCCTTCATCGCGCGGCCTCACACCCGCCCACAATGGCTCGAACTCTCCGCGGGAGAGGTAGGTTGCGCGCAGCGTCGCCTTCGCCCCAACCCGCAGGGTCTCCAACGTATCCCGGGCGACCTCCCGCGTCGCCGCGGCCAGATCAGGCGCCGTGTTGGCTGGGAGCACCGGTTCCTTCGGCCTCGTGAAACGAGCGGCGAGGGCGTCCGCGATCGGCCCGCGACACTGGGCGATGGTCGAAAACTGCACCACTGCACGCCGAACATCCCGCACGCGAAATGGCCGGTGGGCCGATACTCGCGCCGCGGCGCACCCCGCATTGTTCAGCGCCGCGAGCTGTGTGTACGCCTCGTCGCCCATGGGTAGCGTCGTCAGCGCGTGTGGCATCGGCTCCACAGGCTGAGCCGCTGCTCGGCCCGTTGAGACGGCGAATACCACGACAGCACCAGCAAGCGCGCGCCCGAGGCGTCGGCGGCTGGGGGTGAAGTCGCTGGGCCGGACCGCGTGATCCGTCGTCGAGCGGTCGGTCTGATACGAGGCAGTTCTCAGAGACGCGCACGTTGAGGGTTGGCGCGCGACACGAATCGACCGCTCTTCGACGGTGCACGCATCACCACCCGCGCAGTCAGATCGCGGGCGAGCTGGAGCGCAGCGTACGACGACCTCTGCCGCGCCCTTTGCCAGCGGTAGAAGGCAAGCGTCGGGCCACGGTAGAGACCGACGAATGAGAAACGCCCGGTCGGCATGTCGACCGGGCGTTCTCGAAACGCGTGGAGTGGCGCCGGGCAACCGGTCTAGCCGACGGTGGTCCTGGCGAGAGGTTCGGCGCCACGTCCGGAGCCAGACGGCCGTGGATTCGCCGCGAGGGATACCACGCGAGCACGGCCGCGACTCGATCGTGCAGTCGCGTTGCGGGTGTCGATCACAAGGGCGGCATCATCCACGATCTGCTGGTAGTCGATCTGTGAATGATCGGTCACGATCACGACCGCGTCGGCCTTTCCAAGCTCTGCAGCGGTCAGCTCCACGCCGACGCGCTCGCGATGTGCTCCGTCAGGTCCGTCGTGGTCGTCATCGCGAAACCGCGGGATGAACGGGTCGTGGTGAACGACGTCCGCTCCACGCTCCTCGAGCAGGCGGATCACGTCGAGTGCCGGGCTCTCCCGGATGTCGTCGATGTCCTTCTTGTACGCGACGCCGACGACGAGTACGCGGCTGCCGTTCACCGCCTTGCGATCGTCGTTGAGCGCCACGGAGACCTTCTGGACGACGAGTGCCGGCATCTCGCTGTTGATCTCGCTCGCGAGGTCGATGAACCGCGTCTTGTAGTTCAGCGTGCGCATCTTCCACGCGAGGTAATGCGGGTCGAGCGGAATGCAGTGACCACCGATGCCGGGGCCGGGCGTGAACTTCATAAACCCAAACGGCTTCGTGGCGGCGGCATCGATGACCTCCCACACGTTCACGCCGAGCTTGTCGCACACGATCGCCATCTCGTTCACGAGCCCGATGTTCACCGAGCGGAAGGTGTTCTCCAACAGCTTCACGAGCTCCGCCGCCTCCGTCGTCGACACCGGAACGACGGTATCGATGCACGACGAGTACAGCGCGACCGCGACCTCCGTGCACGCCTCGGTGATGCCGCCCACGACCTTCGGCGTGTTCTTCGTGTGGTACTTCGGATTCCCCGGGTCGACGCGCTCGGGACTGAACGCGAGAAACACGTCCTTTCCCACCGTCAGGCCGCGCTCCTCGAGCTTCGGCTGCATCACCTCGCGCGTGGTGCCGGGATAGGTGGTGCTCTCGAGTACGGCGAGCATTCCCGGGTGCGCGTTGCGCGCGATCGCTTCGGTCGCGGCCTGGACGAACCGCATGTCGGGATCGCGCGTCTTGCTCAGCGGCGTCGGCACGGCGATGGAGATGGCGTCGCATCGCCCGAGTGCGCTCTCGTCCGTGGTCGCCTCGAATCTCCCGTCCTTCACCATCGCGGCGACTTCGCTCGCCGGTACATCCCGGATGTGCGACTCGCCGCGCATGAGCAGCTTGCACACGCGCTCGCTCACGTCGTAGCCAATGACGCGGAAACCGGCCTTCGCGAATTCCATCGCGAGCGGCAGGCCAACGTAGCCCAACCCGACGACGCCGACCGTGGCTTTTCGGTCCCGAATTCTAGAGAGAAGCTCTGCTTTCATCACTGGAGATGGTGAAACGATTCGGATACGGCGGTCAGCGTCCGTAGAACGCGCGAACCGCCGTGATGACTTCGTCCAGCTGGCCTTGCGTGAGCTCGGGAAAGATCGGCAACGACAACACCTCTCCCGCAGCCCGCTCGGACTCCGGGCAGCTGCCGGCCTTGTAGCCAAGGTACGCGAAGCACGGCTGCAGGTGGAGCGGCAAGGGATAGTAGATCGAGTTGCCGATCCCGCGCTCCTTCAGGTATGACTGCAGCGCATCGCGACGCGCAACGCGCACCGTGTATTGGTTGAAGATCGACTCGTTGCAGGGCTCGACGTACGGCGTCTTCACGTCCGGCAGATCGGCGAAGGCCGCATCGTAGTAGGCGGCATTCGCACGACGCTTGGCACTCCACGCTTCGAGATGGGGCAGCTTCGCGTGCAGCACCGCCGCTTGCAGCGCATCGAGTCGGCTGTTGTAGCCGACCTCATCGTGGTAGTACGTCTTCGCTCCGCCGTGAACCCTCAGCCGCTTCAACCGCGAAGCGAGATGCTCGTCCTGCGTGAGCATCATGCCGCCGTCGCCATAGGCGCCGAGGTTCTTGGAGGGAAAGAAGCTCAAGGTGCCGATGGTCGCGCGCTCGCCCGCCATCACCCACTCGCCGTCGATGCGCCGTCGTGCCCCGATGGTCTGGGCCGCGTCCTCGATGATCGGCAAGCCATTCGCCACTGCTTCGACGCGCTCGATCGCAGCCATCTGGCCGAACAGGTCGACCGGGATCACGGCCTTCGTCTTCGGGCCGATCGCTGCCGCGACGGCATCCGGCGCGATGTTGAACGACGCAGGCTCGATGTCGACGAATACCGGCGTGGCGCCGACGTTATGCACGGTGCCGGCAGTCGCGAAGAACGTGAAGGGCGTGGTAATGACTTCGTCGCCCCGGCCGATGTCCAGCGCGCGCAGCGCGAGCAGGATCGCGTCGGTGCCGTTCGCGCAGCCGATGGCGTACTTCGTTCGCGAGAGTGTGGCGATGGACTGCTCCAGCCGCTCGACCGGCTCACCGAGAATGAACAGCTGGTCGTCGACCACACGCATCATGGCGCGCACGACCTCGTCCTTGATGGTCGCGTGCTGCGCGCGCAGATCGAGAAGAGGAACGGGCATGGACCTGGTGAAGTGAAGGAGGAAAGCTAGCCGACGCTCGCCACGAGCGACGCGGGATCAGTGGCGCGCGAGCGGAATGGGAACGTCGCGGCCGGTCTTCGCGGACTCGTAGATTCCGAGAATCAGCTCGAGCGACTTGCGTCCGGCGCGCCCGTCAGTCTCCGCCTTCGCTTGACCGCGCAGCACGGCGAGCACGTTGCGATAGTAGCCCTCGTGCCCGAATCCATAGACGGTCGGCGGATTTGTGCTCGCGGAGTCGATGAGCTTGTCGTCATCGTCGTAGTCTGCGAACGCCCAGTGCTCGACGCGATTCACGGCTGTTCCGCCAACTTTCACGGTGCCCTTCTCGCCGAGAATGGTGATCGAGCCCTCGAGGTTGCGCGGATACGTGAGCATCGTGACCTCGATGACGCCGATCGCGCCCGATCGGAACCTGAGCACGGCGACGCCCGTGTCTTCGGTCTCGATGCGCCGGGCGAGCGTCGCCGTCTTGGCCATGACGCTCTCCACCGGGCCGACGAGCCACTGAATCAGGTCGACGTAGTGCGATGCCTGATTCATGATCGCCCCGCCGTCGAACTCCCACGTGCCACGCCACGGCGCTTGATCGTAGTACTCCTGTGGTCGCGTCCAGCGCACCGTGGTGTTCGCCAGATAGATCCGTCCGAACCGTTCGCGATCGATCGCCCGCTTGAGCAGCTGGATCGCCGGGTTGAGTCGGTTCTGCTTGACCACGAACAGCTGCACGCCTGCGGCATCACATGCGCTGACGAGCTGGTCGGCGCCGTCGAGGGAGATGGCCATCGGCTTTTCGCAGATGACATGTTTCCCCGCGCTCGCCGCGAGCATGCCGTGCTTGGGGTGAAGGCCGGAGGGGGTGCATAACGCGACGGCATCGAAGCGCGCGGAGCCCAGCAGGTCGTCGAACGTCTCGAACCACGGAACACCGTACCGCTCTCCGGCCGCCTGGGCGCGGTCGGCGACAACGTCGCACACGGCGGCCAGCTCGAGCCCGTCGATCCTCTCGATCGCCTCGAAGTGGTTCCGGCTGATGCGCCCACAGCCCACGAGCGCGATGCGGATGGGCGCGGGGTCAGTCATGGCGCTTCGGCCAGGCGCAGGTTGTCGTCGTCAACGGCGTACG
>Ga0068862_100000135_pt1 | contig 85248 bp, 73 predicted proteins | sample KBSSwiS52_FD_66598 | JGI IMG/M metagenome (GOLD analysis project Ga0068862, IMG submission 66598) | Switchgrass rhizosphere microbial communities from Kellogg Biological Station, Michigan, USA - KBS Switchgrass S5-2 | ecosystem: Host-associated > Plants > Roots > Rhizosphere > Soil ...
GAAGCCGGCGGACGGCAATTGCTGACCGCTGCCGGTCGCACAGCCGGTCAATGCCATCGCCGCCAGACTGACGCCGAGAACAAGGCGGGACGGGATACTCTTGCGCATCGTTCAAACCCTCTGATCGACGCCGCGCCTCGTTCCGTGACCGTTTCGGGTCCGCGGAAACCGTCGCAGCTTCGCCTTGGTCTAGGCGGCAAGAGGTGAAGATTGCGTTAGGACAGTCCCGCCGGAGTCAGGCGCCGACCAGCATTTCGAGCGCCGGCGGATGGCCGAGAAACGCGGCAGGGCTGGCACTTGCGCCATAAGCGCCGGCCATGAACATGGCGATGACGTCACCATTTTGGGACAGTGGCAGCGCGACCTGGTCCGCCAGCCGGTCGAGCGGGGTGCAGAGACAGCCGACGACGCTGGCCTCCTCGACCGCGGGCGCCCCGAACCGGTTGGCGACCGCGACCGGATAATTGCGGCGGACGACCGTGCCGAAATTGCCGCTCGCCGCGAGCTGGTGATGCAGACCGCCGTCGGTGACGAGGAAAATCTGGCCATGGCTGGTCTTGCGATCGACGATCCGCGTCAGATAGACGCCGGCCTCACCCACCAGCCAGCGTCCAAGCTCGATCGCGAATCGGCTTTGCGCCAGGATTTGCGGCCTGTTGCCAAGCGTTTGCGCCAGTTCGACGCCGATCCGTTCGATATCGAGCGGCACTTCGCCGGGGAAATAGGGAATGCCGAACCCGCCGCCGAGATTGACCAAAGGCGGCACCGCATCGGCCTCGTCGGCAAGCCGCGCGGCGAGCGCCACCGTCGCCGCCTGCGCCTCGGCGATCGCGCTCGGGTCGAGCGCCTGGCTGCCGGCGAAAATGTGGAGACCGCGCCAGTCGGCGCCCGCGGCGATCAGCCGGCGGATCAACGCGCCCGCCTCGGTGTCGTCGATCCCGAACGGCTTGGCGCCGCCGCCCATCCGCATGCCCGACCCGCGGAGATCGAAGCCGGGATTTACGCGGACCGCGAGGCGTGGAACGATGCCCAGCCGCTCACCGATCACCAGCGCGCGATCGCCCTCGCCGGCCGATTCGAGATTGATCGTGACGCCGGCGCGGATCGCCGCAACCAATTCGCGGTCGCGCTTGCCGGGTCCGGCGAACGACATCGCCTCGGCTGCACCGCCGGCACCCAGCGCCAGCATCATCTCGCCCGCCGACGCGACATCGAGGCCATCGACGAGGCCAGCCATCAGTTCGACGACGGGCGCGAACGGATTGGCCTTGACGGCATAATGGATCGCGAGATCGGCCGGCATCGCGGCGCGCAGCCGGGCGACCCGGGCTCGGAGCATCGCGGCATCGTAGACGAACAATGGGGTATCGCCGGCGCGCTCGATCAGCGCGTCGATCCGCTCGCCGCCGACCAGCAGCATGGAGTCTTCGGCCTGATAATCCAGCGGGATAGCGCCGTTTGGCTTCATGACGTGTGACCCGGACGATGGCGAGAATCAGAAGCTAAGCCCCTCCCCTTCAGGGGAGGGGTTGGGGTGGGGGCGAGCGAAGCGAGCTCTTCTACAGTACGGGCTTGGCAACACTTCTGACGGGTCATCCCCCACCCCAACCCCTCCCCTGAAGGGGAGGGGCTTAAATATCCCGGCTCCGCTCTTGCGATCACGACATCAACTCCGCCCTGATCCCCGCCCGGTCCAGCTTGCCATTGGCATTGCGCGGCAACGCGTCCCGCCAGTGAATCACATGCGGCTGCATGAAACCGGGCAGTTCCGCCTTCAGCCACGCCCGCAACCGGACCTCGGCCGCTTCGACTTTCAGCTTTTTCGCCGCGCGCGCCACGACATGGATCGCGTGACCTAGCCGCGCATCGGGCATGCCCAGCGCCATCGACTCGGCGACCGCGCCGCTCGCCGCCGCCGCTTCCTCGATCTCGGCGGGGCTGATGCGGTTGCCCGAACTCTTGATCATCTCATCGTCGCGGCCGACGAAATAATGCAGCCCGTCGGCATCGCGCATGACCGTATCGCCCGACCACACCGCCATCCCGCCCGCCCGTGACCATGACGGCGCCGGCCGGAACCGCTCGGCGGTGCGTTCGGAATCGTTCCAATAACCTCTGGCGACCAGCGGGCCGGCATGAACCAGTTCGCCGGCCTCGCCATCGCCCGCTTCCAGCCCGTCGGGCCGTACGACGAGGATTTCAGCCAATGGAATCGCGCGCCCCATCGATTCGGGATGCGAATCGACCAGGCCCGGATCGAGATAGGTCGATCGGAACGCCTCGGTCAGCCCGTACATCGGATAGAGATCGGCCGCTGGAAACCGATCCCGCAACCGCCGCACCAGCGATGTCCCGAGCGCGCCGCCGCTGTTGGTCAGCCGCTTGAGCTTGCCCGCGATGTCGGGCGGCCAGTCCGCCTCGACCAGCTGGATCCACAAGGGCGGCACACCGGCCAGGGTCGTCGCGTCATGGCTGTCGACGGCGCGGATCACGTCGCGTGGCGTCAGATAATCGAGCGGGATCGCGCAGCCGCCCGCCGCCCAGGTCGAGAGCAATTGATTCTGGCCATAATCGAAGCTCAGCGGCAGCACGCACAATGTGCGGTCGGCCGGCGACAGCTTCAGATAGGATGCGACCGACAGCGCGCCGAGCCAGAGATTGGCGTGGCTGAGCATCACCCCCTTGGGCCGCCCGGTCGACCCCGAGGTGTAGAGGATCGCCGCCAGACGCTGCGGATCGCCGTCCGACGGCGGCAGTGGCGTCTCGCAGCCGGGCAGGACATCGTCAGCCTCGGCCTCGAGCAGCAGCGCGGCGTCGTCGGGCAGGTCGCCGGGCGCGAGCGTCGCGGCCCGCCCCTCGCCCGCGATCAGCAGCCGCGCACCGCTGTCGGCGATGATGTGTGCGGCTTGCGCATGTTTGAGCAGCGGATTGATCGGCACGTGGATCAGCCCGGCGCGCGCCGTGGCCAGCGGCATCACGCAGGCGAGCCGGGTCTTGGCGAGCCAGGTCGCGACGCGATCGCCCGGCTGCAGCCCGCGCGCCAGCAACCCGCCGGCGACGTGGCTGGTCAGCGCGTCGAGCGCGGCGTAATCGAGCGTCCCGAAACGGCCCGCCAGCGCGGGCGCGCCGCTTGCGCCGCGACGCGCAAGCTGGTCCAGTGTTAAGGGTATGATATCGGCTGGAAGCACGTTGATGGTTTCTGGTCCCGGATGATCGAAGGACGGATAGCGCCTTGTGGGTTAAGGGGGAATATCATGACGGGTTCGACGCGGTCGAGACCGTCGCACGCGGCACGCTCGATCGGAGCGCGCAGCCGAACCTGTTCGACCGGCTCGAATGGTTCCGCCGCACCTGGGCGCATGTGCCGCCGGGATCGGCGCCCTTGATCGTCCGCACCCGTACCGAAGGCGCCGACGCCTGGCTGTTCCTGTCGCTCGAGGCACGCGACCGCGCCGAGGGGCTGGCGAGCTGGTACACTCTGGCGTTCCGCCCGGTCTTCACCGGTCAGCCGCCGGCAAGCGTGCGTGTGCGATTGCTGACCGCGCTCGCGCGCCGGCTGCGCGGGCGGCTGGGCCGGATCAGTCTGTCGCCGGTCCCCGAGGCGGAGGCGACCGAACTGGTGCGCGCCTTCCGCCGTGGCGGCTGGCTGCCGATCCTGCAGCGCACGACGGTCAACTGGCGGCTCGATGTCGCCGGCCGCGACTTCGAAAGCTGGTGGGCGGAACGGCCCGGCCAGTTGCGCAGCACGGTTTCGCGCAAGGGCGGCAAGGCGCAGGTCGACATCGTCATCCACGAGCGTTTCGAAGAGGCTGCGTGGGCGGCCTATGAGTCGATCTACGCCGAGAGCTGGAAGCCCGAGGAGGGATCGCCCGATTTTCTGCGCGCCACTGCCGAGACCGAGGGCGCGGCGGGTGCGCTTCGGCTCGGCATCGCCAGCATCGAGGGCGAAGCGGTGGCGGCGCAGCTCTGGACCGTCGATCACGGCATCGCGATCATCCACAAGCTCGCGCATCGCGATTCTGCCGCCGAATATTCGCCGGGGACCCTGCTCAGCGCGGCGATGTTCCGCCATGCGATCGACGTCGACAAGGCGGTGACGATCGACTTCGGCACCGGCGACGATCGCTACAAGTCCGACTGGATGGAGCAGCGTCACCCGCTCTACGCATTGCGGCTGTTCAATCCGCGCCGGCCCTCGCAATGGCTCGGCTGGCTTCGCGCGAAAGCGGCTACGCTTGTCCGACGCGATCCGCTCGATTAAGCGGCACCATCGAGGAACGGCATGCGGGGGATGCAGGTGATCGCTGGCGACGACGCGAAAATCGTTGAGGACACCGTTCGCGCCGTGTTGCGCGACGTGCTCGGCCTGTCGCAGGACCGCGTCGATGCGCTCGGCGATGCGTCACTGCTGTTCGGCGCGATGCCCGAGCTCGATTCGATGGCGGTCGCCGGACTGCTGACCGAGATCGAGGACCGGCTGGGCATCATCGTCGAGGATGACGAGGTCGACGGCGAGATGCTCGAGACCTTCGGCAGCCTCGTCCGCTTCGCGCGCGCGAAGGCGCTGGATTGAGCTTGCCTGCGCCGGCCGGTCCGCTGGCTTGATCACGCGCTACGCCTGGCGCGGCGGGGAGGAACTCGTCTTCGCAACCGGTGTCGGCAATCGACCGAAACTCCTTGTTCTGCAACCCTTGTTCGAAGAGGCCAATCGCACGCGCCGGCTGCTGGCCGCGGTCATGCGCGCGCTTGCGGGCGCGGGTCTGGATGGCGTCCTGCCCGACCTGCCGGGCATGGGGGACAGTCTGACGCCGCTGTCGGCCGTCGCTGTGCAGGACTGGCGCGATGCGCTTGCCGCCTTCGCCCTGATGCTGGACGCGCCGTTCGTGACCTTGGCGGTTCGTGGCGGCGCGCTGCTGGACGATGTGCCTGGCGCGGCCGGTCATCTGCGCCTGGCACCGGCCGAAGGCGCGTCGATCATGCGCAACCTGTTTCGCACGCGGCTCGCCGCCGATCGCGAGGATGCTGCCGGCGTGGACATGGGCGCCCTCGAAGCGCTGGCGGCGGACGCGCCGATCGAACTCGGCGGCAATCGACTGGGTCCAACGCTGATCGCCGGACTGCGCGAGACCACCCTGCCCTTGGTCTCGCCGCTCCGCACGCTGCGCCTCGACAGCGATCCCGCCGCTGCCGACGCGAAGCTCGCCGCCCAACCGCTGTGGCGCCGGGCCGAGCCGGGCGATGATCCGGACTTCACCCGCCTGCTCGCCAGCGAAGCCGTCCATTGGGTGCGCGCATGCGTCGGCTGATCGCTATCGCCTGCGAAGGATCGACGCTGGCCGGCACGCTCGATGAAGCAGCCGGCACGACCGGCCTGCTGATCGTCTCGGGTGGCAACGAGATCCGTGCCGGCGCGCATCGCGGCATGGCGATGCTGGCGCAACGGCTCGCTGCCGCAGGCTGGCCGGTGTTGCGCTTCGACCGGCGCGGGATCGGCGACAGCGAGGGCGAAAATGAAGGCTTCGAAGCGAGTGGCCCCGATATCGAAGCCGCCGCCGCCGCCTTCCGCACGCATTGTCCGCAGCTCCGCCTGATCGCAGGCTTCGGCAATTGCGATGCCGCAACCGCGCTCGCGCTGTTCGGCACCGACGCCGGCATCGACGCGCTGATCCTTGCCAACCCCTGGGTGATCGAACCGGCCGACGACCTGCCTCCGCCGGCCGCGATCCGCGCGCGCTATGCCGGGCGCCTGCTGAGTCTCGACGGCTGGAAGCGCCTGCTGACCGGCGCCGTCGACCTGCGTGCGCTGCTGCGCGGCATCGGCGCGATCGCACGGCCGGCCGCACCATCGGGCTTGGCCGTGCGACTGGGCACAGCGCTGTCCGCCTTTCGCGGAAGCATCCGGATCATTCTCGCCGAGGCTGACGCAACCGCTTTGGCCTTCGCCGACGCCTGGCGCAAACCGGCGTTCGCGGCGCTCGCCGCGCGCATCGCCATCGACCGCATCCAGACCGGCTCGCACAGCTTCGCGCGCGGCGACGATCCGGAGCGACTGGCGATGATCGTCATGACCGCGCTCCTAACGAACGCATCGGCCGAAGCAGACCGCTGAATTCATGTCCCATCGATAGCCGCACTTGGCCAGCCGCAATCACTGCAATGATTGCCTTCGCACTCGCCCCCCGACTAAAGCGCCCGCGTGGAAAAACTGCCTTCACCCCTGAGCTTTCGTGACTTCCGCTTTTTCTGGCTTTCGCGCCTCGCGAGCACGCTGGCATCGAACGCGATGGTCATCGTCATCGGCTGGCAGGTCTATGATTTTTCGCGGTCCACATTGGGCATGACGCCGCGCGAGGCGGCGCTGCAGCTCGGTTTCGTGGGGCTCGCGCAATTTCTGCCGCTGCTGTTGCTGACCCTGGTCGTCGGCTGGGTGGCGGACCGGATCGACCGGCGCTGGATCGCGCGCGGCGCCGTCGCGCTCGATGTGTCCTGTGCAGTGACGCTGGCGCTGCTGACCTGGACCGACCATCTCAGCCTGCCAGCGATCTTTGCGGTCGCGGCGCTGCTCGGCGTCGGGCGCGCCTTCGCCAGCCCGGCCCTGCAGGCGCTCGCGCCCAATCTCGTGCCGGCGGCGGTGCTGCCGACCGCGATCGCGTTCAGTTCGATCGCCTGGCAGAGCGGCGCCATCCTGGGGCCGGCGATGGGCGGCTATCTCTACGCCGCCGATCACTGGCTGCCCTATGCGGTCTGCGCGACGATGTTCGGCGTGTCGTTCGTCATGCTGTCGCTGATCCGGCCGATCGTCCGCTCGACGATCACCGGCCCGTCGCATCCATGGGCGCAGATGATCGACGGGCTGCATTATGTGCGCCGCAACCGGCTGGTGCTGGGCGCGATTTCGCTCGATCTGTTCGCGGTGCTGCTGGGCGGCGCGACGGCGATGCTGCCGATCTATGCGCGCGACATCCTTCACGTCGGCGCCGAGGGACTCGGCCATCTGCGTGCGGCGCCTGCGGTCGGCGCGGTTCTGATCGGTGCCTGGTTCGCATGGCGGCCGCTGAAGACGGCGGTGGGCGTCAAACTGTTGATCGGCGTCGCACTGTTCGGCGCCGCGACGATCGTCTTCGGCCTGTCGCAATCGATGTCCTTGTCGCTGGTCGCATTGGCACTGCTCGGCGCGGCCGATATGATGTCGGTCTATGTCCGCCAGTCGCTGGTGCAGCTCTATACGCCCGATGCGATGCGCGGACGGGTCGGCGCGGTCTCGACATTGTTCATTTCGGGTTCCAACGAATTGGGCGAGGCTGAGTCGGGTTTTCTCGCATCGGCGATTGGTCCGGTCGCGGCGGTTGTCGCGGGCGGCATCGGCGCGGTATTGGTGGCCGGTCTGTGGTTAGTCTGGTTTCCGGAGATTCGCCGCGCGCGCAGTTTCGCGCCGCCCGATACGCTCGATGATTTCGCCCTGGAGGAGAAACGCATATGAAGGCCGCCAATATCCTGGAAACGATCGGCAACACGCCGCACATCCGCGTCGCGCGGCTGTTTCCGGACGCCGAAGTGTGGATCAAGTCCGAACGGTCCAACCCCGGCGGTTCGATCAAGGATCGCATCGCGCTGGCCATGATCGAGGATGCCGAGAAATCCGGCGCGCTGCAGCCCGGCGGCACGATCGTCGAACCGACCAGCGGCAATACCGGCATCGGCCTGGCGATGGTCGCCGCCGTCAAGGGCTACAAGCTGGTGCTGGTCATGCCCGAGAGCATGTCGATCGAGCGCCGGCGGCTGATGCTGGCCTATGGCGCGACCTTCGATCTGACGCCGCGCGAGAAGGGCATGAAGGGCGCGATCGAACGCGGCCTCGAACTGGTCGAGCAGACGCCCGGCGCCTGGATGCCGCAGCAGTTCGAAAATCCCGCCAACATCGCCGTCCACGTCGCGACCACCGCGCGCGAGATCCTCGACGATTTCGCCGACGCGCCGCTGGACGCGCTGATCACCGGCGTCGGCACTGGCGGCCACATCACCGGCACCGCGCAGGTGCTGAAGGCGCAATGGCCCGATCTCAAGGTGTTCGCGGTCGAACCGACCTTGTCGCCGGTGATTTCGGGCGGCCAGCCCGGGCCGCACCCGATCCAGGGCATCGGCGCCGGCTTCGTCCCCGCCAACCTCCACACCCAGCTGCTCGACGGCGTGATCGTGGTCGATCCGGCCGACGCCAAGGAGATGGCCCGCCGCGCCGCGCGCGAGGAAGGCATGCTCGTCGGCATCAGTTCGGGCGCGACGCTCGCGGCGATTTCGCAGAAGCTGGCGGAACTCCCGGCCGGCAGCCGCGTATTGGGCTTCAACTATGACACCGGCGAACGCTATCTCTCGGTGCCCGATTTCTTGCCGGAAGCCTGATCCGGTTTGACCGAGGCCATCATCACCACACCCGACCTGCCCGGTCGGGAAGACTTCGTCGCGCCCGACCTGCTTGGCCGGGTGATGCTCGTCGTCTTCGCGATCGGTGTGCTGGTGGCCGCATGGCTGGTGATCGCCGGCCCGCGGCCGCCGCGCTACGTGCCGCCGCCGATCCAGACCGCGAAGCGCGACGTGCCGCCGACGCCGCCACCGCCGGTCGAGCCGCTGGTGCTCAAACCGGTCGCGGCGACCGATGCGGTCGCGATCAATGCCGAGGTCCCCTTCTCGACGGCACCCAATCCCGCGGCGCGGCCGTTCAATTTCACCGGCTCGGCCGACGATCGCGCGCGCTCGGTCGACTGTCTCGCGGCCGCGATGCTCTATGAGGCCGGGTCGGGCGATGCCGACGGGCAGCGCGCGGTGGCGCAGGTCGTGCTCAACCGCGCGCGTCATCCGGCCTATCCCAAATCGGTGTGCGGCGTCGTTTTCCAGGGATCCGAGCGGAGCACCGGCTGCCAGTTCACCTTCACCTGCGACGGCGCGCTGGGGCGCGTGCTCTCGGACGACGCCTGGAAACATGCCCGCGAGCGCGCAGCGGCGATGCTCGGCGGGTCGGTCTATGCCCCGGTCGGCTACGCCACCCATTATCATACCAACTGGGTCGTGCCCTATTGGAGCTCCAGCCTCGACAAGATCGCGCAGGTCGGCACGCATCTGTTCTTCCGCTGGAGCGGCTGGTGGGGCACGCCGTCCGCCTTCAAGGCGTCGCCCGGCGGCAGCGAACCGGTCATCGCCCAGCTCGCCGCGGTTTCGGCCGTCCACCGCCTGGGCGATCCGACCGCGATCGTCGACGGAAAGCCGGTCACCGATTATACGCTGGTGCCGGCGAGCAAACCCAGGGAACTGACCCAGCAGGGCGACGACACCTTCATCATCACGCTCGACCGCAAGGCGTCGGCAGACAGCTATGCGAGCCTGGCGATGGCGACCTGCGGCGCGCGCAGCTATTGCAAGGTGATGGGCTGGACCGATGCCGGAGCCACGCCCCGGGTTCCGGCCGATGCCGACCGCGCGCGCGGATCGATGTCGTTCAGCTTCCTGCGCAACCGCGATGCGGGTTTCGAGAAACCCTTGTGGAACTGCACCCAGTTCAAGCGCAACGATCCGCGCCAGTGCATGAAGTCGCCGAGCGTGGTCAAGCCGGGTGAGCCGCCGGCGCGGCGCGTGCCGGGCTATCGCGACAGCTTCGGGCTGGCGGTGCCGGCGGACGTGCCGGTGAAGGCCGTCGTCGATGCGGTGACGCCGACGCCGAGTTGAAGGCGCGTCGCCAATTTAACCCGCGCCCGGGACGCTGACTGAGTTTCGGGCAAGACCAGACGCCATTCGAGCAACGGCGCCGTCTAACGCGCGGGAGCGCTCTACCCGGCCTGGCGAAGCGCGGTCCGAAGATTGCCGTCCGCGGCGGATAGCAGCGCCGATGCCTGCTCGGGCGTTCGTCCCGAGGCGATCAGCACCGCCAATTTGATCTCGCCATCGGCCCGATCGAGGGCGGCTTCGGCGACCCGTCGCTCCACAGCCGCGATATCGGATATCATCGCGATGGCGCGGGCGCGGAGCTTGACGTTCGAAACCTTCATGCTGACCATGCGGCCCTCGCAGATCTTTCCGAGGCGCAGCATCACCGCGGTCGAGAACAGATTCAGGGCGATCTTCTGGGCCGTTCCCGCTTTCATCCGCGTCGATCCGGCGACGACTTCGGCGCCCGTGTCCAGCAGGATCGGGTGTGCGGCGGCGCGGAGCAGCGCCGCTCCCGGGTTGCCCGCCAAGCCGATGGTCAGGGCGCCGGCAGCGGCAGCGGCGCGAACGGCGGCGACGGTGTAGGCGGTCGTGCCGCTCGCGGCGACGCCCACGACCACGTCGCTGGACGCGAGCGCCGAATCGCGCATCGCGGTCTCGCCCGCGGCCGCGTCATCCTCCGCACCCTCGACGCTGGTTGTCAGCGCGTCCATTCCACCAGCCAAATGGAATAGGACGCGCGCGCCGGGCCAGCCGAACGTCGGACCCAGTTCCACGCCGTCCTGGACCGCGATCCGCCCCGACGTCCCGGCGCCGACATAGACGAGCCGACCGGCCGGGTCGCTCAGGCGCCCGGCCGCCTCGTCGGCGGCGCGGGCGATGGCAGAAAGCTGCGACTGCACCGCCGCCGCCGCCGCGAGTTGGCCCTCGAGCATCGCCGAAACCGCCTCCTGGGTGGTCCACAGGTCGAGATCGACGTAGCGGGCGCTGATGGTTTCGGTCGACACTCCGGCATCTCCTCGATCATTGCCCTGCAATCGCACTGGCCAGAGGCGCGGCGAGGGTTCTACATCATCCTGTCATCGTCAATTGCGAAGGTACCGCCTGACCATGGAACTGTACCTCGGAATCGATGCCGGCGGCACGCAGACGCGGGCGCGGCTGGTTTCAGGCGAAGGGCATGTCCTGGCCACCGGCGAAGGGGGGCCGGCAAATACCCCTTCCGGCCTGCCGCAAGGATTGCGCGCCATTGAGGAGGCCTGTTCGCAGGCCCTGGACCAGGCCGGCCTGACGGCCGCCGAGACCGCATCGATCGGCGCCGGACTGGGCATGGCCGGGCTCAACCGCAAGGGCGTGCTCAAGGGCCTTCAGGCGCATGACTTCCCCTTCGCATCCATCGCCTTCGCGAGCGATGCAGCCATTGCCAATCTCGGCGCGCATGCCGGCGGCGACGGGGCGATCGTGATCGTCGGCACCGGCAGCGTCGGCTTCGGCCGGGTCGGCGACCGGATATTCACGCTCGGCGGCTATGGGTTTCCGGTATCGGATGAGGGCAGCGGCGCCGAGCTGGGCCTGCGCGCTATCCGGCGGGCATTGTGGGCGCGCGATGGCCGCATACGGCATAGCGCGATGACGCAGGCGGTGCTCGATCGCTTTCATGGCTCGGCCGGCGAGATCGTCGACTGGACCGCGCGGGCGACACCGCGCGACTTCGGCGCGTTGGCGCCACTGGTGCTCGACCACGCCATCGCCGGCGACGAGATCGCCGAACTGATCGTCCAGGAGTCCGCGCGGCGGATCGACAGCATGATCCACACGCTTTTCGAGTTCGGCGCCCCGCATTGCTGCCTGATGGGCGGGGTCGCCGCCCGGATGCGCGACTGGCTGGCCGCCAGCATCCGCGCACGTCTGCGCGACCCGCTCGGCGATGCGCTGGACGGCGCCATCCTGCTCGCCCGGCAGCGTGCGGCGCAGGCATGACTCGCGCGTCAGGCCTTTTCCGACTCCCCGGAAATCCAGGTTTCGACGACCTGCCCGCCGGCGTCGACCAGCACCAGATCGGCACGCAGGCCGGGGGCGATCGCACCGCGCTCGCCTGAAAGCTCCAATATCCGGGCCGGCACGGCGCTCGCCATGCGGACGGCGGTTGCGATATCCACCCCCATCATCCGTTCGGCGTTGCGCACGGCGCCGGCCATATCGAGGTCGGAACCCGCCAGCGTGCCATCGGGAGCGGTGCACCGGCCATTCTCGCAGGTGATCAGCCGGCCGCCCAGCATGAACGCGCGCTGCTCCCAGCCGACGGCGGGCATCGCGTCGGTGACGAGCGCCAGGCGCTCCGCGCCGATGGCCGCGAGCGCGATCCTGAGCGTGGCCGGGTGGACATGATGGCCATCGACGATGAGGCCGCACCAGCGCGCATCGCTTTCGAGCGCCGCGCCCACCGCCCCGGGTTCCCGGCTGCCGAGCTGGGTCATCGCGTTGAACAGATGCGTGAAGCCGCTCAGCCCCTCGGCAAAGGCGGACTGGACCTCCGCATAGGACGCCGCGCTATGCCCGGCGGCAACCACCACGCCGCGATCGACGAGAGCACGGATCGCACCCGGCGGCGCCAGTTCCGGCGCGAGCGTCACGAGCGTGCGGCCGTGCCGGAGCGAGGCCAGCAGCGCGATCGCTTCTGGGTCGAGGATCCGGAACTTGGCGGCATCGTGAACGCCTTTCCTGGCGGGGTTGAGGAAAGGTCCTTCGATATGGATGCCGAGCACGCCCGGTACGCCGCGCTCCAGCGCCGCGTCGACCGCCGCGATCGCCTGCGCGACGACCGTGAGATCGTCGCTGATGAGGGTGGGTAGGAAGCCGGTGGTGCCGAAGCGCCGATGGGCCGCGCCGATGCGCGCTATACCCTCGAGCGTCGGACAATCGTTGAACAGGATGCCCCCGCCGCCATTGACCTGAAGGTCGATGAAGCCCGGGAACAGGTCGCCGTCCAGCGTGCGCCTGCGCATATCCGCCGGACATTCGCGCGACGGCAGCACCGCGGCGATCTGCCCGCCATCGAGGATGACCGACCAATCCGGCCGCAGGCCGTCCGGCGTCAGTACGCGCGTGGCCTGGAGCGCGATCCGGCTCATCGGGTCTCGGTCACTTTCCGCAGGTTCGGCGGGCGATCCGGATCGCAGCCGCGCGCGAGGCTCAGCGCGACAGCGAAGCGGTAGAAGCTCTGGATCGTCGCGAGTGGGGCGACCGCCGGATGCAGGCCGTGCAACGTGGGCAGCGTCAGCACCCCGGGCCGCGTGCCGCCCGCCATGATCACACGTGCGCCGAGGCCGACGAGTTCGTCGGCGAGCTGCTCGAAATCCGGCTGCCCTTCGTCCCCAGGGGCCAGCATCAACACCGGAAAGCCGGGGCCGACGAGCGCCATCGGGCCGTGCCGCACCTCGGCGGCGCTGAACGCTTCGGCGTGGAGGCCGCAGGTCTCCTTCAGCTTCAAGGCCGCTTCCTGGGCAATTGCAAGGTTGAGGCCGCGGCCGAGGACGAAGAGGCCACGCGCTCCGGCCAACTCGGCGACCGCCGGCGACCAGTCGAGACGCCAGGCGTTGCGCAGGACTTGCGGCACATCGTCCAGAGCGCGCTGGAGATCGCCGTCCTCCGTCCAGCTTGCGACGAGGCTCAGGATCGCGACGAGCGATGCGACGAACGACTTGGTCGCGGCCACGCTCCGCTCCGGTCCGGCCAGCAGGGGAAGCGTGACCTCGGCGCTCAGCGCCAGCGGCGACTGCGGATCGTTGACCAGCGCTGCCACCAATGCCCCGGCCGCCCTGGCTCCGCGCGCCGAGCTGACGATATCGGGGCTTTGCCCGGATTGCGAAATTGCGAGAAAGAAGACGCCTGCGAGGTTGCGCCACGGCGTCGCGTAGAGCGAGGAGGCCGACGGCGCGTAGGAGGCGACGGGCAGCCTGGCGCGGGTCTCGATCAGATATTTGGCAAATGTGGCGGCGTGATCGGAGCTCCCTCGCGCGCAGGTCAGAACGAATGGCGGATCGGCCTCGCGCAGCCGCAGCGCCAGGTCGTGCATCGCAGTCCGAAGCCCCGCGATCTGCCGCTCGGCAACCATTGCGGCTTCGGCCGCCTCCAAATGCATCAGGGTCTGCCCGGCGCCCATGCTCATCGCCTCAGCCATGCGTCACGCATAGCATGACATCCGCGCCTTCAGCGCATCCCTCAGCGTCACCGCATCCGCCACCCGCAGATCCTCCACATCCGGCGCGCTCAGCAGCGAAGCGCCAGCCGTGTCGACCGCAACCGTCGCCAGCCCGAGCATGCGCTGCAGCACGCTGCGGCTCAGCGACACCGTCTGCGCGCTCGCGACCGGCACCACCCACAGACGCTGCCGCCACCAGCCGCGCTGGACGAACAGCATGTCGCCATCCAGTGCGAAGCGATGCCGCAGCCGCTCGAGCACGGTGAACACGGCCAGCACCGCGACCAGCGCGTAACCGACCCATAGCTGCGGCAGGAAGAAGCCGCCGATCGTCACGCCCAGCAGGGGGAAGAATATCCGCGGTGCCAGCGCGCGCAGGACATGTTTGCGCGACACCGGCCGCAGGCTGTCGGGCGGCGGCAGCCGCAACGGCCGTGCGTCGGCGACGATCCCGGCCACCTCGTCCTCGCGCGCGAACGGTGCGACCGGCTGACGACCGCCCTCGCCCTTCTGGCCCGCGCTCAACGTCTGGAACGACAGCGCGAACCAGCCGAACAACCGGCGGACCGGTCCGGTCTCGACCAGCCCGAGCTGGACGCGCCGGCGCGGAATCACGATCTCGGTGCGCGTGAACAGCCCGCGCTCGCGCCGGAAACCGGCGCGCTCGGCGGTGAGGCGGAAGCCATGTTCGCGCGCCAGCGTCTGTGCGACGCCGGCGACGATCCCCAGGCCGGCGGCCAGCAGCACGACCGACAGGATCAGCGCCGACGTCACCGCGCCTTCCTCGACGCGATGCCGCGCCTCTCCGACATAGAGCTTCGCATCGCGCCAGCCGAACGGCAGGACATCATCGAAGAAATTGAGCACCGCATAGATGCCGGCGAGATAGACCAGCGAGAAGTTGAACAGCCCGAACAGCAGCACGCGCGGCGTTTCCATCGCGAAGGTCGTGCCGCCCATCGGTGCGGCGTCGGCCGGTGCCGGCGGATCGAACGCCGCCGCCACGCCCGCCACGCCGTCGCCGCGAAAAGCCGCCTGCCCCGCCCGCACCGCCATGCGCAGCCGGTCCGCCTCGGCGAGATCGACGCTGTCGAGCACGCCTTCGTCCTTGCCGCCCGCACCGGTCTCGATCCGCACCTTGGCGAGGCCGAACAGCCGGTGGAGCGGCCCGCGCTCGATATCGACATCCTGCACCCGATCGAACGGGATCGACCGGCGCGTGCGGCCGATCAGGCCATGTTCGATGACGATGCCACCGGCGCCGACGCCATAGCGGAAGCGCCACCACTTCAGCCATGTGAAGAAGCCGAGCATTACCGCGGCGACGGCCATGATCGGCACCAGCGCCCACCAGCCGGCACCGCTGGCGCGCGTGGCGACGAACGGCAGCAGCAGCACCGTCTGCGGCAGCGCCTTGACGAAGCGGATCGCCGCCGTGCCCGGGTGGAGCCGCCGGTCGGCGACACTGGTGTCGTTCATTCGGCTTCCTGGCGGATATGCGCGCGAATCCGCTCGCGCATCGCCTCGGCGCGCTCGCGCGTCAGGCCGGGCAGCACCACCTCGCCATGCGCCGTGCCGGCGGTGTGGAGCACGAGCCGCGCGACCCCGAAAGCGCGCTCCAGCGCGCCCTGCGAAACGTCGATATGCTGGACGCGACCATAGGGCACGACGGTCGCGACCTGCGTCCACACGCCATGCGCAACCTCGAGCGCATCCGCCGCCTCGTCATAGCCCCAGGCAGCGAAGCGGCGCGACGGGCCGATGATGACCGGCCAGACCAGCAGCAGCGCCATCACCAGCGCGGGCAGCACCGCGGGAACGCCGAATTCCTCGTTGAGGAACGGCCCCAATGCGAACGCGGGGATCATAGCGGCCACGCCCAAGCCGACGGCGTGGATGCGCATCACCCATAAATGTCCCGGCTCCAGCGATGTCATGCCCGTCCTCTGCTCATGGCGGAGTGTTAGGAGAGTATGACACTTGTCTCAAGCGCGTGTTCACCCCTCTACCGCTTGCGGGAGAGGGAAAGACGCCGCAGGCGGCGAGGGTGAGGGCCAGTCGGGCGGGACACGCTCTGGCCCTCACCCTGGTTCGCTGCGCGAACCTCTCCCTCTCCCGCAAGCGAGACCTTTGCATAAAGGGGAGCGCGCTGTCAGCGAGGCTGAAATGGCGTTTTTTTGAGCAACGCAGCGGGCATATTGGGCGTTTCGGGCGGTTTTTCCAACCCGCAGCCCCAATTTCCGGATTCTGGACGGAGTCCGGGCGTCATGTTTCGAGCACCGCCACGCGTTGGAGGTTGATGGCGGTGCAGATGAGGTCGAAATGGACCGCATTGCGTTGCAGGCCGATATAGCGCACGCGGCGCCACCCCATGTGATGCTTGGCGATGGCGAAGACGCGCTCGACGCCTGAGCGGCGCTTCGAGATGCCCTTGTTGCGCTGCTCCTGGCGTGACGTCAGCGGATGATGCTTGTTGGGACGGTGCGCGATGCGATCCTTGATCCCGGCCGCCTTGAGCCTGGCCCGCCGCGCCTTGGTATCATAGGCCTTGTCGGCGTAGACGGCCGCCTCGTCGCCGATGATCAGGCCATCGGCCTCGCTGGTGTCGGCGACCGAGGCGGTGGTCAGTTTTCTGTCGCGGATGATGCCTGACTGATAGTCGACTGCGACATGGCCCTTATAGCCGAAATAGCGCTGGTGCCCTTTCTTGGCCCAGGTCGCGTCGGGGTCGATCTTGCTCGGGACCAGCTTGCTCGGCGCCCGAGGCGCATCTTCTGCGGGCGGGGTCGCGTCCGGAGCAGGCGAAAGCGCCTGCTCGTCGGTCGCCGCCTCGGTCGCCGGTTCGTGTTTCGGCTTCGCCGGCCGTTTCACCTGCGCTTCGACCAGGGTCGCATCGATCATCGTGCCCTGCCGCAGGATCAGCCCCTTGCCGTCGATCTGCCGCGTCACCTCGGCAAACACCCGCTCGCTCAGCCCGTCTGTCCCCAGCGCCTTGCGAAACCGGCTGATCGTCGAGTGATCCGGTGCCTGCTCGTCCAGGGCCAGACCCACGAAGCGCCGAAACGACAGCCGATCGCCCAACGCATCCTCCAGCGCCGGATCCGACAGGTCATACCATTGCTGCAGCATCAGCGCCTTGAGCATCAGCAATGGCGGATAGCCCGGCGCTCCGTAACGTGAAGCGTGCATCGTTCCCAGCAAGCGACCCAACCGCTTCCAGTCGATCAGCCGTGACAACCGCTCCAGCCGATCGTGCGAGCGGCCCGTCCGCGGCGCCAGACTGTCTCCAAGGCTCAGTTGGCCAAGCTCTCGTATCGCCATCCAAATGCTCCACCGGTCCGTTCGCACAGGAATCACAATCCGCGATCCTATGCAAAGGCCTTCACAGCACGAGCTCTAGAAAATCTGCATAGCCTCGCATCGCCCCGGAAGCTGGCTCCTGTGATCACACAAGGCGGGGGCCAAAATGCTGCCGAGCTTGCGATCTGCGCGGCAATATTGCACCAAGGCAGCCTGACGACCTCGCCAAGCGCTCGCCCAACTCGCCGCCTCACCTCCTCAAGCGGCGGCAGGAAGAACTCACCCCGACTTCTGCAAAGGTCTCGCAAGCGGTAGAGGGAAAGAGGATGATAATCCCCTCAGAACCGCCCCCTAAAACGCCTCCACCGGCAGCGCCATCAGGCTCTCCGCGCCACCCTCGAGCTTACGCCGTTCGGCACCGGTTTCGGGCATGATGCGTTCGGCGAAGAAGCGCGCGGTGACGAGCTTGGCGTCCATGAAATTGCCGTCGCCCTGGCCGGCGTCGAGCGCCGCCTGCGCCGCGGTCGCCATGCGCAGCCACATCAGGCCGACCGCGACGATGCCCATGATCTTCATATAGGGCGCGGCGGCGGCACCGGCATTGTTCGGATTGGCCAGACCGTTCTGCATCAGCCACATCGTCGCCGACTGCAGGTCGGCATTGGCCTTTTCCAGCCGGCCGGCGATGTCGGCCAGCTTGGGATTGGCCTTGGCCTCGGCGACCTCGCGGGCGATGATCTCGAACAGGGCGCGAACCGCGCGGCCGCCGTTCTGGCCGAGCTTGCGGCCGACGAGGTCCATCGCCTGGACGCCGTTGGTGCCCTCGTAGATCATCGCGATCCGCGCATCGCGAACATATTGCTCCATGCCCCATTCGACGATGTAGCCATGGCCGCCATAGACCTGCTGGGCATTGGTCGCGACCTGATAGCCCATGTCAGTGCCATAGCCCTTGATCACCGGCGTCAGCAGGCTGATCAGATCGTCGGCGAGCTGACGCTCTTCCCCGGTCTGCGCGGCATGGACGAGATCGACCTGAAGCGCACCCCACAGGCACAAGGCGCGCAGCCCCTCGTTGAGCGCCTTGCCCTCCATCAGCATGCGGCGGACGTCGGGATGGACGAACAAGGTGTCAGCCTTCTGGTCGGTCTCGGCCGGGCCGGTCAGCGCGCGCCCCTGGCGGCGATCCTTGGCGTACTGGACCGCGTTCTGGTAGGCGACCTCGCCCTGCCCCAGCCCCTGCAGGCCGACGCCGAGCCGCGCCGCGTTCATCATGATGAACATCGCCGCGAGGCCCTTATTCTCCTCGCCGACCATGAAGCCGGTCGCGCCGTCATAATTCATCACGCAGGTGGCATTGGCGTGGATGCCCATCTTGTGCTCGATCGAGCCGCAGCTGACTGCGTTGCGCGCGCCGATCGAACCATCATCGCCGACCATATATTTGGGGACGATGAACAGGCTGATGCCCTTCACATTGTCCGGCGCGCCTTTGGTCTTGGCGAGGACGAGGTGGATGATGTTCTCGGTCAGGTCGTGCTCGCCCGACGAGATGAAGATCTTGGTGCCGGTGATGCTGTGGGTGCCGTCGTCGTTCGGATCGGCCCGGGTCTTGATCAGGCCGAGATCGGTGCCGGCATGCGGCTCGGTCAGGTTCATCGTGCCGCCCCACTCGCCCGACACCATCTTTGGCACATATTTGGTCTTTTGATCGTCCGAACCCTTGGCGAGGATCGCCGAGACCGCGCCCATCGTCAGCCCGTGATACATGGTGAAGGCCATGTTGGCGCTGATCAGATATTCCTCGAACGCGGTCGAAACGACGTGCGGCAGGCCCTGTCCGCCATATTCGACCGGCATGCCCAGCGTCGTCCAGCCGCCCGCGACGAACGCGTCATAAGCCGCCTTGAACCCCTTGGGCGTAGTCACCGAGCCGTCGTCGTGCCGGGTGCAGCCTTCGAGATCGCCGCTCTGGTTGAGCGGGAACAGCACCTCGGCGACGAACTTGCCGCCCTCGTCGAGCACCGCTTCGACGACGTCCGGCGACGCATTCTCGAACCCCGGCAGGTTCGCGTAGCGATCGAGGCCGATGACGTGATCGAGGATGAAGCGCGTGTCGCGTACGGGAGCGGTATAGGTTGGCATCGTCTCTCTCCGACTATTATGGGGCCGTTCAGCCGTTCGATTCCGCTTCGGCCTTTTTCACCATGGCCACGAAGCGGGTCAGTTCGTCGATCGCGCCGTCGAGATCGAGGCGCTGGCGCTTGAGCAGGTCGATCTTCGCCTCGCATTTCTCGATCGTCACGCGCCGCTGGACGTGACGACCGTCGCCGATGTCGTAGAGATCGATCATCTCGCGGATCTCGGTAAGGCTGAAGCCGACGCGCTTGGCGCGCAGGATCCACGCCAGCCGCGCGCGATCGCGCTTGGTGTAGATCCGGGTCAGGCCGCGCCGCGTCGGCGAGATCAGCCCCTCATCCTCATAGAAGCGCAACGCGCGGGCGGTGACGTGGAACTCCTCCGACAGATCGGAGATGCTGTAGGCGTGACGCGCGTGCGGATCGGGCGTTTCGACCTGCGCGTGTTCCGCGGCGGCTTGCTGGGCACTGGACATGGCGCGAGTATATTGACGTTGACGTGAACGTCAATACGCAACGGACGGCGCGCGTAAGGGAAACCGAATAATGCGGACGGGCGTAGCCACGCCCCTCCACGCGATCAATCGCGGACCAGCACGCCGTCCTCGATCCGCCGATAGAAACAGCTGCGCTCACCGGTGTGGCAGGCGGGGCCGGTCGGATCGACCTGCAGCCAGACGACGTCCTGATCGCAATCGACCCGCGCCTCGCGCACCCGCATCACATGGCCCGACGTCTCGCCTTTCTTCCACAGCCGGCCGCGGCTGCGCGAGAAAAAAATCGCCTCCCCGGTCGCCAGGGTCGCGGCGAGCGCCTCTTCATTCATATGCGCCACCATCAGCAGGTCGCCCGACAGATGATCGGTCAGCACGGCCGTCAGCAGGCCGTTGGCGTCATATTTGGGGTCGAGCGTCGTGCCCGTTTCGCGTTCGCTGGTCATGGCTCCATAAGCGCGAAATATGGGGCTTTGCAAAGCGCGCACCCACACAATGTCGATTCAGCGATCAAGCGATGTGACAAACAGGCGACAAAGCGGATCGCCCTGCCTATATGCGCGCCAACGCCGTAGAGGGATGGGCCGCCCCACATGCTGACCACAAATCCGTTCGACCACCCTGATGACGATGGGGACAAGCTGCGCGAGGAGTGCGGCGTATTTGGCGTGTGGGGGGCCGAGAAGGCCGCCGCCATCGTTGCGCTGGGGCTGCATGCGCTCCAGCATCGCGGCCAGGAGGCGGCGGGAATCACCAGCTGGGACGGGCAGGACTTCCACACCTTGCGCGCGATGGGCCATGTCGCCGGCAATTTCGACAAGGACGACGCGATCCGCAAGCTGCCGGGCTCCGTCGCCTGCGGCCATGTCCGTTACTCGACCACCGGCGAGACCGCGCTGCGCAACGTCCAGCCGCTCTATGCCGATCTCGCATCGGGCGGATTCGCGATCGCGCACAACGGCAACATCTCCAACGCGATGAAGCTGCGGCGCGATCTCGTCCGTACCGGTTCGATCTTCCAGTCGACTTCGGACACCGAGACGATCATCCACCTTGTCGCGACATCGACCTACCGGACGCTGCTCGACAAGTTCATCGATGCGCTGCGCCGCGTCGAGGGCGCCTATTCGCTGATCTGCATGACCACCGAGGGCATGATCGCCTGCCGCGACCCGCTCGGCATCCGGCCGCTGGTGATGGGCCGGCTGGGCGAGACGGTGATCTTCGCCTCCGAGACGGTGGCGCTCGATGTGGTCGGCGCGACCTTCGAACGCCAGATCGATCCGGGCGAGATCGTGATCGTCACCCAAAGCGAGGTCCGCTCGATCCGCCCGTTCGGCACGAGCAATCCGCGGCCGTGCATCTTCGAGCATGTCTATTTCTCGCGGCCCGATTCGATCGTCGACAACAAGAGCGTCTATTCGGTGCGCAAGGCGATCGGCGCGCAGTTGGCGATCGAGAGCCCGGTCGACGCCGACGTGATCGTGCCCGTGCCCGACTCGGGCACGCCGGCGGCGATCGGCTATTCGCAGCAGTCGCGGATTCCGTTCGAACTCGGCATCATCCGCTCGCATTATGTCGGCCGCACCTTCATCCAGCCGGGGGACCAGGTCCGCCACCTCGGCGTCAAGCTCAAGCACAATGCCAATCGCGAGATCGTCGGCGGCAAGCGCGTCGTGCTGATCGACGATTCGATCGTGCGCGGCACGACCAGCCTGAAGATCGTCCAGATGATGCGCGAGGCCGGCGCCGCCGAAGTCCATCTGCGCATCGCCAGCCCGCCGACGCGGCACAGCTGCTTCTATGGCGTCGATACGCCCGAGCGCGCGAAGCTGCTCGCGGCGCAGTTCGACGTGCCGGGCATGACCGAGTTCATCCAGGCCGACAGCCTGGCGTTCGTTTCGATCGGCGGTCTCTACAAGGCGCTGGGCGAAGTGCAGCGCGCCGACATCCGCCCGCAATATTGCGACGCCTGCTTCACCGGCGACTATCCGACCCGCCTGACCGACCAGGACGATCTCGCGCCCGCCGGGCAGTTTTCGCTGCTCGCGGAACGTGTGAACTGACGGCGTTCAGGCCGTCACCCCGAACTTGATTCGGGGTCCAAGCATCAGGACTCAACGGACTGCGATGACTGACAAAATCCTCGAAGGGCGGATCGCCCTCGTCACCGGCGCGAGCCGCGGCATCGGTGCCGCCACCGCCGAAGCGCTGGCCGCCGCCGGCGCGCATGTCGTGCTCACCGCCCGCACCACCGGTGGGCTGGAGGAAGTCGAGGAGCGCATCCACCAGAACGGTGGCAGCGCGACGATCGCGCCGCTCGACCTGACCGACGGCGACAGCATCGCGCGGCTGGCGCGCGCGATCTCGGAGCGCTGGGAGCAGATCGATATCCTCGTGCTCAACGCGGCGATGCTGGGTTCGCTGACACCGGTGATCGATATCGATCCCCAGGAATTCACGCGGGTGATGACGCTAAACGTCGCGGCCCCGCAGGCAATGCTGGCGGCGTTCGATCCGATGCTGCGCAAATCCGGGCATGCCCGCGTGATCGGCCTCACCTCGAGCGTCGCCGCCAAGCCGCGCGCTTATTGGGGTCCTTATGCCGCGTCGAAGGCGGCGCTGGAGACGCTGCTGCTGACCTATGGCGAGGAGCGACGCCAGGTCGGCGACGTCCGCGTCGCGATCGTCGATCCCGGCGCCACCGCGACGAAGATGCGCGCGCGCGCCTTTCCGGGCGAGGATGCGGCCACGCTGAAGGCGCCTTCGGTCGTGGCGGATGCGATCGTGCGGCTGGTGGTCGATGATTATGAGACGGGGTTTCGGACGCGGGTGGGGTGAAGAGGCTGTTCTGCGAAGCGACTATTCGGTCCGCGTCACTTGTCCGACCGTCCGCGCCTTCGCTGCGGCAATGAACTTGATCCGCACCTCGTCATAGATGTGCATTGGCAACGAACCATATGCAACGCTCGAAGGCGTATTCGCCTGGGTGAAGCGCAGGTCGGGACCCGGCCAGATGAACCGGTTGGCGTCCGTGACGACAACCCACAACCGCTCATCATCGAGACCCAGCCTCTTCTTCGTGTCACGGGGAATTTCCACGGCCAGATTGTGATCGCGCGGGGGCGAATGGGTCACGGGCAGAACGGTTACGAACTGCGCGCCATCCTCCTCAACGGTTACGAGCACGACGGCGCAAGGGCGATCCTTGCTTCCCTCTTCCATGCCGCGCGCCGCATCCGCGTGCCACAGGAACGAATATCGGATGACCAAGCCCGCGAACGGCTTCGGCAGCGACACGCTCAGTCGTTTCGTTCACCGTCGAACGCTGCGGATTCGGGTGGCGCACGTGTCGCTTCGATCAGCGCGATGTCCGCATCGGTAAAATCCTCCAGCCTCATCACACGTCGGTCACGGCGCTTGAGGCGGCGATATTCGTCGGCCGCCAGCAAGACGAGGCTGTCGCGCCCGTGATTGGTGATGGTCAAAGGCTCTTTGAGCGCGGCTTCGCGAAAGCGGCCGAAGCCCTTCTGAAATTCCGCCGACGTGACGCTGAGACCTGACATGAGCACCTTCAATTCCGCATTACTCGAATTATGCGGATTTTTCAAATCGTGATCCTCAGCCCGCAGAGTCCGTTCGCCCCGATGCTGCCTTCGGACCAGGTCCAGCATCGACAGCCATGGCCCCGACCGGCCGCACCGTTGCAAGTGCAGCCGAGAGCATGACCACATCGAGCGGCTTGGTGAGAAAAGCCGTGAGTCCGAGAGTCTCATATTGGCTGCGCCGGGAGGCCGCGGCATCCGCGGTGACCGCGAACACGGGAGTCGCTCCCCGCGCTCCGGCAAGGTTGCGGATGGCGCGCGTCGCTTCGATGCCGTCCATCTCGGGCATCTGCATGTCCATCAACACCGCGTCGAAGACGCCGTCGGCAACCGCCTCGACCGCGGCGCGGCCGTTCGCCACGCATGTTACGCGGTGGCCAAGCCGTTCCAGCAGCGCGGTCATGAACAGGCGGATGACCTCATGATCTTCCGCCAGCAGGATGTCGAGCCGATCGCCGACCTCCGCCGAAGCCAAAGCCGATGGCGGCGTGATCGCGTTGGATCCACGGCTCTGCGCCAGTGGGATCTCGAACCAGAACATGGCGCCCTCGCCCGGCACGCTGGCGACTCCGATCGCCCCGCCCATCGCCTCCACCAGCCGGCGGCAGATTGCCAGGCCGAGTCCCGTTCCGCCAAACCGGCGAGTCATCGAAGCATCTGCCTGGACGAACGGGGTGAACAGCGTCGGGATCGTCTCCGGCGCAATGCCGATCCCGGTATCGATGACCTCGAACCGCCAGCGCGCGGCGCCGCCATGGTCGAGGAGCGCGAGCACCCTGACATCGATCCGGCCATACGACGTGAACTTGATCGCATTGCTGATCAGATTCGAGAGGATTTGCTGAAGGCGGATCGAATCGCCTTCCACCCAGACGTCGCCCATGCCGCTCATCTCGAGCGTGACGGTCAGCCCGCGCGCCGATGCCTGGCCACGGAACAGGTTCACGGCGTTCTCGACCAGTTGGCGCAGATCGAATGGCGCCTGTTCGAGCGTCATTCCCTCGCGTTCGAGCCTGGCAAAGTCGAGGAGGTCGTCGACCACCGCGAGGAGCGCGCGCGCCGATTGATCGAGGCTGGTGAAAAAGCGGTCGCGATCCTCCCTGGCAGGATCGGTGCGAAGCAGTTCGATCATACCGAGAACGCCTGTCATCGGCGTGCGGATTTCATGACTCATCGTGGCCAGGAAATCCGATTTGGCCCGGCTTGCCTCCGACGCCGCCGCAAGGGCATCCCTCAGCTCGGATTCCGCGTCGGCCTGTTCGGTAATGTCCTGGACGACGCCGAACGCGCCCGTGATATCGCCATTGGGCGCGCGAACGGCATCGCCCTCGACTCTGATGACCCGGGTCTCGCCGCTGCCGCGCAGCAGGCAGCCGCGCTCGCTTATCGGCAGACCCTCGATCAGAAGTCGCTCGATCCATGCTTCGATCCGGGGCCGATCATCCGGATGATACGTTGCGATGATGGCGCTCGCCGGGACGGGCTGGCCGACTTCGAAGCCGTGAATGCGACATGCGTTGTCGGAAAACTGGACCATTCTCGATGCCGCATCCAGTCTCCAATGGCCAAGCCGGGCGTTGATCTCCGCCAGGTTGAGGAGGCGAACCGTTTCCGCAAGTTGTTCGGCAGACGCCTTAGCCGCGCGTTCGGCTTCGTGGCGTCGACTCACGTCGCGCACACTGGCGATGAACTCTTCCGCCACACCGGTTTGCGGATCGATGACGAGGTGGCAAGTCGATTCGAGCCAGAGATAATGGCCGTCGCGGTGCCGCTGGCGAAAGGAGACGACCAGATCAGGCGTGCCGGCGCGCATCGCGTGAAACGCTGCCCCGACTCGAGCGACGTCCTCGGGATGGAACAACCCGACACTGTCCTGCCCGATCATGTCTTCCGGTCCGTAACCGAATAATCGGGTTGCGGCGGGAGAGACGTAACGCACGACGCCGTCCATTCCGATCCGCTCGACGATGTCGTTGGTGTTTTCGGCCAGAAGGTTGTGTTCTCGATCGCCCTCGGCCAGCCTGGCGGTGAGACGTTCACGCTCGGCGAGGATCGCGGCGACCGGCAGCGTCGAGAAAACCGCGGTCGCAAGAAAAAATTGGAGGACGAGAATCCGGCTTTCGATGTCGGCGAATGCGAATGCAATCGGGCCGCGGCCGTTGAGCGTATAGGCGATCGCCACGCTCGACACGACGAGCAGCGCCAGCGCCGTTCCGAGAAAGCGCGCGCGGAACGCGGCAAGCACCAGACATGGCAGCACCACGAACAGCGGCGAATAGGAATCCAGGCGGAACACGAGGATCGAGACCGTCGCGTTCAATGCGAGGATGCCGACAATCTCGAAAATCTGGCCGCGTTCGAGATCCCACAAGTCCGCGCTGCGCAGGCTCAGCAGCACCGGCGCGAGCGTCGCCACACCCAGCGCGTCCGCAACGAACCAACGCTGGATCATGATGATCGGATCGGCACCTGTCGTAACCATGAAGAAAATGGCGGCACCGACGACCGACGCCATTGGGGCCGCCAGTACGCATCCGACGATGAACGCGAGCAATGGCCGGCCAGCGGACAGCGGCGAATCGACCCCAGCCATGCGACCGAACAGGAAGGCACCGAGCCATGCTTCACCGACATCGAACAGCGGCAGCGCGAAGACGAACAGCGCCGGTTCGGCGCTTGTCGAGCGGGCCAGCGCGTTGGCCGCATATGCGGCGATGGCGATCATAGGCCATTGCGGCCTGGGCAGGCGGATGAAGGCGGCGAGGATTCCGGCATTGGCAAGCCAGAACGAGTCGATCCGACCGCTGTCGCGCGTCAGCGCAATGCCCAGCATGGCAGCGGCAAAGACGAACACCATCAATGCCGACAACACGAGCCAGGTCCGGCGGCCATCGAGCAGCTGTTCCCGTTCGGGGCGAGCGGACCCGCGCAGCTTCATGAACGGGCGCCCCGTGCCGCATCCATCCGTGCCCGCGATCCGCGATCGGGGGACATCGCCCCGCACCCTTCCGGCCACGGGCTGGCGTTGCGGCTGGCGTTCAGCGCGCAATACCAAGAGTTTTTCGATTGACCGGTCATATGCCCGAGCCGATATCATTTCGCTCGAAGCCGATAACGGCTAGGCTGGCAGCACCCCACGCGCCGTCGCCATACCACGGACAGCCAGTAAACAGGCTGGATCATAGAACCGCAGTCTTCACGGCCCGTCCGTTTTTAACGTCTCCAAGCATCCCCGCAATGCAAATCTTGCATCAAATAGTGACTCTTTTGCAGTCAATGTCAAGAGTTGGTCCGCGGACCGTGAATGGGCGAACGTCCCGCTATTGGGCGACCGCTCAGGCGGTGCCGAACTTTTCCTCGATTGCGACACCCATGGCACGAATGAAGTCGGTCGGCATGACGCCGCCGGTGCAGACGATGATATCGTCATTCGCCAGTTCCTGTTCGCCGGCCGCGGTCGCCACACGCACCGAACCGGGCGTGATCCGCCCGACCTGGGCGCCGAACAGGACGTTGATCCGCTGCTCGGCAGCCAGCGCCATCGTTCGTTCGCGATTGGACTTTCGCGCCCGGTTGAAGACCGGGCCACGATAGCACAAGGTGACGCCCGTGTCCGGCTGCTCCGCGAGCGCGAGCGCGGCTTCGAGCGCGCTGTCGCCGCCGCCGACCACCAGAACGCGCCTGCCCCGATATTGGGCGGGATCGACCAGGCGATAGACCACCTTCGGCAGATCCTCGCCCTCGACGTCCAGTCGCGGGGGCGTGCCCCGGCGGCCGATCGCGAGCAGCACATGGCGCGTCAGATAGGAACCCGCCGTGGTTTCGACGCGAAACTGCCGCCCTTCGGCCGTCGCAGCGGTCACGGAGGTCACGCGTTCGGAAAAGCCGATCTCGAGACCCGTCTCGGCAATGATGCCTGACCAGATGTCGAGCAGCGCCTCCTTTCGGATTTCCCGGAAGCGCAGCTTGCCATAGATCGGCAAGGTCGCCGGTTCGGTCATCACCAGCTTGTTGCGGGGAAAATGGGCAACAGTGCCGCCCAGGCTCTCCTGCTCGACGGTCCGGAAGCGGAGTCCGGCTTCCGACGCGGCGAGACTCGCGGAGATTCCAGCCGGGCCGGCGCCGACGATCAGCAGGTCGAGCACGTCCGCGGAGTCCGCTTCGATCGTGTCCCGTTCCGCGACCGCCGCGACCGCCTGGCGCCCCTGCTCGATGGCATTGCGAATGAGGCCCATGCCGGCGAGTTCGCCGGCGATGAAGATGCCTGGAACATTGGTCTCGAAATCCTGGTCGACGAATGGGATATCGACGCCGCGGGTCGCGGTTCCGAAGACGAGCGAGATAGCGTCGGCGGGACAGGCGGTCTTGCATGCGCCATGCCCGATGCAACGGCTCGGGTCGATCAACCCGGCCTTGTCGCCGAACAATCCGAGCACGTCGCCCTCGGGGCAGGCATTGATGCACGACGAGCATCCGATGCACCTCGTGAGGTCGATCACGGGATGGAGCGAGGGTGGATCGGTCAGACCAGCGTCCTGCGCTTCGTCATAGATCGCCCGGTAACGCTTGTGGTTGCTGTGCCGCCTGGCACCATAGCCCGCCCAGATCGTGAATACCGGGAGGGCATATGCGAGTATCGACGTATCGAAGGCCATTCGCAATCTTCCAATCTGTTGGAGCCAGTACGCTATACGATTGGACGTGTTACGAATTTGCCCTTTGGAGCAAACGCGTTCGACGCGATTACAGCCCGGCTCACGGGTCGAGCGTTCCTTTTCCGGGATGGCCGCCACCGAACCGCGCTGATGCTTCGCCCATCGGTGGCCAACCGCGCGTCAATAAACTTTTGCGATCTATTTCAATTGGTTAGAAATATTCGCGGCGGATGCCTGCGGTGATCACCAGCAGTGATACTAGTCCGAAAGGCCTAAGAAATAAGGCGTAATGGTTTAAATTCATTGGTAATTTATAGTGGCCAGGCGTTGCCGGGGAGGTTTGACGGAACGTTCGGGAGGAAACGGCCTCGTAGGATTGCCATGGCCGCCCAATCGGAGATTCGACAGGAGCCCTTGCTGCGGCGCATCCCGCCGACCGTCAGGCGCGCCTTCAGCGAAAAGATCATGTTGCGCGTCCTCGTCACCGCGGTCGGCTCCGTTGCGATCTGGGGCTGGGCCGGACGCGAACAGTCGGGGCTCGATCCGGAACGCGGGACCGGCTATGCGCTCGGCATAGTCGGTGCCGCGATGATGACCGCGCTGTTGATCTACCCGATGCGCAAGCGGTTCATGGCGATGCGCTGGCTGGGTTCGGTGGCACTCTGGTTCCGTCTTCACATCCTGCTGGGACTGATCGGACCGCTCGTCATCCTCTTCCATGCGCGGTTCAGCTATTCCGCCACCAACAGCGGTGTCGCGCTGATGTCGATGCTGGTCGTGGTCGCCGCCGGCCTCATCGCATGGATCCCCTATCGGCATGTCTATGGCGGCTATTCGCTGCGCAAGATCGAATTGCGGGATCTGCTCGACGCGATGGCCGCTTCGCGGGCCGAGCTCGAACATGACGGCAATGCCGGCGAAGAGGTTCAACGCCGGCTCGAGGCGATGGAACGGCGGGCGACGCTCGAGAGTCCTGATTTGCTCCATGGCCTGCTGTCGCTCTTCACGCTCAACGTCGCGGCGCGGTGGATGCGCTTTCGTCTCAAGCGCGAGATCCGCCGGCAATTTGCCGACCACGAGAAAAATCCGCGCTGGTCGGAAAGCGAACGCAGGCAGCATCAGCGCGATGCGTCGCGGCATCTGGCGGCCTATCTGCACGCGGTGCGCGAGACCGCCGGCTTCGCGATCTACGGACGCCTGTTCGGCTTCTGGCACTTCCTGCACCTGCCGCTCTACATCTTTCTCATCGTAACCGTCATCATCCACGTGACCGCGGTGCACATGTACTGATGTGGGCGCGGATCATCCTTGCGGCGATGGCCCTCATCCTCGCGTGCCTCGGCGCCACGGTGGTGGCGCAGACCATGCTCGAAAAGCTGGTCAGTCCGGGGCCGCTCAGCCGGGCGCATGCCGGGATCGAGGCCGATTGCGGGGCCTGTCACAAGGCCTTTTCGCCCGCGGCGGAAGATGGCCAATGCCTGACGTGCCATCTGCCGGTGGCAAGCGACATCCGGCGGCGCGCCGGGTTTCACGGCAAGACGGGGACTGTGGCGCGCGGCGCCTGTCGCGACTGCCACACCGAGCATGCGGGACGCGCCAAGGCGATCGCGGCGTTCGACCCGACCCGCTTCGATCATCGCCGGACCGACTTCATGATCAGCGGCGCGCACGCGCGCGCATCCTGCCGGGACTGTCATCGGCCGGGCGCGAAGTTCCGGGCGGCGCCTTCGAGCTGTGCTGCATGCCATGGCCGCGACGACGTGCATCGCGGGCGCCTCGGCAAGGATTGCGCGGCGTGCCACACCGATCGCGGCTGGAAACCGATCCGCGCGTTCGACCATGACCGCACCGGATTCCCGCTGGTCGGGCGTCATTTGGCCGTGACCTGCATGGCCTGCCATGCCGGCCAGCGCTGGGAGGCAACGCCGCGCATGTGCGTCGCCTGCCACCTGAGCGACGACGTCCACAAGGGCAGCCTCGGGCCGAACTGCGAGAATTGCCATGTGCCGCGCGGCTGGAAGGCAGTAACCTTCGATCACGACACGGACACGCGCTTCCCGCTCGTCGGGCGCCATGCGACGACCTCCTGTGCCGGTTGCCATGGCGCGACCGGATCGCGACCGCGGCCGCCACGCGATTGCGCCGCCTGTCACCAGGCGGATGACGTCCACAAGGGCCGCAACGGTCCTGCTTGCGCCGACTGCCACACCACGGCCGCATGGACGACCATCATTTTCGACCACGACCGCCAGACGCGCTTCGCGCTGCGCGGCGCACATGCCCGGACGGCGTGCGCGACCTGCCACATTCGGCCCGTGACCCGATTCAAGCCACCGATGGACTGTGTGGGCTGCCATGCGGACGACGATCCGCATCAGCGACGGATGGGCACGCGCTGCGCGGATTGTCACGGTGTCGACGCCTGGAAACGCGGCGTCCGCTTCGATCACGCGATCACGCGCTTTCCGCTGTTCGGACGGCACGCGATTGCCGCCTGCGCGCTATGCCATGTAGACAAGCGCTTCACCGCCCGCGGCGTGACATGTGCCGACTGTCACGAGGATCGCTGGCATGCCGGGCGGTTCGGCAAGTCTCCCCTGTGCTCGACCTGCCATGTTCCGGTCGGCTGGACGATGTGGCGTTTCGATCATGACCGCCAGACGCGATTTCCGCTGCACGGGCGGCATGCCGGGCTGACCTGTCATTCGTGCCACCGGCGCGCCGCCACCCCAGCGATGGACTGCCATGCCTGCCACCAGGCCGACGATATCCACGACGGACGCTTCGGCCGGAACTGCGGCAGCTGCCACGGCGACGATCAATTCGGGACCGTGCGGCTGCCGGCACCGGCGCGACATCCGTCCGCCGATCCGGCGCTGTCCCGCTGTGGCGGCGTCAGCGTGCCCTGGCGCCCCGGCACGGGGCCAGGCTGTGCGCTGCAACCGGGACTCTGGTCGCCGTTCGGACCCGTGTCCAGCCGGCCTGGAGCTGGCCGATGACCCGGCGTCGCATCGTCTTGCACCTGATCCTGCTGGCCCTGGCCGGCGCCGGATTGCTCTCGATCGCCAGTGCACGGTCGATCGTCGACAAATATGATCATTTCGCGACGGGCTTCGCGCTGGACGGGCGGCATGAGGAGGTCGCCTGCGACGCCTGTCACGCCGGCGGCCGGTTCGTCGGCACGCCACGCCGCTGTGCGGATTGCCACAACAATGTCGTCGCGCAGGGCAAGACCTTTCGTCACATTCCGGTGACGGCCGCCTGCGATGCCTGCCACACGACGAGGGACTGGCTGACGCAGCGCTTCGACCACACCGGCGTCGCCACCAATTGCGTCACGTGCCACAATAATTTTCTCGCGCCCGGCAAGACCGCCGATCACCCGCCGACCGACAATGTCTGCGAGGTTTGCCACAACACGATCCACTGGAACCAGCTCATCGGCCCGGCCGCCGCGCGCGGCGCGTCATGGCTCGGCCCGCCGCCGGTGTGGAGGGTGCGGTGACGACCGCGCTGCACGCCATCCTCGCGGTTGCGGGCGCGGCGGCCGCGCCGCCGACCGAGCACATCGTCGCGCAACCGGCGCCGGACCCGCCGACGAAAGTGAACCCGACCGACCCCGCCGATGCGCAGATCCCGCAAACCCCGTGGATTGGCGCCGAAACCGCGCCCGCGACCGGCCAGCCTCCCCAACCGGACGCAGCCACGACAGCACTGGCCCAGATGGAATCCTTCGTCGAATCGGCGATACGCGATGGCGATCATGCATGCGCTCTCGAGCTGACCGCCAAGATCCTCGCGCTGCCCGAGAACCGGTTCACGCCGCGCGCGCTCGAACTGCAGGGCGTGGTCCAGGCACGGCAAGGGCTGAACGGCGAGGCGCGTCAAACCTTCACGGATTATCTCCGCCGCTATCCCGGGGGCGAAGGCGCGACCCGTGTCGGGCAGCGCCTGGCCGCCATCGAAGACCCCGCCGGCGGTCGGGTAACGGCGAAGTTGCGCCCCGTCGACGACAGCGAGTGGCACGTGAATCTCCGCGGCATCGCGTCGCAATTCTATTATCGCGATACGAGCCGCAGCGTCTTTCGCGACGCTCGCGACCCCGGTCGTGGCGAGGCGATCGATCCCCGCATCAACGTCGATCAATTGTTGAACGCGGTCGATGCGACACTGACGGCGGCCAAAGGTGACTTGCTGGTCCAGGTGCGCGCCGCCGGGCTGGTAACGCAGGATTTTCGGCCGGTGTCGCTGGTCGGTGGTGTCAGGGGCGGCGGCGACACCGAACGGATCACCAATCTCTATTTCGACCTGCGCGACGCACGATCGGGACTATCCGGCCGGCTCGGCCGGCAGCAATTGCTGGGATCGGGCGTCTTCGGACGCTTCGACGGTGCGCGGATGGGTTGGCAGGTGAGCAGGGCGGCGCGTCTGGGCATGACCATCGGCCATCCCGTTCAGACGAGCCGTCACACCGGTATCGATGACGGCCGGACCTTCTATGGCGTCAATTTCGATTATGCCTGGCCCGGCAAGCGGCTGTGGACCAGCGTCTATCTGATCGAACAGCGCGCCAGTGGCCTGGTCGACCGGCAGGCGATAGGCGCCGAGGTGCGCGTCAAGGCGCCGCGCGTCAACCTGGCAGGCATCGTCGACTATGACGTGCGGTTCGGCACGCTCAGCCAAGCCTATGTTTCGCTCAATTATGTGCTTTCGGATCGCTCGGCTTTCACCCTGACCGCCGATCATCTCCATTATCCGTTGCTCGCGACGTCGAACGCCATCATCGGGCAGCCGGACCCCGACCTGGGAATCGTCAGCCAGCGGTTCGATCGCCGCTTCATCCATCAGCTGGCAAAGGACCGCACGCGCCTTTCGCGCTCGCTCGCGCTGACCTGGTCGCAGACGCTGTCGCACCGGTGGGCCGTCGATGCCGACATCGCCATTCTGCGCACACGCGCAGCCCCGGCTTCGGGCGGGGTTGCCGCGATTGCGGGAACCGGGACCGAATATCAGATCGGCGGCCAGATCGTGGGGTCGGGGATCGCCCTGACGGGCGACGCCTTCATCCTCGGCGTGCGCTATGCCGACGTCGCGCGCTTCCGGATCGTGTCGGCGGATTTCCGCGCGCGGATTCCGGTGGGGCCGCGCCTCCGCGTCGAGCCGCGTGTCCGTGTCAGTTACCGCGACGACGATTTCGGGACGGGCCATCTGGCGAGTGTCCAGTCGTCGCTGCGCGCGGTCTACCGGCTCAATCGCTCGATCGAGCTCGACGTCGAACTGGGGCGCACAGTCCTGAACCAGAAATTTGACGAGGAAGTCGTCAACGGCAAGCGGAGGGAGACTGCATGGATCGCCAATCTGGGATATCGCCTGTCGTTTTGACGCTTGTATTTCAAGCGCATACGGTAAATCAATCGCCAGGGATGAGGCAAGCCGACGCAGCGACTGGATTTTCAGCGCCATTCACACCGAAGGCGACGGGTCCATGCGAGTCCTGATCATCGAGGACAATGCCCGGCTTGCCGGTCTGCTGGCACGCGGCATATCCAAGTGGGGCTTCCGGTCCGACGTGGTGGGAAATCTGCGCGACGCGGATCAGGCGCTGCGCGAGGCCGCTTACGATGTCGTCATTCTCGATCTCGGTCTGCCTGACGGCGACGGTCTGACCTGGCTCGGCAAGACCCGCGCCGGACTCGATTCGCCGCCGGTCCTGATCCTCACCGCACGCGGCGCGCTTGGCGACCGGGTTGCCGGACTCGACGGCGGTGCCGACGACTATCTCGTCAAGCCGGTCGATATCGACGAACTGGCCGCGCGGCTGAGGGCGTTGCTGCGGCGTCCCGGGTCACGCAGTCCGCCGGTGATCAGGGTCGGCGCCATCGCGTTCGACGTCGCGGCGCGCACCGCGCGCGGCCATGACAGCGAGATCGAACTCACGCGCCGCGAGGCCGACCTGCTCGAGGTGCTGATGCGACGCGCCGGCGCGGTCGTGCGAAAATCGGTGATTGCCGATGCGCTTTATCGCTTCGACGAACCCGTTACGCCCAATGCCATCGAAGCGATTGCCTCACGCCTTCGCCAGAAGCTTGCCGCGGCGGGGGCCGTCGACATGCTCAGCACCGTGCGGGGGCTGGGATATATGCTGAAGGATGGGAATCATTGAGGAAGCAGGAGGCCGTTGCCGATCGTCTGACGCGTGACCTGAGCTGGGTCGGCCTTGCGGGCGGCGTCGCGCTGATTGTGTTCACGACACAGGAATTCGACTTGTTTCTGGAGCGAGCGTCTCCGGACATTCCCTGGCGCGCCGAGATTCTGGGCCTGATCGAGAATGTCGTCCTGCCGCTCGTGATCCTGATGCTGCCGATCTATCTCGCGGCGCGCTGGGTCATCAGGACATCGCTCGCCCCGCTCGGCGCGGTCGCGCATCGCGTTGACGCAGTCGCGGGCACCGAGCGTGGATTCCGGCTCGAACTCGACGACCTGCCGCTCGAAATATTGCCCTTCGCCCGCGCGATAAACAGTCTGCTATGCCGGTTCGACACGATTGCCGAACGGCGCGAATCGCTGGTGGCCGATCTCGCGCACGAGCTCAAAACGCCGCTGACAATCCTCATCCTCGAGCTCGATCAGCTGGGCATCCCCGAGGCGGCCCGCTTCAAGGCGGACGTTCGAAACATGTGCCGACTGCTCGATCAGATCCAGCTGATGGCGCAGATCGATGCGCAGGCCGTCGCGCCCATCGGCTCCGAAAGCGTCGATGCGGCCGATGTCGCCGGCGACATCGTCGCGCAGATGGCGCCGGTCGCCGCACTGCAGGGCAAGCATCTCGCGCTCGAGGCAGTCGACCATCGCCCCATACGCTGCCGGCGCGAGGCTTTGTCCGCTGCCCTGCGCAACCTGATCGAGAACGCGCTGCGCGTAACGCCGCCACAAGGCCTGGTGACGGTGATCGCCGGTCCGGGCAGCCGGATTCGCGTTCGCGACGGCGGGCCGGGGCTGAGCTTCGAAGATCTGGCGCGGTTCCGCGCGCGATCGGTTCGTGCCGACAATATGAGCGCGGACGGCGCGGGTCTCGGACTCGCGATCGCCCATCGCATTGCCGAGATGCATGGTGGCAATCTCGATACCGATCCCGAAAGCAAAGAGATTATCTTGTCCTTCACATATGTTATAGAGCCATAGTCAACACGCCTCGCCCCGGTCAGTTTGGACGGGCCGTCAGGTTGCCGTCAGCATAGCCTGCTACAAACGCTGCCCCAACCCGAGTCGCGGGGGGTGAGGGTTGGCATCAGGGGTGGGGACTAGCCATGACTTTCGCGACGAAGAGGATATTGATTGCGGACGGGCAGCCGCTTTGCCGGACGGGACTGGCCGCGATGTTTTCCCGAGACCTCGACATCATCGAGATCCGCGAAGCCGGCGACTTTGGCGCTACGCTGGCCGCGCTTGCCCGCGATCCCGGAATCGGCCTGGTGACGGTGGATCTGGCGCTCCCGGGGATGCGTGGCGGCGAAGGCTTGCGGCGGCTGCGGATGGAGCGTTCGGAACTGCTGCTGGTGGTCGTCGCTTCGACGCGGGATCGCGACTTCGTGCTCGATGCGCTTTGCGCCGGCGTCCACGGCTATGTGCCCAAGGATATGGTTGCCGAGGAAATGCTGAATGCATTTCGCGCGGTGCTTTCGGGCCAGATTTTTGTGCCCGCGCTGGTGAGCGACATTTCCGAGAAATGGGTGGAACCGACGCCCCCGCGAACCGCGACGACGGAATTCTGTCTGACGGGGCGCCAGCTCGATGTTCTGCGGCATCTGTCCGCCGGCAAATCGAACAAGGAAATCGCGCGCATATTGCATATCGCCGAAAGCACGGTGAAGGTTCATATCACGGCCGCATTCCGTGCCCTGGGCGTGCACAACCGCGTCAGCGCCGCGGCGGCGATGCAAAGCCGGCCGCTCACCCAACCCAGCGGCGAATCCTTCATTCCGGGCCTTCTGCGCGAAGAGCGCATCGAACGACGTGGAAGGGCGCCGGACAATGGCGCGTGGCCCCCTCCCGCCCTTGCAAACTAGCCATAAGGCGCTGGATGCCCATCGAATCGGGCAGCTGGCTCGGGAGACGCGATATGCTGAACGCATTGATCGTCGCAGACGACCCGCATATCGCGGAAAGCCTGCGCTATTACGTCGAACTGCAGGAATCGGTCCGCGTGGTCGCCATCGTCGACGATATCCGTGGCGCGCTCGAGACGTCCAGGACCCGCCAGATCGATCTCGCGCTCGTCGATATCGAACTCGCTCATTTGGCATCCGGCTATCATGTCGCCTCCGAATTGACGGTCCAGGGCATATGCTGCGTCTTCGTAGCCAGCACCCTGCCGGCGTTCGCGATGCCGGAACTGGCGCTCGGCTGCATCGTCAAGCCACTGACCGCCGAAGCCGTACGCAGTGCGCTCGGCGCCATTACCGCTAGCCTCGGTTTCACCGCCAGCATCGGAGTCGATGCGCAACCGGTCCCGGCGCAAAATCCGGGGTTCCTCCGCTACTGAGCGATCGGGGGGAATAGCCCGGGTCGGATATCGCGGGCGACACGCAGCAGAAACATCGCTGCATCCAGTCGGTCACAGCAGCCCCCGTGCTGGAGACGGCACAGGGTCTGTGGCCCTTCCCAAGCAATTCGGCGATCGGAGAATGAGGCTTTGTCCGACTAAAATCAAGATGTGTGCATCGCTCATCGTCATAAGCGCCGAATTCCCGGAACGGTAACGAGACCGGACGCTTTTCGCTCGCGTGACTTCGGAGTTCCGAGTCCGGAGCCAGTCCCGAGTCCGCACAATCGCTTTAAAAATGCCTGCCACCGCATAGCCGGCAGCGGAGTCCGGCTGCGGCAGCCATGGTGCGGGAACCAGAGCTGGGTCACATGTCCGTGCCCGAAATCAAGCTGTGCGATCTAGATCGATTGGGTGCCGTCGTCAAAGGTCCTAGTACCAATGCCGACCGGTCTAGTCCGTCAGTGCGACTCGACGCGAATTCGTCATGATGATTAAGTTGGTCGCAATACAGCCACGCTTGATCGTGGAATCCGGCTTTTGAAGCTCGGAGATAATTAGGTTGGAGCGGGACAACCCGCCCAACTTTGGGATGTGAGCCTGGGGTCCGCCAGATTGACGAGATCGTCACTTTCGTCCTGCTGGATGCAGAACGGAACAGGGTGATTGTCTATGTATATGAAATATGATGAAAAATGGTATTAAATAGACATTATCATAATCCAAGACGTTGAGGTTCTTCAATAACTGCAATCCGCCGATCACACCAATTGTCAATATGCATCACCTAAATTGGGCATATTCACACTGTAAGGAGTTGGACCATGCCGAACTTCCTTGACTCATCAGATCTTCTTGATCTGATCACCCTTGTCCGCAACGGGCAAGTTCGAGATTCATCTGGCTTTGGCAACAATGTCGCAAACCCCACTTGGGGCGCGGCCGACCAACCCTTCATCCGGCTGACCGACGCCTATTTCGCCGACGGCGCCGCACAACCGCGAACCACGATCAACACGCCCCGGCAGATTTCCGACATCGTCTCCAATCAGGACAATGATGGCGATGGCGTGGAAGAGGATATTCCGAACAGCTTTGGCGGCAGCGCCATGCTGACCTTCTTCGGACAATATTTCGATCATGGTCTCGATTTCGTCGCCAAGGGCCAGCCCGGCACCACGCCGATCGGTTCGCCGACTTTCCCGATCAATGCGCCACGTTCGAACATCATTCCCGGAACCGGACTCGATCCCGATGGTATTCCGAACAATGGCGATGAAATCGCGGCGCAATATGTCAATCACGCCTCGCCCTATGTCGATCAGAACCAGGCCTATGGGTCGACCGAGGCCGTCACCGATCTGTTGCGCGAGTGGCATGTCGTCGATGGCCACCCCGTCCAGTCGGCCTATCTGCTCAGCGGCGCGACCGATGCGTCGGGTCACAAGCTGCTGCCGACGCTCAATGATATCCGCGCGAACTATCGCGTCATGACCGGCGGGCAGGAACTGACGGCGAGCGACATCTATGATTTCGACGGATCGGGACAGCCGCTGCTGATCGACTTCATTCCATCCTTCATCTCGACTCCCAGCGGGCCGCAGCTCAACCTCGACGGGATCGGCCATTATTTCATCGCCGGCGATGGCCGGGCGAACGAGAATGTGATGCTGACGTCGATCCACACGATCTGGGCGCGCAACCATAATTTCTGGGTCGACAAGCTGATGGCCGAGACCGGCGGGGTCTGGTCGCAGGAAGAATATTTCCAGGCGGCACGCATCATGAACGTAGCCGAATATCAGCGCGTCGTCTTTCTCGAATTTGCCGGGGCGCTGGTCGGCGGACTCGACGGAAATCCCGCGATTGATTTCGATCACGGCTTCGAAGCCTATGATCCCGCGATCAATGCTGCGATTTCGGTCGAATTCTCGCAGGCGGTCTATCGACTCGGGCACTCGATGCTCAACGAAACCGTCAGCTATGTCGACCAAACCACCGGCGAACTCGGGGAGATTTCGCTGGTCCAGGCGTTCCTCACCCCCAACACGGTGGTCAATATTGGCGTCGATGCCTTGCTGCAGGGACAGCTTTCCGTAACTCACCAGGCGATCGACACCGATGTCGTCAACGCACTGCGCAATCAGCTGGTCGGACAGCCGCTCGATCTTGCTGCGTTGAACATCTATCGCGGCCGCGACATGGGCGTCGCGCCGCTGAACGAATTGCGCGCGCAGCTATACGATGCCACGGGCATTTCGAATCTGCGCCCCTATACGAGCTGGGAGGACTTCCAGGACCAGAACGATGTCTCGGATGCGGTGATGGCGCAGCTGATGGCGGCTTATCCCGAAGGGATCGATCAGCTCGACGCATGGGTGGGCGGTCTCGTGGAGAAGCCCATCAACGGCCAGCTCGGCTCGACCTTCGGCTATGTCTTCATCGAACAGATGCTGCGGCTGCAGGATGGCGACCGGTTCTACTATCTGAACGTGTTCGACGATTCGCTGTTCAACGGTCCTGGTCAACCGGTGACTTTCGCGGACATCATCATGCGCAACAGCGGACTGACGGGTCTCGACCCGTCGGCATTCATGCCCGACGCGCTCGACCCGACGATCAACAATCCGGCGACCGGGATGCCCGTCATCGACGACAATAGTCCGACCCAGGGCAGAGTCCTGTCGGTGGACCTCAGCGGCATCGTCGACACCGATGGCCTGACCGGACTCAACCCCACCTATCAGTGGCAGATGCTGGTCAGCGGCCTGTGGACCGATGTCGCGGGCGCGGTCGGCGCGCAGTTCACGCCGACGGCGGCGCAGGTCAACCGGCAGTTGCGCGTGACCGTGTCGTTCACCGACGACGAAGGACATGCCGAAGCGTTGACGTCGCCCGCCACGATCGTCACCGGCCAGCTCTACATCGGCACCAGCGGCACCAACGGCTGGATCGGTCTCGACGGACATGACGAAGCCTATGGCATGGGTGGCGCCGATACCTTGCGGGGCCAGGCCGGCGACGATTATCTCGATGGCGGCGACGGCAACGACACGCTGACCGGCGGGACCGGATTCGATACGCTGGTGGGTGGCGACGGCAACGACGCGATCACCGGCGGCAACGAAGACGATATCCTGTTCGGGGACGCAGGCAACGACACGCTGAACGGCGATCTCGGCAACGACCGGTTGACCGGTGGTGACGGCGATGATCGCCTGACGGGCGGCGTCGGCGATGGCGCCGACATCCTCGAGGGCGGCGCCGGCAACGATATGCTGGTGGCTGGCGCCGGCATCGATACCGCGGTCTTCTCGGGACGCGCCGGTCAATATAGCTACTCGCAGTCGCCATCGCGAATCGTCACCGTCACCGACGAGCGCGCGGGTTCGCCTGACGGCAGCGACACGCTTTCCAACGTCGAGATGCTGCAATTCGCTGGTACGACATTGCGCGCGCTTTACGGGACCAGCCTCAACAACGGCGTCGCCGGCAACGCCGGCGCCGATATGTTGTTCGGCTTCGACGGCAACGACACGCTCAACGCCAATGGCGGCGACGACGTGCTGGTCGGCGGCGCGGGCAACGACACGATGAATGGCGGCGCCGGCAACGACGTCTTCGTCTTCGGGGCGGGATCGGGTGCTGACCGGATCAATGGCTTCGACGCCGATGCCGCCGGTGGGCAGGATCTGATCGACCTCGCATCGCGCGGGATCACCGCGGCGAACTTCGCGACTGAGGTCAGTTTCTCGAGTGTGACGGGCGGGACGCTGCTGACGATGGGTTCGGACACGATCCTGTTCGCCGGCATTCCCCTGGCACAGCTCGATCAGACGGATTTCATTCTGTGAACCGTTCGTTCGGTGGACGGGAAGCGTCCAGGTCATAGGCCAATCCGGTCAGTTGAACCTGTTGGTCCTACCACCGAACGTGCAGGTACTAGTCCGTCAGTGCCACTCGACGCGTAATCACGCAAAGGGCTAATCTTGTATATGTAATATAGCATCGTGCGGCCAGTTCTTCATGCTGATGGTCGTAACAGCAAAAATATCGGATGCGGCAATCCCTGCTTTACGAAGCTGTGATGAAGCCGCCGGGGTCAGAGCTAGCTACGAAACCAGTCATTGCCGGCGTCGTCGACGCCGGCCCGGGCAGGCTTTGTATTTTCGATTTCGACTGAGGGCGATCAACGAGAGGGAGACTCAAAATGCCTACCAGCTTTACGGTGAACACCGCTGACCTCACCTATATTCTCAAGCAGATCAAGATCGCGGAGGCACATGCCGGCGGGCAGACGCTGCTCCAGGCGATCATGGACGCCTATGGCGTCACGGCCGCGAATGCGGCGCAATTGCCGGCCGGACTGCGGACCGTCGATGGCACCTACAACAACCTGTTCTCGGAGGCGAATGCGAATTACGGCGCCGCCGATACGCTGTTCCCGCGGCTGACCACACCGGCTTACAGCAATGAGGGCGACGAAGGCGCCGGGTTCGCCGGCGTCACCAACACCAATTATGGCGTTGGGGGCAATGTCGTCGATTCCGATCCCCGGATCATCTCGAACCTCATCGTCGACATGTCGGTCAACAATCCGGCGGCGATCGAGGCCTTCCTGAGCAATCCGCTGGCCGTTGCAGCGTTCGAGGAGCAATTCGGCTACTCGCCGACCGCGGAAATCCTGACCGACATTCTGACGGACGCCGAAGCCAATGAAATTCTCCAGACCATTCCCAACCAGTCGCCCGACATCGGTCTTTCCCCTGGGTTCAACGCCTGGATGACCTTCTTTGGCCAGTTCTTCGATCATGGTCTCGATCTGGTGACCAAAGGCGGCAACGGCACGGTCTATGTCCCGCTGGCGGCGGACGACCCGCTGATCGCCGGCGCCGATGGCATATTCGGAAACGCTGACGATCTTCCGGCGCAACTGCGCTTCATGGCGCTGACGCGCGCCAACCCGACGATCGTCGATGGCGTGCCGCAGCACGAGAACACGACGACGTCGTGGATCGACCAGAACCAGACCTATACGTCGCACGCCTCGCACCAGGTGTTCCTGCGCGAATATGCCAGGATAGACGTCGACGGCGCCGGACCGGGTGAGACGCGGACCTATGCGACGGGACGCCTGATCGACGGCACGACTGCGGGCGGATCGGTCGATGGCGCGATCGGCAACTGGGCGGAGGTCAAGGCGCAGGCGCTGACGATGCTCGGAATCCGGCTCAGCGACTTCGACGTCCATAATGTGCCGCTGCTGGCGACGGACCAATATGGCAGGTTCATCCCGGGTGCGAACGGTTACGCCCAACTGGTGATGGCGCCGGACGGCACGCATGCGACCAACTGGCTCAAGGAAGGGACGGCCGACGGAATTACCACCGAGGGCTCGCTGGGCACCAACCATGCGTTCCTCAACGACATCGCCCACCATGCATCGCCGAGTTTCATCGACACCAACCACAATGGCGTACAGGACGGCGGTGAAGTGCTGCAGACGGCGGATAGTGATCCGGGCGTGGGCGATGATCATGATGCGAATACTTATGACGACGAGATGCTCAATGCGCATTTCATTACCGGCGACGGGCGCGGCAACGAGAATATCGCACTGACGACCGTCCACAGCATCTTCCACTCCGAACATAACCGGCTGGTCGAGGCCAACAAGGCGACGCTACTGGCCGGCGGCGATGTCGCGTTCCTCAATGAATGGCTGCTCGTCGATCAGGCGACCAACCTCACGGCCGCACAGGTCCAGGCGCTCGATCCCGACAGCCTGGTCTGGGATGGAGAGCGCCTGTTCCAGGCCGCCCGCTTCGGGACCGAAATGCAGTATCAGCATCTGGTTTTCGAGGAGTTCGCGCGGCGGATCCAGCCGATGGTCGATCCCTTCGTGTTCAACAACAGCCCCAACATCGATCCTTCGATCGTGGCCGAGTTCGCGCACACCGTCTATCGTTTCGGTCATTCGATGCTGACCGGCACTGTCGACCGGCTGGACAATAATCTCGACCTGCTCAATGGCGATCCCGACCAGCAGACGCTGCTCGCGGTGTTCCTCAACCCGCAGGCCTATATCGGCAGTGGCGCAACGCTCGAGGAGATCAACGCGAACATCATCCGCGGCCTGTCGCGCGATGTCGGCAATGCGATCGACGAGTTCATCGTGACTGACGTGCGCAGCAATTTGCTGGGCCTGCCGCTCGATCTCGCCGCGCTCAATATCTCGCGCGGCCGCGATACCGGCATCCCCTCGCTCAACGAGACCCGGGCGCAGCTTTACGACGACACGGGGTTCGCCGATCTCAAGCCCTATGAGAGCTGGACTGATTTCGCGCTGAACATGAAGAATGCGGCGTCGCTCGTGAACTTCATCGCGGCCTACGGCACGCATGACACGATCGAGGCTGCGACGACGCTGGCCGGCAAGCGCGCGGCGGCGGAATTGCTCGTGTTCGGCGGCGCGGGTGAGCCGGCGGATCGGCTCGACTTCCTCAACGCGACCGGGGACTATGCGGCTGACGGCCCCGGGGGCAATGACGACAGCCTCGGCGGCCTCAACTACATCGACCTCTGGATCGGTGGCTTGGCCGAGGCCAGCCCCGAATTCGGCGGGATGCTGGGGACGACGTTCAACTATGTGTTCGAAGCGCAGATGGAAAATCTGCAGTTCGGCGACCGGCTCTATTACCTGACCCGAACCCAGGGCCTCAATTTCGTCAACCAGCTCGAGCCCAACACCTTTGCTGATCTGGTGATGCGCAATACCGACCTCGGTGATCCCTATGCGACGCATTTGAACGGCCAGCTGTTCACCACGCCGGATCACATCATCGAGCTCGATCGCGGCATCGCGCAGGAGGATTATAACGGTGCCGCTTCCGGCCTTGATCCGCTGTGGGAAGGACTGACGCCTGCGCAGATCGCAGTGCTCGGACCGAAGATCGCGCGTGCTTACTCAGGTCCTCAAGTGGACGGGCATGATGTCGGCGGCACCCTGAGGGCCAAGGGAGGCGAACATTATGTGCTCGGCGGCACCGAGGGCAATGACAAGATCTACGGCGACAAGGGTATCGACACGCTTTGGGGCGATGGCGGCGACGACTATCTCAACGGCGGCACGGAATCCGACGATGTGTTCGGCGGTGAGGGCAACGACATCATCGAGGACCCGTTCGGCGACGACGTGCTGCGCGGCATGCAGGGCAACGACGTCATCACCAGCGCCCGCGGCGCCGACCTGATGTTCGGTGGCGAAGGCAGTGACTATATCGTCCTCGGCCAGGATGCGGGTGAGGTGTTCGCCGGCACCGGGACCGACTTCGTGCTCGGTGGCCTCGGCGGTGACGTGCTGATGGGCAACGAGGGCGACGACTGGATGGAGGGCGCTGGCGGTTTCGACACGCTTGCTGGAGATAATTCGGAGCTGTTCTTCAACAGCCTGATCATCGGTCACGACGTCCTGTTCGGCCAGGGCGACGAAACCGACTATGATGGGGAGTCGGGCGACGACATCATGGCCTCCGGCGCCAGCGTCTTCCGCTATGAGGGCATGTTCGGCTTCGACTGGGGCATCGGCAAGGGTGACAATGCCGGGGTGAACTTCGATCTCGCCATCAAGATCTTCACCTCGGTGCCCGACGAGATCCTGCGCGACCGGTTCGACAAGGTCGAGGCCTTGTCGGGCTGGAAGTTCAACGACCATCTCGATGGCGACAATCGCGGCGCACCGGCGCTGGGCGGGTTCCTGCCGGGCGCGCCCGACCCCCTGTTCGATGATGATATCCTGAACCAGGCAGGTATTGACCGCATCACCGGCTTCGGCGCGTGGATGGGCGGTGCCCGGCAGACGCTGTTCGGCCCCGGCGTAACCGATTTCCGCGACGGCAACATCCTGATGGGCGGTGACGGCAACGATGTGATCCAGGGGCGAGGCGGCTTCGACCTGATCGATGGCGACTCGTGGCTCAACGTCCGAATCGGCATCGTGGTGAACGGCGTCCATTATTCCGCCGAATCGATGAACACCGACAAGACCGTCGCGGGCATCTATGCCGGCAAGGTCTACAACGTCGATGCCAACGGCGATGCCAACTTCAACAGCATTGCCTTCGGCGGCCGCTCGCTGACCTCGCTGATGCTCGACCGGACGATCAGCCCGGGCGACATGAGCATCATCCGCGAGATCAAGCTTCCGGGGTCGCAGAACGGCAGCGACGATACCGCGGTCTACCGCGGGACGCTCGCCGAATATGACATCGAAGGTCGTGTCACGTCCGGCCCGAACGGAACCGGCACGCTGATCACCCAGGCCCATGATGTCGACGGCGATGGCTTCATCATGATCCGCGATCGCGACGATGGCGTGGTCGGCGCAACCATCACCGGGCCCGACGGGCAGCCGCTGACGCTGCGCAGCCGCGGCATCCTGACCGACAACACCGACCTCATCAAGAACATCGAACATCTGCAATTCTCGGATGTGACGATCGATATCGTCGGACCGCCGGTGATCAGTGACCTGACTCCCACCGAGGGTCAGCAACTCAGCGTCAACACGTCTTCGGTAACGGATGCCAATGGTGTCGGCCCGTTCAGCTACCAGTGGCAGTCTTCGACCAATGGCACGGTCTGGACCAATATCGGCGGTGCCACGGCGTCCACCTTCACGCCGCAGGATCTTGCGGGCATGACATTCGGTGCGCAGGCAGGCCTGTTGCTCCGCGTCGTGGTGAGCTTCACCGACGGCGCCGGCAATCCGGAAAGCCGCTTCTCGAACGCGACCGGCCCCGTCGGCGTCAACTGGTTGGGCAATGGGGCGGCCAACGTGCTGAACGGCACAGCCGGCGACGACATCGGCAATGGCGCCGACGGCGCCGACACCCTGAACGGCAATGCGGGCGACGATGTGCTGACGGGTGGGAATGGCAACGACATCCTGCGCGGCGGTCTCGGTATCGACCGGACGATCGGCGGCGACGGCAACGACCAGCATTTCGTCGACAGCGCCGCCGACATCATCGTCGAAGGCGTCGGCGAAGGCACGGCCGATCGGGTGGTGGCGAGCACCAGCTACACATTGGCATCCGGTGTCGATGTCGAACTGATGCTCACCGACAACGCGGCCGGCCTGTCGGCGATCAACCTCACCGGCAATGAGCTGGCGAACGACATCACCGGCAATGCGGGTGTCAATATCCTCGATGGCGGCAGCGGCAACGACATCCTCCGCGGCGGCGGCGGGGCCGACCAGACCATCGGCGGGACCGGCGACGACCAGCATTATGTCGACAATGCCGGCGATGTGGTGGTCGAGGTCGCGGGTGGCGGCACTGCCGATCGCGTCCTGGCGATGGCCAATTACACGCTCAATGCCGGTGCGGAAGTCGAGCAGCTCTCGACCGACAACATCAACGCCACGACGGCCCGCAACCTGACCGGCAACGAGTTTGCCAACGCCATCACCGGCAATGCCGGCGCCAATGTACTCGACGGCGGCGGCGGGAATGATAATATCAATGGCTATCTCGGCAACGACACGATCGTCCAGACCGGCGCGACCGGCGGCCGCGACATGGTCAACGGCAATGTCGGCAACGACACCTACCAGCTCAACGGCGTCGCGGGAGCGGAAACCTTCAACATCTACACGCGCGCGGCAGCGGTCTCGGCAGGCATGACGGGGATTGCCGCGAACACCGAGATCGTCATCACGCGCAATGGTGTCGGCAACGCGTTCATCATCGCGGAACTCGACAATATCGAGGAGCTCGTCGTCAACGCTCTGACGGTCAGCTCGCCAGGGGGCTCCGGTGGCGGTGCCAATGATGGCGACACGGTCAACGTCTTCGGCAATTTCAATGCGACCAGCCTCAACTTCAACACGATTACGGTGAACGGCAGTAGCGGCAACGATACAGTCAACATATCGGGCCTCGCCTCCGCCCACCGCCTCGTGTTCAATGCCGGCGAGGGAGACGACAGCGTAACCGGTACGCTGCGGCCACAGGATATCGTCGTCGATCCCGACGCGGCATCGGCCGGCGCGAGCGGAACCCCGGCGTTCGATGGCGGCCAGGATATGATCGCTGCCATTCAAGATGCGTTCTTGGCGTTCGATCAATCTTTTGCGGCCAGCCGGTTCAACCTCTTCCCACAATTGGTTGATATCGATTACCTGATCGCATGATCGGACCCGCGCCGAAGACCTGTCGCCCCCAGGTCTTCGGCGCAAACATGTCTGCGGGTTCGACGTCAAGGGCGGCACGGTGCGGGAGGAGTTTTCCTGCATCGACGATCAAATACGAGTCCCGTGCAGACTGAGACAATTCTCCTTCTACCTCGCCCGTGTCGCGACCTCCGTCCAGACCAAGAAAGACGGCTTCGACAAGCTCAGCCCGAACGGGGATGGGGATTGCGCGACATCCTCCCACTCCGTTCGGGCTGAGCGTGTCGAAGCCGTCTTCTCCTCCCCGGAAGGGATGGTTGCTATCGCGCCTTCGTCAGCGTGACCTGAAGCACGTCGATCCCCCCGCCCCTGAAGCCGCCTTCGCAATACATCAGATAATAGCGCCAGAGATCGATGAAGCGGGGATGGAAACCGCGCGGCAGCCGGTCGGCCTCCGCCGCCGCATCGAAGGCCACGCGCCAGCGCCGCAGCGTCTCGGCATAATCGAGGCCGAAGCCGATCCGCTCGCTCCATGCCAGCCCTTCCGCCTCGGCCAGCGTGCGGAAGCGCGGCTCGGACATCAGCATGCCGCCGGGAAAGATGTAGGTCTGGATGAAATCGGCGTTGGCGGCGTAGGACTCGAAACTGTCCTCGGCCATCGCGATCATCTGGATCGCCGCGCGCGCGCCCGGCTTCAGCGCCCGCGCGACGGCGGCCGCATAAGCCGGCCAATAATCCATGCCGACCGCTTCGACCATCTCGACGCTGACGACCGCGTCGAACCGCTCGGTGACGTCGCGATAGTCGCGCAGCTCGATCGTCACCTGGTCGGACAAGCCGCGCGACCGCAACGTCGCCTCGGCATGCGCCTTCTGCTCGGCGGACAAGGTGATGCCGGTGACCTGCAGCCCATATTCGGACGCCGCGATCGCCGCGAGCGTGCCCCAGCCGCAGCCGATCTCGAGCAGCCGATCGCCGGGCCTGGTCCCCAACCGGTCGAGCAGGTCGCGGATCTTGCGGTGCTGCGCCGCTTCCAGCGACTCGGCCTCGTCCAGCGGCGTTGCGAAGCGCGCGCTCGAATAGGTCATCGTCGCGTCGAGCCACGGCGTGTAGAAATCATTGCCGAGATCGTAATGGAATTCGATGTTGCGCCGCGCGCCCTCGCTGTCGTTGCGCCGCCTGAGGTGCTGGAGCCGGTTGAGCAGCCGAGCGAAACCGCGCGAGCGGGCAGTCTGGCCGAGCGTGAGCCGGTTGCGCATGAACAGGTCGAACAAGGGGACCGGATCGGGACTCTCCCAGTCGCCATCTGCCCAGGCGCGATACCAGCCGACCGAACCCGACGTCGCCAGCCGCACCAGCGCGCGCCAGCGGACGATCCGGACGATCGCGACCGGTCCCGGCGCATGGCCGCCCACCGTGCGCGTCGTGCCATCGGGGAAGCTCGCCTCGATCCGGCCGGACACCAGCCCGCGATCGATCGCATCGATCAGCCGCCGGAAACCAGGCGCAAGCAGATGTGAAAGCCACCCCGACCCGATGGCGAAGCCCCGGTCGGCGGTGAGCAGATGATAACCCCGCGCTGTCTGCCCTGCATCCATTTCGATTCAGTCTCGCCCACCTGCCCGCGCCACGCAACCACCTGATCATGTTGTGATCAAGTCGAATTTTCCCCGTCAAACGCTGTTGCGATCAAACCACCCAAAGAAATTACGTCTTGATGCGCCGATAGGCTTCAAGCGCCCGCTCGCGCGCCTCGCGGTGGCCGATCAGCGGCCTGGCATAAGCCTCGGGCGCCTTCGCATTGCCCCATGGGTCATGGATATCGGCGTCGGACAGCGCCTCGAGTTCGGGCACCCATGTCCGGATATAGTCCGCAGCGCCGAATTTGTCGGACTGGCTCAGCGGCGCCATGATCCGGACGAACATGTTGGAGTCGATACCGGAGCCTGCGGTCCACTGCCAGTTGACGCTGTTGCTGCCATAATCGGCATCGACCAAAGTGTCCCAGAACCAGTGCTCGCCGCGCCGCCAGTCGATCAGCAGATGCTTGATGAGGAAGGAGGCAGCGATCATCCTGACGCGGTTGTGCATCCAGCCTGTGGTCCAGAGCTGGCGCATGCCGGCATCGACGATCGGATAGCCGGTCTGCCCTTTCGTCCATGCCGCGAAATCAGCGTCGGCTTGCTTGCCGCTGCGCCACGGCAGCGCATCGAACGCGGCGCGCGCGTTGGCGCTGCCATAATCGGGCAGTTGATAGATCACGGTCTGGGCATAGTCGCGCCAGCCGATCTCGCCGAGGAAGGTTGCGACCGAGCCACCGGCATCGGCGATGGCGTGCCAGATCCGCGCCGGTGAGATCTCGCCGAAATGAAGATGCGGCGACAAACGCGAACTCCCTTGTTCCGACGGCAGGTTGCGCCGAGCCTCATAATCGGCGGCATGGCGCTTGAACGCCCGGATCCGCGCCTGCGCCCCGTCCTCGCCCGGCGTCCATTCCGCGCCGAAGCTCGTGGCCCAATCCGGCCTGGTCGGCAGCAGAGTCCAGTCGGCGAGCGCATCAGATTTCGGCCAGTGCGCCGGTGCGGGGATATCGCGCGGCGCGTCGATCGGCGGCGGAGGCGGCATCATTGCGTTCAGCGCGCGCCAGAACGGCGTGTAGATCTTGTAGGGCGCGCCGCCGCCGGTGGTGATCGTTCCGGGCGGCGCGAGATAATTGCCGTCGTGACAGACGAGGTCGAGCGTCTTGCCGACCGCGCGCTCGGCGTTGCGCCACCATGGTTCGTAATGGCGGAGCGCATGGACGCGCGTCGCCTTGGTCTCCGCCGCCAGCGCCGCCAGCACGGCCTCGGACCTGCCGCGCCGCAGGATCAGTCGCGAGCCCTTCGCGCGCAGGCCGGCATCGAGGCTGGCGAGGCTGTGATGCAGCCACCAGCGCGATGCACCGCCCATCGCACGGTGTCTGGGCGTGTCGTCGTCGAGGATGTAGACCGGGATGACCGGCCCCTCCTGCGCGGCGGCAACCAGTGCCGGCTGGTCCGAAAGGCGCAGGTCGCGACGGAGCCAGAGGAGGACGGGATCAGCCATCGATTCGGCAGCCCTACCCGTCCGCCGAATCACTCAGCCCGCAGCTGCTTGTCCACCATCCAGGTCTGGCCCTTCGACACCAGCTTCTGCAGGTCGGGCAGCTTGCCCTTCGCCGCTTCGGCGTTCTGCGCGGCGACGGCGCGTTCGAAGGTCGGGCGTGGATGATCGTAGATCACGCCGAGCGCAACCGGGAAGCCCTCCTCCACCGTCATGTCGATCAGCATCTGGGCGAGGCCCTTGTTGGTGCGATCATGATGGATCACGCCAGCCGCCTCCCAGTCGCCGTCGATGACGTCGACGACGTGGAGCTTGAGGTCCTGGCGGTCGAGCGTCATTCCCTTGGTGCCGCCCGCGAACAGCATCGGCTGGCCGTCTTCCAGCCAGAGCTGGTTGATCGCGGCGTTGGGCTTGGCGGTGAACGCTTCGAACACGTCGTCATTATAGACGATGCAGTTCTGGTAGATCTCGACGAAGCTCGCGCCGCGATGGCCGTGCGCGGCCTTGAGCACGTCGGGCAGCTTCTTGTGCGTGTCGATCGCGCGCGCGATGAAGCGACCGCCCGATCCGAGCGCATAGCTGCACGGACTCGCCGGCCGGTCGACCGAGCCGAACGGCGTCGACGGGCTGCGCGTGCCGATCCGGCTGGTCGGCGAATATTGACCCTTGGTCAGGCCGTAAATCTCGTTGTTGAACAGCAGGACCTGGCAATCGAGGTTGCGGCGCAGCAGGTGCATCGTGTGATTGCCACCGATCGACAGCGCATCGCCGTCGCCGGTGATGATCCAGACGTCGAGTTCGGGATTGGCGAGCTTGACGCCGGTCGCGACGGCGGGCGCGCGGCCGTGGATCGTGTGGAAACCGTAGGTTTCCATATAATAGGGAAAGCGGCTCGAGCAGCCGATCCCCGAGATGAACACGACATTCTCTGGCCGGACGCCGAGATCGGGCATCGTCCGCTGCACCGCCTTGAGCACGGCATAATCGCCGCAGCCCGGGCACCAGCGCACCTCCTGGTCGGTTTCCCAATCCTTCGGGCTGGTCTTGATCGCGGTCATCTCGTTCATTTGCTCGGTCCTGTCGGCACTAGCCTTCTCTCGCTTTCGCGGGAGAGGGCTAAGAATTATCCCAGCGCCGCCTCGATCGCCGTCTCGATCTCGGCGATACGGAACGGCTGTCCGGAAACCTTGTTGAGCGGCTTCGCATCGACCAGATACTGGTCGCGCAGCACGGTCTTGAGCTGGCCGGTGTTCATCTCGGGCACGAGGATCTTCTCATAACGCTTGAGCAGATCGCCCAGATTGCGCGGCAGCGGCCAGATGTGGCGGATGTGGATATGGTCGACCGCAGCCCCACGCGCACGGACGCGGCGCACTGCCTGGTGGATCGGCCCGAACGTCGAACCCCAGCCGACCACCGCCAGCCGGCCCGAACCGTCGCCGAGCGCGACATCTTGCTCGGGAATGTGATCGGCGATGCCGAGCACCTTGTTCTGGCGGATGTCGGTCATCGCCTGGTGGGTGTCGGGACTATAATCGATATGGCCGGTGCCGAGCGCCTTCTCGATGCCGCCGATGCGGTGGAGCAGGCCGGGCGTGCCGGGCTTGACCCACGGCCGCGCGAGCTTGGCGTCGCGGCCATAGGGCAGGAAGCCGCCCTCCGGCGCTTCTGCCATGAAGGCGACCGGGAACGGCGTATAGCTGCTCATGTCCGGCACCTTCCACGGCTCGGCCGCGTTGGCGATATAGCCGTCGGTCAGCAGCATCACCGGCGTCATGAACTGGGTCGCGAGGCGCACCGCCTCGATCGCGCATTCGAACGCGTCGGCCGGCGAGCGCGCGGCGATCACCGGCATCGGCGCGTCGCCGTTGCGGCCATAGACCGCCTGGTAGAGATCGGACTGCTCGGTCTTGGTCGGCAGGCCGGTCGACGGGCCGCCGCGCTGCGAGTTGACGATCACCAGCGGCAGCTCGGTCATGATCGCGAGGCCGATCGCCTCGCCCTTCAGCGCGATTCCGGGTCCCGAAGACGAGGTGATGCCGAGCGATCCGGCATAGGAGGCGCCGATCGCCGAGGCGATCGCGGCGATCTCGTCCTCCGCCTGGAAGGTGGTGACGTCATATTCCTTGAGCCGCGACAAATGGTGCAGGATCGCCGAGGCCGGGGTGATCGGATAGCCGCCGAAGAACATCTTCACGCCGGCGAGCTGCGTGCCGACGACCAGTCCCAGCGAGATCGACTCGGCGCCGGTGACGGTGCGGTAGAGGCCTTCCTCGGCCGGCGCGGCGCTGATGTGATGCTGCTTGAGCGGCCCCGACAGTTCGGCGGTCTCGCCATAGGCATGACCGGCATTGAGCGCGGCGATATTGGCTTCGGCGAGCTGCGGCGCCTTGGCGAACTTGTCCTTCAGCCATTGCACCAGCGGCGCGCGATCGCGATCGAACATCCACAGCGCGAGGCCGAGCGTCCACATATTCTTGCAGCGCAGGGCTTCCTTGTTGCCCAGCCCGAACGGCTTGACCGCCTGGAGCGTCAGCTGCGAGATGTTGAGCTTGAGCAGCTGCCATCTGGCGAGGCTGTCATTCTCCAGCGGGTTTTCGGCATATCCGGCCTTGGCGAGGTTGCGCGCGCCGAACTCGCCCTCGTCGGCGATGATCAGCCCGCCCTCGCGCAGCGCGCCGACATTGGTCATCAGCGCGGCCGGGTTCATCGCCACCAGCACGTCGGGCGCATCGCCGGCGGTCTCGATCGCGGTCGAACCGAAATTGATCTGGAAGGCCGAGACACCGAAAGTCGTGCCCTGCGGCGCGCGGATCTCGGCGGGAAAATCGGGGAAGGTGGCGAGATCATTGCCGGCCAGCGCGGTCGAGAGCGTGAACTGCCCGCCGGTCAGCTGCATGCCGTCCCCCGAGTCGCCGGCGAAACGGACCACGACGGCTTCGGGAACGGGATGCGACGCGGCCGCTTGCGGCGTCACTTCATGTACGGCAGTTGCCATTTTTTCCTGCGTCCTAGATGGGCTTGCGGCCTCTTACGGGCCGTACGCCTTCATTCCAATGTAGAAAAACTGCAACGAAGCGCAACCACGCTTCGCTGCGCCTCAGCGGCTCGACGGTCAGGCGGCCTTGCGCAGCTTCGCCAGCTTCTTCAGCACCATCTCGCGCTTCAGCCGCGACAGATGGTCGATGAACAAAATGCCCTCGAGATGATCCATCTCGTGCTGGAGGCAGACCGCGAGCATGCCGTCGATCGTCTCCTCATGCGTCGCACCGTCGCGATCGAGCCATTTCGCGCGCACCGACGCTGGTCGTTCGACCTCGGCATATTGATCGGGCACCGACAGGCAGCCCTCATTATAGGGCTTCAGATCGACCGAGCTCTCGAGAATCTCCGGGTTGATGAACACCAGCGGCGTGCGAACCGGCTTGCCTTCCTCGTCATCTGTTTCCTGCAGATCGATGACCAGCAGCCTTTTGGGCACGCCGACCTGGACTGCGGCGAGACCAATTCCGGGGGCGTCGTACATCGTCTCGAACATGTCGTCGATCAGCGTGCCCAGCGCGTCGTCGAAGGTCTCGACGGGCTTGGAAATGATGCGGAGACGCGGATCCGGCGTCTCGATGATGGGAAGAATGGCCATGGATTTTCAGGTATGAATTATGCGCCGAAAGTCAACATGGCGTGACTGACTCCCCTCCTCTTCAGAGGAGGGGCTGGGGGTGGTGGCGAGGCGAAGCCGAGCATGCCGCAACAGCGGCATTTCGTCGCCGAAGTCGTCGCTCGGACATCCCCCACCCCAACCCCTCCCCTAAAGGGGAGGGGCCTTATGAAACCGGCCGCCGCGCGCGCAGTGCCTGTGCCAGCGTCCCTTCGTCGAGATAATCGAGCTCGCCGCCCACCGGCAGGCCATGCGCCAATTGCGTCAGCCGGATCGGAAAGCGTTCGATCCGTTCGGCGACATAATGCGCGGTGGTCTGCCCTTCGAGCGTCGCGTTCATCGCCAGCACGACCTCGTCGATGCCGCCGGCGGCGACGCGCGAGACCAGCCGGTCGATGCTGAGATCCTCGGGCCGGACGCCGTCCAGCGCCGAGAGCCGGCCGCCGAGGACGTGGAATCGCCCCGGAAACAGGCGTGAGCGATCGAGCGCCCACAGATCGGGCACATCCTCGACCACGCACAGCATCCGCGCATCGCGGCGCGGATCGGTGCAGATCGCGCACGGATCGCTGGTGTCGACATTGCCGCATTCGCCGCAGGTCGACAGCCGCTCGTCGACCGCCTGCAGCGCGCGCAGCAAGGGCGCCATCGCCGCCTCGCGCTTCTTGAGCAGATGCAGCACCGCGCGCCGCGCCGAACGCGGCCCAAGCCCCGGCAAGCGCGACAGCGCCTGCACCAGCGTTTCGATCTCCTTCGATGCCATGGCGGGTAGATAGGGGGTTGCGCATCGTCCTGCCAAGCGGTTCAGACGGCGGCCATGCGCATCGCCTTCATGGGAACCCCCGACTTCGCCGTCCCGACGCTCGACGCGCTGGTTGCCGCCGGCCACGATGTGGTCGCGGTCTATTGCCAGCCGCCGCGCCGCGCCGGGCGCGGCAAGGCGCTGTCCCCCTCCCCCGTCCAGCGCCGCGCCGAGGCGCTCGGCATCCTCGTCCGCTCGCCGCCGACGTTGAAGGACAGCCATGACCAGGCGGCGTTCGCGGCGCTCGCGCTCGATGTCGCGGTGGTCGCCGCCTATGGCCTGATCCTGCCGCGCGCGATCCTCGATGCGCCGCGCTTCGGCTGCCTCAACGTCCACGCCTCGCTGCTGCCGCGCTGGCGCGGTGCCGCGCCGATCGTGCGCGCGATCGAGGCCGGCGACGATGTGACCGGCGTGTGCATCATGGCCATGGAGGCCGGGCTCGACACCGGGCCGGTCCACGCGCGGCTCGAAACGTCGATCGGCCTGAAGACCGGCGGCGAACTGACCGACGAACTGGCGCACAGCGGCGCCGCACTGATGGTCGATGTGCTGGGCGATCTCGCCGCCTTTCCGGCGGTGCCGCAGGCCGAAACCGGCACGACCTATGCGCGCAAGATCGACAAGCAGGATGCGCTGATCGACTTCACGGCACCCGCGCCCGCCGTCATCCGGCAGATCCAGGCATTCGATCCCGTGCCCGGCGCCTTCTTCCTGCTGGGCGAGGAGCGCATCCGCCTGTTCCGCGCGGAGCCGGTCGCCGCCGGCGGCGTGCCCGGCACGGTGCTCGACGACCGGCTGACCATCGCCTGCGGACCCAGCTCTGAGGGGTGGGATGCGATCCGTCCGGCCCTGGTCCAGCGCGCGGGCCGCGCGGCAATGACGCCCGGCGAATTGCTGCGCGGCTTTGCGATACCGCCCGGCACGCGGCTGACCGGCAACGGCGGGCGATGACGCGCTATCGCCTGACCGTGGAATTCGATGGCCGGCCATTCATGGGCTGGCAGCGGCAGGCGCACGGACCCAGCGTGCAGCAGGCGATCGAGCACGCCGCGTTCGCGGTCACCGGCGAGACCGTGACGATCCACGCCGCCGGCCGCACCGACGCCGGCGTCCACGGTCTCGCCATGGCCGCGCATGTCGAGATTGCTCGCGCGATCTCGCCGTTCCGGCTGATGGAAGCGCTCAACGCGAAGCTGCGGCCCGATCCGGTCGCGATCCTCGCCTGCGAGGTCGTGCCCGACGACTGGCATGCGCGCTTTTCCTGCATCGGCCGGCGCTATCGCTACGTGATCGTCAATCGCCGCGGACCGCTGACCTTGGAGCTCGGCCTCGCCTGGCGGCTCGCCAATCCGCTCGACGAGGCGGCGATGCACGAAGCGGCGCAGGCGCTGGTCGGCCATCACGACTTCACCACCTTCCGCTCGGCGCATTGCCAGGCGCAGAGCGCGGTCAAGTCGCTCGACCGGCTCGATGTGCTGCGCATGGGGGAGCGCGTGATCGTCGAAGCCGACGCGCGGTCGTTCCTGCATCACCAGGTCCGCTCGATGGTCGGCTGCCTGGCGCTGGTCGGCCAGGGCAAATGGGCGGTTGGCGATGTGAAGACGGCGCTCGACGCCCGCGATCGCGGCGCGCTGGGGCTGAACGCGCCGCCGGACGGGCTATATTTCGTCGGCGCGGTCTATCCCTGACGCAAGTGCGATCGCGCTGAGATTGACGATCCCGCGCGCGGTGACCGACGGCACGAGGACATGGATCGGCAGCGACAATCCGGTCAGCATCGGCCCCACCGCGAGCGCGTCGGCCGCGGCGCGCAGCGCGGTCAGCGTGATGTTGGCGGCATCGAGCGTCGGCATCACCAGCAGATTCGCCGCGCCGTTCAGCGACGAATCGGGCACCAGCCGGTCGCGCAACGCCTGCGACAGCGCGACATCGGCATGCCTCTCGCCATCGACCGCCAGGTCGGGCGCCGCCGCGCGCAGCAGATCGAGCGCGGTGCGCATCTTGCGTGCGCTCGGCGTGCGCGACGATCCGAAATTGGAGTGCGAGAGCAGGGCCGCGCGCGGTTCGATGCCGAAGCGGCGCAGCGCGTCGGCCGCCAGCAGCGTCATTTCGGCGACGTTCTCGGCGGTGGGATCGGGCACCATGTGGGTGTCGGTGATGAACAGGGCGCCGGTGCCGAGGATCAATGCCGTCAGCGCGAAGACCCGATCGATGCCGGGCTGGCGCGGGACGATCGGCAGGATCAGCTGCATCTGTCCCCACCAGTCCGAATTGCCGCCGATCAGCGCGGCATCGGCCTGGCCGGTGCGCAGCAGCATGGCCGCGGCGATGGCGGGGCGCCGGAACACCATGCGCTCGGCTTCGCCGGGCGTCACGCCGCGCCGCGCCACCAGCGCCTGATACGGCGCCACCAGCGCGGCCAGCGCGCCGTCGGGTGCTTCGGGATCGACGATCTCGACGTCGCGATCGAGCCGCCAGCGCAGGTCGAGCGTCGCCATCCGCGCTTCGACGATGCGGCGGCGCGCGACGATCAGCGGCCGGCCGAGGCCTTCGTCGAGCAAGGTCTGGATCGCCCGCAACACGCGTTCGTCCTCGCCCTCGGCATAGACGATGCGGCCGCGATTGCGCCGCGCGGCATCGAACACCGGCAGCATCAGCTGGCCCGATCGCCAGCCGCGGCGCTCGAGCGAGCGCGCATAGCCCGCGATGTCCGCGATCGGCCGGCGGGCGACGCCGGTGCGCGCGGCGGCTTCGGCCACGGCCGGCGCGATCCGCAGGATCAGACGCTGATCGAACGGTGTCGGGATGATGTAATCGGGCCCGAAGCGCAGGGCGGTGCCGCCATAGGCCTTCAAGACGCTTTCGTCGGGCGGGAGCCGCGCGAGATCGGCGATCGCCTCGGCCGCCGCGATCTTCATCGCCTCGTTGATCTCGGTCGCCCCCGCATCGAGCGCGCCGCGGAAGATATAGGGGAAGCACAGCACGTTGTTGACCTGATTGGGATAGTCCGAGCGGCCGGTGGCGACGATCGCGTCGGGGCGATGCGCCTTCACCAGCTCAGGCAAGATCTCCGGGTCGGGATTGGCGAGCGCGAAGATCACCGGCCGCGGCGCCAGCAGGTCGAGCCATTCGGGCTTCAGCACGCGCGGCGCCGACAGGCCGAGGAAGATGTCGGCGCCGCCGAGCACGTCGGGCAGGATGCGCGCGTCGGTATCGCGGGCGTAACGCGCCATGTTGGGCAGCATGTCGGGATCGCGACCGCGGTGGATCACGCCGTCACGGTCGGTCAACGTGACATTGTCGACGGGCAGGCCCATCGAGACCAGCAGGTCGACGCAGGCCAGTGCCGCCGCGCCCGCGCCCGACGTCACCAGCCGCGCCTCGGCGAGCGTCTTGTCCTGCAGCAGCAGCGCGTTGCGCACCGCCGCGGCGACGACGATCGCGGTGCCGTGCTGGTCGTCGTGGAACACCGGGATGTTCATCCGCGCGCGCAGCCGGGCCTCGATCGCGAAACATTCGGGCGCCTTGATGTCCTCCAGATTGATGCCGCCGAAGGTCGGCTCGAGCAACGCCACCGCATCGACGAAGCGGTCGGGATCAATGGTGTCCAGTTCCAGATCGAACACGTCGATGTCGGCGAATTTCTTGAACAGGACGGCCTTGCCCTCCATCACCGGCTTGCTGGCGAGCGCCCCGATATTGCCCAGCCCCAGCACCGCGGTGCCGTTGGTGATGACCGCCACCAGATTGCCGCGCGCCGTGTAATCGAGCGCGGCATCGGGCTCCGCCGCGATCGCCTCGCACGGCGCGGCGACACCCGGCGAATAGGCCAGCGCGAGATCGCGCTGCGTCGCCATCCGCTTGGTCGCCGCGATCGCGAGTTTGCCGGCGCGCGGATAGCGGTGATAGTCGAGCGCGGCCCGGCGGATATCCTCGTCCAAGTCGATCTCCCAGGGATCAGAAGCGAAAACTGAGCCACCCGGCGAGAAACGCCGAATCGCGATAATTGGCCCGCCGGAGCACCGGTCCGGCCTTCAGATATTCGGCGCGCCCGGTGAAAATGAGGCGCGGTGCGATCGTATAGACAATCTGTGCGCGCGCCAGTTGCGAGACCGATTTGCCGGGGACCAGCTCGGTGCCGGCATAAGCGGTGGTGTTGGCGCGATAGACCGCATCGCGTTCGTCCGGGCGCCACGACCGCTGATATTCGACCGTCACGCGCACCGATTTTGCCGGCGTGAACGAAAAATTGGGCGCGATGGCAATGAGGTTCGTCGGGGTCAGGAACAGCCCATAGCTGTAATAGACATTGTTGCCGAACGGCGAATAGGCATTGCGCAGGGTTCCGGAACCGAACGCGCCGCCGCCGCTGGCATAATCGGCGTGAAATCCGATCCGCGGCGCCTGCGCGTCCTTGCCGATCCGCACCGTCTGCGCCGCGAAGACCTGCAGCGCGCGGATCGGGCGCTGGTTGAATTCGCCATATTGGCGATTGAACGACCAGTCGAGATTGACCGGACCGACATCGCCCCACAGCCGCGCGCCGGCATAGAAGCGCTCGGCATGCGCGACGACACCGCCCCAGGTCCCGACGCGGTTGCGCCGCCGCCAGAAGAAGGGATCGAGATACAGTTTCGATCCGCCGAGCCAGTGCTGCGGCAGCACGATGCCCGCCGTCACGCCGGTAAAGCGGCGATCCTTGTCGGGCTGATCATCGCCGAGGCCGCTGTCTCCCAGAGTCGTCGTTTCGAAGTCGAACAGGTCGACGCGCAGCTTCGATCCCCGCGCCCAGGCGCGCACGCCGTTGAGGACGAAACGGATCGTGTTGTTGTCGCGTTGCGAGATCAGCAGATTGGGGCCGTCGGTGAATTCCTGGCGGCCATAGCGGACGCCGACATCGACGCCCGCAACCTCGCTTTTCGCCTCGGCGAAATATTGCTGCAGGACGAAATCGTTGCGCAGCGAGGCGGCCGGCGTGCCGAGATTGACGCCACCGATCCGGCCGTGCGCGATCTCGCCATAGAGCCGGAGATTGGTCCCGAGATGGAGATCGGCGCCACCGACGAGCCGAAGGATGTCCTGCCGCTGCGCCGGCGATTTGCGCAGTTGCGGATTGGTCGTCAGGTTCATGCGGACGCGCGCCTCGCCACTGAACGTCAGATAGACGTCGCCGTCATCGTCGATCGGCAGATATTTGATGCGGTCGATCGGGTCGTTCCGCTTGGCGGGATCGCGGAAGACGCGCCAGTCTTCGGCCCAGCGCGACAGATTGTACCCGCCGGTGGTGGTGCCATCGCCGGCCGCAGCCGCCGGGTAAGGCGCCGATTCTTTCGTGGGCGACGCGCTCTGAATCTGGGCGGCGGCGGGCAGCGGGGCGGCAACAGCCAGCACGCCGCAAAGGGGGCGAAGCAGTTTCATCGTCGCGATCCGATCGGTCTGAGCGGCCGGCGCAATGCGCCGGTTTCGGATGATGTCAGGCGGCTGCGGTCAGCGGCTGATCGGCCGACGTATCGACCGAGACGAGCGGGATCGGTCGGCCGGACAGCGCCGCGTCCAACCGCTCGCGATCGAGCTTGCCTTCCCAGCGCGCGACCACGATCGTCGCCACCGCATTGCCGATGAAATTGGTCAGGCTCCGACATTCGGACATGAAGCGGTCGACGCCGAGGATCAGCGCCATGCCGGCCAGCGGCACCGTCGGCACGATCGAAAGCGTTGCCGCCAGCGTGATGAAACCGGCGCCGGTGACGCCCGCCGCGCCCTTCGACGACAGCATCGCGACGCCGAGCAGCATCGCCTCCTGGCCGAGGGTCAATTCGACGCCGGTCGCCTGCGCGATGAACAAGGCCGCGAGCGTCATGTAGATGTTGGTGCCGTCGAGATTGAACGAATAGCCGGTCGGCACGACCATGCCGACCACCGATTTCTCGCAGCCCGCCCGCTCCATCTTCTCGATCAGATTGGGCAAGGCGGCTTCGGACGAGGAGGTGCCGAGCACGAGCAGCAGCTCGGCCTTCAGATAGCGCAGCAGCTTGAAGATCGAGAAGCCGGTCAGCCACCCCACCGTGCCGAGGATCACCACCACGAACAGCAGCGAGGTCAGATAGAAGGTGGCAACCAGCGCGCCGAGATTGGCGAGGCTGCCGATGCCATATTTGCCGATCGTGAAGGCGATCGCGCCGAACGCACCGATCGGCGCGGCGCGCATCAGGATGCCGACCAGCCGGAACACGACGATGTTCAGCCGCTCGAGGAAGTGGAGCACCGGTTCGGCCGGCTTGCCGACGAGGCTCAGCGCGATGCCGAACAGGATCGCGACCAGCAGCACCTGGAGGATGTTACCGCCGGTGAAGGCGCTGACCAGCGTGGACGGGATGATGTCGAGCAGGAAGCCGGTCAGCGTGGTGTCATGCGCCTTGGCGGCATAATCGGCGATCGCGCCGGCATCGAGCGTCGCCGGATCGATGTTCATGCCCGCGCCCGGCTGCACGACATTGGCGACGATCAGCCCGACCACCAGCGCGAGCGTCGAGAAAAAGAGGAAATAAGCCAAGGCCTTGGCTGCGACCCGGCCGACCGAGCGCAATTCCTGCATGCCGGCGATGCCGGTGACGATGGTCAGGAAGATCACTGGTGCGATGATCATCTTGACCAGCTTGATGAAGGCGTCACCGAGCGGCTTGAGCGCCTCGCCATAAGCCGGCCAGAAATGGCCGAGGATGGCGCCGAGCGCGATCGCGACCAACACCTGGACATAGAGTTGCGAGGCAATGCCACCGCGCTTCGGTGCATCCTGAACGACATGATATTGGGGTTTCATCACAGGCTCTCCTTCTCCATCACCGCCGCGTCCGTTCTGTTTTCCGGCGTCGTGATGATGGAGCGGAAATCGGCGCATCGGCAATGATCGCCCGCCGATTTCGATAGAGCCCTGATTTGTTTTGAGAATGTCGATCGACCTGATCTGAAGCAGCATGCGCGATGGGCGGCTTTCGACATCGCCGGATCATGGTTTGTGTGGTAATCCACACAGGGTGGACGATCGCCCCCGATCAGGCGCCTGGCGCGCGAGGCTGCTGCCGATCGTCTTGATCGCCGTCGCGATCATCGCCGCCGCCGCCCTGTTTGCCGATCGCTATCGCGCCCTCCTGCGCGATCAGGCCGTCGCCGCCGGGCAGGCCGATACGATGGTGCAGACCCGCGCTGCATTGCGGCTGCTCGAATCGGAGCTTCAGAAATTCCGCCTGCTGCCGGTGGTGCTCGGCGAATATCCCGATCTGCGCGCGGCGCTCGCATCGGGCAAGTCGAACCGCACGCTCGACGCCAAGATGGCGCTGCTCTCCGAACGGACGGGGGCCCCGGCGATCTATGCGCTCGATCGGCGCGGCATAGCGATCTCGGCGTCCAACGCCCGTCGGCCGGACAGCTTCGTCGGCCAGGATTACCGTTTCCGGCCCTATTTCCAGCAGGCCTGGCGCCGCGGCGCGTCCGAATATTTCGCGCTCGGCACGGTCAGCCGCAGGCCCGGCCTATATCTGGCGCGCCGCATCGACAGCGGCGGGGCACCGATCGGCGTCATCGTCGTCAAGGTCGAGTTCGATGCGATCGAGCAGGCCTGGGCCGAGCGCAAGGCAGCGACCTTCGTCGCCGATGCCGATGGGGTGCTGCTGCTCAGCAGCGACCGCGCCTGGCGCTTTCGCACGCTGGGTCCGGTCTCCGAACCACGCAAGGCCCAGATGCGTCGCGACCTGCAGTTCGGCGATGCGCCGCTGGCGCCGATCGGCATCGCGATCGGGCCGGATGGGCGCGCGGTGATGCCGGACCGGTCATCGGCGCTGGTCGCCGAACTGCCGGTGCCCGTCGCCGGGTGGCGGCTGTTCCATTTCGAGCCGCTCGATGCGCGGTTGCGGCTGATCGATCAGCGTGCCGTCGTGGCGGGATTGCTGTGCGCGGTGCTGCTGGCGATGCTGGCCGCTGCATTCGGCTGGAGCAATATCCGCCGCCGCCGCGCCGCCGATGCCCGCGCACATCTCGAGGCCGAAGTCGCCCGCCGCACCGCCGACCTCGCGCAGGAGATCGACGCGCGCGTCGCCGCCGACCAGCGTTACCGCCAGGCGCGCGAGGAACTCGCGCACGCCAATCGGCTGGGTACTTTGGGCACGATCTCGGCGGGCGTCGCCCACGAGATCAACCAGCCCGTGGCCACGATCCGCACCTTTGCCGAGAACGCCTCGGCGTTCCTCGCGCGGGCGCAACCCGAGCAGGTGGCCGGCAATCTGCGCGAGATCGTGGCGATGACCGACCGGATCGGCAGCATCACCGCCGAGCTGCGCCGCTATGCGCGGCGCGGTGTCGGCACCGCGGGTCCGGTGGTGCTGGCCGAGGTGATCGACGGCGTCGGGCTGCTGATCGGCGATCGCTTCCGCAGCGCGGGCGTGGCGCTCGATCTGCCGGTCGTCGACCGCCAAATGCGGGTCCATGCCGGCCGCGTGCGGCTGGAGCAGGTGATCGTCAATCTGCTCCAGAATGCGCTCGATGCCGTCGAGGGTCGCGCCGCTCCAGCGGTCTCGCTGATCATCGTGGAGACCGAAGGCCGGATCGCGATCGACGTTCGCGACAATGGTCCGGGCATCGCCCCCGACATGGCCGACCGGCTGTTCATGCCGTTCGCGACCAGCAAGGCGGGCGGCCTCGGCCTCGGCCTGCATATCGCGCGCGACATCATGACCGAATTCGGCGGCACGCTCGACCATTTGCCTGCCGAACAGGGCACCGTCTTCCGCCTGACTCTGGAGGGCGCATGACCGAGAGTCCGATCCTGCTGGTCGACGACGACGATGCGCTGCGCAACGCGCTGGTCCAGTCTTTCCAGCTCGCCGACATGGCGGTCATGCCGCATGCCGGCGGCGAGGCGGCGCTGGCGCGGATCGACGCCGGCTTTGCCGGTGCGATCGTCTCGGACATCCGCATGCCGCGCATGGACGGCCTCGAACTGTTCCGGCGGGTTGCGGCGATCGATCATGAGATCCCGGTGATCCTGATGACCGGCCATGGCGACGTGCCGATGGCGGTGGCGGCGCTGAAGAACGGCGCGTTCGATTTCATCGCCAAGCCGTTCGCCACCGATCATCTGATCGCCTCCGCGCGCCGCGCGCTCGAGATGCGGCGGCTGGTGCTCGACAACCGGCGGCTGCGCGCGGCGGCGGACGAGAGCGCGGCCGGCGAGCCGCTGATCGGCGAGACCCAGGCGATCGTCCGGCTGCGCGAGAGCATGCGCCAGGTCGCCGATGCCGAGGTCGACATCCTGATCGAGGGCGAGACCGGCACCGGCAAGGAACTGGTGGCGACCTTGCTCCACCGCTGGAGCCGGCGGCGCAACCGCGAATTCGTCGCGATCAACTGCGCCGCCCTGCCCGATGCGATCGCCGAGGCGGACCTGTTCGGGCAGGACAGCGGCGGCAGTCCGCAGGCCCGCCTCTCCCGCCCCGGCCGGATCGAGCGCGCCAGCCGCGGCACGCTGTTTCTCGACGAGATCGAAAGCAGCGCGCCGAGCCTGCAGGGCGCATTGCTGCGCGTCCTCGAAGAGCGCGAGATCCTGCCGATCGGCGCCGACCGGCCGCGCCCGGTCGACCTGCGCGTGATCGCCGCCGCCAAGCCGGGCATCGAGACCTGCGTCGCCGAAGGCCGGTTCCGCGCCGACCTGCTCTACCGGCTCGACATGGTCCGGCTGCGCATCCCGCCGCTGCGCGAACGCCGCGCCGACGTGCCGCTGCTGTTCGGCTATCTGCTGCACCAGGCCGCCGATCGCCTGAAGCGCGAGGTGCCGGTGATCGGGCCGGCCGTGCGCGCGCGCCTCGCCGGTCATGACTGGCCCGGCAATGTCCGCGAGCTCGCCAACTACGCCAAGCGGATCCTGCTCGGCGTGGCCGACGACGATGCCGGTACCGGCGAGGCGGTGCTGCCGCTCAGCCAGCAGGTCGAGGCGTTCGAGGCGGCAACGATGCGTGCGACGCTGGATCGCGTGCGCGGCGATGCGCGCTCGGCGATGGCGCTGCTGCAGCTGCCGCGCAAGACGTTCTACGACAAGCTCAACCGCCACGGCATCGACATCGATCGCTTCCGGCGGTGAGCGGGCGGGCGGTCGCCGTTCACGCGCAGCCAACCGCGAACGGCCCTGCCGCAGCACCGTTTTCGGCCCGGATCCCATGCCCGCGGAGCGATAACAGGCGATTTTCGCGTTTTTTGCCCGAAAATCAGGGGAAAAACGAGGTCACGGCGCGCGATCGTTGACCAGAAATCGCGCATTTACAAGAACTTCGTGGCTGAAATTGCCCGTCACCTGTTATCGTGCGGAACAGGGGATGGATTCTGCAGAACAGGTCGGATTCGATGTCGGAACAGGTCGAAAAGTCTGCATAACAGGTCACGGGAAAATTCAAGGCTGGCGGGGCAGACGCGTCCGCCGATGGGTTCACGATTGACCCCAGATCTGTGAGCGATTCGCTTCTGCGTGCTGACCCATTCGCTCGAGGAGGGCGTGCGCGCTTTCTATCGCGCGTTCGGGTTCGATGACCTGCCGTTCGATCCGGGGCGCTGCATGGCGGTCCGCATCGTCGATCTCGAACGCAATGGGATCGGTTAGATTGAAAGATGTCATCTCGCCGGGCACGTCGACATTTGGCCGTGCCGAGGGAGATGATCGCTGAGGCGATGCAGTGGATCCGCCGACGGCTGGCGATCTGGTCCCCGAGCGAGACTCGAACTCCCGACCTGCGGTTTAGGAAACCGTTGCTCTGTCCGCTGAGCTATCGGGGCACACCGTTCCCTTCATGCGCGCCCGCTTCGGGTCAATTCTGCTTGTCAGGCGACGTGAAGGTCAGCGGGGCGACGCCAGTGCCCGACCTCGATCCGCGACTTGGCTGCGGCGTGGCTGGCCTCGCCGTGAATGCTGCGGCTGTCGTGATCGCCGTCGTGGATCGCGGGCAGCACCGCCATGGTGGACGGCGGGACGAGCTGCGATAGGGCGTCATATCAATTCGAACTGCACCCGCCTCCCGATGATTGCCGCCGCGCGCTGCAGCGTGTCGAGAGTGACGTTGCCGTCATTGGGATCGAGGATGCGGTTCACCTGAGTCCGACTGGTATGCATCATCTGCGCAAGTCGGCTCTTGCTGATCTTGCGCTCCCTCATCGCTTCGCCGAGTTGCCAGGCGATGACCTCCTTGATCGCCTGCGCCTGAAACGCGCCGAGCGTGCCCTCTTCATCGAGGAAACTGTCGAGGGAAGAGCCCTTATGCTTGTTGTCAGCCATTCTCGACCTCCTTCTGACGCCTTTGGGCGAGTTTCAAATCGGCGTCGGGCGTCGCCTGCGTCTTCTTGATGAACCCATGAAGGGCGTAGAGCGCGCCCTCATGGAAGACGATCATGACCCGCGAAATGTTGCCCGTAGGAAGCGACGTCCGAACCTCCCACAATCCCCCTTTCATCGATCGACATAAGGGCATACCGACGGGCCAACGATATTGGACGCGCTGCAGATCGAGCCCAATTGCTCGCCGCTCCACCTCGTCGAGGCCTCTGAGCCAATCGCGAACTGGCTCATTTCCCATCCTCGTCCGGTAGAAGAACAGCGCGATCTTTGACGGCGCGTTCTCATCCATACCTGCACCTTATAAGGTACGTTCAACCATATAGATTGGCGGGCTGTCAAGACACGTTGCAAGCATCGCGCAATTCCGCACCGGGATAGGCGGCCCGATCTGGTGCCCCGAGAGAGACTCGAATTTTCACCATAACTATCTGTATAACAACAGATAATTTCATATGATATCATATAAGGCCCCCAAGAAGGCCCCCAGCCCGTGATGTCGCCTCGATATTTGGTGGGCCGCGTCAGCCGGAAGCTGACGCAATTCGCCGAGTCGTGCCATGCTCGATTACACTCGAGCTACATCGCGCTCCTCCACTCCGGGCGCCGGCGTGCCCTTGGCGCATAAATCTTCCGGGGCACGACCGGCGCTGAGTTATTCCGGCGCCACGTACCCCCGACGAAAATCCCGAGATGTGGCGGGCCGCGCCCGTCGCTATCGCCGACGCCGCAAGGTCGGTTCAGTGCTCGACTGGCAGGTACGCGACGCGATGGAGTGCACATGAACTCCTCGCGGTCCAGCGCTGGTTCCTGATCTGAAACGTGGTGGAGTGATCCTCAAGGGCGGCGGGATCGGGCGTCGCAACGAGGCTGCAAGGAGTGGCGCAGGTAGCGGGCAACCACTCCACCCGCCGCATCGGGCCGGGCCCCCACCACGACCGTTTCAAGCGATAAGCGCAGCAAACGTTCCGCCGTTGAATGCCTCTGGCTTTTCGCAGAAAAGGGCCCAGCCCGAAGGCTGGACCAAGTTGGCGGCCTATGGAGGGCCCGGCCGCTGGGATCTCGTTTTCAACCTAATCTCGCAACGACGCTACTGTTCCGCCGATCCGATCATTTCCCTGACCTTGGCATGTCGGAGCTTGCCCGAACGCTTCAGCCTCAGGACCCTGACACGCATCATCGGGTCCACGCACCGACGGCTTTCCTTCCCTCAATTGCCCCGGATAGGCTCGCATGCGATGCCATCACCGTCGCCATCCATCCGCTCCGCGTATCCGGGCTCACCACGGTACAGCGGCGCGACACCGGCCGCTCGGGCATCATCGCAGCCGCTGTAGAAGGCACCGGGAGGCGGCGGCGTGCGTCGACCTGTAGTCAGGCGGTCGATTACGCGACTGACAGGCGGCAGACTTTCGTACCAGAAGACGCCGGCGAAGGTGGCGAAGGACGCCCCAGCGACGGCCGCATAATAGGCACGCTTGTCCATGCCTCAGACATATGCCTTCCACGGTTAAGCGGCGGTGAAGGCAAGCCCTAGGGCCGTCAAACCACAGACGCAGCCCTGATCGCCTGGACCTTGCCCGCCACAGCCTTCCACGTCGTGACGCCCTCGGCATCGTCCGCAAGCGCGAGCCGACCGATCTGCTCAGCGACATAGATCTCGCAGTCGGGCCGCTGGACTATCCTGGCGGCGATGGCTGTCAGCTCCCAGTCGGTCAGCGGCGACGGCGGCAGCGGGTCGGCGGGATTGAGCATCGTTACGGTAAAATCGATGGGCGCTCGGCGGGCACCTTTTTGCAAAGGCCCTCTTCAAACCAGCCCCCACCATGGTAGAGGTCATAGGACGAATTTTCGTATCTGCCTGTCTGTAGATCTACGATGATTTTAGGATCCGACGCGTTCAGAACGAGCCGGCCAGGGCTCTCCATATGGAGCGGCTTGTAGCGGTCGCCTGCCTCTCCTTTGCCCCGCCACCGCTGCCAATATGGGTCAATCTCTAGGGTAAATTCGTGGCTGGCATTGGGTGTGCCTCGATCCGAGACGGTCTTGCAAACGAGCTCGTACGTAAAATCCTGAGCTTCGGCGGCGATGCTGGTGAGCGCAAGGGCAACCGCAAGAATGTGACCGACGACGCTCATTCGCAGCCCACCCCATCCCCATCGCGATCAAGGTGCCGACCATAATCCGGATCGCCTTCCCGAACAGGTGCAGCCCCTGCGGCCCGAGCGGCCGCGCAGTTCCGGTATGATCCACCGCTGGCCGATCGCCGTGGCGCACTTAGGACGCCCATAGGCCGTGGCGCCGGCGCCGAGGCGCCGCGGTGGCAGTGATAGTCTCCAGTCTTCCGATTGTTGTGGCACCCCTCGGCGTTCAGGCCGCCGCCGTGGCCCATGGCAGGTGTAGCAAGGAACATGGCAACGCTGACCACCAGCGAGCCCGCGCATGTCGGTTTTTTGGCTCGGTAAGCATGCATTACGGCTTCAACCTGCCGCGCGACAATCAAGATGAGAGTCCGCGACAATCAGGATGAGAAAGTTCTCGGGGTGAGGTGCCTCGGGCCGGGCTAGCCCGGCCCGAGGCACCTCACCCCGAGAAAATGGCCTTCAACCCCCTTCGTGGGGTGCTGGATGGCTGGTGATCGCGATCGACCGGGTAAGCGACTGGCTCTTCTCACCGAAGGGACCCCTCGATTGCCCGGGCGCCAGATCACCGATCATCAGTTGAGGCTTTATATGACATTCCGAAAGAAGGACGCGCCCCCGCCCGCGGCGGCGAAAGCGTCGTTCAGCACGGCCACCGCCTACCGCATCGAGCAGGACCCCACGCTTCCCTCACACAAGGACCGGGCGCGGGGCCGACGCCGCCCCGATCCCGTCGTCGATCTGTTCGAGAGCGAAGTCGTGCCGATGCTGCAGGCGGCGCCCGGCCTGCGCGCGGTCGCGATCTTCGAGGAGATGATGCGCCGCCATCCCGACCTGGCGCCCGGCGTCCGGCGCACCCTGGAGCGCCGCATCCGCGGCTGGCGCGCGCTCCACGGCGCCGAGCAGGCGGTCATCTTCCGTCAGGTCCCGCAGCCCGGCCGGATGGGGTTATCGGATTTCACCGACATGGCCGACTTGGACGTCACGGTTGTCGGCGTGCCGCTCGATCACCGCCTGTATCATTTTCGCATGGCCTATAGCGGCTTCGAGCACGCTCACGTCATCCTTGGCGGCGAGAGCTACGTCGCGCTCGCCGAGGGGCTGCAGAACGCGCTGTGGACGCTCGGCGGCGCGCCGCGCGAGCATCGCAGCGACAGTCTGTCGGCCGCGTTCCGCAACCTCGACAAGAACGCCGCCGCCGACCTCACCCGGCGCTATGACGCGCTGTGCGCCCACTACGGAATGGAGCCGACCCGCAACAATCGCGGCGTCGCCCACGAGAATGGTTCGATCGAGAGCGCGCACGGCCATCTCAAGAAAGCCGTCGCCGACGCGTTGCTGATGCGCGGCGTCAACGACTTCGACGATCTCGCCGCCTATCGCCGCTTCATCGACGAGATCGTCAGCCGCAAGAACGCGCGGCTGACCAAGCACATCGAGGCCGAGCGCCCGGCGCTGCGGTCGCTGCCCGGCGGCCGGACCTGCGATTACGAGGAGACCATCGCCACCATCACCTCCTCCAGCGGCTTCCTGCTCAAGAAGGTGTTCTACACCGTGCCGTCGCGGCTGATCGGCCACCGGCTACGCGTTCGTCTTTACGACGATCGCCTCGACCTGTTCATCGGTAGCACGCTGCTGATAACCTTGGTGCGCGGGCGCCCCGGCGCCAAAGGCAAGCACGGCCACGTCATCGACTATCGCCACATCATCCACGCGCTGCGGCGCAAGCCCGGCGCGCTGCTCAGCCTCGTCTATCGCGACCAGCTCTTCCCGCGCGACGCCTACCGCCACACCTTCGACCGGCTGCTCGACACCATCGCCGAGAGGCCCGCCTGCCGGCTGATGGTCGATCTCCTCGCGCTCGCCCATGACCGCGGCTGCGAGGCCGAACTCGCCGCGATCCTTACCGCCGACCTCGCCGCCGGGCGACTGCCCGATCTGCCCGCACTGCGCGATCGCTTCGCGCCCGATCCCGCGACCTTGCCCGAGGTCGTCGTCCACCTCGCCGCGCTGACCAGCTACGACACGCTGCTCGGCAGCCCCCTCATCGGAGAAGCCGCATGACCCCCCACGACATCGACCGCACCCGGCTCACCCTGATCCTCAACGACCCCCGCCTTCGCGGGGGCGGGCTCTGCGCCTGCCCGCGATCCGGCAGGGATGGGCCGGCTTCGCCGAGCGGGCCGATAAGGAGGGCTGGCCCGCCGCCCGCTTCCTCGCTTCGCTCGCCGAGCACGAGGTCGCCGAGCGCGACCGCCGCCGCATCGAACGCCATCTCGTCGAGGCCAGGCTGCTACCCGGCAAAACTCTCGACGGCTTCGACTTCGACGCCGTGCCGATGGTCTCGAAGGCCCACGTGATGGCGATCTGCGCCGGCGACAGCTGGATCGACAGCGGCGCCAATCTCATCCTGCTGGGCGGACCCGGCGGCGGAAAATCGCATCTCGCCTCCGCCATCGGCCTCGCGCTGATCGAAAATGGCTGGCGCGTCATGTTCGCCCGAACTTCGGATCTCGTCCAGAAACTCCAGGTCGCCCGCCGCGAACTCGCGCTCGAAGCCGCCATCAACCGGCTCGACCGCTTCCACCTGCTGATCCTCGACGACCTCGCCTATGTCAGCAAGGACCAGGCCGAAACCTCCGTCCTCTTCGAGCTGATCAGCGCCCGCTACGAGCGCCGCTCCACCCTCATCACCGCCAACCAGCCGTTCGGCGAATGGGGCAAGATCTTCCCCGATCCCGCCATGACCCTCGCCGCCGTGGACCGCCTCGTCCATCACTCCACAATCTTCGAAATGAATGTCGACAGCTACCGCCGACGCACCGCCATCGAGCGCAAGCAAAAGGGCGCCGGACGACCACCCAGCTACGCGACAATTAGCGATATCCCCGCTCTGTCGCTCCGCGACAATCAAATCCAGAATTAGCGCTTGCACTCCACAAAACGCACGAACATAACAGCAACATCGCGATCACGGATTCTCATCCTGATTGTCGCGCTCTCTCACCCTGATTGTCGCGCTACATTCAACCCCGCCGGCGGAGAGATTGGTCCCGTGCCGTCATAAAGTCGTGCGGGGGCATATGTAATTGTCGGCTTTGGGCGTCCATACCAGCGGATGGCGACATAGAGTCCCTTGATCGTGCGTCGTGGACCGTCAGGCGCTCGTGGCTCACAAATCCATTGCGTCTGAATGTCGCGTTCAGGTGGCCATTGCTCCGACAAGTCGTATGTGCAGCCTGCTACCGCTTCAGCAAGATCAGAAGCGCTTGTCTGAGTCAGTCCGTGTCCAGCACGAAAAATCCGATCGCCGAAGAGCTTCGATAAAGCCTTCGCGTCGTGCTTTTGAAGCGCATCGACCAGCTTGGCGCCAAGAGTGTTTGCCGGGCGACTCCGCTCGATTATCGGCCGGTTCTGCGCTTGCGCCGCCGTGATGCTTGCTATGAAAACCGCGCAAATTAGCGACGTACGCATGACTGTCTCCCTAGACTCGCTATGTAGAAGCGCGCGAGTCGAATCGATGTTAGCGTGGAACAGCTTGTCACATTCAGGCAAGCCCGCTTGTGGATCTGGCCGGTTCCGTCCGGTGACCCGCTCACTCCCTTCCTCGGAAGGGGCCATCCTGGCGGGCTTCTCCCCGAGGCTAAGCAGGATTCACTTCATCGCGCCACAGATGTAGGGGTTCTGCATTGGTTTTCCGGCGGTGGAGCGGGAGATGGCGGGACGAAGTGGGGTAGATGCGAGCGCGGAACAACTCGATGCGTTGCAGGAGATGGCGCGCTCGCACCGGCGGGACGAGGCGGATCGAGCGCGTGCGATCGTGCTGTCGGCTAACGGGTGGACGAGCGGCCAGATCGCGCGCGCTTTTGGGGTGACACCCGATAGCGTCCGGCGATGGCGGAGCTGGTTTGCCGCGGACGGGGTGGATGGGCTTCGCGCCACCGAGCGGCTGGGCCGCCAGCCTGTGAAGAGCGACGCGGCGTCGGCGGTGGTAGCGGATCTGCTTGCCGCTCCGGTGCCGGACCGGCCGAATTGGACCTTGCCTCGGCTCCAAGCCGAGATCGGACGGAAGGCCGGTGTTTCAATCTCCAGGTCGCAGTTGAGCAAGGTGTTAAAAAAAACGGCTACCGATGGCGTCGTCCGCGCCACTGTCTTCATGGCCGCCAAGATGCCGACGCCGTTGATCGAGCCGGACTGAGGCTCAAGCTCATGAAGCAGCAAGCTGAAGCTGGCGACATCGTTTTGCTGTCGGCCGACGAGTCCGAAGCGCTGACCCATCCTTATCTGGCACATGCCTGGGCCAGGCGGGGTGCCGATCTGCGGGTGCCGGCGCCCGGTCAATCGCGCAAGCTGGCGTTGATCGGCGCGCTCGACCATGCGGGCAAGCTCATCGTCCACCGCAGCCGTACCAAGCGCAGCACCGACTTCATCGGCCTGCTGGAGCGCCTCGACCCGCTCTATGAGCCAAACCGGCCGTCCTGCCAAGCCAGTGGTCCTGCTGCTCGACAACGGCCCGATCCATACCAGCAAGGCGAGCCGCGCCGCTCTCGACGCCCGCGCCTGGCTCACTGTCGAATGGATGCCCAAATATGCACCTGAGCTCAACGATATCGAGCGATCCTGGCGCGATCTCAAACGCCACTTCTTGGCCCACCAGACCTTCCAATCGGTCGAACAGCTTGACGCCGCTGTCGAAACCGCCGTCGATCGACTCAACCAAGAACGACGCCCCTATGTGTGGCACAACCAACGAATCGCTGCTTAGGGGAGTCGTCCCGACCGCTAGTGGCAGAACGTCCATCGTCCGCTGGCGCAGGGGTCATCGCCGTCGGCAGACCCGCGCTCCATCGTACCGCGGCCACCTCAGCGCATAACCGTCACCCGCCATAGCGCACGACAGATCGACCCGGCCGAGCGAGCACCATGCCGCGGTCCGTTCCCACTTGCCCCAGCCCACCGACAAACAGCGCAGCGGCTTTGACTGGACTACGATGTGTCCGGTCTCTAGGCGCCCACGAGGCCCGCCCAGCAGCTTCACGAGGTGGTCGCGGGCATCAACGCCCGACCGTCGCGGACACGGCTGGTGAGGCCGACAGGTGCCATCGATCTCTCGAGCCGCGATGCCGGCCAATCGGACCTTCGGCCCCTCCGCGCACCAGATCGGGCCGTCACCGTCATAGACCGCGATCGGGGTGCAGGTGAACGTCTGGCCGGCGGCGACGATGGCGGCCGCGAGAGTCGCGAGCATCAGTTCAGCTTGTCCGGCATCATCTGCCCGCCGAGCACCTCAAGCATATGGCGGCCGTACGCATCGGACATGGCCCGCATGGTCCGGGCCATCTCCAGGGTCGCTTTTCCACTTTTCTCAGCCGCGCCACGAAGGTCGCTCGGCGTTTTGTTCGCCGAGTCGGCCTCGATCAGCGCGGCGAGGGCAAAATGCAGCGCCTCGATCGCGATGCCGGCATCCACCGCCGCTTTGCCATCTTCCCCGCCGTGCGCCTTGGCGATGCCTTGGATGATGTTGCCGAGTGTCTCCGTGAAAATCGGATTCGCCATCAAGTCCTGAAAGTCGCGGGTCTCGTCCATCACGCCACCTCGATGGGCTTCGCCACCCGCGGCTTGTTCCAGGGAACGCTCGTCCGGGTCGTCACGATCAGTTCGTCCGGAAAGCACCTCGCCTGGAACCCGGCGGCCGTATCGAAGTCGCCGTTCAGCCAGGCGTCATATTCCTCAGGCAGCAGGAGAACCGGCATCCGATCATGCACCGGCCGGATAGCCTCGTTGCAGTCGGTCATGACACCCGAATACACGTCGCCCCACTCGGCGCTTTGCCGCCAGAGACCCGCCCACGCGAACAACGGCTGATCCTTGACGGTGAACCATGTTCGCGTCTTGCTGCCCTTCGGCCCCTCCGCCTCGGCGAACGCGGTCAGCGGGATGATGCACCGCCATTGCGGCTTGCGGGCAAGCCCGATCCACATGCCCTTGCGGAGATCGGCGATGTTGTTGACCGGCTTCGGCTTCGCGGTGGGCGCCATCGTCTTGAGCCGCAGCGGGAATCCCCACACCATAGACTGCAGCACCCGCCGGCCCTCGGCTTCGCGCACAACGGCACCGGGATAGCCGGGGTAGACCTCTGCCGGGACGTTATATGAGGCGATGTCCGGCACCTCGACACCGAAATGTTTGGCGATCTCGGCAGCCCCCAGGCGCTCGGTGTAGAGATTGCACATGGCTGATCCTCCTACAGCAACGCACCTTGCCTAGTCGGCAACCCGCCGCTTCGCCACCGCTCGTTCGTTGCCTCTACGACCATTCGGCCAACAGCGATCGGCGCTCGGAACTGGAAGCCGATGACATCCTGAATTGTGCCGCCCAGCCAGCGATCATATTCGCTCGGAGCCAGGATGACCGGCATGCGATCGTTGGTCGGCATCACCGCCTCGTTGGCATCCATCGTAAGGCCCGCGCAGACCGGGCCGTCGTCGGTCATGCGCCAGATGCCAGCCCACCCTATGATCCGCTCGCCGTCGAGACTGAACCAGGTGCGGGTCTTCTCGCCCTGAGGTCCGTCAGGGTTCGCGAAATGCGTCATGGCGATGATGCAGCGCTGGCGTGGTTGGACGACGATCTTGTCCCACAGCGGATTGCTGAGGTTGGCGACCAGTCCGATCCGGCCCGGCGGGTCACCGCGCTCGCGCTCCTGTCGACTGTGCCGCGGGAACCCCCACGTCATATTGCCGATCCGGCGCTGGTCGCGATTCTTGATCATCACGACGTCGGGCAAGCCCTCGATCACCTCCAAAGGGATCTCAACCTTTTCGGCCTGCGCGGCGCGGAAGTGATCGGCCACGTCGTCCACGGTGGCCACCAGGGTGTGAAGTCTGGACATGACCTCCCCTCAACGCCTGCGCGACAGTGCGCGGTTCCATTCCCGTTCGTCGGGCATGGCCATCGCCAGGCTAGTTGGATCCTGCTCGCTGAGCGAGACCCGCGGCCGCACGCGCTCTGCAGCCCGCTTCCGGCAGGTGCTGCAGTAGAAATGGCGGCCAACATCGCGCAGGCGGTCGGGCCACTGCTTGCGCTCGAACAACCACCACACCGCGTGACCGTCGTAGATGACCACGCGCTTGCAGCGTGGGCAATCCAGCCGGATGGTATGGTGACGCGCCGCCGCATCGAATAAATCCTGGATCGGATTGACCAGTTCCCTTCGCACTGATCACACCGGCGACGGCTCGTCCTCGCCCCACACGCCCGGGCGCTGGCTGGCGTTGAAGCCCACCGACTCGGTCCTAATGACCATCATGTTGGAATTGTCGAGCAGGTCGCACAGCCGCTCGATGAACTCCTTGGCGGCGACTTCATGGGGCACGACGTCGCGGACCTGGCGCTTGATCGTCTTCGGCATGGTGGCAATCGTGACGTGCATCATGTTCGCCAGATCGCGGCGGGTCACTCGGTGCATGGGTGGATTCCTTTGCGCATCAGTAGGTCAGCCACGCCGTCTCGGCATCGTCGACCGCTTCGAACATGTCGCCTTCCGCCTGCAGGTCGTTCAGGCGCTTGCGCACTGCGTCCGGATCGCCTTCTTTCGGAAATCCGCGATCGGCCTTCGCCGCCTTGGCGAGATCGCCGATCCAGCCGTCGCGCTTCGTCTGCTCCAGCAGCCAGCGACCGAACTGCGTGTCTGGCATCGGTGCCGCGGGCGTTCGATATGCGGGCGTAGGCGCTACCTCGACCCGTTCGATCGTGCGTTCTGGCGCACCGGCCTCAGCGCATCCGTATGGCAGCACCATCACAGCGCTGGCAGACGCCGCCGCCCTCTTCCTGCTCACTCTTGCCATTCGCATAACCTCCGACTCGGGACGGATGTCATATCATGTTCCACGTTTGTTCCTAACGGGATTTTATCGGGCTAACGCTCGGCAGGAGATTCAGCGCCCGGGATCTGACCTCCAAGGCGCAGCTGGGCGCTTCAGGAGCCAGTCCGAGCAACCCGGCATCGCACAGTCCAAAACGGTCCTGCAAAGCCTCCTTATCGCGACGTCAAGAGCGTCCCTCGCAATGGCGAGCAGTCCGTTCGGCTCAGCGAAATTCATCTTGCATCTTTCCGCTGAAACGAGTCACGCCCCAATGGCCGTATTTTCCCAATCTGAAAGCGACGAGGGCGGTGGTGATACGGCTAGATCGATCACACACCGTATCGTTTATTGCCGCCGCTCGTGATGCAATAGCGACCGCCACGTGGACCGATACAGACCTGACTCCCGGAGCAGGGGCAGCCGCCGCGGTCATAGGACCGCGATTTGTGGAAAGGTTTGGAGGAGTGGGATACGCGTCCTTGAGATGAGGCGCGGCGCTTTGAATTTTCTTTGGATTTTGGCACTGCGCTCGGGTCACTCAGCAATCCCATCGCGGCCGGCGCTGTAGTCGATAGGAACGAACTCGAAACCCAGCAAGGCTGCGAACCTCCCAAGCGCGACCAGCCGCCCGACTCTTCCTCGACCCTGACGGACGCGCCTTGCGCGAACTTGCTGACGATAGCCGATGAAGCGGCGGCGCTCGATCGGCAGTTGAGGGATCGCGCCGTCACAAAGCGGGTATCGAGTCTGACGGGCGTCGGCAGCGCGGAGGGCGGCGCGGTCGAAGTGGTTGAAGGCGCGCATTGGCCGATCGCTACGAGACCGACGACAGTCGCCACGATTATGGCGACGCAGCCCGGATTCCGATTGCCGCTTGGCGCCCTTGGCATGCCCGTTCCCCTCGCTGTGTTCAGCAATGTCGAATAGCTCAGCCCGCTACCGGGCAGTCCCACGGTCGCGCGCGTCCCGCGCTTGCCGATGTTGATCGTCGCGCCCTTGGGGCCGATGCTTGTGCTGATACCAGAGCCGCTGAAGTTCAGCCGCACACCGGGTAGAATCTTTATCGACCGGCTGAACCGAAACCCCAAGCTCTCCGTTCCTCTCAGACGCCATCAAGTTAAGGATACCATTCTAGTCGACGATCACGGTGCGTGCGATGCAATTCTCAGAGGGTATTTTCGCCTTTTGATATGGCTGTCCGGGTCGGCAAGCTCGAAGAGCTTGCAGAGAGCATGTGCCCACCACAGCGGATGGTCAGCGGTCTCAGATATCGGTTCGGCTTGGACAATCGGTTGAAGTCCGCATGCACGCCCGCGGACCCGCCGCATGCGCACTCGGGGCCAAACTGTTCAGCCAAATGCCCGCACAAGCGGGTGGCCACCCACCATTATTCGCGATCTCAACACGGATACCCACCATATCGCACGACTGCATGACCCGATCGCACCAGCGCGCAAGACAGGTTGGCGGCGCCATTCGAACAGGATCCGATCGTCCGCCCGTAGCGATCCGTGCCTTTGTCATCGCACCGGACCGGCCCCGCGGCGATGAGATGTCCGAGCGCAGCCCTGCTCGCAAAAGGATCACCATCGACACATGTCCGCCCCGTCCGGCAGTGGCCCGGCATCTCCGGGGCATCAATTCCCGCCAGCCGCACTCGCCGATCGCCACAGCGCAGCGTGTCTCCATCGGTAACCCGGGGATTTAAACAAGCAAATTCACGGGATGCTCCGGCACCGGTGGAGACCGCCGCTTCGTCAAAGAGCTGGGCAACCGTGGAGGCCTCGGCTCCCGGCCGCATCCGGCTGAATGCGATATAGAAGGCTACCACAAATAATAAGCCGATTATCAACATAACGAGACGCTCGAAGCGCCCATGTCGCTCAGGCTCATCACGATGCCCGCGCTTTCGGCCGCGCCGCCGGTTCCCGCTCATCTAAACCTGAAAAACGCCCGCCACCGCTGCGGCTCTTGGGGTTCCACCACCTTCACCGGCACAGGTGGTGGAGTGCGTAACCGTTCATCCAGCCTAGCACGAACCTCCATTTTCATTCTGGCCAGTGCAACATCGAGCGCGTCCATCAGTTGCGCGCCGACGCTGGCGCCGGCACCGGACGCGCTTCCGCGGTCGTACGCCGCAGCCGTATCTCAATCCGCCGGCGCCGCTGGTCGCTCGCAGTTGCGGTGCCCTCCGCCATGCGATCCACCGGTACCGCCATCTGTGCGCTGGATAATGGCAAGATCGCCGCGCGACTCAACCTCGGATCAGCGCGCAGGATACGGACTACCGCGACCGCGCGCGCCATCGCCAGCCCCGCATTGTCCGTCGACCGCAGCTCGCCGATGGGGAAGCGATTCACCGACGCGGCGACGAGCTGTTGGTCGAGGTTGCTGACACCCGCCATCGGCACCTCATCCGTATGGCCTATGACCTCGATCACATTCACGTCATAGTCGACGAGGTTGCGCGCCAGCAGAGGCACTACCTGCATCTTCAAATTGCGCTCGAACTCAGGGCGAAGCGTCGCCTTGCCGCTGTCGAAGAAATAGCCGCCGGCCTCACTCAGGCTGACGAATGGCGGCCACTCCCCACGCTTCGACTGGTTAGCGTCCCTAGCCAACGTCTTCGCATATTCACGGGGATCTGCAACGCCCGCCCGCTCAGCCGCCTGACGCAAGTCACGACCGACCGCAGCATCCGCGAGCAGGGCTTCGCGAGCGCGCTCCTCGCCGCCATGCTCGACCTGTTTACGCAGCTCGATCGCGCGGACCAGCTCCTTGAAATAGTCGTCCTGATTGCGCGCCTGCGGATAAGCCCGCTGGACGGCGTCGACGAGGCGCGAGGCTCCACCATGATCCAGCGCCTCGATCTTGCGATCCCGGTTCTGGAGTGCCGTCGCCAGCGCCATCAGCAGAACGAAGATGAGCAGGATCATCACCTCGGCGACGGTAAGTCCGAGAATGAGCCCGCGCCGATAGACCTTGTCCTGGCGAACGTCGGTAATGTCGCTCATAGCACGGGCGTCGCCTCAAGCCGCTGCGTGATCTCCAACGTCATCTCGACGAGCGCGCGATGGACCTTGCCTACATTGTCACGCGAGCGACCAAGTTCGGCCTCCAATGCATCGTTATGGCGACCGACCGCCTCCACTTGCCCTGTCTGCAGTAGGTCAAATCGAGCGAGCATTTCTTCCTGTCTGGCCGCGAGGCGATCGACAGTCTGGGACCAGCGCGCGAGCACATCACGCATGGATTGCTCGGCTGCCACCGCCTCTTCGACTGGAACGCGCTGCAGCCCCTCAAGCCGACGCTCTACAAGACTGTCGAAATGGGTTGCGGCGCGCTCCACCGATCCCACGCCAGTGGCGATGGCCTCGGCCGAAGCGGCGAAACGGTCGCTGTTGAGGACCAATGCCGATTGCTCGGCGCGCACTGCACTCGCCGTCTCGCCGATCTGCGCGAGGACGGTCCGCGACGCCCGAGCCGCCTTCTCGAGCGCTTCAAGATGGGTCAGTTGCGCGCGGGACTTGCCCTCGAGCTCACCGATGTTGTCCGCATGGGCATGGAGGGACGTCACTAGGCGGTTGACAGCCGTCGCAAGCTTTTTGGTTGCGTCGGTGCTCTCCGTTGCCTGGACGGCGATCGCCTCGATTGCCTGTCCTTTCGCTCTGTCCACTGTCGATCGGGCGGTGTTGCCGACGGCTTGGACGTCGATGCGCACCTGATCGCGCATTTCCTGAAGGTGCTGCTGCGTCTGGTGGGCGAAGTGCGCAAAAGTCTGCACCATCCCGTCGAGCTGGGCACGTACCTGCGATGCGGCCTCGGTCAACGCGATCCGCGCATTCTCCTCCGCGTCGACCAGATCGACGCGCGACTGGCTGAAAAAGACCCGCAAGATGAGCCCCATCACCGTGCTCGCCAGCGCCACGCCAAACCCCTGGACGATGGTGGTCGCGGTGTTGGCGGGATCGAACGTGAAGATCGCAAACGAGAGACTGGCGAGCGTGTATATCAAGCCCAGATAGTAGCAATTGTCACCGGCTTGGTCGGCCCGCAATTTCGTGGCCCCTGTCCCGACGATCGCCGCATAGCCCAACATGAGCAGTACGGCGCCAGCTGCGGCGAGGAGCGCGTCGACCCCAATCGCCTTGATTAGCCAAATGGCCGCGGCTCCGCCCGCGGCAAATACAAGGAACGCCCAGCGATCGATGAGGCCACGCTCGGCGAGCCGGTCGATGAACAGGGTCAGCTTCTCCATGTCACCCGCTTACGTTGTATATGCGGCTGACAGAGCCGCCCTGTTCCTCGATCACGTGCTCCCACAGCTGCGACAGCGCTCGCGGCTGGGTGGTGCCGGAATCCGAACGCTGGAGCTGCCACAACTCGACGTCGACGCCGCGTAGGTTCGTGCGGACGCGCCGGAAAGCGTCGGACGCGATAAATTCGGCCGGTTCGGGAAGGCCGCGATAGAAGCTCATTGCGTCCGTGTTCTGTAGGAGATCGGACGCCACCAGCAAGCGCCGGGGGGTATCCTGCTCTTGTAACTCGGTCAGAGCCACCGACTGGATTGATTCCATGATTGGCGATTGGGTGGCACCGCTGCCGACTGCAATCTTGTCGAAAGCTTCGGATAGCGGTTTGTCGAATCCCTTGGACCATTGGCGCTGCAGCCTGTCCCGATTGCCCCACCAGTCGTTCGTGTCGGCTGCCGTGCCCGGATTGCAACGAACGATAATCGGGCGCAGCAGATCGGACGCCGTCGCATCGACACGAACGACCGTCAGTTGCCCATAGCGCGGAATGGATGTCTTCAATCTGACGAATTGGTTCCGGAAATCCTGCCGCTGCGGCAGATTCATCGGGTCTGTCACATCTACCAGCAGCACGGTGACGCTCGACGGGCTGTCGGGGCACAGCGTTACCGGATCGAGAGTCCGGTTGCTGCGCAGGACCATATAGTAGACTGCGGCCACCGCCCCAATGATCACCACGGCGGCTGCGAGCTTGAGATAGCCTGCGCGTTGCTCGGCGATGTTACGCGCTTGAGCGCGCGTCCGGCTGCGGGATCGCGGAGGTCTAGCCATGGGACAGTTTCGCGTTCAAAGATTCGAGGGTCTCGAACCGATCAATTCCGTCGAGATATGCGGCCGACATCTTCTCGACCGCATCCATCAATGTCAGATCGGCCTTCGCCACGTGCTCGGTCGTGATCTGGAGCTGCGGTGCAGGTTGCAGCGCCAGCGGAGGCAGCTGGAACAATTCGTCGAAGCGATTCGGGGCCGGCGTGGATCGAGCCCGTCGATTCGCATTGCGATAGATGGCGAGAAGCTGGTTCACAGCGCTCTCCAACTCGGCATGAAAACGGATATAGCGCTGCACAAATGCGTTGCGGCCGTTGAGCGCCCGATCCCGGTCCGCAAGCTGCGTTGCGAGTTCTCGGCGAACGTCTGAGATCTCGTCCACGGCTTCACCTCTAATGTCGCTGAGTTCCTCCGTCGCATCGCCAACTTCAGCCGCATAATCCTGACAACGACTATGATGCTCGCGACTGACCGCACCATAGCCAGGGTACGGGTCATCCATCCTATAAGCCGAGCGCGCCGCAATCACAGAAAAGATGATACCGAGCGTAAAGAGGCCCCACGAGTAGATGCTTTCGGGCGCAGACCCAAACATCCTCAAAGCCGCCGATTCCGGGGTGGGCAAACCAGCAACCTTGGCGTCGCGATAATGAGCAGCCAGGAGATTCCAGACAACTGTGAGAATAGCCCAAAGTCCGGTCACACCGATCCCGAACGATCGTTGGAGCAAAGCCCTCACATTCATCAACGGCCAAACGATCCGACCGACGAAGGCTGCCGTCCCGATATTGATCGCGCCTACCGCGGCTGCGGCAATGATGCCACCGAGCAAACCCATGTCGTCGTTCTGGCGCAGCAGAAAGGAGTTGAGCGCCGTCTCGCCAACCCACGTCAGGACGATCGCTCCGGTCGTTGCCATGAAGGGGATATCCAGCTTCGCTGGCCGCTGTATGACATGATCTCGCCGGAATGCGCGCAGCTGCTCGTAGCTCTGGCTGACATTCTCACGGGCCGTCGTCAGCCGGAGGTTTGCCTTCGCGACAGCGGCTTGCATCTCACCGACCGCTTGAGTTGACGTCACCGCTATGACGGGGACTTGGGCGAGAAGTCCGAGGCCGGAAATGCGCTCGTCATAGGCCTGAAACTGGGCGGCCACTTCCTGCTCGGCCTGTCGTGCAACGCCGACCACACGATCGACGATTTCGCGCTCGACGGGATCGAGATTTTTGGCCGAGGTCGACGGCAGACCAAGCAATCCATTCTCGGTTCCTCGCTCTTCGAGGCGAAGGTCGCGTGCTGCAACTTCCGTATCGAGATGAAGAAAAGGGTTACCCAGTTGCGTCACCAGCGACTCGGGACGAGCAAAAAACTGCTTAAGCGATGATATAGCCCCCATTTGTTCGCCATGCCCCCAACCGCAGCGATGTGCAACATCACCCACCGTTTATGCCCACTTGTCGCCTAGCTCGGAGCCGCCCCGGGCGCATGGCGATTTCCGAAATGAGGTCGAACTCCAAGCGACGGCGGCATACGCCACCTTCAGTTACGGTGCCCGCGGCCACCTCAACACAGGCACACCGACCCCGCAAGGTATCGCGACCTCGCCGGCAGAGACTCCTTCTCCATGCGTTTCGCAGTCGCCCGTTGACCATCTCCGATATCCGGGGCCGCCGCTGCTTCCCCTTCGATCGAGCCGATCTGTCTGGCATAGCCCTCGTCGCCAAGCCCCAACCGGGCGGTGGTTACGGCGATGTCTTTGCTGTCGGCATCGAGCGAGCGGAGGCGGTCGCGGACGTCGCCGACAAGAATGCGCACGGTCATCGCGGCGTTTCACCGTAAGTCACGGTGCCCGCCAGATAGGCCGTGGAGCGCGCCCCATAGCCGGGGCAAGCATGGGGCGGAGGCGGGTTTGACGCGCTGTAGCGCGCTCGCAGCAGCCCCGAATCGCGTTCCGTTATCCGGTTGACCCAAGCATCATCTCGGGCTGCTGATGCCATCACTGATGCTTCGAAGGTGGTCGTATTCCGCTTGGGGGGGGCCAGCGTAGCGGGCGGAGCCATCAGGGCGCGGCGGTCCACATCCACCGTATGTGACGAATGCAGCGGCACGAACGGCAGTATCTGGGACTTGGACGAACCCGCTTCGCGGGAGGGGCGCTCGTTCCCAACCTCAGCGGCGAAGGTCGGCTTTTGGCTGTAGCGGACCTTGGAGGCGTGCCCGTTTTCCCTAGGAAGCGACAAGGATTGGTGAGCAGCCGACCGGTAACTTTGCGCCGCTGGGATCAGATAATACCCTTCAAAAGAATAGCGGATTTTACTTTGTGTCCCACCCCACGCAGGCACCGCAGGGCTCGGAACCGCCACCCGTCAGCTCTCCATCACCGTTGAATTTGCAGTAATTGCACATGAGCACCACACCCTTGCAGGACGATGGGTTCCCAGGATGGAGGGACTTTTCGGTCTTACCTGTCGACACCTGGCTATGGGGGCAGCCATCCGGTCGCGGCGATTCCTCACCTTCGCAGGCTGCCAGCATGAGGCAAAGGACGCTGAGGCCGACGGCCCACTTTGTCACAGGCAACCGCCCTTTAAGCGCGTCACCGTGACGTTGCGGGCTCTGATATCGGCAACCATCCTGATCTCGGCGCTCTGGGTCTCGATTTGACCTCCGGGATCGCTGCTCGCAACGGGCGCTGAAATTAACTGGCGTGGGTCGTCAGCATAACCGCTCCATCCCTCCAGAATGCAGCTTTTATTGACGTTGGTCTGAAAGGCGACCGTGATCGCCTGCCCCGGCCGCAGGCCGGAAGGGAAAGGAATGACAACGGGGCGTCCCGGAGCATTGCCTTCTCTAACGTGGCCGATGAGCTTGCCGCTCCACGCAACATGGGATGTGCCCCCCTCAATCTTACCCCGTTGAGACGCAGTGCCTATAACCGCCACGCCTTCCCCTGACCGTTGAGCAGATGCGCCGGCACTATGGCCGCCCTGCTCGAACGTAAAATCATCGAACGTAATGCCAGGCTGATCGAACACATATGTTTTAGCGCAGGTCTTCCCGTGACGACGGCTGCCGTTGGTGCAGCTGCCATTGAAAGGCTGCTCCACGAGACGCCGGACTTCACAGATCGGCGTCAGCGTCACGCGCGGGGTCACGACGACCGGATCGAAAACGGTTATGAGACCACCGACTTCAACGCGTTTCCCGACGCACATCCCCAGCCACTTCTCTTTTGCGCTGATGACGAGATTGTACTGACCGGCCTTTGTGCCCTTCGGGAGGTAGGCGCCGATGGTTTCGCTGTCAGAACCGGGCGACAGCTGTATCGAATGCGATATTCGTTTCCCCGAAGGTGCCATGTCCTGCAACTCACCCTCAAACCCGCAGTAATCGTCTTTTGATGGTAACGCTGAACCGTGCAGCTGAACCGCATAGGGCTTCCCCGTCATGCGCTCCGAGTTGATCATGAAGGGAATGCGGCTCGCTGGGTCGTTTATGTAATAAACGGTCGGTTCGATGTCGGCGAGCGGGATGGCATTGAGCGTCGTTTGCACGCCCGACTTTACGCCCGACAGCGCCAGCTGCCCCTCAATACCGATACACTGTGGTAGTTCGGCGACGGTTGTTTTCAGAGATTCCGCCAATGCGCGAGCGGCAAAGAGCTGTCGCTGGATTGTCGTATCAAGATTGGCGATCGGCTCGTTCACCTTCTCGCCCAAGATGCGCTCAATCTTGTCAAGTTGGTTGCTGATCTCCGCAGCCGTAAATTGCGCAGAAGCGTTGTATTGGTTTCCTGCAGAGGTGATCGTGTTGTCGAGCGAAGACTCTACCTGACCGATCAGTGCTGCGGCGGTCAGCGGATCCCCGCCGCAGCTGCTCGTTACCGTGCCCGCCAGCGAAAGTGCCACGACCGTAGATATAAAACGCCCGTAAATAGCCATGCTATTGCTCCCCCGATGCGCCTGCATCAGCAGTAACACAGGGCAGGCAGCGTGACGAACATTTTCGTCCGTCATTGAACGCGAAGAATGTCTGATCACCATCAGCTTAGATCGCTTGAACGCCAAGATGTTAGCTTCCCGCGTTGTAAAACACGGTTAATGGTTACCGCCGCATGCTCCATGCCGGCTTTGCGCCATCGCGCCGGGACGCAGCGTGGGCGTCCCACGCGCGGGTTCAACGCGTCGAGCGCGCTGATCAGCGCCTTCGACGTTTAGGGATCGCGCTAGGCAAAGAGATTGGCCACCGACAGTTGGTCGGGCAGGTGGAGTTCGACCGCTTTCGACGGGACCGGACGCCTATCGGTGCGGATAGGATCGACTGGCTTTGTGAAGGGTTTCGGGCGCTTGCGTACGAAAGCCTCCAGTGCAGGAACCCGCGGGCCCCACGCGCTGGTCTATGGGTAAAGCGGCTTTGGGGTGGTTCGGACGGCTAAGCGATACCGATC
>Ga0068862_100000144_pt1 | contig 80630 bp, 75 predicted proteins | sample KBSSwiS52_FD_66598 | JGI IMG/M metagenome (GOLD analysis project Ga0068862, IMG submission 66598) | Switchgrass rhizosphere microbial communities from Kellogg Biological Station, Michigan, USA - KBS Switchgrass S5-2 | ecosystem: Host-associated > Plants > Roots > Rhizosphere > Soil ...
GTCTTGACGCCCTGGATGCGATCGAAGGTCTGGCTCAAGAAAATCGCGCGCGAATATTCGGGGCCACCGTGCAGTGCCGCAGGAATCGCCCAGGCCAACGCGATCGCTGCGCCCAATAGAAGCGCAGCGCCGAGGGCCGCGTAATAGCGCCCGCTGCCACGCGGCGTGCCTCGATTCCACCAGGGCATCAGCACCGCCGCGAAGCCGACATCGAGCAGTATCACCGGACCTTTCGCCAGGACGCCAAGGCCGAGCCCGAGCGCGGTCAGCACGACGCCGCGGCCGCCGCGATCCTCGACGAGATCGAGAACGCCGTGCAGCGCGAGCAGCGCGCACGTCGCGAGCAGCACGTCGAACATGATCGCGTTGGCGAACGTCGCGAAGTACAACATGCCGATCAGCAGCACCGTCGAAATCCGCGCTGCGACGCGCGATCCCGTGATGCGTTCGGTCAGGCGCGCGAGCAGGAGGAGGCTCAGCACGGAACACAGCAGCGTCATCGCGCGCGCGGTCCACGCGTGCACGCCGGTGACCGCCCATCCGGCGTTGATCAGCCAGAACAGCAGCGGCGGCTTCTGCGAATACAGCGCGCCGTTGAGATGCGGTACGAGGAACTCGCCGGTCTGGCGCATTTCCCACGCGACCGCGAGATAGCGCGTCTCGTCGATCGGCAGCGGCTGCAGAAAGAAAACGATGGGTACGAGCAGCAGCACGCCGAGCATCAGCGGATGCTCGGCGAGGATTCGCCATGCCGGCGGCGCCGCGACGACGGCGGCAGGAGGATTCGGATTCACTTCAGGAACGAACGAAGGTCGGTGGGCCAAGGCTCGCCCTATATACCTCATAGGGTGGGCCTTGGCCCACCTTTACGTCATCCGCGACGCAACAATTCGCGCAAATCGATGATCGCCGCGTTCGCCCGCGAAATGTAGTTCGCCATCACCAGCGAATGATTGGCGAAGAAACCGAACGGCTTGCCGTTCAAGACCATCGGGCTCCCGAGCGGATTCTGCGACTCGTGCAGCTCGCGGATCACCTGATCGAGGCTCACCATCGCGTTCTTGTCGCGCAGCACGGGCCCGAAATCGACGCGGATCGCTTCGAGCTGCTCGCGCAGCGCCCAGGTGTAGCCGCGCGCCTCGTAGAAGTTGTCGTCGATCTGGGTCCACGGCGTCTTGACGATGCGCGGGCTCGTCGTCGGCGTCGACTGCTGGGCGTTCTTGTCGCCGGAAAGATCGGTATCGATGCGCTCCTGGCCGACGCTCGCCGACAGCCGCTGCGACAGCGATCCGAGCCGCGTCGAAACCGTGCCGAGATAGTCGGCGAGATTGTCCGCGCGCGCGAAGAACTGCGCGTCGGTCTGGTCGTTGTCGGCAAGTCTCGTGAGGTAACTGTCGACGTAACCGACCGCTTTGCGGTATTGACGCTCGGAGCTCGGCAGCAGCCAGCGATCGTTCGGCGAATTGAAGAGCGGCGCGGCTTCCTTCAAGTCGCGATCCTCGGTCGACTGCGTCTGCGAACGGCTGAATTCGTTGCGCATCGCGTCGGAAAGATCGCGCGTGGCAACCAGCACGCCGAATTCCCAGTTCGGCACGTTGTCCATCAGCACGCCGGGTGGAAACTTGTCGTTGCTGAGATACCCGCCGCGCTTGTCGAGCAGCGTCTCGACCGACGTCATCAAGGTCGACACCGTGACCGCGCCGGTCACGACCTTCTGCTGCTTGGCCGCGACGCGCGTCTCGGTAGTCTTGACGACATCGAAGTGCGGCGGCTCGTAGTCCCACCACCACATCAACGCGAGGATGACGACGACGTAGATCGCGACGATCGCGCCGACGCCGCGTGCGATCCAGCCGAACCTGCCCGATGAAGCGACGGAATCCTGCATGCGAACCTCCCGACCGTGCGATCGGAAGGTGCGCGGCGGCATCGATCAGCCGCCGCGTGTTCCGACAACGCGCATCTTACTTCTTCTTGCGCACGTTGCCCTGCTTGTCCATATCCGCCGGGCGCGCGGGCTCGCCCTTCTTGCCGAGATCTTCAAGCATCGTCTTCAGATCCTCCGCGTGTTCCTCCTCGACGGCCAGGATCTCTTCCATCATGCGGCGCGAGGTCGGATCGTCGTTGCCCAGGTACTGCACGATCTCGCGATAACTGTCGATCGCGATGCGCTCGGCCACGAGATCTTCCTCGATCATCTCGGCCAAAGTCTCGCCTTCGACGTATTCGGAATGGCTGCGCGAAAGAATGCCGTCGGGCGAAAGGTTGGGCTTGCCGTCGAGCTGCGTGATGCGCTGGGCGATGCGATCGGCGTGACCTTGTTCTTCGTTCGCGTGCTCGAGGAATTCCTGCGCGATGCTCTTGGCATTGATGCCCGAAGCCATGAAGTAGTGATACTTGTAACGCAGCACGCAAACGATCTCGGTCGCCAGCGCCTCGTTGAGCACCTTGATCACGGTCTTGCGGTCAGCCGTGTACCCCGCCGTCACCGCGCCTTGCGAAATATGTTCGCGCGCACGCTGGCGGATTCCTTCGATATCGCTGAGGAACGGTTTTTTCTTGGCGGACGGAACGGTCGCGGACATGCCTGCCTCCGGATCAAGGTGGGGTCGTCGAAGAATCCGCCGGCGGCGCGGCGCATCGAAACCGCCGGCGCCCGCGAAGGTCACAACGATCTTAAGCGTCGAATATGAACCGGGTTGCAACTCAGCTCGCCTCGCCCGCTTGCGGGAAAGGCCGCGCCGCGGGCGCGGGTGAGGGGAGCTTTGCGCAGACGCCCCACTCCGACTGCCCTCATCCGGCGCTGCGCGCCGACTTCTCCCGCGCGCGGGAGAAGTGACAGCGTCAGCGCGGCGCGTAGATCTCGGCGCCGCTCGCGCGAAACTCGGCGGCCTTCTCGGCCATGCCTTCGCTGATCGCTTCGGTTTCGCCGACGCCGTGCGCCTTGGCGTAATCGCGCACGTCCTGCGTGATCTTCATCGAGCAGAATTTCGGCCCACACATCGAGCAGAAATGCGCGGTCTTGTGCGCGTCCTTGGGCAAGGTTTCGTCGTGGAATTCCTTGGCCTTCTCGGGATCGAGGCCGAGGTTGAACTGATCGTCCCAACGGAATTCGAAACGCGCCTTCGAGAGCGCGTTGTCGCGCGACTGTGCGCCAGGATGACCCTTGGCGAGATCGGCCGCGTGCGCGGCGATCTTGTACGTGATGATGCCGTCGCGGACGTCCTGCTTGTCGGGAAGTCCGAGATGCTCCTTCGGCGTCACGTAGCAGAGCATCGCCGTGCCGTACCAGCCGATCATCGCCGCGCCGATCGCGCTCGTGATGTGGTCGTAGCCGGGCGCGATGTCGGTCGTCAGCGGACCCAGCGTGTAGAACGGCGCCTCGCCGCATTTTTCCAGCTGGCGATCCATGTTTTCCTTGATCAGGTGCATCGGCACGTGGCCGGGCCCTTCGATCATGACCTGCACGTCGTGCTTCCACGCGATCTGCGTCAACTCGCCAAGAGTATCGAGCTCGGCGAACTGCGCTTCGTCGTTCGCGTCGGCGATCGAACCCGGACGCAAACCGTCGCCGAGCGAAAACGCGACGTCGTACGCCTTCATGATTTCGCAGATTTCTTCGAAGCGCTCGTAGAGGAAACTTTCGCGATGATGCGCGAGGCACCACTTCGCCATGATCGATCCGCCGCGCGAGACGATGCCGGTTACGCGCTTCGCCGTCAGCGGAATGAATGGCAAGCGCACGCCGGCGTGGATCGTGAAATAGTCGACGCCCTGCTCCGCCTGCTCGATCAGCGTGTCGCGGAAAAGATCCCAGGTAAGGTCTTCGGCGATACCGCCGACTTTCTCCAGCGCCTGATAGATCGGCACCGTGCCGATCGGCACCGGCGAGTTGCGGATGATCCATTCGCGCGTCTCATGGATGTGCTTGCCGGTCGAAAGATCCATGACCGTGTCGGCACCCCAGCGGATCGCCCAGACCATCTTCTCGACTTCCTCGGCGATCGAGCTCGTCACCGCGGAATTGCCGATGTTCGCGTTGATCTTCACCAGGAAATTGCGGCCGATGATCATCGGCTCGGATTCCGGATGATTGATGTTGTTCGGAATGATCGCGCGGCCGCGTGCGACTTCGTCGCGCACGAATTCCGGCGTGATCAGCTTGGGCAGCGATGCGCCGAATGATTGTCCTGCATGCTGCTTCTTGAGATGCGCTTCGCGAATCGCATCGATGCGCTGGTTTTCGCGGATCGCGATGTATTCCATTTCCGGCGTCACGAGGCCGCGGCGTGCGTAGTGCATCTGCGTCACGTTCGCGCCGGCTTTCGCGCGACGCGGCTTGGGCAGCGCCGGAAACCGCACCTCGGCAAGCTCGCGCGCGATCGCGTGACGGCGCGTGAACGGCGAGGTGAAATCGGCGAGCTCTTCGCTGTCGCCGCGCTCGGCGATCCAATTCGCGCGCAGCGCCGGCAAGCCGGCGGCGAGATCGATGCGATACGCAGGATCGGTGTAAGGCCCCGACGTGTCGTACACCGCGAACGGCGCGTTCTTCTCGGCGCCGAACGTCGAAGGCGTGTCGGCGAGCGCGATCTCGCGCATCGGCACGGCGATGTCCTCGCGGCTGCCGCGCACGTGGATCTTGCGCGAGCCCGGAATCGGGCGCGTGACGGTTTCGGAAAGTTCGGCAGCTTCGCGCAGCAGCGCGGCGGGTACGGCATTCATCGGTCAAGTCCTGCTTCGTCGATACGAGCCTGCGGTCCGCGAGCGGATGCAGCGTTGCGAAGCGAGGCGACGGCGCGAGGATCGCGGCCGGCGAAGCTCCCTACACCGGTGCTAACCGGATCAGGTTCCAAGGGACTCTCTCAGCCCGCGTTTTCCGGGCACCCCCGCTTCAAGTCCGCATTCAACCACGTTCGCGCGGCCGGGACCACATGTCCCCTCTCCCGCTCGCGGGAGAGGAGCGCCGAAGGCGCGGGTGAAGGAAACTTGCGAAACGCCTCACTCCGAACACCCATCCGCCCTCCGGGCACCTTCTCCCGCACGCGGGAGAAGGGAATTACAGTGCGCCTGGGGACGGGAGATTCCATGCGTATCGCCATCGTCGGGTACGGCACCGCAGGTCAGGCCGCCGCGATCTTCCTCGCGCGCGACGGGCACGCGATCGAGATGTTCGAGCAGAGTCCGGAGCTCAAACCTGTGGGCGCCGGTTTCCTGCTGCAGCCGACCGGATTCAGCGTCTTGAAAGCGCTCGATGTCGCGGACGAAGCGATCGCGCTCGGCGCCCGCATCGAGCGGCTGCACGGCTGCAACGCGGCCGGACGCGCCGTCATGGACATGGCCTACGCCGATCACGCGCCGGACAGCTTCGGTCTCGGCATGACGCGCGGCGCGTTGTTCGCGCTGCTGCACGGCGCGTGCGCTGGCCTTGCGACGATCCGCACTGGCGTTCGCATCGTCGGCATCGGCGACGACATGCGCAGCCCCGTCGACGAAAGCGGACGCGACTACGGACCGTTCGATCTTATCGTCGTCGCCGACGGAACGAATTCGACCTTGCGCGCCGCGAGCGGACTCGCCGCGCGCGATCCGAAATATCCGTGGGGCGCGATGTGGTGCCTGCTTCCCGCAGACGCTTGGACGCATCCGACCGAGCTTCGCCAGCGCTACGACGGCACGCGCACGATGCTCGGCGTGCTGCCGGTCGGCACACGCCCGGATTTCGATCACGGACGCCGCTGGCTGACGTTCTATTACAGCCTGCCGGGCGCGAAGGTCGATGCGTTCGATGCCGACGCGCTCGTGAAGCTGCAGCGCGATGTCGCCGAGCTCTGGCCCGAGCTCGCCGAACGCACGCAAGAGCTCCGCGATCCCGCGCAGCTCAACCGCGCGCGTTATCGCGATGTGGTGCTGCGCAAGCCGTGGCAGGGCCGCACGGTCTTCATCGGCGACTCGGCGCACGGCATGAGCCCGCAGCTCGGGCAAGGCGTCAACATGGCGCTGCTCGATGCGCAAGCGCTCGCCGGCGCTTTGCGCGAGAACGACAACATCGAAAAGGCGCTGGCGCGGTACGCGCGATCGCGCGCCAGCCACGTGGCGGTTTACCAGGCGCTCAGCCGCTGGCTGACGCCGCTGTTCCAATCCGATGCGGCGATCCTGGCGCCGCTTCGCGATCTGGCCTTCGGTCCGTTCGGGCGCCTGCCGTTCGCGCGGCGTGAGATGCTCAAGATCCTGACCGGTACCAAGACCGGCTGGCGGTAACGAAGCGACGATCGGCGGCTCGGCGCCGTCTTGAAATCGAGGCAAACGCGACAGATTTTGAGTTCCGTCGCGGTGCATTCCGCAACGAGGTGTGTCATGGCCAAGTATCGTTTACACGCGCTTACATTCGCGCTCGCGGCCGGCTTGTCGATAGCCGGCGGCGTCAACGCGGCTGAGGACGCGCATTCTCGAGTCGACGTGAGCTGGACGAATCCGGACGATTTCAGCGACGCCAAGATGTACCCGGGGACCGGGCTCGGGCGCGCGCAGCCCGAAGAGTGGCTCGGCGATCTCTCGAAGTACCTCAAGTACCGCGCCGATCGCGCACTGCCGCCGGGCGAGACGCTCGACGTCAAGTTCACCAACGTGCAGCGCGCCGGCATCTACGAGCCGTGGCGCGGACCGCAATGGGACGATGTTCGGATCATCAAGGACATGTATCCGCCGCGGATCGATCTCAGCTTCACGCTGCGCGGAGCGGATGGACACGTCATCAGCGAAGGCACGCGCAAGCTGCGCGATCCGGCGTTCCTGCAGCGCGGAATCTGGAACGAAACCGATCCGCTGCGGTACGAGAAACGGCTGCTCGATGATTGGCTGCGCAGCGAGCTCAAGGGTTCGGCGGCGAGCCGGAGCTGACGGCGACCGTGGGCCGCCCATCGTCATCCCGGCGAAAGCCGGGATCCATTTTGATCTTCGGCGACAAAGCAAATGGGTCCCGGCTTTCGCCGGGACGACGGTGATAGGCTTTTCATTCTTGTAAGCGAGCTTGCTGTCGCGAGCGCGCCGATCCTAAGATCGTCTCCGGTCCTCGCCGCTCCGAGAGCGGCTCTCCCGGAGAACCGACATGCAGTCCGTTCCGCGTTGGCGCCATCCGGCGCTCGTGCTTCTTGCCTTCGCCGCGACGTGCGCACGCGCGGACAACCTCCCCGGCCAGCCGTTCGTCTCGTACTGGTATCCCTCGACGATCCTGACCTGGGATCCGGCGAGCGATCCCGACGCGCCGTTCAACCGGTCGAACGTTCCGCTCGCGCCGCGTTTCCAGAATCCCGATTTCAACGTCAACGCGCACGCGCATCCCGACGAGGCGCGCATTTCAGCGTTGGTCGCGTTCGCGCCGACGTCGTTCAATCCGTCGCAAGGCACGCCCGTGATGGATTACTACGCGCTCAACTACTGGCAATACATCGACACGCTGGTGTTCTGGGGCGGATCGGCCGGCGAAGGATTGCTGCTCGCGCCCAATCCCACCGTCATCGACGCCGCGCACAGGAACGGCGTGCCGGTGCTCGGTAACGTCTTCTTTCCGCCGAATGTGTACGGCGGCCAGATCCAATGGGTGCAGGATTTCGTGCAGCGCGACGGCGCGACATTCCCGGTCGCGGACAAGATGATCGAGGCTGCGCAGTATTACGGCTTCGACGGCTGGTTCATCAACCAGGAAACGGCCGGCGGCAACGCGCAGCTCGCGAGCGATATGCGCGACATGCTCGAGTATTTCCACGCGCACTCGAATCTCAAGATCGTCTGGTACGACTCGATGACGCAATCGGGCGCGATCAGCTACCAGAACGCGCTCAACGCGCAGAACCAGATGTTCTTCCAAGACGGAGCGACGCTGGTCTCCGACGCGATGTTCCTCAATTTCAACTGGAGCACGAGCGGTCTTGCGAATTCGGCGACGCTCGCGACCAGCCTCGGCCGCAGCCCCTACGAGCTCAATGCCGGCATCGACGTCGAATCGAGCGGCTACAACTCGCCGGTCAACTGGAACGGCGTCTTTCCGGAAGGCTCGCCGCACGTCACTTCGATCGGCTTCTACCGGCCCGAATGGACGCACAACTCCTCGAGCAGCGTCAGCGATTTCTACACGCGCGACAATCGCTTCTGGGTCGGTCCGAACCACGATCCGAGCAACACGACGACGAGCGCAAGCTGGAAAGGTCTCGCCAATTACGTGCCGGCGACGTCGCCGATTTCCGCGTTGCCGTTCGTGACGAACTTCAATACCGGACAAGGCAACCTATACGCGATCGACGGCGAAACGCTGGCGACGAGCGAATGGAACAATCTGAGTCTTCAGGACGTGCTGCCAACGTGGCGCTGGATCATGCGCAGCACGGGCACCGTGCTCGTGCCGGCGCTCGACTGGACCGATGCGTATTGGGGCGGCACGTCGCTGAAAGTGTCGGGCACGCTCGATGCGACGAACGATCTCACGCTCTACGAAACCAACCTTCCGGTCGATTCGACGACCGAGCTCGCGATCGCGTTCAAGACCGACGCAGCGGGTCCGACGCATCTTCAAGTCGGGCTCGCTTTCACCGATGCGCCGGCGACGTTCGAATACCTCGACGCCGGCGATGCGAGCGATGTGAACTGGGACGTCGCGGTGTTCACGCTCGCCGCGTACGCAGGCCGTACGATCGGCGCGATCTCGCTGCGCTTCGTCGCCGACGCGGGCTCGCAGCCGTATGAGATCCACATCGGACGCCTCGCCTTGTTCGAAGCGCCGCCCGCCTACCCCGAACCGCCGAGCGACGTGCAGCTCGTCGGCAAGAACGAGATCGATGCGCACACGGCGACCTTGCGCCTCGCGTGGACGCATTCGCCGAGCGCGATCAATTCGTACGCCGTGTTCCAGCACCACGCCGACGATAGCCTGACCTGGCTCGGCGGCACCCCGGACAACGCGTATTTCGTCGGCAACCTCGTGCGCGACGGTAACGAAGCGGCGTCGACGATCGACGTCGTCGCCGTGAGCCCCGAGTTCCTGCGATCGACCGCAGCGACGATCAGCGTACCGTGGGATGCGATCTTCGCGGACGGGTTCGACGGCGCCGCGCAAGCGCGCGAGTGAATTTCGCCTCTCCCGCGAGCGGGAGAGGGGAAAGCACAGCAGCTTTCGCGTCGCGCGCTACCACGGCACAATCGGCGCAAGCCGAGGAACCTCATGGACATCTCCCATCCCGATCTTCATCCGCTGTACGCGGATCATCTCGCCACGCTGAAAGCGCGCACCGACAAGGCGCTGGAACGCGCCGGCCGCGATCATCTCGTCGTCGCCGCAGGCCAGCCGCGCTATCAATTCCTCGACGATCGCCCTTATCCGTTCGCGCCGAACCCTTGGTTCAAGTCGTGGCTGCCGGTCACCAAGGCGCCGGGATCGTGGCTCGTCTACACGCCGGGCAAGAAAGCGAAGCTCGTTTATTTGCAACCGCACGACTACTGGCACGTCGTGCCCGATGCGCCGGCCGGTTACTGGGTCGAGCATTTCGACATCGTCGTGATCCGCGAACCGAAGGAAGCCGCCGCGCACCTGCCGAAAGACGTTGCGCGCTCGGCGATCGTCGGTGAGGACAACGCCGGTCTCGACGGCTACACGCCGGACAATCCGCAAGCGCTGCTCGAATATCTCCACTATCACCGCACGTTCAAGACGCCGTATGAGCTCGCGATGATGCGCGTCGCCAGCAAGATCGGCGCGCGCGCGCACTGCGCCGCCGAAGCCGCGTTTCGTGCCGGCGAATCGGAATTCGGCATCCACATGGCCTATCTCGCGACCGCGCGGCAGACCGACAACGAGCTTCCGTACAGCAACATCGTCGCGCTCAACGAGCACGGCGCGGTACTGCACTACACCGAGCTCGCGCACGCGCCGCCCGCGCACGCGCACTCGTTCCTGATCGACGCCGGTGCGAGCTTTCACGGCTACGCGAGCGACATCACGCGCACGTACGCCGCGGTCGACGCGTTCGAGTTCAGCGCGCTGATCGAAGCGGTCGACGTCGCGCAGCGGGATTTCTGCGCGAAGGTGCGCGCCGGGCAAAGCTATCCGGAGCTGCATGTGCATGCGCATCACGTGCTCGCCGGAATCCTGCGCGATCACGAGCTCATTCGCATGAGCGCCGAGAGCGCGGTCGAATCGGGCGTCTCTTCGACGTTTTTCCCGCACGGCCTGGGCCACGGCATCGGCCTGCAGGTTCACGACGTCGCCGGCTTCCAGCAGAGCGAAAACGGCGGCACGATCCCCAAGCCTCCTGGCCATCCGTACCTGCGCCTGACGCGCACGCTCGAGCCCGGCATGGTCACGACGATCGAGCCCGGCCTTTATTTCATCGACATGCTGCTCGCCGAGCTCAAGCGCAAACCCGCCGCCAAGGACGTCAACTGGGCCAAGGTCGACGCCTTCAGGAAGTACGGCGGCATCCGCATCGAGGATGATGTCGTCTGCACCGAGGCGGAACCTGAAAACCTGACGCGCGACGCGTTTGCCGTGATGGGCTGAAGCTCGGCCAGATCGGCTAGATCGGCTAGAATTGGGCTTCGCGCAACGGAGCTGGGGAGCTCGTCATGCGTTTTGCGGATGTTCCGCGCGGCCTCGCGTTGGCCGCGCTGCTGGCTTTTTCCGCGGCGGGCGCCGCCACCATCGACGACGACTCGCTCACGCCCGAGATGCGCGCGATCAAGGCCGCGCGACCGGCCGAGCCGCACGCGCTGCAGCCGATGCACTCGACGCCGTGCGTCGACGGCTCCGCCGGCGGCTATCCGTGCTCGAACATCGACCTTCTCGCGTTCGTTCCGGTCGCCGATTTCAGCGCGAGCAACACGAACAGCCTCTGGGGCTGGACCGATCCCGACAGCGGCATTGAATACGCGCTCGTCGGTGCCGACAACAGCACGGCGTTCTTCGATCTCACCGAGCCCGATCATCCGCGCTACCTCGGACGCCTGCCGACGCATACCGGAAGCTCGATCTGGCGCGACGTGCGCGTCTTTGCCAATCACGCGTTCATCGTCAGCGACAACAACGGCTCGCACGGCATGCAGGTGTTCGACCTCACGCAGCTGCGCAGCGTCGTGACGCCCGTCGATTTCACCGAAACCGCGTTCTACGGCGGATTCGGCCGCGGCCACACGATCTCGATCAACGAGGCGACCGGCTTCGCGTACATCGCCGGCACCGATCACACCTGCCCGGGCGATTCGCATACCGGCGGCCTCTACATGATCGACATCCACGATCCGATCAATCCGACGTTCGCCGGCTGCATCAACGACGCAGGCTACACGCACGAAGCGCAGTGCTGGAATTACACCGGCCCCGACATCGAGCACGCCGGCCGCGAGATCTGCGTCGACTCGAACGGATCGAGCGGACGCGTCGCGATCGTCGACGTCACCGACAAGTCCGCGTGGACGACCTTGTCCACCACGCCCTACACCGGCAGCGCGTACACGCATCAGGCGTGGCTGACCGAGGACATGCGTTATCTCCTTCTCGACGACGAGCTCGACGAATCGGACTTCGGCCACAACGCGCGCACGTACGTGTTCGACGTGTCCGATCTCGACGCGCCGGTGCTGGTCGGCTATCACGAACATCCGTTGTCCGTGATCGATCACAACCTGTACGTGCACGGCCAATATGTCTACCAATCCGACTACGAAGCCGGCGTGCGCATCTTGCGCATGGACAACCTTTCGCAAGCCGAGATGACCGAAGTCGCGTACTTCGACACGTATCCTTCCGGCAACAACGCCGCGTTCAACGGCAGCTGGAACAACTACCGCTTTCCCGGTAGCGGCAACGTGATCGCGACCGGCATCGACGAAGGTTTCTTCGTGCTCGAGCCGCACCTTTGCATCGCGCCGGCCGCGCCGACGGGCCTCGTCGCGACGGCGAACGGCGATCACCGCATCGATCTTTCGTGGAACGCGGGCACGATGAGCGGCGACAGCTATCGCGTCGAGCGCGCGCAAGGCGGATGCCTCGGCACGTTCCAGACGATCGCCGACAAGCTCGCCGACGCGGTGTATTCGGATACGGCCGCGTCGGGCCAGGTCAACTACGGCTATCGCGTGATCGAGCGCGACATCACGGGTTTCTGCGCGTCGGAAGCATCCACCTGCGTCGAAGCCCAGACGACCGGCAGCTGCACCGCGCCGCCGCTTTTCGCCGGCGTCGCGCATGCCGTCAACGCAGGCACCGCGCAATGCCGCGTCGATCTCGACTGGGTCGATGCGAACCCCGCCTGCGGCGGTCCGCCGACGTACTCGATCTATCGCTCGGATACGTCGAACTTCATTCCCGGCGACGACAACCGCATTGCGCTCGGCTGGATCGACACGATGTTCAGCGACGAGACCGCGGCGAGCGGCGTCACGCAGTACTACGCCGTGCACGCGGTCGATAGCGCGAACGGCGTCGAGGACGGCAACTTGATCCGACTCGCGGTCGTGCCGAACGGCCCGCCCGTCGACGGCACGTTCGCATCGGGCGCCGAGCCCGGCGATCCGCTCCTGGATACCGACGCCGCCGGCGGCGAGACGCGCATTCCCGATCAGGTCGAGCACGCCGGCTGGCATCCGTCGACCGAACGCGTGCACACCGGCACACAGAGTTTCTGGTCGACGGCCGCGAACAATCTCTGCGTGACCTTGGTGACGCCGCCGCTGGAACTGACGCCGGGGCAGACATCGAACGTTTCCTTCTGGACTGCGTGGGACGTCGAGCAAGGCTGGGACGGCGGCGTGATCGAGCTTTCGACCGACGGCGGCACGAACTGGTCGCGCCTCACGCCGGACGGCGGCTATCCGGGCACGATCACCGACGGCGGCACGCTCTGCGGCGTCGCGCTCGGCGACGGCGCATTCACCGGCATGGGCCACTTCAGCTGGACGCCGTATCAGGTCGATCTCTCCGCCTACGCGGGCGAGACCGTCGAGATCCGCTGGCTCTACCGCACCGATACGGCGCAAGTCGGCGAAGGCTGGTACGTCGACGACGTCGCGCTGACGCACGCCCAGGTGCCGGGCGTGTGCACGATCGTCGGCGACGCGATCTTCATCGACGGATTCGATTCGCCGGCGCGCTGATGTTCCCGACGGGACGGCGAAAGCTCGTCCCGTCGCCCCACACGCAGGCGTCGCGCACAAAGCGACATTGCGCCGCAGGCAGAGCGCACCTCGGAGCGTATAATTCGCCTCGTCTTTCGAAGGGCCCGCAGCCATGCGCGACGTCGAGGACCGATCGGTCGAAACCTCATGGTTCCGCACGCGCGGCGGCCGGCGTTTCGGTCTCGAATTCGCGCTGATCATCGGCATCAAGTTCTTGTTGCTGATCGCGCTCTGGTTCATCGCCATTCGCCCGCATCCGCGTCCCGACACCGCGCCGGACGCCGTCGAACGCCATCTGCTCGCTCCGGCGACGGAGACTGCGCATGATCGATGAAAGCGTCGTCACGCTGTCGCGCCTCCAGTTCGCGCTGACCGCGCTCTATCACTTCCTGTTCGTGCCGCTGACGCTCGGGCTTTCGTGGATGCTCGCGATCATGGAAGCGGTCTACGTGATGACCGGGCGCGAGATCTGGAAGCGCATGACGCAGTTCTGGGGCATTCTCTTCGGCATCAACTTCGCGATGGGCGTCGCGACCGGCGTGACGATGGAATTCCAGTTCGGCACGAACTGGGCGTACTACGCGCACTACGTCGGCGACATCTTCGGCACGCCGCTCGCGATCGAAGGCCTGATGGCCTTCTTCCTCGAAGCGACGTTCATCGGTCTCTTCTTCTTCGGCTGGGATCGCCTGTCGCGCATCAAGCATCTCATCGTCACTTTCCTGCTCGCGATCGGCACGAATCTTTCGGCCTTGTGGATCCTGATCGCGAACGCGTGGATGCAGAATCCGGTCGGCAGCGAATTCAACTTCGAAACGATGCGCATGGAAGTCACCGACTTCAACGCCGTCTTGTTCAATCCGGTCGCGCAGTCGAAGTTCGTGCACACCGTCAGCGCCGGCTACGTGCTCGGCTCGATGTTCGTGCTCTCGATCAGCGCGTGGTATCTCCTGCGTGGACGCAACATCGATTTCGCCAAGCGCTCGATGACGGTCGCTGCGAGCTTCGGGCTCGCCGCATCGCTCAGCGTCGTCGTGCTCGGCGACGAGTCGGGCTATACGGTTTCGGAAAACCAGAAGATGAAGCTCGCCGCGATCGAGGCGATGTGGGAAACCGAGCCGCCACCGGCATCGTTCACCGCGTTCGGCCTGCCCGACGTCGAGGAACGCACGACGCATTTCGCGATCCACATCCCGTGGGTGATGGGCATCATCGGCACGCGCTCGCTCGACGGCGTGCTGCCAGGCATCAAGGAACTGGTCGAGGACGCCGACCGTCGCATCCGCAACGGGCTCGTCGCCTACGACGCGCTGCAGAAACTCCACGCGAATCGCAACGACGCGCAAGCGCGCGCCGATTTCGAAGCGCACAAGTCCGATCTCGGCTACGCGCTGCTCCTCAAGCGCTCGCTCGAAGATCCGCGCAAGGCAACCGACGCCGACATCGGCAAGGCCGCGACCAGCACGATTCCGAACGTGCCCGTTCTCTTCTGGGCGTTTCGTCTGATGGTCGGCTGCGGCCTCTGGTTCATCGCGCTCTTCGCGTTCTCGTTCTGGCTTTCGGCGCGGCGCGAGCTCGACCGCCATCGCTGGTATCTCAAGGCCGCGCTCTTCAGCCTGCCGCTGCCGTGGATCGCGGCGGAGCTCGGTTGGATCGTCGCCGAATACGGGCGCCAGCCGTGGGCGATCGAAGGCGTGCTACCGACGGCGCTCGGCGTCTCGTCGGTGTCCGTCGCGCAGGTCGCGACGAGCCTTGCCGGATTCGTGATCTTCTACAGCGCGCTCGCGATCGTTGATGCCGTGCTGATGGCGAAATACGCGCGCCGCGGCCCGGACGGTCTCGGCATGTGGCCGCCGCAAGCCGCCTCGAGTGCGAAGGCCTGACGGAACGATTCGAAGGAGCACGAACATGCCCGATTACGAAACGCTCCGCATCCTCTGGTGGCTGCTGCTCGGCATCGTCCTGATCGGCTTCGCCGTGACCGACGGTTTCGATCTTGGCATCGCAGCGCTGCTGCGCGTGCTGGCGCACGACGACGATGAGCGCCGCGCGCTGCTCGAAACGATCGAACCGACGTGGGAAGGCAACCAGGTCTGGTTCATCGTCGGCGGCGCCGCGGTGTTCGCGGCATGGCCGCTGCTGTATGCCGCGTCGTTCTCGGGTTTCTATTTCGCGATCCTGCTCGTGCTGCTCGCGCTGATCGTGCGGCCGGTCGGATTCAATTTCCGCAACAAGATCGCCGATACGCGCTGGCGCGAAACCTGGGATTGGATCCTGACTTTCGCCGGCGCGATTCCCGCGCTGATTTTCGGCGTCGCATTCGGCAATCTCTTCCTCGGCGTTCCGTTCCGCTACGACGAAACGCTGCGCATGACATACGAAGGCAATCTCCTCGGCCTGCTGCGACCGTTTCCGCTGCTGGCCGGGATCGTGTCGCTGTCGATGGTGCTGATGCACGGCGCCGCGTGGGCCGCGGTCAAGTTCGACGAAAGCCTCGCGCATCGCGCCGAGAAAGTGCTGCGTCTCGTCGCGCCGATCTTCGTCGTCTCGTATGTCGCGTGCGGAGTGTGGCTCGCATTCGGCGTCACGGCTTATTCGGTGCAGAACGCCGTGACCGATGCCGCGTCGAATCCGCTGCTGAAGGATGTCGTCACCGGCGGCAGCTGGCTTTCGTCCGGCGTGCTCGCGCGGTGGGCCTGGGTGGCGGGCGCGATTGCCGTCGTCGCCGGCATCGCGGTGCCGTTGCTGGCGACGCGGCGGCGCCATCACCTCGCCTTCTTCCTGAGCGGCATCGCGCTCGCCGGCACGATTCTCTCGGCCGGGTTCGCGCTGTATCCGTTCCTGATGCCCTCGGATCTCGATCCGCGCAGCAGCCTCACGATCTGGGACGCATCGAGCAGCCGGACGACGCTCGGCCTGATGCTGATCGTGACGGTGTTGCTGCTGCCGATCGTGCTCGCGTACACCGCATGGGTGTATCGCGTGCTGCGCGGACGCGTCAGCCTCGCGCACGTCAAAGAAACGCACGGAATGTATTGAGGAGCCGACGATGTGGTATTTCAGCTGGATTTTGGGACTCGGCCTCGCCTGCGCGTTCGCCATCCTGAACGCGATGTGGTTCGAGCTCAGCGCCGACGATCTCGCCCGCAAGAAGGCCGACGAGACGCAGCCACCGCGCTGAACGCGTGACAGCGCGTGCGCGTTCGGCTAGCGTCGTCGCGAATCCTTCGTCGAAGTCTCCGGAGTTCCGCTTGTCGATTCGTCTTGCCGCGTGCATCGCCGCGGCGCTCGTTTTCTTCGGTTGCGTCGCGCACGCCGACGAGGCCACCGCCGCGGCGACGCCCGCGGCCAAGCACAGCGCGAAGAAGAAGCCGCCCGCGCACGACCCTACTGCGACTCGCTACCTCAACGTCGGAGGTTTCGGCGAAGTCGCGGTCTACAAGCCGGCCGGCGATGTGCGCGGTCTCGCGTTGTTCGCATCGGGCGACGGCGGCTGGAATCTCGGCGTGCTCGACATGGCGCACGAAGCCGCCAAACTCGGCTACTGGGTCGCCGGCTTTTCGACGCCGCAATTCCTGAAAGGCCTCGACGCCGGCGACGGCGAATGCAGCGATGCCGACGGGCTCATCGCCAAGCTCGGCAGCGTGCTCGCGCGCGAGCTCGATCTTCCGCAGGGCACCAAACCGATCGTGATCGGCTATTCCTCCGGCGCGACGATCGTCTACGCCGCACTCGCGGCCGACGCGGGACGGCACCTCGGCGGCGGCGTCAGCCTCGGCTTCTGCCCGGATCTCCTGATCAAGAAACCCTTTTGCGCCGGCAGCGGCGGACTCACCCAGCAGAAACAGCAGATCGCGCCGTTCGGCTACGTGTTCGACAAGCACGAAACCGTCGCCGCGCCGTGGCGCATCCTGCAGGGCGAAGCAGACCAGATCTGCGATCCGAAATTCGCGCCCGACTTCGCCGACGGCCAGACCGACGCGAAGGCCGTGATGCTGCCGAAGGTCGGACACGGCTTCGGCGCGCCGAAGAACTGGATGGCGCAGTATCAGGAGAGCGTGCGCGAGGTTCGCGACGCGAAGCATTAGGCTTTTTCACCTCTCCCGCTTGCGGGAGAGGTCGCGCCGAACGGCGCGGGTGAGGGGTGCCGGAGCTCAGCGGCGCACTCTGAAAGGTCGACGCAAGAATTCCCTCACCCTACCCTCTCCCGCGAGCGGGAGAGGGGAAAGCGTTGCGATTCTGCAGCACCCGCAGCGTCGAGCCCGTAGAATCCGCGCACTCACGGAAGACGCCGCACGCCCCGCATGACGCAAGCCGCCGACATCGCCAGCAAACCCGCGTCCCGCTCGTGGGCGGCGCGGCTGCGCCTCGTGGTGCCGCTGGCTTTCCTGGTGCTGGTCGGCTGGCTGGTCGCGCGCGAGATCGGCAGCGATTTCGACCTGCCGCAGATGCAGCGCACGCTGATCGAAGTGCCGACGTTGCAGGCGATCGGCGTCGCGCTGCTGGCGCTCGCCGCGGTCGCGTTCACCGGCATCATCGACGTCGCGATCGCGCGCTGGCTGCAGATTCCGGTGCGCGCGCGCGAGATCCTGCGTCTCGCGTTCGTCGCCAATGCGATGGCGAACACGCTCAATCTCTCCGGTGCCACAGGTTCGGGCGTACGCCTGCTCGGGCTCTCGGCGCACAAGATCGAGCTTGGCCGTGGCGCCGCGTTGATCGGCATGCAAGTGCTGTCGCTGCCGCTCGGGCTCTCGATTCTCATCATCGTGACGCTCTCGGCGGGCTCGCTGCCGATCACTCCCAGCACGACGACGCGCTGGCTCGCCATCATCGTGCTGGTCGCCGCTGCTTTGTACCTGCCTGCGTATTTCGTGCTGACCACGCGCCGCACGCTGATGCGCTGGTTGCCGAAAGGACAGGATCTGCCGCCGCTGAAGCTCAAGCTGACGCTGGCGGCGCTGTCGTTCGTCGACTGGGTGCTGGCGGCGCTGGTGCTCTACGCCTGCCTCTTTCTTTCCGGCGCGCACGTCAAGCCGGGTCCGCTGCTGGGAAGTTTTGCCGGCGCGTCGATTCTCGGTTTGGTCAGCATGGTGCCCGGCGGCCTCGGCGTGTTCGACGGCTTGATGCTGGTCGCGCTGACCGCAGGCGGCTACGACCAGGGTGCGGTGACGGCGGGCCTGTTCCTGTTCCGCATCGCGTACTACTTGCTGCCGCTGTTCGGCGCGCTGTACCTGGGCTCCGGAACCGTTGCGCAGCAGCTTCCGATCCTGTCGCACGCGATCGGACGGCTGCGCGCGCATCCGCTGTTCGGCGTGCTCGGATTGCCGGCAAGCCTTCTCGCGGATCTGGGCATTCGCCTGCTCGCCGCGCTGACATTCCTTGCGGGCCTGGTGCTGCTCGCGTCGGCGGCGATTCCGGCCGTGCACGAGCGCGTCGTCGAAGTGCGAGCCGTGCTGCCGTCGGCCGCGATCGAAAGCTCGTACTGGCTTTCGATCCTGACCGGCACGCTCTTGCTCGGACTCGGACGCGGCATCGCCGGACGGCTGCGCCTTGCGTACGGGCTCGCGGTCTGGGTACTGGTCGCAGGCGCAATCCTCGCGGTGACGAAAGGTCTCCACTTCGGCGAGGCTTTGTTCCTGCTCGTCGTCGCCGGACTTCTGCGCACGCGCAAGCGCGAGTTCACGCAGCGCGCGATGAGCCTGACGTCGGCGACGACGTTCACCTGGTATCTCGGTCTCATCGCCGTCGTGCTCGCGTTCTTCGCGGCTGGCGTGTGGGCGGTGCTCGGCGACGACAGCTTCGACCTGTGGTACTTCGGCGTCGGCGAGCATTCCTCGCGCCTCGCGCGCGGACTTTTCGCGGCGGTGCTCGGCGTCGTCATCTATCTCATCTGGCAGTCGTTCGCGGTGCGGCGTCCGCCGCTGCGCCTGCCGGATCGCGCGGAGCTCAAACGCGCCCGTGCCGTCTACGATGAGCACGGCGGCGGCGAGTTCGCGCACCTGACGTTCATGGGCGACAAGCATCTCTTCTGGTCCGCCGACGGACACGCGGTCGTCGCTTATGGCTCGGTGCGCGATCGGCTCGTCGCGCTCGGCTCGCCCTCGGGACCCGAAGACGCGATCAAACGCGCGATCCTCGACTTCCGCCAGTTCGCCGACGCGCAAGATCGCGTACCGATCTTCTACGAAGTGCTGGAGCCCGATCTTTCGCTGTATCACGATCTCGGCTTCGATCTCTTCAAGCTCGGCGAGCTTGCGACGATCAAGCTCGAAGAATTCACGCTGGCCGGCAAGCGCTGGGAAGACTTGCGCCAGGCGGTCAACCGCTCGGCGAAGGAACGCCTCACGTTCGAGATCCTCGAGCCGCCGTTCGATACCGTGCTGATGACGCAGATCGAGCGCGTTTCCGATCTCTGGCTCGCCGACAAGCGCGCGCGCGAGAAAGGCTTCTCGCTCGGCCGTTTCGATCCCGATTATTTCGCGTGGAGTCCGCTCGGTCTGGTGCGTCGCGATGGCGAGATCATCGCGTTCGCCAACGTGCTGCCGCCGTATGGACCGCACGGCACGGCGAGCGTCGACCTGATGCGACAGACCGCCGACGCGCCGCGCGGCACGATGGATTTTCTGTTCGCGAAAGTCATGCAGTGGGCGAAGGACCGCGGCTACGAAACCTTCAGCCTCGGCATGGCGCCTTTGTCCGCGGTCGGCGACAACCCATACGCGCGCATCAACGAGCGCCTCGCCGCACTTGCGTTCCAGTACGGCGGACGTTTCTACAACTACCAAGGCTTGCGGCGCTACAAGGAAAAATTCGCGCCGGAATGGACCGGCTCGTACCTTGCCTATCCGCGCGGACTCTGGGTGCCGGGACTTCTGATCGATATCGCCGCGCTGGTCGCCGGCGGATACCGGCGCTTCCTCGTCGGCGGCCGCTGATCGTCACGCTGCGGGGATCCGCGGCCCGTTTGCCGCGGATCCCTTTTTCGCCCCAGCCGGACCTATTTCCTCGCCGCGCCCGCACGGGAGGGCGCGCAGGCGCGGACGTCGCGGGGCACTACGGTGGCCAAGGCAACGGCGCCGCGCAAGGCCAGTCGAAGCCGTGGCTGAAGAGAAGCCCGTCGATGTTGCTCATCGCGAATTCGACTGCGGGCGCCGACGATCCGACCAAGGTCGCGGTGACGACGTAGTCGCCGGCGATGTCGTTCGCGGTCGCGTTGACGGTCGCGTTTCCGCTCGCGTCGCTGAGCACGCGCAGCGATGTTCCGCTGATCACGCCGTCGAAGAGCATCGCCGACGGACCGGTGTCGGGCGCGACGAAATCGACGGCGTAGCCAACTTGCGGCGCGCCTTCGGCGTTCGTCACGCTGACGCTGATCGCGCACAGGAAACGGCTGTCGAGATTCGCGCGCTGACCGTCGCCGCTGCCGCCGCCGATCGTGGTGCCGTCGTCGACGCGGTTCGAGAGATCGAACACCGCGGGCGACGCGACGCCGGTGACGGACGCCGTGACTTGATACGAGCCGACTTGCGAGTTCGCGGTCGCATCCACTTGGGCGAGTCCATTCTCATCGGTGACCACGTCGTTCGCCGACAAGCTTGCGCTGGCGCCGCTGCCGGGCGCTGCGAACGCAACGTCGACGCCGCCGACGGCATTGCCGTATTTGTCGGCGACGAACACCGTCAGCGGTAGCGGAAACGGCGTGTTGATCGGCGTGTTTTGCGTCGAGCCGCCGGCCGCGCTGGTCGACGCCGCGGCACCTGCGAGATTGGTCAGGCTGAAGCTCGCCGGCGTATCGACGCCATCGACGCTCGCGGTGACCGCGTAGGAACCCGCAACCGTGTTCGCAGTCGCAACCACGCTGGCAAGACCGCTGCTGTCGGTCACCGCGGTGTCCGACGAAAACGTTGCGCTAGCACCGCTCGCGGGAGCCGCGAACGTAACGGTGACGCCCGGCACCGGATCGCCGGCCGAATCGGTCACGCTGACCTCGAGCGGTTCGGCGAATGCTTCGTCGACGATCGCCGATTGCGGCGTGCCGCCGGTTGCGACGATCGAGCCCGACACGGGATTCAACGCCGTCGCGTCGAGTGTCACGTTGGAGAACGTGACGCTCGTGCGCAGGCTGACGCCGATCAGGTTCTGCGGCAACGCGAAGAGTTGGACGTCGATGGCGCCGGATGTCGCGTTGTTCGAGTCGAACAGAAGCGTCAACGTGTACGACGTTCCACCGAGCGGCTGCAGATTGATGAGCTGCACCGGCGCGGTTGCGGTCGAAGCCAATGTAGTTCCGCCGCTGCGGAGCGCAAGGCCGATATTGCCGCCGCTGAGGAGCCCGATGTCGAGCGAGGCGCCCGTATCGACTTCGGCGGTCAGCGTGTAGCGTTCCTGCGCAAGATACGAGGTCGTCAGTGTCTGGCTGAAATACCCGCCGTTGTTGAGCACGCCGAGCACGTTCGCCGCGGCGAGTCCGCTGATGTTCGCCTGCCCCGCGCTGATCGTCAGCGTCGGCGGCGAGAGAAGACCGAGCACGCCGGAATAGCTTCCGGTCCAAGGTCCTGATCCGATCGGCACGTCGGTATCCGATCCGCCGAGCGCTCCGCCGCCGATCGTGCCGAAATTGCCGGCATCGGAGAAATCGCCATTCGGTATCGGCACGGGCGCTGCGATGGCCGAAGCGAGTGTCCCCGCTCCGAAAACCAGGCACGCCAGCAATTCGAGAACACAGCGACGAATGTCCATGACAAGGCCTCCCCAGATGGCACCCACGACGCCACCGGGTGGCCGTCGGCGAGATCGCCCAAGCCGCGCTTCCCGATTTCGGCCCCCACTCCTGTATCGGGCCCGATGTACGCCGTCGCTGCGTTTCGCACCGACGGCGGAGTGAGCCTCAGCCACTAGGCGGAGGATAGATAGCTGTCAATTCTTACAGGGGGTGGATGCGTATCGCTCTTGCCGACTTCGCTTTACGGCGGCCATAAAGACTTCGTCACGGAGGATACTTGACATACCTAATATGACATATGCACTATGGGCTATGTGGCGCATCGAGGAACATCGGCGCGTCGATCGCGTCCTTTCGCGCTCGGCGCCGAAGGAAATCCTGATGCGCTACGAGAAATGGAAGGACATCGTGTCGATATCGGGCCCGCAAGGCTTGCGCGCGATCAAGGGCTTGCGCGACGAAGCCTTGTCGGGCGAATGGAAAGGTCATCGGTCTTCGAGACTCGGCCTGCAATGGCGCGTCATCTATCGCATCGTCGCCGATGTCGTACTGGTTCAAGTCGTGGACGTGACGGCGCATGACTACCGCAAAGCGTGAGATGAAAAATTTTCGACCGGCACGAAAGCGCGTCGAGGTCTCCGTCGGAGATTCGGTGCGCATCATCCGCGAGCTGCAGGAGCTGAGTCAGAACCAGCTCGCCGCCCTCACCGGAATTCCGCAGGCGACGATCTCGGCGATCGAGAACAATCGCGTCAATCTCGGCGTCGAGCGCGCCAAGATCCTCGCACGCGCGCTGAAGTGCCATCCGGCGGTGCTGGTGTTTCCCGGTTGGGACGTCGCTCTCGAGTCGGTGGCGTGAACGCGACTAGTTGTTATCAGTGCGACGCGGCAGGTTCTTGACGATCAGGTTGCCGAGCGCGGTGTAGTCGCCGTCGTAGTGATGACCGCCCGGCAGATCGACGACGCGCACCTTCGAAGGTTGCGGCTTGAGACAGAAGCTGTCGTTCTCGTCGGCGCCGTGCACGCAGACCAGCGGCACTTTGGTCGACGCCATCTCGGGACCGATCGGCAGCGCTTCGTCGTGGTGCGTCGAGCCGAACCAATCGCCGACGTGAATCTCGAACACCGCTTCGTCGTCCGGCGAAATCAAAACGCCGCCATCGACGCGCTTTCTCGCTTCGTCCGGTAGCCGATTGGCGACGACAGGCACGAGACTCGCGCCGAACGAATAGCCGATCAGCACGAAGCTCGCTTGCGGATCGGCCTTGCCGTAGTGCTCGATCACGCGCGCGATCGCTTGCGCGGCGGCGTCCGGCGTCTGCTTGTGCCAGAAGAATTTCAATGTCGAGAAACCGATGACGCGCACGCCGTCGGACGTCAACGCGTCGGCGACGCCGCGATCGAGCCCCGCCCATCCGCCGTCGCCGGTGATGATGATCGCGATGCGATGCGCATCGCCCTTGGTCGGCGCGATCTCCGTCAGCGGCAGATCGGCGACATCGTCGGGCAGCGCGACGCGAGCGGCGTCTTCGTTTTTCCGCCAGCGCGCATACGTCGCGCCGAGATCGGCGCCGGCTTCGCGCGCGGCGAGCGGCGGCAGCACGGCACCGAGCGCCGTTGCGGCGGCGCGTGCGTCGGCGAGAATCGTCGTGACGCGCGCACCCTGCGCCAGCGGTTTCGGAATCCACGTTGCCGGCAGCTCTGCGACCGGCACGACGCGGAACGCGCCGTTGTCCGCCGCGGTCATCGCGCCCGCGTCGCCCGGACAGAATCCATGCGGCAGTCGGAACGATTGATTCCAGCCGAGCGTAACCAGCCCTGCGAACGTGCCGACCGGCGCCTGCGCGACCAGCGCGTACGCGAATGTCGCGCCGTCGCCGTCGCCGACGACGAGCGGATACGTGTACGTCGCGAGACCTTCGTGACGCTCGATCCAGTGCGCGACTTCCTCGACGTGGCCGGCGGGATACGAGCACTTGCTGGAGAGACTTTCGAGTTTCTTGAGATATGTCGGCAGATCGATGCCGACCACGAACGCGCCTTCTGCGGCGAGCGCAGCGGAGAGATGATCCTGACGCGCGCTCCAGCCGTCGCGATCGGAGAAGAAAAGAACCGTGTGTGCGATGTCGCCGGCGGGACGCGTCAAATGCAGCGTGCCGAAGAGTCCGTAGTCGAGCGTTTCGGTCGATGGCGCCGCGGCACCGATGAACGACAGCACGGCGAGCAACGCGTGCAGAAGGCTCATCGCGCGGCCGCCATCAGCGCTTCGATGTCGTCGGCGTTGCGCGGTACGCTCGCGGTCAGGATCATCGGCTCGCCGCGCGTGACGACGACATCGTCCTCGATGCGGATGCCGATGCCACGCCAGCGCGCGGGCACGCGCTTCAAATCCGGCGCGATGTAGATGCCGGGTTCGACCGTGACGACCATGCCGGGCTCGAGCAATCGGAATTCGCCGTCGATGCGGTAGTCGCCGACATCGTGCACGTCGAGGCCGAGCCAGTGTCCGGTCTTGTGCATGTAGAACGCGCGATACGAATGGTCGCGAAGATTCTTCTCGAGACTTCCTTCGAGGAGACCGATCTTGATCAGCCCGCGCGTGATCGTGCGCACAGCCGCTTCGTGATACGCGTCGAACGGGCGCCCCGGTCGCACTTCGTCGATCGCGGCGGTCTGCGCGGCGAGCACGATGTCGTACAACGCGCGCTGCTCGGTCGAAAAACGGCCGCTGACCGGAAACGTGCGCGTGATGTCGGAGGCATAGCACTGGTATTCGGCGCCGGCGTCGATCAAGAGCAGATCGCCGTCGCGCAGCGGCGCGTTGTTCGCGCGGTAGTGCAGCACGCACGCGTTGGCGCCGCCGCCGACGATCGGCTCGTAACTCGGCACCGCGCCGTGACGGCGGAATTCGTGCAGGAGCTCGGCTTCGACCTCGTGCTCGTTCATGCCGGGACGCGTCGTGCGCATCGCGCGCACGTGCGCGTCGGCCGCGATCTTCGCTGACTTGCGCATCACGCGCAGCTCGCTGCGTGATTTGTACAAGCGAAGATCGTGCAGGAGATGCGACAGCGCGACGAATTCGTGCGGCGGCACCGCGCCTTGGCGCACCTGTGCGCGCACGCGGTTGACCCAGCCGATCAGCTTGAGATCGAATTCGGGATCGCGTCCGAAGTGGTAATAGACGCGCGCACGACCTTCGATCATGCCGGGCAGGATGTCGTCGATGTCGGCGATCGGAAACGCGTCGTCGAAGCCATACTCCTCGACCGCGCCTTCGGTGCCCGAGCGCGCGCCGTCCCAACGCTCGCGCTCGGGATCGCGCTCGCGGCAGAAGAGGATCGTTTCGCCTTGGGCGCGTCCGGGAATGAGCGCAAGCACGGCGTCGGGCTCGCCAAAGCCGCTCAGATAGTGGAAATCGCTGTCCTGCCGATACGGATAGTGCGCATCGTTATTGCGCACGCGCTCGGGCGCCGCGGGGACGATCACGATGGCATCGCGTCCTGCCATGCGCATCAGCTGCTTGCGGCGGCGCACGAACTCCCGGGTTTCGATCATCGCGTGTCCATTCGATGTGCGGTCAGTGCAATCGGCGCGGAGCGGCGCGCGGCTTCAGGAGCTCGGCGTGCAACAGCAATACGCCGACGCGGACGAACTCGAGCACCTCGCTGAGCGCGCTTTCGTCTTCTTCGGCGTCCTCGTAGGCGAATCGCGACGAAGCGATGCGCCCGAGATCGGCCAGCACTTCGCTCGCGTCCGGCGACAGCGTGCGCGCGGTCGCGCCGCCGGAAAGCCCGACGCCGCCGAGAAAGCCGCGGCACCATTCGACCAGCGCATCGGCACGGCGCTCGACCGGCACGTCGTGCGCGGGCAGCAGCGGCTCGAAGCCGAGGTCAGGATCGTCCAGCTGCGCACGGCAGTCGCGGTACAGGCGATCGAGCGCATCGTTGCGCAGCGCGATTTTCGGATCAGGCTCGATCTCGAGCGCGGCCGGCCATTCCGCGATGCCGGCATTGCCGCCGGCGCACAGATAACCCGTCAGAGATCCGTGCAGATCGCTGGCGCCCATGCCCAGGCGCAAGGTTTCGAGCGCGCGAGCGAGTTCGGCGTGAGTCAGCGGCGAGGACGTCATGCCAGAGGAGTAAAGCGCATGCATGCATTCTACCGAACCGCCAGAGCGGCGTGGCGCGGCCGGTGATGATTGCCTACACTTCAGACCTCGGGGGACACGGAAGCTCGCGCCGATGAGGGATTCCCGGTTGCGATCAATGCTGCGCCTGCACATCTGGGCGCGCTTCGTGCTGTTGCTGGCCGCGGGTGTGTCCGCGAAAGCCGGTGCGGACGCGTTGCGCCGAGATTTCCATTTCCAGACCCTGAACAGCGAACAAGGTCTGGCCCAGAACAGCGTCAACACGATCCTGCAGGATCGCGCCGGTTACCTCTGGGTCGGCACGCAAGGCGGCCTGCAACGCTATGACGGCTACGCGTTCCGCGCGTTCGAGCCGTTCGGCGAGGAAACCATCGAACCGCAGGACGGACCCGTTTCCGCATTGGCCGAGGACGAACACGGCGCGATCTGGATCGGCGCCAGCGGTGGCGGTGTCGCCAAGCTCGGTACGGATGGTCGCATCGTGCACGTACCGCTGGCGCGCGATGCGCCCGCGGAGCTCGGTAACGTGCGCGCGCTCGCCGCCGATCCTGCCGGCGGCGTCTGGGTGGGCACCGATGCCGGCCTTGGCCGCATCGATGCCCAGGCCACCCAGCTCGAACCCGCCGCCGCGTTGCCGAAAAGCGAGGGACGCACCGCGCACGTGCGCCAGCTCCTCGACGACGACGGCACGCTGTGGATCGCAAGCTCGCTCGGCCTCTACAAATTCGCAGCGCAAGCCACGGCTCCCGAACGCATCGGCGCGGACGTGCTCGACGACGTCGCCGCGCTGCTGCTCGATCACGACCGTCATCTCTACGTCGGCAGTTACGACGGTCTTTACACCGTCGATGCGGCCGGCCGCAGCCGCCGCGTGTGGCCGCTGCAGGGAAGCCACGCCGTGACCGCGCTCGCCGAAGATGCGCGCGGGCGCCTCTGGCTCGCGGTGCCGCACGAAGGACTCGTCGCGCTCGATCCCGCATCGGGCACCGAAGAATGGCTCAAGCCCGAGCACAATCTTCCGGGCACGCTGCCGAGCCCTCTGATCACTACGCTGATGCTCGATCGCTCAGGGCTTCTCTGGATCGGCACCAGCGAGCGCGGACTCGCACGCGTGGATCCCGCGGGTTCGATCTTCCGCTACATCGTCGATGCTGCGCCCTCGGGCGATGCGCAACAGGTGAACAACGTCCGCGCGGTGTTCGAAGACGCGACCGGCGGCTTGTGGCTCGGCACCGAAGGCGACGGCCTCAAGCACTATGATCCGAAAACCAACCGCTTCGAGCATTACGGCGACGTGCTCTCGCACGCATTTGCGGTGGCGCCATCGAAACATCCCGATCTCGAAGTCGGCGGCGGCAAGGCGCACAAGGAAACACCGCGCGAGACCGCAGCCAAGTCGGTGGATGTGCGCATCACCGCGCTCGCCGGCACCGGCGAAGGACGCCTCTGGGTCGCGACCGATCGCGGCATGGCGCTGTTCGATCCGTCGCGGCGCGCAGCGACGGTGCTCGGACTCGACGATGTCGAGGGCCTCGCCGACGCCGAAGTGCGCAGCATTCTTTCCGCGCGCGACGGGCGGCTCTGGCTCGGCACCGCGTTCAACGGCCTCGCGCGATTCGACGCGCCGGCCGAGCGCTGGACGGTGCTGCGCGCCGAATCGGGCACGCCGCGGCTTTCGAGCAACACCGTGCTCGCGCTGCATCAGGACAAGAGCGGCAACATCTGGGTCGGCACGCTGAACGGTCTCAACGTGATCGATCCCGGCGGCGCGACGGTGCGCGTGTTCCGCCAGGACCCGAACGATCCGCGCTCGCTCGCCGGCAATCTCGTGCGCGCGATCCACGAAAGCGCGGACGGCACGATTTGGATCGGCACGCAGGCGGGTCTGAATCGCGTCGACGGCCTCGAAGGCGAGCGCATGCGCTTCACGCGCTGGCTGCCGCGCGACGGATTGCCGAACGGCACGATCTACGCGATCGGCGAAGACGTGATGGGTCGCCTGTGGATCTCGACCAACAAAGGTCTCGCCTCGTTCGATCGCAGCACGCAGACGTTCCGCACGTTCGATGCGATGGATGGCCTGGAAAGCGACGAGTTCAATGCCGGCGCGTACACGATGCTGCGCGATGGACGGCTCGCGTTCGGCGGCGTCGACGGCCTCACGCTGTTCTCGCCGCAGGCGATCGTCGGCAGCCGCTATCCGGCGCCGGTTGTCTTCACTGACGTGACGATCGGCGCCGTCAACCGCCACGCGCTGAGCGGAAATTCCAGCGTGCACATGACCCAGGCCGATCGCGTCGTGCGCTTCGAGTTCGCGGCGCTCGATTTCGCGGCGCCGGAGCGCAACCGATTCCAGTATCGCCTCGACGGCTTCGACGATCGTTGGATCGAAGCGGGCAACCGCCACGAAGCGACCTACACGAATCTCGATGCCGGCCGTTACCGCTTTCAAGTGCGTGCGGCCAATCACGACGGCTACTGGAACGAATCGCAGGCGTCGATCGGCCTCATCGTCTCGCCGCCGTGGTGGGCGAGCATGGAGGCGAAGATCTTGTACGCCTTCGCGCTGATCGCCGCCGCAGCGCTTTGGTGGCATGCGCTGCAGCGCCGGCGCAGCGAGCTGCGTCGCTACCGGCACGATCTGCAGGAACGCGAGGATCGCCTGCGCCTCGCGCTGTGGGGCTCGGGCGACGAATTCTGGGACTGGGACATGCGCAAGGATGCGCTCGTCATCACCGGCGTCGGCGAGCTCTTGCGCAGCCCGCACGACGGCAAGCCGATTCCCGCACAGGCGTGGATCCGCGACAACGTGCATCCGGACGATCTGCCCGAAGTGCGCCGCCGCCTCGACGAGCACATCGCCGGCCTCACCGACACGATGGAATCCGAGCATCGCCTGCGCTCGAGCCGCGGCGACTGGGTCTGGGTGCTCGCACGCTCGCGCATCGTCGAGCGCGACGAGAAAGGCGAACCGCTGCGCATGTGCGGCACGGCGCGCAACATCATGGCGACGCGCGCCGCCGATCGCGAGCACCGCATCGCGCAGGAAGTCATCCGCAGCATGACCGAAGCCTTGACGGTGACCGATCTCGAGTTCCGCTTCATCTCGGTCAATCCCGCGTTCACGCGCATGACCGGCTGGCGCGAGCACGAAGTCGTCGGCCGCGTCGCTTCGATCCTCAATTGCGCGCAGCATCCGCCGGAACATTACCTCGCGATGCGCGAATCGCTCGAGCGCAACGGCCACTGGCGCGGCGAGCTCTGGCAGCGGCGCAAGGACAACGAGGAATTCCTGTGCTGGCTGGAGCTGACCGAAGTGCGCGACGCGTCCGGCGCGCGCACGCATTTCGTCGGCGTCCTCAACGACATCACCGATCGCAAGCGCGCCGAGCAGGAGCTGCGCTATCTCGCCAACTACGACACGCTGACGGGTCTACCGAATCGCACGCTGCTGAGCGAGCGGCTCGGTCACGCGATCATTCGTGCGCGCCGCGGCAATCGCAAAGTCGCGGTGTTGTTTCTCGATCTCGATCGCTTCAAGCACGTCAACGATTCGATGGGCCACGCCGCGGGCGATCGCATGCTGAAAGCGGCTGGCAGCCGGCTTCGCCACGTCGTGCGCGAAGGCGACACCGTTGCGCGTCTCGGCGGCGACGAGTTCACGGTCGTGCTCGAAGACGTCGCCGGCAATTACGAAGCCGAACACATCGCGCAGAAAGTCATCGCGGCGTTCGATCAGCCGCTCGAGCTCGACAACGGACAGGAAGTGGTGATCTCGCCGTCGATCGGCATCAGCTTCTATCCGGATCACGGGCAGGTGCCGACGGATCTCTTGAAGTTCGCCGACACCGCGATGTATCAGGCCAAGGAGCGCGGCCGGCGCACGTACATGGTCTACACGGAGGCCATGGACGCGGCGGCTCGCCTTCGCGCGACGACCGTCGCCGCGCTCCGCAAGGCCTTGGAACGCAACGAATTCTCGCTCGTCTACCAGCCGAAACTCTCGCTGCTCGACGAGCGCATTACGGGCGTCGAGGCGCTCTTGCGCTGGCGCAGCGAGGACTTGGGCAACGTGCCGCCGACCTCGTTCATCCCGATCGCCGAAGAAACCGGAATGATCATCGAGATCGGCGACTGGGTCGTCGGCCAGGCCTGCGCGCAGCTCGCGCGCTGGCGCGAAGCCGGCATTCGCGACATCACGATGTCGGTGAACGTTTCGGTGCTGCAGCTTCTGCGCGGAGAACTGACGCAGCGCTTGTGCGACATTCTCGCCGAGCACGACATCGCGCCGAATCAGCTCGAGCTGGAATTGACCGAAAGCATGGTCATGGCGAATGCCGAGCAATCGATCACGACATTGCGTCAATTGAAAGCCGTCGGCGTCACGCTCGCGATCGACGATTTCGGCACCGGCTATTCCTCGCTCAGTTACTTGAAGCGCCTGCCGATCGATGCGCTCAAGATCGACAAGGAATTCGTCGGCGACATCACGACCGATCCGGACGACGAGGCCATCACGGCAACTGTCATCACGATGGCGCATTCGCTCGGCCTCAACGTCGTCGCCGAGGGCGTCGAGAGCGCCGAGCAGGTGGAATACCTGCGCGAGCAGGGTTGCGACGAGATCCAGGGGCACTGGCTGTCGCTGCCGCTGCCGCCCGATCAATGTCTTACATTCTTGCGCGATCGCGCGATCCGGCGCCGCATCGCGCTGGGCGAGCCGAGGTAGAGCAAACGTGAAAAAAGCGGTGTCCGAAAGCCCGAGAAAAGCCGCTCGACGGCTCGCGGCTACCGGCCGCGGGTTTCATTCTTCGACACGCGACGGGCTTCATCATTGCCGCAAATCTTGATGCTATATTGCCGCCATGTCCGCGCATGAGCAGACACTCCTTTCCATCGGCGACCGGCTCGACCGGTTGCTGGAGCTGTGCCGCACGCTGCAGGAGGAAAATCGCAGCCTGCGCCAGAGCCAGGAGCAGCTCGCGACCGAGCGCGCGCAACTGATGGCGCGCAACGAACAAGCGCGCTCGCGCGTGGAAGCGATGATCATGCGCTTGAAGTCTCTGGAACAGAATCATCACGGGTGAGATCTCGTTTATGGGAAGCGCCCGCACGGCAACGGCCCGCTTAGAGGCGACGCGATGAGTGCAGGCGAACCCGTATCGGTCAGCATCCTCGACCGCGAATACCTGATTGCATGCACGCCGGACGAACGCGCCGGCCTGATCGCCGCCGCGAGCTATCTCGATGCGAAGATGCGCGAGATCCGCAATGCCGCGCGCGCCGCTACGCTCGATCGCATCGCAGTCTTGGCGGCGCTCACCTGCGCGCATGAGCTCCTCGGCATGAAGCAGCGCGAGTCGAACGAGGCCGCGACGCTGGCACATCATCTGCAAGCGCTGCACGCAAAGCTTGAACGTGCGTTCCCAGGATCACTACAATAGAGCCAGGTGTCCTCTGCAGTGCCCGACAGCGCACTCTTACATATTGCCTTGTTCCTATTGACGACCCGGGACAGGACGCAGAGGCCGGTGTGCATGTCCGCCACGTGCGGAAAGCCTGAAGGCCCTGCCGACTCTCCCACCTGAACCTATGGTTCAAGGTCGTTCGATGCGCACCGGCACCGCGGAGGCACCGCTTTCTTTGCTTTTGCGATCGTCCTTGATCGCATCGGTCCGCAAGTTTGGAGTGATCGTGCGGGCTTTTGCGATTGCGGAATCCAGAAGCGGCCATCCATGGCCGCACTTTTGAATAACAGCACGGCTTTGTTGGGCGTTGACTTGGCGGCGTTTGATCTGCCGCTTAGAGTACGCACGTGCCGACGACATCGCGCCCACTCGAAGGAAACGACCGCTCCGCGCTGCGCAAGGAATTGCGCGAGCGACGCACGGCCTTGAGCGCGGGCGAGCGCATCGCCGCTGCGACCGCGTTGCTCGATCAGCTCGAGAAGATTCCGGAATTCCTCACCGACACCCGCGTCGCCGGCTATTGGGCCGTCGCCGGCGAATTGCCGCTTGCGGCAATCGTCGGCGGCTTGCGTGCGCGCGGTCAGGCTTATCACTTGCCGATCGTCGAGGGAAACCTGCTGCGCTTCGCGCCGTGGTGGCCCGGCATGCCGATCGCGATGAACCGCTACGACATTCCGGAACCCGTCGCCGAACCCGAAGCGCGTATCGCCGCCGACGCGATCGACGTCGTGCTCGTCCCGCTGCTCGGTTTCGATCGCAGCGGACAGCGGCTCGGATTCGGCGGCGGATACTACGATCGCACGTTCGCGTTTCTCAAAGGACAGCCACGGCCGTCACGGCCCGTGCTGGTCGGGATCGGTTACGCTGCACAGGAGATCGCGCGCATCGAGCCCGCCGAATGGGACGTGCCGCTCGACTATGTCGCGACGGAACGCGAGCTCATTGATCTCACGCCTGCGGAAACCTGAAATGCGCTACTGGCTGATGAAAACCGAGCCGGACGAATTCTCGATCGACGATCTTGCGAAGAAGAAAGTCGAGCCTTGGACCGGCGTGCGCAACTATCAGGCGCGCAATTTCATGCGCGACGGCATGAAAGTCGGTGACGGCGTGTTCTTCTATCACTCGAGCTGCGCCGTGCCTGGTGTCGCCGGCATCGCGGAAGTCGCGACCGAAGCCTATCCCGACCCGACTCAATTCGATCGCAAGAGCGACTATTACGACGAAGCCAGCCGCCGCGAATCGCCGCGATGGTTTCTGGTCGACGTCAAGTTCAAGCGCAAGCTCAAGCGCACGATCGCGCTGACCGAGCTCAAGGATCGCAAGGAGCTGGACGGCTTCGCGCTGCTCGCGCGCGGCAATCGCCTGTCCGTGCTGCCGGTGACGAAAGCCGAGTGGGATTTCATCCTCAGCCTGGAATGAAAAGCGCGGACAACGGGAACGGTGCCATGACGAAGGACGAGGAAAAACGCCTGGCCGCGCAGACGGCGATGCGTTACGTCGAAGGCTGCAGGATCGTCGGCGTCGGCACGGGATCGACCGTCGCGCACTTCATCAACGCACTCGCCGAGCGCAAGAACGACATCGACGGCACCGTGTCGAGCTCGGATCAATCCACGCGCCTTCTCGTCGAGCGCGGCATTCGGGTGCTGGATTTGAACGACGTCGACGCGATTCCGGTGTACGTCGACGGCGCCGACGAGTGCGATCCCGGCAAGCGCTTGATCAAGGGCGGCGGCGGCGCGCTGACGCGCGAGAAGATCATCGCCGCCGTCGCCAAGAAATTCGTCTGCATCATCGACGCGGCCAAGCGCGTCGACCTGCTCGGCAAATTCCCGCTGCCGATCGAGGTGATTCCGATGGCGCGCAGCCACGTCACGCGCGAGATCGTGCGCCGCGGCGGTCAGCCAGTGTGGCGCGAGGGCATCGTCACCGACAACGGCAACTGGATCATCGACGTGCACGGCTGGCAGATCGCCGATCCCGTCGGCATGGAGCGCGATCTCAATCAGATCGCTGGCGTCGTCACCGTCGGTCTATTCGCCGAGCGCGCCGCCGATATCGTGCTGATCGGCGATCGCGAGATGGCCTGACGCGTCAGTTCGGCGCGAGCTCCGACGGCACTACTGCGAGCGTCAAACGCCGATCGCGGCGCAGCACCGAGATTTCGGTCTTGCGTGCGATGTGTTCGGCATCGAGCACGCGATGCAGCGCGTCGATGCTGTCGACGTCGCGATCGCCGAGGCGCACGACGATATCGCCGACTTCGATCCCCGCGCGCTGCGCCGGACTTTTCTCGGCGACTTCCATCACGCGCACGCCCGATTCGACGGGCAGGTCGAAATAGCGCACGTAGCGCCGCGGCAACCGCAGATTCTGCCCGCCGATGCCGAGCGAGGCGCGGCGCACGCGGCCGTGACGCATCAGCTCGGGCACGATCTGGCGCGCGATGTCGATCGACACCGAGAAGCAGATGCCTTGCGCCGCAGCGATGATCGCGGTGTTGACGCCGATCACGCGCCCCGACGAATCAAGGAGCGGGCCGCCGGAATTGCCGGGATTGAGCGCGGCGTCGGTCTGCACCACATCTTCGATCAAACGGCCTGTCGTGGCGCGCAAGCTCCGCCCGAGCGCCGAGACGACGCCCGCCGTGACCGTGCACTCGAATCCGAACGGATTGCCGATCGCGACGACCAGCTGGCCGACGCGAATCGAGCGCGCGGAACCGAGCTCGACCACCGGGAGGGGCTGCGAATGCGAAACGCGCAGCAGTGCGATGTCGGTGTGTGGATCGGCGCCGAGCACATCGGCGGCGAGCGTGAGTCCTGACGTCGTCAGCACTTCGATGCCGCGCGCGCCGGCGACGACGTGCGCGTTGGTCAGCACGAGACCGTCCGGCGTGAACACGAAGCCGGAGCCTCCGCCGCCGCGCACGAGGCGGCCGCGTTCGTCGACGCGCTCGCCGACCGCGATGGCGACGACGCCCGGCGCGCTGTCTTCGGCGACGCCGGTGACGACGCGCGAGTACGCGTCGAGCGCGCTCGCGTCGTCGCGCACGGTCACAGGTTCTTGCGCCGGCGAGGTGGAATGGGATTCGGTATCGGAAACGAGATCAGGTTCGAGCATCGTCGCGATATGGGGCTTTCGTTCAGCGAGGCAAGGCCGCGTGGTATTGCACTCAGTACGCGATTGACCCGGCGGCGTGCCTGTGGTCGGATCGGGCGATGCCGGCGCGACCGGCGCTGGCGGCCATGCGTCTGATTTTTCGTAAGGGTTGGGAATGTCCGCCAGCGGCGGCGAACGCATCGAAAAGCGGGGAAACTGAATGAGGAAGACGTCCATACCTTTCCGGCCTCTGCAAGGCCTGCGGCCGATCGCGGCAGCGCTTGCATTGACAGGACTCGCCGGGCCGCTTGCTGCGCAAACGCTGTCCCCTTCCCCGAACGATCTGCCGACGCCGCTCTTGCGCGAGGACGGCACGCCGCTGCAGGTCGACCTTCGCGGCTGGCATCAGGAGGCGCTGGCCTCGTATCCGCGCCCGGCGGCTCCCGCTACGACGCGCGTCGTCACCACCTGCGCCGACGACGGCCCCGGATCGCTGCGCCAGATTTCGGCGAACTCCGCGCCCGGCGACACCATCGACCTCACGCAGCTCGCCTGCAGCGCGATCACGCTCGAAACCGGCGCGATCAAGCTGCTGCTCGATTCGGTCACGATCGTCGGCCCCGGTGCCGATCGCCTTGCGATCGACGGCAACGACTACGACCGCGTCTTCATCCATTACGGCGGCGGCGGTTTCCAAATCCGCGATCTGACGGTCCGCAACGGCGGCTACCGCGCCACCGGCTTCCATGTCGGCTTCGGCGGCTGCATCGCGTCCGCAGGTTACCTCACGCTCGATCACAGCCTCGTCACCGGCTGCTACAGCGCCGGCGAAGGCTCGTACGGCGGCGCGATCTACGCGTATTCGCTGATCCTCTCGTACAGCACGATGTCGGACAACTTCGCCTACGGCACGCACAAGGGCGCCGACATGGCCTCGTTCGGCGGCGCGGCGTTCGTCTACCAGATCGATCTCGTCAACAGCACCGTCACCGGCAATGTCGCGCGCAGCCGATTCAACCCGCCGCGCCGCAGCTACGACATCGGCGGCGGCATAAGCACCGTGCGCGGCGGGCTCGTCGTCAACTCGACGATCGATTCGAACTACACCTACGGCCGCGGCGGCGGACTCGCGACGTTCAGCGACGTCACCATCACCAACAGCACGATTTCCGGCAACGTCGCGCGCACGTTCGGCGGCGGCGGCCTTTTCGTGCGCTGGCCGGCGGCGCTCGACGTGCGCAACAGCACGATCACCGCCAACCGCGGCCACGAAGGCGGCGGCGTGCTGGTCGACTATCCGCAGTCGTTCCGAAGCTCGATCGTCGCCGGCAACAACGCGGACATCGGACACATCGCCGATTTCTCGAGCCGCCGCGCGATCGCGGTGTCAGGCGCGAAGAACCTGATCGACTCGCTGTCCTCCAACGCGACATTGCCCGACGACACGCTCCGCGGCGATCCGGGCCTGTTGCCGCTCGCTTACAACGGCGGTCCGACGCGCACGCACGCGCTGCGGCCGAACAGCCGCTCGATCGATGCCGGCGACAATCCGATCGCGCTCGCATCGGACCAGCGCGGCGACGGACATCCGCGCGTCGTCGGCGCCGCCACCGACATTGGCGCGTTCGAGTTCGCTCCCGGCGGAACGGATCCGCCACCGCCGCAGGTTCCGGTGCCTACGCTTTCCGGCTGGGCGACCGCGCTGCTGGCTTCGGCGCTTGCGTTGCTCGGCGTGCGAAGGTTTCGCCGGCGCGCCCCAATTCGGACACGGATGTAAATTTCGCGCATCGCGGCCTCCGGTTAACTTTTTCACTACCGGCGGCTCGATACATTTCGCTCGCCGCGACGACCGCAGCGGGCCCGCTGTGCAAGCGCGCCGGGGACGCTGCGCCGCCGCGGAGCCACGTCCGTCTAGAGCGTCCCTAGCCTCGAACCCTCACCACCCATAAAGGGTTCTGGCGCGAACGTTCGCGAGCTTCACGCTTCCCCGACCCCTCGAAACACCCCCAACCCGCTACGATCGCCCCACCCGCCTAACCGGCCGCCCCCTCCCCGCATCCAACCTCCCATGACCGAAGCCGAGGAGCGCTGGGTCGAGCGGGCCCGGCAAGGAGATCAACTCGCTTTTCGACGGCTGGTCGAGGCGCACGCGCGTGCGCTGTACACGCTGTGCGCGCGTATCACGCGCGACAGCGCGATGGCCGAGGATGCCGTGCAGGAAGCTCTATTCAATGCGTACCGCCACCTCGCCGAGTTCGACGGGCGCGCGAGCTTCAAGACCTGGCTGCACCGCATCGCCGTGAATGCCGCGCTCGAGCAGCTGCGTCGCAACAGTCGTCATCAGACCGCCGACACGGGCGCCGACAGCGACGACAGCGAGGACTTCCTGGCTCAACGCGCCGACGACACGCCAGGACCCGACCGTCACGCGCGCGGCGAAGAGATCCGACGCCGCACCGAGGAGCAGCTCTCGCGCATGAGCGCGCTCGAGCGTACGGCGTTCGTCATGCGCCATCACGAGGGACAGTCGCTCGAGGACATCTCGGCGGTGCTGTCGCTCAATACGAATGCCTGCAAGCAGGCGATCTTCCGCGCGGTGCGCAAGTTGCGCGGCGCGCTGGAACCGTTGAGGTGAATGCCATGGCTCCGATCCGCGACGACGAGCTGATCCTGCACCACTACCGCGACGGCCTCGATGGGGAGCGTCTCGCCGAGATCGACGCCGCGCTCGCCGCGTCCGCCGAGCTTCGCGCGCGGCGCGATGCGCTCGTCGAAGTGCTGGCGCTGGCCGACGACATGCCCGAACCCGCGCCGTCCGCCGATTTCGAGCGCCGACTCTGGCAACAGCTCGAACCGCGCATCGCGCCGAAACGCAAACGCGATCGCGCACGCGCCTGGTGGTCGTTCGATTTCGTTCCGCGCGCGGCCTGGGTCGGCGCGTTCGCGCTGGTCCTCGCGCTCGGCATCGGTTTCTTCGCCGGCCGCCACAGCGTCGACGAAACGCAGCAGGCGAACGCCGACGCGCTGGCCTCGCGCGTGCTCGACGCGTACGTCGCCGAGCATCTGCGCGCAACCGAAGGCTTGATCCTGACCGCGGTCAACAGCGATGCCGGCGAGCCGATCGCGGGAAATCGCGAGCTTGCCTCGTCGCTAATCGATTCCAACCGGCTGTATGCGCTCGCGGCGCGGCGCGCCGGCAACGCGCGTCTCGCCGATTTCCTGCGTCAGCTCGAGCCGGTGTTGCTCGAGCTGGCTAACCAGCCTGTGCCGTCGAACGTCCAATCCACTGAAGGTCTTCGCGACTACGTGCGCAAGACCGATCTCTTGTTCCAAGTGCGCGCGGTCGAATCGAAACTCGACCCGCGCCGCACCTGAAATCCGACGAGGAGCGATACCGATGAGGAAACCGATCGTCCATGCGCTGCTGATGCTTGCGCTCATGACCGGCACCGCCGCCTATGCGGCCGCCGACGGCGACATGGCGCCGAGCGACAAGACGCTGAGCGATCTCTACTGGCGCGGCCACGAGGCCTTGAAGAAAGCCGACTGGCAGGCCGCGCTCGAACGTTTCCGCACGCTCGAGCAGGAAATGCGCAAGAAGGATCCGCAAAACGCCGACTCCGCGATCTACTGGCAGGCGTACACGCTCGCGCAGATCAAGCGCACCGCCGAAGCGCGCGCCGCGGTCGAGCGTTTGCATCGCGAATTCCCGAAGAGCCGCTGGGGCAAGGATGCCGACGATCTCGTGCGCCAGTCGCAGGCAACGAGCGCAACCCCTAACACGAAACCCAGCACCAGCGAGGACGACGAGGACATCACCGCGATCGCCGTAGAAGGTCTCATGAACGCGCCGCCCGCGCGCGCGCTGCCGCTCTTGAAGAAAGTGCTGCAGAGCAATCATTCGGACAAGGTCAAGAAGCGCGCGATGTTCGTGCTGAGCCAGATCGACGAGCCCGGCGCACTCGACATGCTGGTCGACATCGCCAAGACGAGCAACGATCCTTCGCTGCGCGAGGAAGCAATCCGCATGCTCGGCGTCAGCGGCGACGATCACGCGGTCAAGCGCCTCGGCGAGCTTTACGCGACGAGCAAGGACAAAGGCGAGAAGCGCGCGATCATCCAGGCGTGGCTGGTTTCCGATCGCGAAGACCTGATCCTCGCGACCGCACGCAACGAGCCCGATCCCGAGCTTCGCCGCTCGGCGATCCACACGCTCGGCGCGATGAATGCGACCGACGCGCTGCGCCAGCTCTTCGATGCCGACAAAGATCCCGTCAACCGCAAGGCGATCGTGCAGGCGCTCGGCGTCGCCGGCGAAGTCGACACGCTGGCGAAGATCGCCGACAGCAAGGAACCGGACGACCTGCGCATCGAGGCGATCCACGCGCTCGGCGTCGCGGGTGATCACGGCGGCACCGAGGCGCTGGTGCGCATCTACTCCAACGCGAACTCGCCGGCCGTGCGCGAAGCGGCTTTGCAAGGCCTCGTCGTCGCCGGCGACAGCGGAGCGATGATCGAGCTCTATCGCAAGGCCAAGACCAAGGAAGAAAAGCAGGAGCTGCTGCGCAAGATCACGACGATCGACAGCGACGATGCGCTGCAGCTGATCGAATCCGAATTGAATCATTGAGGACGACGCCATGATCGCGCTGATTGCAACGACGCTGCTCGCCGCCGCTCCCGCGGCCGATCTCAAGAGCCGCATCGCCGCCGAATCCGGCTGGGTCGGCTACAAGGTGCCGATCGTTGCCGCGGCTGGCGTGCCGTGCTGCTTCGAATGGCACGGCAAGGCGCATCGCGTCGGCTGCGATCTCGACGCGCGCAACTGGAGTTTCGGCGACGACGACGAGCACAGCCGGGTCGCCAAATCCGACACGCTCGCCGTCTATTGGCACGTCGACAACGGCCGCGCCGACAAGATCCGCGCCGTTGCCACGACGTGTCCCGTCGACAGCGCCAAGCCGATCCGCTGGCTCGACGAGGTGACCGAAGCCGACAGCATCGCCGCGCTTTCGGACTGGACGCGCGAGCAAGCGAAAGCCAAGGACGCCGACGATGCGCTTCCCGCGCTCGCCTATCACGCCGGCAAGCCGGCGACGAGCGCGCTCGCCGATCTTGCCGCGCCTTCGCATCCCGAATCGCTGCGCGAGCAGGCGTTGTTCTGGCTCGGGCAGGCACGCGGCGCCGAGGGTGCCGACATCGTCGAGCGCTTCGCGAAGACGGACACTGATCCGGAGCTGCGCGCGAAAGCGATCTTTGCGCTTTCGCAATCGCACGCGGACGATCCGTACCTGAAGATCCGCGCGATATCGCACGCGGACACTTCCGCGCACGTGCGCAGCCAAGCTCTCTTCTGGATGGCGCAGATGCACGATGCGCGCGCACGCGTAGACATCATCGCGGCCGTGCGCGCCGAGCGCTCCGAAGATGCGCTCGATGAAGCCGTGTTCGCGCTGTCGCAGCTCGATGGCGAAGCCGATGCGGCGCTGATCGACGTCGTGCGCGGCGATTTTCCTCGCAAGGCCAAGGAGAAGGCGCTCTTCTGGCTCGGCCAGTCCGGATCGGATCAGGCGATCGCGTTTCTCGACGAAGTGCTGACCAAGACCGTGTCGCGCTGACGCGTTACTTCGCGGCGCCGAAGAGCTCGAGCAGGCTGTCCGCATCGCGCGGACCGTCATAGCGCTGGCCGTTGACGAAGAGACTCGGCGTTCCGTTGACGCCGCTGCGCACACCGCTGGAGAAATCGCGGCGCACGCGCGTCGTGAAATCGCCGGCGAGCGTCGACTCGATCAACGCGCGATCGAAGCCGAGCGCTTGCGCATAGCCGATAAGGCTGCGCTCGTCGAGCGCCTGCTGGTTCTCGTACAACGTGTCGTGCATTTCCCAGAACTTGCCGATCGTCGCCGCAGCTTCGGCGAATTCGGCGGCACGCTGCGCGTGCGGATGCGCGTTGCCGAGCGGGAAATTGCGGAACACGAAGCACATCGCGTCACCCATCGCCTGCTGCACGGCCTTGAGCTCCGGATACGCCTCGCCGCAATACGGACATTCGTAGTCGCCGTATTCGACCAGCACGATCGCCGCATCGAGCGGGCCTTGCGCGTGATCGTTTTCGCCGACGGGAGGCTTGAGCTGGCTCACGTGCGATTTCCCTGCGGCAGTTTTTCCAGCGCATCGAGAATTCCGTCGGCGCCGGGATTGATGCCGATCGGCGAGACGTAGCGCCAGCGCACGATGCCGTCGGCATCGATCACGAACAACGCGCGCTGCGCGACGCCGTCGGATTCTTCGTAAACGCCGTAGCGCCGCGCGACATCGCCCTTCGGCTCGAAATCGGCGAGCAGCGGAAAATGCAGCTTGCGGTCCGACGCGAACGCGGAATGACACCACACGCCGTCGACCGAGATGCCGAGAATCTCCGCACTGTATGCGCGAAACTCGGAGAGGAGCTCATTGTAGAGACTCACCTGGTCGCCGCAGACCGGACTCCAGTCGGCCGGATAGAACACCAGCACGACCGGACGCCCGCGCAGCTCCGACAACGCCAACTTTTGATCCGGCGTCGAATGCAGCCGGAAATCCGGAGCCGCCTGTCCCACCGCAGCGGCGGACGAAGGAAGATTCGCCATGACGGACTCCGCGTTCTCGCCGATCAATGCCCGGTCGCGTCCCCGCGACGGCTCGCCTCGAACAGGAACCAGGTGCGCCGTTCGGTTTCGTCGATCCAGTTCTCGATCAGGCTCGCGGACGCGATATCGCGATGCTCGTCGCAGACGTCGTGCACTTCGCGAAGGCGCGAAGCGAGAGTTTTGTTGTCTTCGCGAAGCTCGGCCAACATGTCGAGCGGTTCGACGTAGTCGGCATCGTTGTCCTTGACGCGTTGAATGCGCGCGATGTGCCCGATCGAGCGCAGCGTCGATCCGCCGACCTTGCGGATGCGCTCGGCGATCGGATCGGTCATCGCATAGAGCTGATCGGCCTGCTCGTCGAGGAGAAGATGATAGTCGCGAAAATGCGGACCGCTCATATGCCAATGGAAATTCTTGGTCTTCAGATACAGAGCGAACACGTCGGCGAGAATGCCGTTCATGCCGCCCGCGATATCGCGCGTGCCTTTCGCCTTGATGTCGGTCGGCGTGATCAGCGGCGCTTCCTGGCGTCGCTTGAGCTCGTTCTTTCGATCAGCATTGTTCTTGGCCATGGGATCCTCGAGGTTTCGCGGCTGCGCCGGGATCGTATAACCATTGACCGGCGCGTGCATCGGCTCGGGAAAGCCGACCTTCGCGTGTGTGACGGATCAGCGTGCCGCGCGAAGACATCGGCCTCTAGTACGAAATTGCTGTTGCGCCAGCGTATTGCGGAATCACGCTGTTGCCCGGAAAGCCGAGCTCCAGCGGAGTCCGCTTTCGGCTTTGCCGGTTGCCGCGTACGCGTTCGGCTCGGCGATGTTGTAAATGCCCGGCGCGCCGCGATCGACCGCGAGCAAGGCCGCGTGGGCCGCGGCATCGACGTGGAGCGGCGATGCGCCAGCAGGGGAATCGGCGCCGGTACCGGGTCCGTAGATCTGCCCGTAGCGCAGCACGATGCCTTCGAGCGGCGGCGAGCCGAGCACTAATGCCTCGAGCGCGACGACACCGCCCACGCTGACGGCGCGATCGCCTTGCGCGCCGACATCGAGCGGATCGTCCTCCTTGTGCGGTTCATTGCCCGGCGCGTACGCCCACGCGATGCTCTGCGCTACCAGGCGACGCGCGCCCGCGGCAATCGCCGCCGCAACGAGATTGCGCGTGCCTTCCTTGCGCATGCGCGCGTTGCGCGCGATCGCTTCGCTCATGCGCGATGGATCCAGGCCGCGCGGAAGATCCGTGAGCTGATGGATCACGACATCCGGCCGAAACGAAACAACGGCTTGCTTCAAAGCTTCGGCGTCGAACACGTCGACGACCAGCGGTTCCGCGCCGAGCGCGCGCAAGTCATCCGATTTGGCCGGCGAGCGCGTCGTGCCGGCGACCACATAGCCAGCAGCACGCAGCATTGGCAGCAGCCTCGATCCGATGGCGCCGGTCGCGCCGGCCACGAGAATGCGATGGGTCATGCCTCAGATCCTTCCGTGTCCTTGCAGGACTGCGTAGACGAAATGACGGCAGGCAGCGCGAACATCAAGCGCCTTCGCGGAATCAAGTCGCATCGTGAAAGATCACGCCGAGCGTATGGCGGCTTCCTTCGCGCACGCGGCTGACGCCGTGCCTCAAGTTGACGCGATAGACGCCGCGGGCACCGCGCACTGGCCTGTGATGCACGGCGAAGACGACGCCGTCGCCCTGGAGCAGCGGCACGACCTCCGGCCGCGACTGCATGCGCGGACGCTGCTCGGTCAGGACGAATTCGCCGCCGGAGAAATCGCGGCCCGGGTCGGACAGCAGGATCGCGAGCTGCAACGGAAAAACGTGTTCGCCGTAGAGATCCTGATGCAGGCAGTTGTAATCGTCAGCGCCGTAGCGGAGCAACAGCGGCGTCGGCCGACGCTGTCCTGCGGCATGGCAGCGTTCGAGAAATTCGGCGTGCCGATCCGGATAGTCGACATCGATGCCCATCGCTTCGTTCCAGCGATTGGCGATCGGCGCCAGATACGGATACATCGCGGTCCTGAGAGCGCCGATCGTTTCCGGCAACGGATAGCCGAAATATTTGTATTCGCCGCGACCGAACCCGTGCCGCGCCATGACGATGCGACTGCGGAAACGGCGGTCGTCATCGTAAAGGCGCGCGATCGCCTCGCATTCTTCGCGCGCGAGAAGATTCGGCACGAGCGCATGGCCGCGGACATCGAGATCGGTTTCAATGCGGTTCCAGTCGAGCCTGTCGATTCTGTCCGGCATCGTCGCGACCGGTTGGATCAACGCATTCATGTCATACCTGTATCAGCGTTCGGACTCATACGATACGAATGCGTGGACCGCGTCACACTCCGGTTCTTGCGGAACAATTCGTTAGAGCCGGTTCGCTGTCACAGATCTGTCACGGACTTGCCGCAGGCTGGGAGTTTGCGCAGCGGCCGTGCGCCACGATGCAAGCACCGAGCGGTTTGATCTTGTCACGAGACCGACACCTGCCCCAGGCGCGGGCGGCGGACTTGTGCTTGCCCTCGCCATCGGTGTCGACCGAAGACACCAACACGACCGTGCTCGACCTTTTCGGCAAGCACAGCCATCTCGCGACATTGCCGGTCGTCGAGAACCAGCGGCCGATCGGCATGATCAAGCGCCACGTGTTTCTTTCCGAGATGGCGAAGCCCTTCCATCGCGAGGTCTACGATCGCAAGAGCTGCGTTGCGTTCATGGATCGCGAGCCGGTCATCGTCAACGCGACGACGACAATCGAAGACACCGCCTTGGCGATCGTCGAATCCGGCGGCAAGGCACTCACCGACGGTTTCCTGATCGCCGATGACGGCAAGTTCGTCGGCGTCGGCTCCGGCCTCGACCTGATGCGCATGGTCGCGAACCTGCAGGCCGAGAAGAACCGGCAGATCATGCAGAGCATCGGCTACGCAAGCGTGATTCAGCGCGCGATGTTGCGCACGTCGCATGAAGCGCTGTTCGCGACGCTCGCCGATGCCGGCCTCGTCTGGCAGCCGCGCGACGTGATCGGCGGCGATTTCTATCATTTCGCACCGTATCCCGATGGCTGGTTCCTTGCGCTCGCCGACTGCACCGGCCACGGCGTGCCCGGCGCGTTCATGACGTTGATTTCCTCGTCGTGGCTTTCGCGCACGCTAGAGCGCCTGGGTCCGCGCGATCCCGCGCAAGTACTGGCCGAGCTCAACCGCAGCGTCAAGGCTTCGCTCGGTCAGACCGAATCGCGCAACGATCTTGGCGCTTCCGACGACGGCCTCGACGCGGTCGCGATGTGGTTCGATCGCGCTCGCTCGACGCTCGTCTTCGCGAGTGCGCGCACGCCGCTGCACGTGCTCGCGCCGGAAGAATCCGCCGTGCGCACGATCGAAGGCGATCGCAAAGGGCTCGGCTATGTTGACACGCCTATGACGCATGCCTGGAGCAATCGCGAGCTCGCGCTCCATGCGGGCACGATCGTGTGCGCCATCACCGACGGCATGGTCGATCAGATCGGCGGCGCCAAGCACATCGCGTTCGGCAAGCGTCGCGTGCGCGACGCGATGCTGCGCGCGCGCACGCTGCCGATGGGCGAATTCGCCGCGTCGATGATCGATGCGCACGCGGACTACCAGGCCGGGCACAGCCGCCGCGACGATCTCACCCTGTTCTGTTTTCGTGCCTAGCAAGGCCTTTCGATGAACTACGCCGAATATCGCGATTTCAGCGCTTCCGTGGCCCAGCGCCACATCGTCTTCTATTACTTCGGATACTTCTCTCAGCATGTCGTCTCGGCGATGGCGGACGCGGTGCGCCTGAAGCTCGAGCATGCCGAGACCGCGGCATCGACGCGGCGCAAGATCTTCTCGTCCTTCGTCGAGATGGCGCAGAACATCACGCATTATTCGGTCGATTCGCTGACGCCGATCGCGCTGCGCGACAACCAGCTGCGCCAGGGTTCGGTCTGCATCGGCATCGAGGACGACCGCTACTACCTCATGAGCGCCAACCCTGTCGCTGCCGAAAGCGTCGAAGCGCTGCGCGAAAAGCTCGAACCGCTGCGCACGATGACGCTCGACGACATCAAGCGCGCCTATCGCGAAACGCTGCGCACCGAGCAGCCCGAAGGCAGCAAAGGCGCGGGCCTGGGCTTCCTCACGGTCGCGCGCGACGCGAGCGCGCCGCTCGAATTCGAGTTCGAGCCCGCGCAAGGCACCGACACCGTCATATTCTACGTCAAAGCGACGATCTGATCCGATGAGCATCCAGACCAGCGACGATCTCTTCATTCCCGCCAGCGGCAGCTCGCCGGAAGTCGACTTCCGCTTCGGCGCGCACACGCTGTCGCTCAAGGGCGAGTCCTACCCGGAAAACGCCGCCGCGTTCTACGGCGACATCATCGCTCGCACGCGCGCGTATCTCGCCGGGCCGCCGGATCACGATGTCACCGTCGATGTTGCTCTCACCTACTTCAACAGCTCCAGCACGAAGATGCTGTTCAACCTCTTCGCCGCGCTCAACGATGCGGCCGAAGCGGGCACGCGCGTCGTGCTGAACTGGTATCACGACGTCGACGACGACACGATCCTCGAATTCGGCGCCGAGCTGCACGACGAATTCGCGGCGCTCGAATTCCGCGACGTCGCGGTCGGCGGATGATCGTCCCGGCGATGGCGGACTTCGATCTCTTCCAGGCCGAAGAAGCCGCCCTCGCCAGCGCGCTCGGCGTGCATCAGCGCGCCAATGCCGACAGCGAAGCGTATCGCCTTGCGCTCGGCGAACTGATCGTTCGCTATCAGCGCCTGATGCGCGAGACGCGCCGCCTGATCCGCCACGGCGATCGCCAGGAGCGCGAGCTCAACGCGCTGAACGCACGCCTGCGCACACTGGCCGAGCAGCTCGACTACAAGGCGCGCCACGATTCGCTGACCGGCGAGCTCAATCGCGCCGCGGTGATCGAGCTCGTGACGCAACACCTCGAACACGCGCCGACCTCGCTGATCGTGCTCGACATCGATCACTTCAAGCGCATCAACGACAGCTTCGGCCATCCCGCCGGCGACGCGGTCATCGTCGAGCTGGTCAAGCGCCTGCGCAGCGCGCTACCCGCGTCGGGCAATCTTGGACGCGTCGGCGGCGAGGAATTCACGGTCGTGTTGCCCGACCTTGGCATCGACGCCGCCGCCTACATCGCCGAGAAGATGCGCGGCGCCGTGTCGGATCGCCCCTTCGACGCGATCGGCGGCGGCGCGGTGACGGCGAGCTTCGGCGTCAGCTACAACCCCGCCGGCACGATCTTCGACCACGCGTATGCCAGCGCGGACGAGGCGCTCTACGCCGCCAAGCGCGGCGGGCGCAACCGCGTCGTCCGCGCGCCGGATTAGCGACGTCCGCCGCGGAGTTATGATATCCAGTAGGCCTCCGCCGAACGCTCGCGTATTCTGCCCACGATGACGTCGTCCTCCGCCCTCATTCCTGTTCGCACGAATCTCATGCTGGCTGGTGTGGCCCTGGCCCTGCACGCGATCGTGCTGTTGATCCTGCCGGCCTTGCACGCGACGACGACGGTGCTGATCCTCGCCGCCGGCTTCGTCGCGCTGGCATCGCCGACGCACTGGGCGCTGATTCACGAGGCGATCCACAACCTGCTGCTGCCGGGCCGCGCCGCCAACGAGCGCCTCGCACGGCCGCTCGCGATCGCGTTCGGCGTGCCGTTCCGCGCGGTCCGCTTTGCGCACCTTCGCCATCATCGCTACAACCGCACGCCGTGGGGACGCGAAGAAGTCTTCGATTCCGCGACGCAGAATTCATGGATCGCGCACGCGTTTCACTACGGACGCATCACGTTCGGCCTCTATCTCGGCGAGCTTGCGCTGTCGCTATTGTGCTGGCTGCCGCGATCGTTGCTGCGCCCGCGCCTGCACGCGCTTTGTCCCGATCTCGATGACGGCGCGCGCGGCATGGCGACCTTCATCGATCGCGAAATCCTGAGCCCGAGCGGACTCGCGCAAATCCGCATAGACGCCGTATGCACCGTCGCGCTCTACGCCACCGCTTTCGCTCTTTATGGCGCGCACTGGCCGATCCTCGTCGCGTTTCTCGTCGTCCGCGGATTCATCAGCTCGCAGCTCGACCACGCCCCGCACCACGACACGCCGCTCGACCGCCGCGACCACGCGCTGAATCTTTCCGCGCCGCGCTGGCTCGAATGCGTCCTCCTCAATTTCAATCATCACCGCACGCATCACCAGCACCCGAACCTGCCGTGGAGCGCACTGCCCGCGCGCAGCCATTCCGAGCCCTGCGATATCCCGTTCGTGCAAGCCGTGCTCCGCCAGTGGCAAGGACCCATCGCGCTGACGCGAGCCCGCGACGCCCGATAGGCGGCGTCTGAATCGTAAAATTCGCGACTTCGAGCGGCTCGTGTCAATAACGTGACACGGACGTTCTGCATCGTGGCGCCACCGTCCGCGGAGGCTGCCACGCCCGATGAACATCCTGATGCTGTCTGACGTCTATTTTCCGCGCGTCAACGGAGTCTCGACGTCGATCCAGACCTATTGCCGCGAGCTGGTCCGAATGGGCCACGGCGTCACCATCGTCGCGCCCGACTACGGCATTCCCGACACGCAAACCGAATTCGAGATCCTGCGCCTACCCTCGCGCAAACTCTCGTTCGACCCCGAAGACCGTTTGATCAAACGCTCCTCGCTGCCCGCGCTGCTGCGCAACCTCGTCCAGCGCCACTGGGACGTCATCCACATCCACACGCCGTTTCGCGCGCACCAGATCGGCGTGCGCCTCGCCCGAATGACCGGACGACCGACCGTCGAGAGCTACCACACGTATTTCGAGGAATACGTCGCCAACTATCTGCCGTGGCTGCCCCGCCCGATCGGCCGCTTCGGCGTGCGCTTGTTCTCGCGCCGCCTCTGCGCCGACGTCGACCACTTGATCGTACCTTCCGAACAAATGGCCGCCGTGCTCCGCGACTACGGCATCAAGACGCCCGCGACGGTGATCCCGACCGGCATCCGCCTCGAAGAATTCGCCGGAGGCGACGGCGCCAAGTTTCGACAGCGGCACTACATCGCAAAGGATCGGCCGATGCTGCTCACCGTAGGACGCCTTGCGATCGAGAAGAACATCGATTTCCTGCTCGATGTCACCGCACGACTCGTCCCGCAATTTCCCTCGCTGCTCTTCATCATCGCCGGCGAAGGGCCCGATGAAGAACGCCTCAAGCATCGCGTGGCTGAGCTCAAGCTCGAAGCGAATGTCCGCTTCCTCGGTAATCTCGATCGGCGCACGGAATTGCTGGACTGCTACCGGGCCTGCGATGTATTCGTGTTCGCGTCGAGCACGGAGACGCAAGGGTTGGTGTTGATCGAGGCGATGGCGCTGGGTGCGCCGATCGTGTCGACGGCGGTGATGGGGACGGCGACGGTGCTCAAGGGGGCGCGGAGCGCGCGGGTCAGCGAAATCGATGCCGTGACCTTCGCAGATCATGTCGATGCGTTATTGCAATCGCAGTCGGAGCGCGAAAGTCTGTCTGCGGCCGGACCCCGCGACGCGAACGCGTGGAGCGCGCCGGTGTTGATGGGGAATGTGCTGGAGTTGTATGCACAGGTTGCCGTTCGCGGCTCGCCGCAGGCGGCGGATCATCGAATTACCGCGCCCGCCGCCCTCGATCGCTGAATCGATTTCGACCATTTCCGGTCACCCTGGAGGCGCCGCGACGCTATTTGGACCACGTCTGCTGCAGCGGCATTCCACACCGCACCCGTTTTGGATAGGCTGATGCGGACAGGGCGGGGGTGGGATGTCGGCCAGCGAGGAACAGGCTGCGAGCAAGCTGCTGTCGGACGCCGACGTCGTCGCGCGCATTGCGACCGGCGATCTGAGCGCGGAAACAGTGTTCGTGCGCAAGTACGAGCGCGGCGTCCGCGTGCTCGTACGGCGTCACTGCCGCGCGAACGATCCGATGGCGGACGATCTCGCGCAGGACGTTCTGATGAAGGTTCTCGAACGGCTGCGCGCCGGCGCGATCCGCGATTCGGCGGCTCTGCCCGCCTATATCCAATCGACCGTCGTCTATACGACCAGTGCCGAGTACCGTGCGCGGCGACCCACCGAGTCGGCGGCGGTACTCGAGACGATCGCGAGTGAGGAGAATCCGGCGGATCGACTGTCGTCCGTGCAATTGAGCCGGATGCTCAAGAACCTGCTCGCACAGCTCCCCGTCGGCCGCGACCGCGAAATCCTCGTCAGGTTCTATCTGGATGAGGAAGACAAGGACGATGTCTGCGAACGCCTGGGCATCGACACGTCGCACTTTCATAAAGTGATATTCAGGGCCCGCGCACGGTTGCGCGAGTTGTTGCAGGAAGCCGGCATCGAGGGCATGAGATGAGACAGCCGACGCGCATCGCCCTCCTTTCCTTGCAGGGGAAGTCCGTTTGGGCCGCAGGGAGGCGACTATGAGCTCTGATATGGCATCGCCGCAGATGGCGGAATGGCTCGAGAGCGCGTGGTTGGCGCGATACCTCGACCGCCAGCTGTCCGGCGAAGAGAACGCGTGGTTCGAAAGCTACGTCCTGGACAAGCCGCACCTGCTGACGGCCATCGAAACCGATACGCACTTGCGCGATGCGCTGGCCGCGGGCCGATCCGGCACCCGGCTGACGGGAAACGAGCCTGTCGACGAGGCGGCGCGCGAAGACGGATCTCCACCGGAAACGGGAACCGGCGCGCGCCGTGCGAACGCGCGTGCATGGCTCTCCATGGCAGCCGCTTTCGCCGCCGGATTGTTGATTCCCGGCATCGCGCTCGTTCATCGCGGATCGATCGAAGGAGCCGGCGCTTCCGCGCCCGTGGTCGGCACCGTAACGCTCGGAGCAACACGCGGATCGGAATCGTCTCCGGTGCATGCCGTTCTGCCTTCCGCCAGCGGAATGTTCGTGATCGAGATCCCGCCGGGCTTCGAGCCTGCGAAACCGGGCGAAACCCTGGTCGTTCGCATGGAGTCCGAACGCGGGCAGTCGATCGATGTCGGCGATCTCGCCGCAGCCGCGGATGGCTTCGTCGCCTTCGCCGTGCCCGTCGCGCAACTCTCGCCGGGTCGTTGGGCCGTGACTCTCGCAATGACCCATGGCCATTCCGCACCGTTGGCGCGCTATACGTTGGATTTGAAAGCGGCGACACCATGAGGCCGCCGCTCAGTGTTGGGCATGCGTGATCAAAGGCGCCGAGCCTACGAGCGTAATCGGCGTTTCTCGCGGAAATGGCTTGGGATGTATGCCGGCATATTTTTCTTCGCTCGGTCCCGAGATGACGCCGAGCAGTTTCCCGTGCGCGTTGAACAAAGGCATGCCCGAGCAGCCTGAGTCGGAATCGACATCCGCATCGAACCACGGCGCATGTATCTTGCGGATGCGCCGCATCGTGTTCGTGTCGAAATCGACAGTCAACGGCAAGGCGGAGGGATTGAAGAAGTGGCCGACGGGGTACACCGGACTTCCCGCGACGATCTCGCTGGGAGCTGCCCACGACACCGGGTTGATGCCGATGGGGATATCGCGCAGCCCAATCAGCGCAGTGTCGCCGCTTTCGAAGCTGGCCAGATGCCGAATACGGCTGGGATCGACAAACGCGACGGATTTTCGCGGCACGGTCGTGGCCGACGTGACCAGACCGAAGACGACGGCGAACGGTCCTGACGGGCCATCGTTCAAGTTGTCGGCGCAATGATCGGCCGTCACCGCAACGAGGTCATTCCCATCGCGAATGAGAGTGGCATTGCATTTTGCTATGAAGCCGCCGGTTTCGTTGACCGGCACCAGATCGGCGCATCTCGATCCGTCCGAACCGGAGTCGAGCGTGCAGGTATCCGAACCGGTTTCGCATTTCAACTGGTTCGTCAACAAGCCGACGCTGTGTGACGCCTGCAGCAGCGCGCAAGCCGTTCCTGCCGCAGCGCCCCCTTCGACACACTGCTTTTCCATGTACGCCCGATCGCGCGCCAGACAAGGCTCCACCCAGCTAAGGTGCATGGACGACTTCATCGGGGCCCTCCACGCCATCTTCTCGTGAGGCTCGGCATGACAACCCGAGGCCATCGTTGCCGCGAATGCGATCCCAAGATGCAGTCTGGCCCAACCCTCGAACGGATAGCGCGTTCTCATGATCGGCTCCTTATTTGGGCACGTAGCCGGGATCGCCGCTGCCTGCGTCGTGCTGGTAACGCGTCCGGCCGGACGTGAGATTCGCCGCTTGTCCCGGCGCGTCGAAGCAAAACCGCACGCACCGCGTCGTGGCACCCTCGAGCGGGCTGCCGTTGGGCAAAAGAATCTGGTTCATATAGAACGAGTACGTCCACGCGACCTGATTCGCGTCGGGCGCCAGCGGTGCGGACTTGAGATGCTCGCCATCGCTCTGCAATGTCGCTTGGAAGGAGAGCGGGGGCCGCTGCTCCGAAGGATCTACAACGGTGACCGTCGCGAGCTTATCGTTGCTGGCATCCGGGGTAATCGTAATCCAATCACCGGCCAAGATTTGGCTGCCACCGACTACCGTCGAGTGGATAACCCACGGCAGTGTGCTACCCACCTGATCCTTCAATACGCGAACGAAACCCGTGACCGTCTTGACCGAAATGGTATTGCTCATGGCTTGTCTCCTCGAATAGAACGGAACGCTTGTCGTACGTTTCTCAAGGTGAGCCAACGCTGCCGTTTGTCTCAGCAGAATTTCCTTTGAGCTCGAAGTAAGGCGCCCAGTAGCGGGGCGCCGAATAGCGACGGCTGGTCAGCATCGATCGTTGTGCCAGCGCCAGCGCTTCGTCGACGGATGCGTTGCGAGCGAGTGCGGCGTACATCGCCGACATCAACGTCGCAGATGCGAAATCGTCCACGTCCCAGCGGCTCGCGACGACATGATGTGCACCGCCGTACGCGAAGGCGCGCGCGAGGCTGAGCGCGCCTTCCGTGCGATCCAACGGACCCGTTCCACTCCCGCATGCGCCTAACGTCACGATGCCTGCATTCAACGGACGGGCCAGAAGATCGCGCCATGTGAAGACGCCGGCACCCTTTCCATCGTCGGTCCGGCTAACGAGTATTCCGCCGAATTCCGGGCGGCTCGCATCGGCAAATGCATGGCTTGCGACATGCACGATGTCGTAACTCCCGTCGAATACGCCACGCAACGACGCCGCACTCATGTCGGCGCCTGCGAATACGCTGATGTGAGCGTGCGGAAATGCCTCGGCGACACTCGATATTTCGTTCCTTGTCGCAGGAATCGGAGACAAGTTGGGCGCCGATACCGGATCTGCGAGCACGGCGATGTGCTCCAGCGAGGCGTGCGCAGACTCTGCAGTCGCGACGCGCAGCGTCGCCAGGTATTCGATCGTCATACGGCGGATCAGCCAGTCATCGCCGCTCGGCAGAGCCGCGAACGGCAAGCGCTCGAGCATGCCGTCCGACATGATCTGTACGCGCGAGATCGCCTGGGGAAGATCGGGCCACACCATCGAAGCGATCGCTGCACTTTCGTTGGTCGATGCCGCGGAAGATCCCAAGCTCGAAGCCAATGCGTCGCGCCATGCGCCGATCGTTTGCGAGAGCGCATCGTCGCCGGGAATCGAATCCGCGCGAAGCGACGATGCGCGCACCACGAAGCGGTAGCTGCGCTGGCGGCCTGCGAAATACGCGATGATCGCCGTATCGTTCGGCAACGCGTCGAGGAGCTTGACGATATTCGCGCTGGAGAATGTAGCCGCTGCGTTGTCGACGGTCTTCGTCGTCGACGCAAGCGCGTTCGACCCCGCCTCTATCGCATCGAGCTCCAGCACGGCGGCATCGATATCGGACGGAACCGCCATCCCCGGCATTGCGAGCTGCGGCGACGCGGCGAGCACTCTGTTGCTTGCCGTCCTGTCTATCCACTGCAGCAGATATTCGCGCCGCGCGTTGCTCTGCTGCGCTAGTCCGGATGCGATTTGCCTGAAGCCTTCCCAAACCGGGGCGCGCACCGCATCGACTCGCGTCAATGCTGCGAGAACTTTCTGCGGCGCTGCCGATTCCGGACGATCGCCCAGGGCGATCGCCAGATAAGTCTCGACGAGTTTTCGCGCCTCGCCGGCGAGCGCTCGACGCAGCAGCGGGTGACCGATGTGTCCGGCAAGCCTCAGCGCGCGAAGGATTCCTTCATCGAGCACCTCCAGCGCCGCCGCATCGGCGCCTTCTTCGACATGAGCGCGCGCCAGGAGCCTGCGCGCGTCGAACCCGAGGCCGAGGGACGATGCTTCCAATGCCTCGAGCTTCGGCGCGATCAGACGAATCGCTTCTGCAGGTCGCGCTTCGGCGATCATCAATTCGGCTTGCGCGAGCGCGAGCTCTGCCGCGAGCGGGGCCGCGACATCGTTGGGCATCAGCTTCTCGGCATCGGCCAGGACGCGCCGCGCTTCGTCGACGTCGCCATCAGCGAGAGCATCGCGCGCCTGCTCGATGCGAACGCGCGAGCGATCGAGTCCTCCGCCTATCGTGTCGTACAGTGCTCGCGCCGTCGCGAGATGCGCTTTGCGCGCCGCGCGATCGCCGATATCGCGATCGAGCCTCGAAAGTGCGATCCAAGCCGCCGCAGATCGTTCCGGCAAGTCGTTCTCGCCGAACAGGCGAGCCGCGCGATCGAGCAAGGCCGCCGCGGCGCCATTTTCGCCGTTCAACCGCCGCGCGTCCGCAAGGTTCAACAGAAGCGTGCCGCGCCAGAAGATATCGTCACGCACTTCCGCCAGCTTCAACGCTTCGTCGAAGCCGGTAATCGCCTGATCCATCCGTCCTCGGTCGAGCTGCTGCGAAGCGCGCGCCAGTGCGCAGCGCATGCGGTCGCCGGAAGGCGCCGCGCGTGCTGCGAGGTGCAAGCACGCCTGCTCGATCGTGCTCTTCGATTGCGCCGATCGGCCGAGGAGCTTTTCGACCTGCGCGCGATTGAGGGCTGCGTTGAGAAAACTCGCCGGCTCCTCTGCGTCGAAAAGAATGCGCAATGCCGTGTCGTAGCAGGCGAGCGCGCCCGTGTAGTCGCTTTGATAGCGGCGCACCAGGCAGGCGTCGTTGCGCGCGTTTCCTTCGAGATGGATGTCGCCGATGACATGCGCGGATGCGATGACGCCCACCAGCGACACGCCCGCGGCGCCGTACTGTGCAAGCGCGATGCGCGTCATTGCGGCCTGGTATTCCGCCCAGAGGGCGCGGTCGTCGTAACCGGCCTTCTTCCACTCGGCCGTCGCGTGCTCGAGCCTCGGCAGCGCGTCCCGCATCCGACCCAGCCGACGCAGCAGAAATCCGGCATTGTGTTCGGCCCAGCCCAGAAGCAGGCTTTCATGCAGATCCGGCAGCGCCGCGTCGAGACTCGCCAAGGCCGCTTCGCGCAGCTCCGTGCGCTTGGCGAGTCCGATACCGTCGCGTTCGCTCTCGGCCAGTTCGGACGCGACGGTCGCGAGCTCTTCCAGAGAGTGCCGGCGCGTGAGCGGCTGATCGTCGAGGCAGCTTAGCCGCACTTTGACGCGGCCACGATTGGGGCTGTAAGGATTCGGGCGCAGACGAATCCCGAACTTCTCGCGCGTGCGATCGCCGCTCGCCACGAGAAATTGCCACGCAGCCCGCTCGGGCACCGATTCCGCGGTCGCAATATCCTGCGCCCTGCCGTCGCGCAGCACGAGACCGATATCGACGCCCCGCTCTTCGGTTTCGATAAGCCACGCGCCGCGACCCGCGCGAAGAGCGATTAGCTTGTCCTTCGGAGGGACGACTTCGACGATGCGCCTCTGCGGCGATGCGCCAGGGCACAAGAGCCCTCCCATCTCGGCGCCGGACACAGCACAAGATGTTCCGGCGCAAGCGAGCAGCGCCAGCCATCGCAACCGATGCCGGATTCCCCCCTCCCTCACCACGGCCCCATCCTCGGACAAGCGCCGGACGCCATCTTGCTCGACGCGGGGCGCCAATCCAAGGTGTGAAAGGATTTACGACTGCAAAAGTCGCCCAATCCAAACGTCCACTATCAGCCGGATCGTTCGGCGGCTCGCGATTCTGCGTATCGCCCGGATGTAGGCGCGAAGGATGTCATCCACTGGATGCGGTCTTGGCCAAGCGCCCTCTCGGCGCTGCGACCAATAAAAAAGCCCGGCATCTCTGCCGGGCCTCGTTTCTCATGGCTGGGGGACTAGGATTCGAACCTAGATAAACGGAGTCAGAGTCCGTTGTCCTACCATTAGACGATCCCCCAAACGCGGGGTCAGCGCATCAGCGCTTGGAGTACTGGGTCGCGCGGCGGGCCTTGTGGAGGCCGACCTTCTTGCGCTCGACTTCGCGCGCGTCGCGGGTCATGAAACCGGCTTTGCGCAGCGGCGACTTCAGCGCTTCGTCGTACTCGACCAGCGCGCGGGCGATGCCCAGGCGAATCGCGCCGGCCTGGCCGGTCATGCCGCCGCCTTCGACCGTCACCAGCACGTCGAACTTGTCGACGTTCTGGGTCAGCTCGAGCGGCTGGCGCACGATCATGCGCGAGGTTTCGCGGCCGAAGAACTGGTCGAGCGGCTTGCCGTTGACCGTGATGCTGCCGCTGCCCTTGCGCAGGAACACGCGTGCCGCGGAGGACTTGCGCCGGCCGGTGCCGTAGTTTTGCTGAGTCGCCATGTGTCTGATTCTTTCTTCGTAGTGAAGTCCGCACGACGAGGTGCGGGCTCGTGCAATGAATCGGTTTAGAACTCCAGCGCCTGCGGCTGCTGGGCGGTGTGCGGATGCGAATCGCCCGCGTACACCTTGAGCTTCTTGAACATCGCGCGGCCGAGCGGGGTCTTGGGCAGCATGCCCTTGACGCCGATTTCGATGACGCGCTCGGGATGACGCGCGAGCAAGTCCCGGAGCGAAGTCGTCTTGAGGTTGCCGACGTGACCGGTGAAGCGATGGTAGTTCTTGTCTTCCATCTTATTGCCGGTGACCGCGATCTTCTCGGCGTTGATCACGACGAGGTAATCGCCGGTATCGACGTGCGGGGTGAAAATCGGCTTGTGCTTGCCGCGCAGGCGATGCGCAAGCTCGGTGCACAGGCGGCCCAGCGTTTTGTTGGTCGCGTCGACGACGAACCAATCGCGCTTCACGCCATCGGATTTGGCGCTGATCGTTTTCATATCCGGAAACTCCGCGGCGCCGGCCCGGAGCGGGCTGGCGTAAAAGAAGGCGCGGGAGGATAGCGGAAGCGTCCGCTGCTGGCAACCCTGCCAGCCGGCCCGGCCGGGCGTGAATGCTAGCATGCGGGGATGTCCGCCCGCTCTGCCGAACCCGCATCGCAAGGCCATTTCGAGCCGGTTCCGGCCGGCCGCGCCGAGGGCGGATCGCCGGTTCAGAATGGAGCATTGTCGCCCGACCGGCGCCTCCTCGAGCTCGCCGACCAGTGTGTGATGTGCGGTCTGTGCCTGCCGCATTGCCCGACCTACCGGATCAGCCTCGACGAGGCGGAATCTCCGCGCGGCCGGATCGCCCTGGCGCGTGCGCTGACGACGGGCCGCGCCGAACCCGGCCCGACGGCGCTGACGCATCTCGACCAATGCCTCGCCTGCGTTTCGTGCCAGAAGGTCTGCCCCTCCGGCGTCCAGTACGACGAGATCATCGTGCGGACCCGCGCAGCGATGGCGTCTCGTCGCGCACGGCCGGACGCCGTCCAGCGCCTGCTGCGTGATCCCACTCGCCTCACCTGGCTGGCGCGGATGGGCGTCGCGGTGGGCGCCCGGCGTTGGCTACCGGCGCTCGCACGCGTCCTGCCAACCCGCTCGCACTGGCGCGCGTTGGCCGAGAGCCTGCCGAATCTGCCGGTATCGCCGGCGTGGCCTGCAGCGCGCAAGCCATCCGTTCCGCGCGGACGCGTCGCGCTGTTCCGCGGCTGCGTCGCCAGTGTCTACGACCGCGATACGCACGCCGCGGCCGAGCACTTGCTCACGGCACTCGGCTACGAGGTCCGAATTCCGGACGGCGCTCCGTGTTGCGGCGCGCTGGCGCGGCATGCCGGCGATGTCGAGGCCGCGGCGCGTCATGCGCAAGCTGCGCGGGCGGCGATCGAAGCGACGGGGAGCGACGTCGCGCTGGTGAGCGCGAGCGGCTGTTTCGGCGATCTGCGCGACGAGGCGATGCCGGCCGCTCGTGCGCGAGTGCTCGATGTGCACGCGTTCATCGCCGCGGACGAGCGCTTCGCCGCGCTCAGTTTTCGCCCGCTGCCGATACGCGCCGCGCTGCATCTGCCGTGCACGCAGGTCAACGTCGTCGGCGCGCTCGCTTCGATCCGCGCGTTGCTCGCGCGGATACCGGCGCTCCAGGTGCTGGAGCTTCCCGAACAGCCGCGCTGCTGCGGCGCGGCCGGCAACTACTTCATTGAGCATCCGGAGATCGCGCGCCGCCTGCGCGATGAAAAACTCGAACAGGCCGGACAGCAGCAGCCCGATCTCGTGCTGACGACCAACATCGGCTGCCGCATCCACCTCGGCAACGGGCTGCGCGAGCGCGGCCGGGAGATTCCGGTCGTGCATCCGCTCGCGTTGCTGGCGCAACAACTGGAGAATGGCGAGCTATGAACCGAACGCTTTCCCCGTTGGATCGCGCCCTCGTCGAGCTCGAGCGCGCGCTCGGCGCGATCTTCGAGCCCGCGCCGGTCGCGATACGTCCTTCGCCTGCGTTGGACATAGAAGACGCGCCGCTCGACGACGCCGAGCGGCGCCACTCGGCCGGCCTGATGCGCGTCAATCACGTAGGCGAGGTCTGCGCGCAGGCGCTTTATTTCGGACAGACCGCAGTGGCGCACGACGAAGCGCAGCGCGCACGCATGCTCGAAGCCGCGGCCGAGGAAACCGATCATCTGGGCTGGTGCGGCGAGCGGCTGAAGGAGCTCGATAGCCGTCCGAGCCTTTTGAATCCGCTTTGGTATGCGGGCGCTTACGCCATCGGCGCTGCGGCGGGGCTCATCAGCGATCGGCTGAGCCTTGGTTTCGTGGTCGAGACCGAACGCCAGGTCGAGGCGCATCTCGGCGAGCATCTGGAGAAATTGCCGGAAGCGGACGCGCGCAGCCGGGCGATCGTCAGCGTGATGAAGGACGACGAAGCGCGACATGCCAAGAATGCGCTCGCGGCCGGGGCCGAAACGTTGCCCGATCCGGTGCCCGCGCTGATGCGGTTCGCGAGCAACGTCATGAAGGCGGTTGCTTATCGCGTCTGAGTGGCCGCCGAAAGCGCCGACATGTCGTCATCCCGGCGAAAGCCGGGATCCATTTTGATTTTGCGGCAAAAGCACAATGGGTCCCGGCTTTCGCCGGGACGACGGACAGACGCTCAGCTCAGATTCCGCCCGTGGAACAGCTCTTCGATCTCGCGCTTGACCAGCGATTCGATGCGCTTTCTGTCCTTGAACGAAAGATCCGCCGCCTGCGCGTCGAACAGGTACGTGTCGAGATCGAAATCCTTCACGTGCATCTTCGTGTGGAAGATGTTTTCCTGGTAGACGTTGACGTCGAACATCTCGTATTTCTGCTGGATGTGCCGCGCCAGGTATTCCTGGATCGAGTTGATGCGGTGATCGATGTAGTGCTTGCGGCCCTTCACGTCGCGCGTGAAGCCACGCACGCGGTAGTCCATCGTCACGATGTCCGACTCGAAACTGTCGATCAGGAAGTTCAACGCCTTCAGCGGCGAGATGACGCCGCAGGTGGCGACGTCGATATCGGCGCGGAACGTCGCGATGCCGTTGTGCGGATGCGTCTCCGGATACGTGTGCACCGTGATGTGGCTCTTGTCCAGGTGCGCGACGACCGCGTCCGAGATCATGTCCTTGCCGAGCTTGTCGACGATCGGATGCTCGGAAATGAGGATCGTCACCGACGCGCCCTGCGGATCGTAGTCCTGGCGCGCGATGTTGAGGATGTTCGCGCCGATGATGTCGGCGACGTCGGTCAGGATCTTGGTCAGGCGGTCCGAGTCGTACTGCTCGTCGATGTACTCGATGTACCGCTGGCGCTGATCCTCAGAGACCGCGTAGCAAACGTCGTAGATATTGAAGCTGAGCGCCTTGGTCAGGTTGTTGAAACCTTGGAGCTGCAGCCGCGGAAGGGGCTTGACCACTGTTGCTTACCTCTCGAACCGCCCACCGACGGAAGGTCGCGAATTATGGGGTATGCAAGTGACCGTTTAAACCCGGGAGCGCGAATCACGGCCTTCACAAACGTTTCCGGTCACCACGCGTGAAGGAATTTGCAATAAGATGTGAAAACGACCGCATGGGTGGCGGGCTCGCAGACGCGTGGAGGGGGTTCACGCGTTCCGCCACTCTTGCGAGTGGCTGACCCTGAGAGCCTGGAGGGCATCTGTGGAAGCGCAAGCGAAGATCGCCGATTTCCGCTACACGTTGCAGCGCGCCGTCAACAAGGTCCAGGCCCCGCCCATGCTGACGCCTGACCGCGCTGCGATGGAACGGTTCCTGGGCGCCTGTCACCGGCGCCGCTACCCGAGCAAGACCGCCATCATCCGGCCAGGCGACTCGGCCAACATCCTTTATTACGTCATCGACGGATCGCTGACCGTCTCCTCCGAAGACGAGGAAGGCCGCGAGCTGATCCTGGCCTATCTCAACCGCGGCGAGTTCATCGGAGAGATGGGCTTGTTCGTCGAGACGCCGCGCCGCGAGGTCATGGTGCGCACGCGCACCCCTTGCGAGCTCGCCGAGATCGGGTACGAGCGCATGTTCAACCTCTTCGAGGGTCCGCTGCGCGAGGAATGCCCGAAGATCCTGTTCGCGATCGGCTCGCAGCTGACCAACCGTCTCCTGCACACCAGCCGCAAGGTCAGCCGCCTCGCCTTCATGGACGTGACCGGCCGCGTCGCCAAGACGCTGATCGACCTCACCGACGAACCCGATGCGATGACGCATCCGAGCGGCACGCAGATCCGCATCTCGCGCCAGGAGATCAGCCGCATCGTCGGCTGCTCGCGCGAGATGGTCGGCCGAGTGCTCAAGCAGCTCGAAGAGCAAGGCATGATCACCGTGTCCGGCAAGACCATCGTCGTGCTGGGTACGCGCGGCGCGTAAAGGCAAGTCGGGGCGCGCCCATCTGGCGCGCCGACGCAGCTCTGGATTCCGCTTTCGGCGGAATCCCATCAAGACCTTTCCCGTCGCGATGCTCGTCAGAGTGTTCTTCGCGCACTCGTGGAATCGCCGGCGCGCGACCGCGATTTCGCCGCATCGCTGCGCGGCTCATACACCATGTAGACGTCGGCGCGCTTGTAGTGGCTGCCCGGCCGAGGCGCCGGCTTGTGCACGAAGCCCGCGCTTTCGTACAGCGTCAATGCGGGCGTCAAGCGCTTGTTCGATTCGAGAAAGAGCGTCTTGCCGCCGAGCCGGCGAAACTCCGCGATCGCAGCTTCGAGCAGCTTGCGTCCCGCGCCGAGTCCGCGAAAACCGGTCTCGACCGCCATCTTCGAAAGCTCGTAGACACCCGGCGCTTCCTTGATCAATGCGGCCGTGCCGATCACTTCGCCATCGAGCTCGGCGAAGAGAACCGACCCGCCCGGATCGACGATATGTTGCCGGGGCTTCGACAGCATCTCGCGATCGACCGCCTCGATTGCGAAATAGCGTTCCAGCCACTCGGCGTTGATGCGCTCGAAATGCGCGGCCCATTCCGGGCGAAACGGATGGATCGTGATCTTCGCGGCGAGCACGCGCTCGCGCTCGGCGGCGATCTCGTTCGCGAGGCGACCGCTGGCGACGTCGCTCTCGAAACTCGCCAGCGCTTCGAGCAGCGATCCTTTGCCACGCAACGCGGCCGCACGCGCGCCACGCCGGATCGCACACCAGACGGGACCCAGCCGATCGAGCTTGCGCTCAGCCTCCGCCGTCAACTCAAGCATCCCGCGCCGCGCATCCGCGCGATCGGTCTTGCGCGTGATCCAGCCCGCCTTGCGCAGCTTCGCCGCGAGCTGGCTCACGGCGGGATGCGTCTGCCCGATCGCGGTCGCGATCTCCGTCACCGTCGCCGGACCTTTGACCTGCAGATAGCGCAGCACCGGAAACCAGTGTGCGTCGATGTCTACGCCGACATCGCGATACGCCGCATTGGCGGCGGCGTAGAGGCTTTCGCTGAGCGCCTTGAAGCGGCTGCCGAGCGCGAGCTCGGCTTGGGAATGCAAGAACACGACCGTTTCCGTATGCGGTTACGTAAGCACTAACGTAATTGAAAGACGAATCATACGCAACTGCCTGGAACTGCAGATCCAATCAATCTTCGGTTTCGGCGAAAAGGCGCGCCAGCGCGGCGCCGGGATCGGTCGCGCGCATGAACGCCTCGCCGACCAGGAAAACTTCGATGCCGTCCGCGCGCAGGCGCGCCACGTCGTCGGGTGTGCGGATGCCGCTTTCGGTGACGACCAGGCGGTCGTAGGGAATGTGCGCGGCAAGGCGCAACGTCGTCTCGATCGAGGTCTCGAACGTGCGCAAGTCGCGATTGTTGATGCCGATCAGCGGCGCCGGAATCGCGAGCGCGCGTTCGAGCTCTTCCTCGTCGTGCACTTCGATCAGCACGTCGAGATCGAGCTCGGCGGCGAGCAGTGTCAGCTCGAGCAGCGTGGCATCGCCGAGCGCGGCAACGATCAAGAGGATGCAATCGGCGCCGATCGCACGCGCTTCATACACCTGATACGGATCGATCGTGAAATCCTTGCGCAGCACCGGAAGCTTGCACGCGCCTCGCGCGGCTTCGAGGAACGCTTCGCTGCCGTGGAAGAAATCCGCATCGGTCAGCACCGAGAGGCATGCCGCGCCGTTGGCTTCGTAGCTCCGCGCGATTGCCGCCGGATCGAAATCGGCGCGCATCACGCCTTTGCTCGGGCTCGCCTTCTTGATCTCCGCGATGACGGCCGGAAGCCCGTCCTCGATCTTGCTCTCAAGCGCAGCCGCGAAACCGCGCGTCGGCGGCTGATCGCCCGCGCGCGCCGAAATTTCGGCCAGCGACACGCGCCCGGAGCGGTCGCGGATCTCCTCGGTCTTTCGCGCCAGGATTTTCTTGAGGATGTCGCTCATCGTCGGGCTAGCGTGCGGCGAGGCTTGAGGTCGTGGCCACGAATTCGTCGAGTTTCGCGCGCGCAGCGCCGCTCGCCAAGACCTCGCGCGCCCGCGCGACGCCACCAGCGATCGAATCTGCGACGCCGGCGACATATAACGCCGCGCCCGCATTGAGCATCACGATGTCGCGGGCCGCGCCTTCGCGGTTGTCGAGGGCTTCGAGCACGCGCTCGCGCGACTGAGCTGCGTCCTCGACGGCGAGCTCGCTGGTCGCGACCTCGGCGAAACCGAGTTCACGAGGATCGATCTCGTATTCGCGCACGGCGCCGTCGCGAAGCTCCGCGACCGAAGTCGTCGCGCCAAGCGAGATCTCGTCGAGGCCGTCGCGCCCCCAGACGATCAGCGCGCGACGCGCGCCGAGCCGTTGCAGCACGCGCGCCTGGATACCGACGAGATCGGGATGGAACACGCCCATTAACACGTTCGGCGCACCCGCGGGATTGGTTAGGGGACCCAGAATATTGAACAGCGTGCGCACGCCGAGCTCGCGCCGCACCGGCGCGACCGCCTTCATCGCCGGATGATGATTCGGCGCGAACATGAAGCCGATGCCGCAGATGTCGAGACATTGCCCGACCGCCGCCGGAGCGAGATCGATCGCCGCGCCGAACGCTTCGAGCACGTCCGCGCTGCCCGATTTCGACGACACGCTGCGATTGCCGTGCTTGGCGACTCTCACGCCGGCCGCGGCGACGACGAACATCGATGCGGTCGAGATGTTGAAGCTGTTGGCGCCGTCGCCGCCGGTGCCGACGATGTCGATGAACGGCGCGTCCGTCGCGACATCGACCTTAGACGCCAGCTCGCGCATCACCTGCGCCGCGGCCGTGATCTCGCCGACGGTTTCCTTCTTGACGCGAAGGCCCGTCACGATCGCCGCGACCATCGTCGGCGACACGTCGCCGCGCATGATCTGGCGCATCAGGTCGACCATTTCGTCGTGGAAGATCTCGCGGTGCTCGATCGTGCGCTGCAGCGCTTCGCGAGGCGAGATCGGCACGGCGCTCAGCCTTCGAGGAAATTGCGCAGCAGAGCGTGGCCGTGCTGCGTCAGGATCGATTCGGGATGGAACTGCACGCCCTCGACCGCCAGCGATTTGTGGCGAAGGCCCATGATCTCGTCCGGCGCGCCGTTCGCGTCCACGGTCCACGCCGAGACTTCGAGGCATTCGGGGAGCGAAGATTTCTCGACGATCAGCGAGTGATAACGCGTCGCCTCGAACGGATTCGGCACGCCGCGGAAGACGCCCTTGCCGTCGTGATGGATCATCGAAGTCTTGCCGTGCATGATTTCGCGCGCGCGCACGACCTTGCCGCCGAACGCCTGACCGATCGATTGATGGCCCAGGCAAACACCGAAGATCGGCACGCTGCCCGAGAGCTGCTCGATGATCTCCAGCGAGATCCCCGCCTCGTTCGGCGTGCACGGTCCCGGCGAGATCACGATCGCTTCGGGTTCGAGCGTGCGCAGCGCCGCCAGCGTCATGTCGTCGTTGCGCACGACGCGGACGTCTTCACCGAGCTCGCCGAAATACTGCACGAGGTTGTAGGTGAAGCTGTCGTAGTTGTCGATCATCAGGACCATGCGTGCGATCGGAAGCTTCGTGCGGCGCGGGAAAAGGAGCGCAGTTTCCCCTGTTCGGCGCGTGCGGGCAAATAACGATTCGTCGTGCGCGCCGCGCCTTGCATCACCCCGGTGAAAGCGAGACAAAAAAGGGCCGCACGCGGCGGCTCTGCGAACAGCTTCCGATGCGGTCCGGTTGTGGCCGATCTGCGAATCCGTCCGCAAAGATCATATCGCTGGCGGCGGAGGCCGACCCGGTTCATAAACTGGTTCGCGTGCGTTGTCGTTTCCCACCACGGTCTTGCGTATGGAAGAGAAACGGCGCGTGCCGCGCCGACAAGGATGAGATGGCCGATGCTTTCTTCAACGCGCTTGCGCTTCTTCGTGGCTTCACTGGTCCTTTGCGCGACTGCGCACGCTGGAACGCCGGCGAGCGGCACGGTCTACATCGGAGCCGCCTTCGGCACGCACCAGCTCTACCGCGTCGACTTCGACTACGACGGCGTCGGCGCGATGACTCTAGCGACGTCGATCCTGGCGACGCTGCCGACCGCCGCCGATGCGTTCATCGTTCCCGGCGGCGATGTCGTCGTCGCGGGCCAAGGCTCGAACGTCTACAAGGTGAACACCGCGACCGGAACGTTCGAGACGCGTTCGACGTCGAACAACGGCAACACGATCTCGCTCGATCCCGGCGGCACCAGCGTCTGGATCGGCTGGAGCGACGCGTCGCCCTCGCAGGTGCCGCTCGATCCGTTCGACAACGGCACGCCGCGTTCGGTGAGCGGCGATGATTCGACGATCACGATGCTCGCGTTCACGCCGTCGAACGGCGTTTTCTATTCGAACGGCGGCGAAGGCGCGGCGGCCTCGGTCGGCACGATCGACATGTCGAGCTTCGTCACCACGCGCCTCTACACCGGAGTGCCCGCGACCAGCATCGTCTACGACCGCTACAGCCGAAGCCTGATCTTCGATGCGCTCGGCAAGGCGACGCAGGTCGATCCGGCCGATCCGATGGTGACATTGAGCTCGCGCGACGATTCCGCGCTCGGCGAGAATTATCTGGAGCTTCGCCCCGACGGACGCGGCCATTTGTTCGGCACGCGATGGGGCGGCGGCGGCGGAAATCCCAGCGGAGGTCGGCTCGTGCTGATCGATTATTCCGCGACGGGCCTCATTGGGGATGCGAGCACGATCATCGTCTCCGCGCCGATGGTCGACGGGCTGTCGGGCGGCGTCGCGGTCGATACGTCGCTCATATTCAACGGATTCGAACTACCGGTGCGATGACGAAAGTCCGCGCTGCGCGGAACCTTCGTTCAACTACGCGAGTTGCTCGCGCGAGAGATAAGCGTCGAGCTGCTGCACCGATTCGCACATGCTGCGCGCGATCTCGCGCTCGCCCATGATCGCGGCATCGGCGCCGTGCGCGAGGAGGTAATCGACGTCGCTGTCCGAATGCGCGCGCGCCAGGACGGCGATGCGCGCGTTGAGCGCGCGCGCGTGCTCGATGATCTGGCCGGACTCGATGGTCTGCGGAATCGCGATCAGCACGACTCTTGCCGTCGCCGCATTCGCAGCCGTCAAGGTATCGGTCGAAGCCGCATTGCCGTGAAGACCGGCGATGCCGAGCGCGCGCGCCTCGTCGAGCCGATCGTGGTCGGATTCGATCAATGCAAGCGCCTGCCCGGCTTCGTGCAACGTCTTGCCGACGCGCGAGCCGACACGGCCGAAGCCGATCAGCACGACGTGATCTCGCGTCGGCAGCGGTGGTCCTGCCGGCGCTTCGTCGCGTTGGCGATTCGCATCCTGCAGAGCGTTCGCATCGCGCCGCGCCTGCCAGCGATCGAGCGCGGCGAACAGCAGTGGATTGACGCAGATCGAAAGAATCGCGCCCGCGAGGATCAGGTCTCGGCCTTCCTGGGTCAGAAGCCCGAGATCGGCGCCGAGCCCGGCCAGGATGAAGGAGAACTCGCCGATCTGCGCCAGGCTCGCCGCGATCGTGAGCCCGACATCGAGAGGTCGCCCGAACGCGCGCACGATCGCGAGCGCCGCGAGCGATTTGCCGAGCACGATGATCGCCAGCGTCGCCAGCACCGGCAGTGGCTCGCGCAGCAGAATGGTCGGATCGAACAGCATGCCGACCGAAACGAAGAACAGCACGGCGAAAGCATCGCGAAACGGCAGCGATTCCTGCGCGGCTTCGTGGCTCAGCTTCGATTCCTTGAGCACCATGCCGGCGAAGAACGCACCGAGCGCGAACGAAACATCGAAGAGACGCGCCGACGCATAAGCGACGCCGAGCGAGATCGCCAGCACGGCGAGCGTGAAGAGCTCTCGCGATCCCATGCCGGCCGTACGTTCGAGCAGCCACGGAATCGCGCGCCGTCCGACGATCAGCATGAATGCGATGAACGCCGCGACTTTGGCGAGCGTAATACCGAGCGTCGCGTAAAGGTTGCCGCCGGCGTGCGCGGCATCGACCGTGCCGCCGAGAAGTCCGGCGAGCGGTGGCAGCAGCACGAGCACGAGAACCATCGCGAGGTCCTCGACGATCAGCCAGCCGACGGCGATGCGGCCGCGATTCGATTCGAGCAACCTGCGATCTTCGAGCGCGCGCAGCAGCACGACCGTGCTCGCGACCGACAGCGCAAGGCCGAACACGAGGCCGTCGCCGAGCGGCCATCCGAGCAGCCACGCCAGCGCCATGCCGAGCAGAGTCGCGATCGCGATCTGCACTGCCGCACCCGGAATCGCGATAGCGCGCACCGCGAGCAAATCGCCGAGCGAAAAATGGAGGCCCACGCCGAACATCAGCAGAATCACGCCGATTTCCGAGAGCTCCGACGCGAGCGGCTGGTCGGCGACGAATCCCGGCGTGAACGGACCAACCGCGACGCCGGCGAGGAGATATCCGACGATCGGCGAGAGCTTTAGGCGCCACGCCAGCGAGCCCGCCGCATAGGCAAGCACGAGCGCGAACACGATCGTCGCGATCAGCGGCGTGTAATGCGGCATGCGCTGCTCGAACGTAACGTCGTGATGGAAACGAAGTCGCGAGCGCGCGTCGCCGTCACAGCCCGCTGGCCGCCTGCGCGACGGCGCGGAACAACGCGCGTCCCTTGTTCATCGTTTCTTCCCACTCCTTGGCGGGGTCGGAATCGAACACGACACCACCACCGGCCTGTACGTGCAGGCGTCCGTCCTGGATCACGGCCGTGCGGATCGCGATCGCGGTGTCGGCGTCGCCCCACCACCCGATGTAGCCGATCGCGCCGGCGTAGATGTTGCGCTTATGCGGCTCGAGCTCCTGGATGATCTCGATCGCGCGGATCTTCGGAGCGCCGCTGACGGTGCCGGCGGGAAACGTCGCCTTCAGCACATCCATGTAGGAGAGACCGTCGCGCAGCTCGCCTTCGACTTGACTCACGATGTGCATTACGTGCGAGTAGCGCTCGATGACGAAGCTTTCGGTCAGTGCGACGGTGCCGGTCGCCGAGACGCGGCCGACGTCGTTGCGCCCGAGATCGATCAGCATCAGATGCTCGGCGCGTTCCTTGGCATCGGCGAGGAGCTCTTGTTCGAGCGCAAGATCTTCCTCATGCGTCTTGCCGCGCGGACGCGTGCCCGCGATCGGACGCACCACGACCTTGCCGCCTTTGAGGCGCACGAGGATTTCCGGCGACGAGCCGACGATCTGCGTCTTGCCGAGATCGAGAAAATACATGTACGGCGAAGGATTGAGCGCGCGCAACGCGCGATAGACATCGACCGGCCGTGCGCGGAACGGCACCGACAATCGCTGCGAAGGCACGACTTGGAAAATATCGCCGGCGCGGATGTATTCCTTGGCCTTGTCGACCAGCGCTTCGTATTCCTCGCGCGTGAAGCTCGATACGAAATCGGTTTCCTCGAGCGCCTTCGGATCGAGCACGTCGGGATAACCCGATCCCGAATGGCGAAGCCGGAACGCAAGCTCGTCAAGCCGTCGCGTCGCGCGCGCATACGCCTGCGGCTCTGCGGGATTTGCGTGCACGATGAGATAAAGCCGGCCTTTGAGATTGTCGAAGACCGCGACTTCTTCGCTCAGCATCAGGAGCGCGTCAGGCGTGCCGAGATGATCGGGACGATCGCGGATCGCGAGTCGCGGCTCGATCCATCCGATCGTCTCGAATCCGAAATAGCCGACGAGACCACCGGTGAACGCAGGAAGCCCGGCGAGCTTCGGAACGTTATATGTCGTTCGGATTGCTTCGATCTCGGCGAGCGGATCGGCAAGCTCGCGCGATTCGACGACCTCGCCGATATCCTCGATCGTCAAGGTCTTGCCGCGCAGCACATGCACGCGCCGGCACGGCAAGCCGATGATCGAATAGCGTCCCCAGTTCTCGCCGCCTTCGACCGATTCGAAGAGATACGAATACGGCGCGTCGGCGAGCTTGAGATACACCGACAACGGCGTGTCGAGATCGGACAGCACTTCGCGCACGACCGGGATGCGGTTGTAGCCTTGTGCCGCCAGCGCGGCGAATTCGTCCTGCGAGATCATCGACGGCTCGATGCGTGAAGCGGGCCGCCGAAGATAGCAAGGCAGCGGCCCCGGCGACAGCCCGCGGCGCGATCAGCTCTCGAACGAATCGGCGAATACCGCGTCGTTCACGACCACCGACGCTTTGCGCACGATGTCATAGGTGAGGCTTCCGACCGGCTCGTCGCGGCCCCAATAAAGCTCGACGCGATCGGACGACGCGCCGACGAGCGGATGCGGCTCGACATCATCGGCATCCGCCGTATCGGTGACGGTCAGCGCCGGCGACCAGGTCGTGCCGTCGACCGAGCGGCGTACCGCGATATCGAACTGATCGCCCGATGCGCGTATCCAGAACAGGACGAACGCGCCGTCCGGCATCACGACCGGCAGCGAGTCGTGATTGTTGCCGGTGATCGCGAAATCCTGCGGCGGCGCGCTCCAGTCGCGCACGTCGGTCGTCGTCTTGACGTACATCTTGAGCGCGCTGCCGCCGACCTGGTACGAAGCGAGATAAAGCCCGTCGCTCTCGCGATACGCGATGCGCGGCAGCTGCGCATTGCTCGTGATCTGCGTCTGCGCGAGATCCCAGGTGACTCCGTCGTCGGTCGATTGCGCGACATAGACTCCGGCGCCGGTTCCCAGGCGCTGATACGTCATCGTGAGCGTGCCGTCCTGATGGCGGATCACGTGCGGATTGATCTCGCCGCCCGTCGGCCAGCCGAGATCGAGCTGCGCTTCTTCGGCGAACGCAATGCCGTCGCTGCTGCCCGCGCGCCACAGACGAAAACTTCCGGTCGATCCGGTGCCTTTGAGATAGAAGAGCGCGTACTGCGAAGGCCCGGTCTGCACCAACGCCGGATGACGCTCGTTGGCGTCGCTGGCGATGATCGCAGCGGGTTCCGACCAGGTCGTGCCGCCGTCGGTCGAGCGCGTGATACACAAATCACCGAGAAGGCTCGGCGGCGGCGCGAGGCGTTCGAACACGACGATGCGCGCGCCATCATTGCTCGATTGGAGAATCGCAGGCTGGTAATCGAGATCCGGTCCCGACGTGACGTGCTCTTCGGCGAGCGCGCCTTGCGCACCCAGGCACAACGCGATCATCGCTGTGCGAAGCGGCAGCCTCATTCCTTGCTCTCCTCCGCAAGCCGTCGGCGCGGCATGCCGATCAGTCGCATGCCGAATTCTACGCCGCCGCCGTCGGCGAGATTGCGTGCCGACGCGGTGCCGCGATGGAGCTCGGCGACGAGCCGCACGACATAGAGCCCGAGACCCAGATGCGGCGTGTCGCCGCGACCGCCCGCGCCGCGCACGCTGACCAGCGAATCGAACAAGCGCTCCTGCATCGTCGCCGGCAGAAGTGGACCCGAGTTGGCGACGCGGATCTCGGCGCCGCTCTCGCGCGCATCGAGGCCTATCTCGATCCAGCCGTCCGCCGGCGCGAACGAGCGCGCGTTGTCGAAGAGCTTGTCGAGCGCCTGCGCGATCAGCTCCGGCGCGCCGTGAAACGGCAATGTCGTTGCCGGAAGCACCACGCGCAACTCGCGGCCTTCGGCGAGCGCACGATAGCCTTCTGCGCAACCGGCGACGAGCGCGCCGAGATCGAAATCCTCGGCTTCGGCGGCGGCGATCGCGCGCTCGATGCGGCTGGCCTCGCTCATCGCGCGCACGATCTTGCCGAGCCGCTCCGCGCCGTCGCGTGCGCGCGCCGCATACGCACGCGCATCCGCCGGCAGCGCTTGATGATCGAGATTATCGAGCGACGAGCGCACGATCGCGAGCGGCGTGTTGAGCTCGTGCGAAAGTTTCGAGGCCAGCGTGCGCAGGTATTCCGTGTACGCGCCGATCTCGTCGAACAGCTTGCCGAAGCTTCGCGCGAGATCGCCGAGCTCGTCGTCCGCGTCGGAGAGCGGCAGTGGACCGTGCAAGCGCCCGGACGTGCGCACCGCGAGCTCGGCCGCATTGCGCAGGCGGCGGATGCGGAACGAGAGCGATGCGCCGAACAGGAGCAGGATCAAGCCCGCGATCGCGAGCGCCGCCAAGGTCGCACCGGCCAGTCCGAAGATCGCGCGATTGGCGAGCAGCGGCAGCGCGCGATTGGCTTGTTCGAGCACCAGCGCACCGCGCACCTCGCCGCCTTCGCGCAACGGCACCGCCGCCGTGAGCACGACTTCGCCGCGCGTGTCGCCGGCGCGCCAGCTCGTCGCCGCGACGCCGGAAAGCGCCTGCCACACTTCCGCGGCATCGAGGCGCGCGGAATCGCCGGCGAGCGTCGTCGAGCCGGTCAGCGCCGGCGCGATGAGGCTGCGATAGACGATCTCTTCCATCCAGCCTTCGCGGCTGGGCGAGGCTGGCGTCTCCAGCGTGCCGGCATTCGCCAGCAACCAGCCGTCCGTCTCGACGACGCGCACGCGCGCGCGATCGGGCACCAGCGCCGCGAGCGCGCGCGCGACGTGCTCGTCGTAGGCGAGCAGCGCGCGCGATTCGGGCGAGTCGTCGCCCGGTGTCGCCGCATCGAACACGGCGAGACCGATGCGGTCCGGCCGCTGCGCGGTCGGAATGCGCAACTCGACGCGGTAACCTGAGCCGTCTTCCTGCCACGCCGCGGCGAGACGATCCGGCAGGCCGCCGCCCGGCGTATCCGCGCGAGCTTCGAACGGACCGGGCGCCGCGCTCGCGAGGAGATAACGCCGCGTCTCGCCGTTGCGCGCGAGCACGAGCGTCACGTGATCGCTCGACGAGGCGCGCGGATCGGAGGCATCGACGCGCGTGCGCGTCGCATCGCGCACTTCGGCGAGCACGTACAAACCGTCCGCATTCTCGCCGGCGAGCACGCGCAGCTTCTGCGCATCCTGCGCCGGACCGAGCGCCTGGGCATCGCTCTGCACTTCGGACCAATCGTCCGCGTAGCCGTCGACGACGATCCGCTGCGCCAGGCGATGCACGTACAGCACCGCCGATGCGGGCCATGCGACGCCGCCGGCCGCGAACGCTTTTGCCAATGTGCCGGCCGACGCGAGCAGCGCCTGCTCCTGACCCTGACGCAGCAAGCCTTCGGTCTGGCGCACGAACTGCCAGCCCGCCCAAGGCAGCGCGAGCGTGGACAACGCGACCAGCAAGAATTTTATGCGCAGGGACATCGCATCGCAGGCCATCCCATCGAAGGGCCAAGCATATCCGCGAGCGATTCGCCGCGTCGCATTCGCTCAATCCGGAACTTGGAGCGTTGCCGACAGCGCAGCTCGGAGCGCGTCGACGTTTCCGCATGGGATGACGATGACGCCGGGCAGACCCTCGATGCCGCAGGCCGCGGTTGCGATCACCGGAATTCCGGCCGCCACGGCCGCGAGCGCGGCGCGCGGACTGTGCTCGATATAAGCCGGCAGCACGACGACGGATGCGGACAACATCCAGTCGTCGGAGTAATTCGCTTGTTCGACGTCGAGTCCTTTCCAGAGCGCGTCGTCGTCGGAGGGCGAGCCGAGCACGCGCAGCCGGCTCGGAAACCCGCGCAAGGCATGCGCGAGTACGTAGGCGCCTTTGCGCGCGAGCGCGCTCGCCGGAAAAACGACGAGCGGAAGATCTCGCGCTTGGGTTTGGTCGCGAACCGACGCGCGGCGATTCGGCGGCAACATCCACGGCACGCACCGCACTTCGAGGGTCGGATGCTCGCGCCAATAGCTCGCGACGTCGGTGTGCGCGGTCGTCACGCTTTGCGCGCGCGACATCGCGAGCAATTCCGCTTCGGCGAGTACCATCGGCGCACGGAAATCGCTTAGTGTCGAGCGCGCAGGCTGATTGTGAGCCGCGTGCGCGCAGGCCTCGTCGAGACGTCGCTCGATCTCGATCATCGGCAACTGCGTCGCCAGCACTTCGTAACTGCGGCCGTCGAGTGTCCCCAGCAACTGCAAATGCGGCAGCAGGCCTTGATCGACGACGAGGTGCGTGTGCTCAGGGCACAAACGGCGCGCGTACGCTTGCGCGAGCCAGCGCTGACCATCGAGGATGCTGGCTTGGCGCCGGCCCGCGCGATTTGCCCAAAGGCGCAGCCAGACGATCCGGCGCAGGCTGGCGAGCCACGCGCGATGATTGTTTCCAGACAGAGCCGACCAGTCGTTTTTCGGCGCGCCGCGGCGCAGCCATCGATGCCGGAGCGCAGCCGGCGAAACGGGTATCAGCCGATCGCAGCGAGCGTCGCGTTTTTCCAGATCGCGTGCGAGCTCAGGTGTCCACGCATCGAGCAGCCACGCTTCGCGCGCTTGCGATGCCTGCGCGGGTTTTCGATGACGAAAACAGGAAGTTTCGTCGCAGCCGAAGCAGTTGCGTATCGATGCGGAACTTCGCTGCGCGAGTCTCGCTGCATGCGAGTCATCGGTCGAAATGCGTTCGGATTGCGCCGCTTCGGCGCGCACGATCACGATCAATTCGTCTGCGCTCAGCCTGGTTTCGAGACGCCACGCAAACGGAGCGCGGATTCTGAGATCGATGTAGTTCCAGAATACGGTCGCGTCGACGGTCGATGCATCGCCGCGCGCGACGGATGCGCTATGCCGGTGATGTTCGACGAGCTCGAAACCGGCGCGCGATGCGCACGTCGCCAACGCATTCGAGAGCTGGCAGATGCCTCCCGCGATCGTCGGGATCACGCAACCATCGCGAACTTCGCGGCCGATCACGAAACCGCGCCGCGCCGACGGCCTGCCGAGCTGGCGCCAAAAACTGAGGCATGCGTTCGCAGGTACGACGACGCCATGAAACGCTTTCACCGCGACGCGCAGGTTGTGGACCTTGCCCGCGGTGAGGACGAATTCGCCGTCGTCGTCGTTCCACAACGGCGTGCGCGACATCGCAACGATCGGCGCCGTCTTCAGCGCATCGCCCGCATCCCAGCGTTCGCGCGTGCCGATGCCGCGCAGCCAGCGCAAAGCGATGAGGACGCGCGAACGCGCCCAGAAACCCAAGGCTTCTTTGCGCGTCGGACGGCGCCAGTCTTTCGTTCCGCTTGCCGCGAGGGCCATCTCACCGGTATCCATTCGGAGGGGTCTCTCGACTGATACGCAGAAGGTCTTCAAGGCCCGCCAGCGCCGCGGCGGCGGCGTGCGCTTACGCGCTCAAGGCTTCCATCGGTAACCGGCACCGTGCACGGTGTCGATCGCATCGAACGCGGGATCGACCGCGATGAACTTCTTGCGGATGCGCTTGACGTGCGAGGTGATCGTCGCGTCGTCGACGACGACTTGCGCATCGCGCATCAGCTGGTCACGGTTCTTGACGTGTCCCGGGAAGCGCACGAGCGTGTGCACCATCCAGAATTCCGTCACGGTCAGCGGCACGTCGATGCCGTTCCAGGTGACGCGCATGCGTTCGGTTTCGATCTTGAGCGGTCCGTGCGCGATGACGTTGTCGGCGGCGAGCGGCTTGCGCAGCGCTTCCATGCGCCGGAACAAGGCGCTGATGCGCGCGGCGAGCTGATGCAGCGAGACATCCTTGGCGAGATAGTCGTCGGCGCCGAGGCGAAGGCCCGAGATCACGTCGAAGTCCGAATCGCGCGCGGTCAGGAAAATGATCGGCAGGGTCGGCGCGCGCGCGCGCAGGCTTCGGCAGAGCTCGAAGCCGCCGTCCGGCTCGTCGCCGAGGCCGACGTCGATGATGACGAGCTCGGGCAGGCGCTGCGCGAACGCGGCTTCGGCGTCCGATCGCGCTGCGTAGCCGCGCACTTCGTAACCGAGCCGCGTCAGCGCCTCGACGTAGTTGGCGCGGATCAGGGGTTCGTCCTCGACAATGGCAATGCTGCGCGGCATCGAAAATCTCCTTGAAGTCGCCGCCAGCTTACGCACGCGGCGCGCGCGCGCAATGGCCGTGCGGCGGACGTCAGCGAAATGCCAGAACTTGTCGGCGCGGCGCCAGCTCCGGCGCGGCGTGCTGACTCTCCAGAGCGCTTGAATGCGTCCCAGGCCAGACGATGGAGAGTGCCTTGAAGACCGAACGCCCCGACCCGAACGCCGAGTTGCACACCCGCGAGCCGCTGCGCATCGCCTTCGCGCTGGTCGCGCTCGCCCTCGGATTCATTGCTGCCCTGCACGGCTGATCAGGAGATCGCCATGGACCTTTATCTGCCCGACGACTTCTACCGCTTGAGCGGAACCCGCAAGGACCGCGCCGACCTCACGCCGTCACTCGACGACGACATGGCCTGGCTCGGCGGCGAGACGCAGGTCACGCCGTTCGGCGACGACGCCCGCAAAGAGCGCGCCGAACCCGACCCGATGTGGCACGCGATCTGAAATCGCCGCCGACGTTTTTCCGGCCCGCGCCGGGCTTGCCCCAAGCCCAACTCATCCCCGTCGCCCGGCGCGGCATTTTTCTTCAGCGAAGGTGGGCCAGTAACTGTTCGCGCGCGACACCGAGCGTGTTTTCAACCGCCCGCAAAATCGCGTTCAAAGTTCCCACACGAAGTGGCTTGTGGTTGGGGATTGCGAGGCGGTGCTGGCGCGGCTGATCGCACTGAATCACGATGTGGCTGCCGACCTGATGCACTTTGCGATAGCCAAAGTGACGGCACAGCGCGTCCGCAAGAACGCTGCCGTCGACGTCACGAGGCAGCTTCATGCAACGGCCAAAACCTCATCACGAACAAGGTGCAGCCGAATGCTGGTCGGCTTGGCCTGATCGAAAAAGTACGCGCTGACGGCTTCGGAGACACGGGCGCGCAATGTCTCCCAGTCATCGGCTTCGGTGATGATGTCCTGGGTCAGACATTCGGCGACGTAGCCGCCGTCTGCTTCTTGGGTAACGCTGAAGACGATTTCCATAGCCAGAGTCTGGCACTGCCGTCAGGCAGCTGCAACGTGCTCGTGCATCGCGGAAATGACCGCGCGATAGTCTTTCTCGTTGAAGATCGCCGAGCCCGCGACGAACGTGTCCGCGCCGGCGCGCGCGATCTCGCCGATGTTGTCGGGCTTGACGCCGCCGTCGATTTCGAGGCGGATCTCGCGTCCGCTCGCGTCGATGCGCTCGCGCGCGGCGCGCAGCTTGTCGAGCGCGGCGGCGATGAAGCTCTGGCCGCCGAAGCCGGGATTGACCGACATGATCAGGACCAGATCGAGCTTGTCGAGGACGTAGTCGAGGTACGAGAGCGGTGTCGCCGGATTGAACACGAGGCCGGCCTTGCAGCCTGAGTCCTTGATCAGTGAAATCGTGCGGTCGATGTGATCGCTCGCTTCCGGATGAAAGCTGATCAGCGACGCGCCGGCCTTGGCGAAATCCGGAACGATGCGGTCGACCGGCTTCACCATCAGATGCACGTCGATCGGCGCCTTGACGCCGTGCTTGCGCAGCGCCTGGCAGATCAGCGGGCCGATCGTGAGATTCGGCACGTAGTGATTGTCCATCACGTCGAAATGGATCCACTCGGCGCCGGCGGAAATTACCGCGTCGACTTCCTCGCCGAGCCTCGCGAAATCGGCGGACAGGATGGAAGGTGCGATGACCGTGGATTGCCTGGCCATGATGGGCTCCGCGTCGAATCCTGCGGCCGCGCCGCGCGTCGGCGCTTAGCCTAAAGCATCGTGCCGGGCGTGTCTTACGGCTGTCGACAACCGATTGGCTACTTGAAGCCGCGCTCGGTTTTGATGCGCTCGTACGCCGTGTTGATCTCGCGCGCGCGCTCCTCGGCGCGCCGCTTGAGCTCGTCGGGCACGTTGCCGAGCTTGTCGGGATGATGCTGGCTCATGAGCTTTCGGTACGCGCGCTTGATCTCACGCTCGTTCGCGCTGCGCTCGAGCCCGAGCACGGCGTAGGCGTCGACGCGCATCGCGCTCGCGCCCGGCTGCGCGCGCGGACCCGCCGAACCCCACGCTTGCGCGCCGGGCGCGTAGCCTTTCATCGCGGAGAGCGCGGCCAATTCGTGATCGCTGACGCCGAGCGACCAGCAGAGCTTGCGCACGAGGGCGAGCTTGGCTTGCGCAAGCGCGCCTTCGGCATAGACGAGATCGAGCAGCAGATCGAGGATCAGGAACGCAAGATCGCGCCTTCCGCCGCACCAGCGCTTGAGATCGGCGATCGCGAGCTGCACGGGAAAATCCGTTTGCTTGCCGGCGGTGAAGCGCTCGACGGCCGAGCGGCGCTGCGTCGAATCCAGGCGCAATCGATTCATGAGCGATTCGGTCGCTGCGATCTCCTGCTCCGAGACGCGCCCGTCCGACTTGGACAACGCGCCGGCGAGCGAGAACAAGGGTTCGATGAAACCGCTGCCCATCGACGGCGGCCGCAGGCGCGCGACGCCGGCGTCGTAGAAATGACCGACGATCGCGCCGAGCAGAAGCCCGATCGGATTGTGGAACAACAACAATCCTACGAGCGCGCCGATCAGCTTGCCGACGATGTTCACGGCGCGGTTCCGCTGTGCTGCGCGGAATACCAGTCGGCAAGCGCTGCGATATCGGCGTCGGACAAGGTGCCGGAGACGGCGCGCATGGCCGAAGCGGAGCGTTGTCCCGACCGGTACTGGCCGAGCGCGGCGACGAGGTAATCGCGATCTTGCCCTGCGAGGTGCGGAATGCCTTTGGCGGCCGCGACGCCGTTCTCGCCGTGACACGCGGCGCACAGGCCCAGCTGCGCGGGCTTGGGCGGCTGGGCAAGCGTCGCGGTCGCGAACAGCAGCGCTGGCAGGAACATCGACACGGAAAACACCGGTGGTCTTGGCATCGGAAGGCGCGGATTCTACCAATCCCGGGCGCCTGCGCCGCCGCGGCGCTCCGACGCGGCTACAATGCGCTGCTCGCCCTCCATCGACGAGCGCTTTCGTGCCGACCGTTCTCGCGCAATCGAATCTTCCCGGACTTGATCTGATCCATCGCGGCAAGGTCCGCGACGTCTACGCTTTGTCGGACGCCGAGCTCCTGATCGTCGCCAGCGATCGATTGAGCGCGTTCGACGTCGTGCTGCCCGATCCGATTCCGGGCAAGGGCGAGATGCTGACGCAGATCTCCAATTTCTGGTTCGGCAAGACCTCGCACATCGCGCCGAATCATCTGACCGGCAAGGACATCGCCAGCGTTCTCCCGCCGGGCGTCGACGCGAAGCTCTACGCCAAGCGCAGCGTGATCACCAAGCGTCTGAAGCCGGTTCCGATCGAGGCGATCGCACGCGGCTATCTGATCGGATCGGGCTGGAAGGATTATCAGGCGACGGGATCGCTCTGCGGCATCAAGCTGGCGCCGGGCTTGCGCCAGGCCGAGAAATTGCCGGACCCGCTATTCACGCCGTCGACGAAAGCCGCGGTCGGAACGCACGATGAGAACATCGGCTTCGATCAGGTCGTCGCGACGATCGGAGGCGATCTCGCCGAACGCGTGCGCACGGCGACGCTTGCGATTTATCGCTTCGCCGCCGAATACGCCGCCGAGCGCGGCATCCTGATCGCCGATACGAAATTCGAATTCGGCACCGACGCATCCGGCACGCTGTATGTGATGGACGAGATGCTGACGCCGGATTCCTCGCGATTCTGGCCTGCAGACGAATATCGCGTCGGCATCAGTCCGCCGAGCTACGACAAGCAATACGTGCGCGATTACCTGGAAACGCTGGATTGGAACAAGACGGCGCCGGGACCGAAGCTACCGCGTGTCGTCGTCGAGGGCACGGCGGCGAAGTACGCCGAGGCGTTGAAGAAGCTCGCGGATATCACGATCGATTGAGCGTTCAGCCTCGCGATTCGTCATCCCGGCGAAAGCCGGGATCCATTTGCTTTACGTCTACGTCGCAAAAATCAAAATGGATCCCGGCTTTCGCCGGGATGACGGTGTGCGTGCTGCGCTGCGTATTTGCTGCGAGCCGTTGCGCGCGTAGATTTCCCGAACTCCGCAAGGACCCCGCCATGCGCAGCGTCAACGACTGGTTCGGCAGCTACAACTCGGATCACCAGAACGCGACGAATCGCCTGATCCATTGGATCTGCGTGCCGGCAATTCTGTGGGCCGTGATCGCGGCGCTCTGGCTGATACCGGTGCCTGCCTCGATCGGAAAGCCGGGGTTGTGGTGCGCGCTTGTGATGGTCGGCGCGTTGACGTTCTATTGGCGGCTGTCGCGTCCGCTGGGCGCTGCGATGATCGTGCTGTTCGTCCTGCTCGCGCTGCTCACCGATTCGCTATATCGCGCGCTCGGATCGCGCGATCTCTTGTGGCTCGCGATCGTCGTGTTCGTGCTGGCATGGATCGGCCAGTTCGTCGGGCACATGATCGAAGGCAAGCGGCCTTCGTTCTTCACCGATCTTGCGTATCTTCTGATCGGTCCCGCGTGGCTCGTCGGCAAGCTGATGCGGCGCGTCGGCTGGAACTACTGATCCTTCGACGGCTCGACATCGAGCGTCATCGCGTGGAAATCCATCGTCACGACGCTGTGTGCGAACAGCGCGTTGCCGACCGTGGCCTCGAACAATCCCTCCGGCTGATGCACCGGATTCTTGCCGTCGGCGACGAAATAGACGGTTGATTTCGCGGGTGCGATCGCGCGCCCCTTGAATCCGAACGCGCCCGCGGGTGCGCCTGAAAGATTGACGCCGCCGTCGGTGTAGCGAAAAAGCTCAGGCGCGCCGGATTTCTTGAGGCCGAGCGCATCGAGCGCGTCGTCGTAGACGAGCATCGTGCCGGTGAAGACCGTATCGATCTGCGCACGTACCGATTTTCCGTCGATCGTGAACGGCGAGCCGACGACGATCGGCGGTCCGTGCTCGCCGAACGTGATCAGCTTCAACGATCCGACACCCTCGGGCGGGCTTGAGACAGGCGTCGTCTGCACGTGCGAGATGCGCAGCCGATGGCGTGGATAATCGATCTGCAGCACGCGATCCTTGAACCACGTGTAGGCGATCGATCCGTCGGCAGGCAACTTGTATTCGCCGAGCAGCGAGCGCTCGAAGACGAAGAACGACGTCGTGTCGATGAGATCGCCGAGCGCGGTGTGGTGATCGCCGCCGCGAAAGATGCCGGGCACGGCCGCGCCGTCGCGCTCGACCGGATCGAGCTTCCAGCCGAGATCGCGCGCGACATCGGCGATCATCGTCGAGCGGATGTTGCCGGTGTCGAGCAGCAGCGTGCGCGTCGCGCCGTCGAGCGCGACATCGATGCAGATGAGCCCATCGCAATCGCGGAACGGGATGTCCGTGGCGAACATGACATTCGAGCGCGCGCCGGCGTTGTTCGCGGCGAGAGCGGCAAGCAGTGAGGCACTGAGGACGATCGAGCGGCGCACGCATATCTCCGGAAACGTCGAGGCCGCAGTTGAGCAGCTTGCGGGCGCGCACTGCATGCGCAACAAGTCATGTCCGGAGCGTATGCACGAGGACTGCGCAAAAAAATCCCCCGCCGAAGCGGGGGATCGATGAATCGAAGCGACGTGCGAGGCGTTACTGGATCGGCCCGCGGATGATCGCCGGATTGGTGATCTGCACGGCCGCGCCGTTGCTCACGATCATGCTCGCCATCTCGCCCTGCATCTCGGCCGTCGCGGCCGGGAAATCGGTCGGGTCGAGGATCGAGCCGTGCTCGCCTTGCAGGAATCGCACGGCGCCGCGGATGCCGTCGGCCGATTGCGTCGTCTGCGTGATGTCGGAAAGTCCGAGCGCGGCGATCAAGGGCTCGGTGCCGGACAGCGGCGCGCCGGGCACGGAGTTCGGGATCACCTGATCGGGCGGCACGTCGCCGCCGCCGATGACTTCCTGCGCCAGGATGCGCTTGCCGACGGTGTACGCCGCGAAATTGATCGGATCGCCCGAGTCGACGGCGGTTTGCGCGGCGACCATGAACGCATCGTAGTCCGGGGTGCCCGCTTCGACGCCCGCCGCGGCGAGGCCGGCGCGGATGCGCGGACCGAACGAGGGCGAGCCGTCGAGCAGGCGCGCGATGCCGCCGCCCGGCACGTTGATGACGCCCACGCTGACATTCGGATCGAGCGCGAGGAAATTCGTGCCGACGATGCTGCCGAGCGACTGGCCGACGAAAGCGATGCGCGAGGCGTCGAGATTCGCGCCCATCGACGGAATCGCGTGCGCGAGCTCGAACAGGTCGGCGACGCCCTGGCGCAGGTTGTCGCGCGAAGTCAGGAGACTGGACAGATTGATGAACCAGCTGCCGGACGGATCGATCGCGCCGTCGGGGCCGGG
>Ga0068862_100000147_pt1 | contig 79903 bp, 70 predicted proteins | sample KBSSwiS52_FD_66598 | JGI IMG/M metagenome (GOLD analysis project Ga0068862, IMG submission 66598) | Switchgrass rhizosphere microbial communities from Kellogg Biological Station, Michigan, USA - KBS Switchgrass S5-2 | ecosystem: Host-associated > Plants > Roots > Rhizosphere > Soil ...
ACGGCCTTGGTCAGCTCCTCGACGAACAGGGGGACGCCGTCGGTCCTGTCGATGATCTGCCGCCGCACGTCGGCCGGCAGCGCCGCGCCCTGGGCGACGCGCTCGATCAGGGCCTCCACCTCGCCGTCGGTCAGGCGGCTCAGGCTGATCTGGGTGACATGGCCCTGGTGCTTCCAGTGCGCCTGGAAGCCGGGCCGGAAGGTGGCGACGAGCATCAGGGGCAGGGAGGGGATCTCTGCGATCAGCAGGTCCAGCAGCTCGAGGGTCGAAGGATCGATCCAGTGGAGATCCTCGACGATCATGACCTGAGGCCGGCGCTCGGCCATCGCGCCCAGCAGCTCCACCAGGGCCTCGAGGGTCCTGCGGCGCTGCATGTCCGCGCTCAAGGCCAGCGGGGGATAGCGTCCCGCGGTCGGCAGGGACAGGAGGGACGCGAGGAGGGGGACGTTCTCCGCCAGGGCGAGACCGTACTGGCGCAGCAGCTCTTCGAGCTGCGCGAGCTTCTGCTCCGGGCTCTCCGCCGCCGCGGTGAACACGCTGCGCTCCAGGAGCTCGACGAGGGGAAAGAACGGCGTGCTCTGGGTGTAGGGGGAGCCGTATCCGATCAGCCAGGTGGCATCGCCGGCGAGCCCCTCCCGCAGGGCGCGCACCAGGCGCGACTTGCCGATGCCGGCCTCGCCGCTGATCACCACCGCCTGGCCGGTCCCCGCGCGGGCCAGGCGGAAGCGGTCGAGAAGCAGGCCGAGCTCCCGCTCGCGGCTCACCAGGGGAGCCGGCGCCTCGCCGCTGTCCTCCCGCTGATCGATGGCCTCCAGCACCCGGTACACCGGCACCGGCTCGTCGAAGCCCGGCAGGTGCACCGGCGCCAGCGCCTGGGTCGTGAAGCCGCGGGCGAGCAGCCGCCGGCTCGCGGCGCTCACCACGACGGTGCGTCCGGGGACGGCGCTCTGGAGCCCCGTGGCGAGGTCGAGCGTCGCGCCGAGCTGGAGCCGCTCGGCCGCCGGGGCCGCGGGCTTGACCACGGCCGGACCGGTGTGCACGGCGATCCGGACGGCGAGCTTCTGCCCGCTGCCCATCCCCGGCCACCTCCCGAGCTGGTCGATCCGGTCCGCGAGCAGGCGCGCCGCGCGGATCGCGCGATGGGCGTCGTCCTCATGGGCCCGGGGATAGCCGAAGCAGAGCCAGAGAAGGTTGCCCAGCGCGCCGCCCAGGCAGCCGTCGAGCTGCCCGGCGATCCCCTCCGCCAGCTCGCGGACCGCGGTCATGGCCTCGGACAGGATCTCGAGGTCGAGAGGCCGGGTCTCTCCCGACCGCTCGTCGACGCCGACCAGGCCGCAGCAGACCACGGTGAGCCGGCGGAGCTCCCCGCTCGGCCGGGCGTTCCCGCTCGCGGAGGAAGATTCCGGCCGCGGCCCCTCGATGATCGTCGCCTCGCCGGAGATCCCGGACACGACGACCGTCTGCGCCAGGGCGATCGGGAGCGCAGCGAGGATGATGGCGAGGATATCGGTGAGGCTGTCCGCGACCTCCCTGGCGCTCCAGGGCCGGTCGCCGGGCTCCTTTGCGAGCAGCCGGCCGACCAGGTCGGACAGCGCCTGCGGGACCTCGGGACGGACGCGGGCGAGCGGTGGCGGGTCGAAGCTCAGGACCCGCGTCAGGGTCTCCCGCGCGTTGCCCCCGCGGAAGGGCGGCTCCCCCGTCAGGGTCTCGTAGAGGAGCGAGCCCAGGGAAAAGAGATCGGAGCGCACGTCGAGCCGCAGCCCCTGGGTCTGCTCGGGCGACATGGCGTAGCAGGTGCCGAGGATGGTGCCGGGCGCCGAGAGCGACAGCTCGGCGGCGGCGATATCTTCCGGGTCCGGGGCCCCTTCCGCGATGTCCTTGGCGAGGCCGAAATCGAGGATCTTGGCGCGGCCCGCCGGCGTCACCATGACGTTGGAGGTCTTGAGGTCGCGGTGGAGGATGCCGTGCAGGTGGGCTTCGGCGAGCCCGTCGGCGATCTCCCGGCCGAGCCGGACCGCCTGCGCGGGGGCGAGAGGCCCCTCCTCCTTGAGCAGGGCGTGAAGCGTCCGGCCGTTGACCAGCTCGAGCACGACCCATTCGCCGTCGTCGCGCTCGACGAGGTCGTAGACCTGGACGATGGCGGAATGGTTGAGGCGGGCCGCGGCCCGGGCTTCGCGGAGCAGGCGCTCGCGAGCGTTGGGGATCGAGCTCGCGAGGATCCGCTTGACGGCGACCTGGCGCCGCAGACGCTCGTCCCAGGCGCGCCAGACCGTGCCCATGCCGCCGGCCCCCAGCGGGATCTCGAGCCGATAAGGGCCGACCCGCTCGACGAGCTCGTCTTCCGCACACTTGGCATCCACATTGACTAAGTGTTGCGGAAACCGGATTTCTATCATCCCCGGGCGTTGCTCGCCGGCCCGTGCAGAGGCTGGGCTCAGTCCCTCCTACCCGCAGACCTCCCGGAACAGCCGCAGGAAATTGCCGCCGAGGACCTTCTCCACGGCGTCACTCTTCCAGCCCCGGCGCTTCAGGGCGTCCGCGAGCACCTGCATGCGCTGCGGCGTGTTGAGGTCGGGCACGGTCACGTGCTTGGGCTCGCGCTCGGAGCCCGGCAACCCCTGGTTGCGGCGGTAGAACCCGCGGTGCCCCTGCAGCACGATCTCCGGCGGCGTGTCGTCGAAAAGGACGGGGCCGTCGCTGCCGAAGCCGGCGAGGCCGATCCCGCCCACCTTCACCACATGATCCAGATGGTCCACGACGTCGTCCACGGACGGTTTGTCGCGGTCGGTCAGCCAGACGCTCATCGAGAAGACGCCGAAGTAGCCGCCCTTCTCCGCCAGGGCGCGGATCACCTCGTCGGTCTTGTTGCGCCCGGTCGGGAAGAGGGCGCGGCAGCCGGCGTGCGTGACGGCCGCGGGCCGCTTCGACAGGCGGATCGCCTCCAGCGTGGTGCGGTCGCCGCAGTGGGAGAGGTCGATCAGCATGCCGGCCGCGTTCATCTCGGCCACGAGCCTCTCGCCGAGCAGGGAGAGCCCGGCGTCGCTCCTCTCGCGGTAGGAGTCGCCCACGGCGTTGCGGTCGTTGTGGGTGAGCTGGAGCACGCGCAGCCCGAGAGTGTGGAAGAAGCGCAGGTTGTCGAGGTTGCGGTCGTTGACCGAGTAGGTCGAGGCGTCGAGGATCGCGGCGTCCTGGCAGGCGAGGATGACGCCGAGCTTCCCCAGCCGCCGCGCTTCCTCCACGTCCACGGCCTTGAGCACCTTGAGGAACCCGGAGCCCTCGCGCTCGAACGCCGAAGCCCACTCCGCCAGGCCCTGGGTCGCGTTCGCGAAGTTGCGCGGGAAGCAGCGGACGTCCACGACCGCCGCCGACAGGCCGGCCGCCACCGCCTCGCGCGGATCGAAGAACGGGCCGTCGGGCGTGAGCGTATCGATGGCCAGGGGCAGCGAAGGCACCTCGCCCCAGGCCAAGCGCGTGCCGGCCAGCGCCGCCGCGGCTCCCAGGAAGGTTCTGCGGGTGATCATCCCTTTTTCTCCTCCAGCTCGGCCCACCGCGCATACAGCCGCTCGACCGTCTGCCGGGCCGCCTCCAGCTCGGCGCTGCGGGCCTGGAGCCTGGCGAAGTCGGTGGCGACCGCGGGATCTTCCATGCACTTCTGGGCCGCGGCCAGGGCGTCCTCGGCCTCCAGGATCTTCGCCTCCATCTGCTCCCACTCGAGCTTCTCCTTGTAGGAGAGGCGCTTCGGCTTCTCCTCCCTGGCAGGCGCCGCCCTGGGCGCGGCGGGTTTCTGCGCCGGGGCCTCCCGGTGAGCTTCCCACTGCGCGTAGTCGGCGAAATAGCGGGAATTGCCCCTGCCGTCCAGGGCGAGGACCACGGTCGAGACGCTCTCCAGGAGATAGCGGTCGTGGGTCACCAGGACCAGCGCGCCGGGGAACTCCAGCAGGCTCTCCTCCAGGACTTCCAGCGTGGGGATGTCCAGATCGTTCGTGGGCTCGTCCAGGATCAGGAGATCCGCGGGCTGGAGCATCAGGCGGGCGATCAGGATGCGCGCCTGCTCGCCGCCCGACAGGCGCGACACCGGCGTGTCGAGCTGCTCGGATCGGAACAGAAATCGCTTCGCCCAGGAGGCCACGTGCACCGAGCGCCCCTGGTAGAGCACCGAGTCCCCCTCCGGCGCGAGCGCCCGGCGCAGCGACACCGAGCGGTCCAGGGTGTCCCGGCCCTGCTCAAAGCGGACGGTCTTCAGCCACTCCGCGCGCTCGATCGTTCCCGCGTCGGGCTCCAGGATGCCGTCGAGGAGCGACAGCAGCGTGGTCTTGCCGCTGCCGTTCGGCCCGAGCAGGCCGAGCCGCGCGCCCGGGGTGAGCTTGACGTCGAGCCCCGAGACAATCCTTCGCCCATCGAATGACTTGGCGAGCCCGGTGGCGACGAGGAGCTTCTTGGTCTTGCGGTCCGAGGCGTTGAAGTCGAGGCCGACGCGGGCCTGGGCGGCGGGGCCGGTGCGCTCCTTGATCTCGTCGAGCTCCGAGATGAGGCGCTCGGCCTCCTGGATGCGCCCCTTGGCCTTGGTGGTGCGCGCCTTGGCGCCGCGCTTGAGCCACTCCACCTCGCGCCGCACCCGGTTGGCGAGCGACGCCTGGTACTCGGCCTGGTTGCGCAGCACCTCGTCGCGCTTCTCCAGGAAGTCGCTGTAGCTCCCCAGGGCCTGGAAGAGCCCCTCGGGATAGCGCCGGTCGAGCTCCAGCATGCGCGTCGCGACGTTTTCGAGGAACCAGCGGTCGTGGCTCACCACCACGTAGGCGAGCGGCTCGCTCCTGAGCAGCTCCTCCAGCCAGAGGATGCCCTCGACGTCCAGGTGGTTCGTGGGCTCGTCGAGGAGCAGCACGTCCGGCGCCCGCACCAGCTCGCGGGCGATGGCCAAACGCTTCTTCCAGCCGCCGGAGAGCACGTCCACCGGCTGAGAAGGATCGTTGAAGCCCGCCCTTCCGAGGCCGACGGCCACCCGCGTCGCCTTCTCGAAGTCCTCGGAGTGATCGTCGGCGAGGGCCGCGGCGAGAACCCCTTCGACCGTCTGCCCCGGCGGGAACACGGGATCCTGGGGGACGTAGCCCATGCGCGTGCCCCGGCGGACGGCGCGGGAGCCGGTATCGGCCTCCTCCATCCCGGCGAGGATGCGCAGGAATGTGGACTTGCCCGAGCCGTTCGGCCCGATGAGCCCCACGCGGTCACCCTCGGACAGGCCGAAGGAGAGCCCCTCGAACAGCGGATGGGCGCCGAAGCCCTTGGTCAGGGATTCGCAGGTCAGGAGGACGGCGGGCGGCATCGGGGCCGCATTCTAGTTCACGAGCGGAGCAACCCTTCCGGCTGCTGGAGCTGCCCCGTCGCCGACTTGCACACCACGGCATTCGCGAGACCCACGGCCTTGGCGTAATTCTGGATGCTGTGGTAGCAGGAGACGGTGTCGAAATAGGCGTCGATCGTGTTCTGCTGCCACTGGTTGCACAGGCTCGTGGTGAGCTGCACCGACCCCTGCGTCTGGTTCGTCTGGGTGTAGTACGAGCCGTAGCTGTACTCGGAGACGCCGATCGCGCCCGAGATCAGGAAGTACGCTTCCTGCAGCGTTACCGTGTAGCCCTGGTACTGGACCGAGAGCGCCGAGGCCAGCGGCGCCGGCGAGTACCACAGGGACACGATCAGCACCTGCGAGGGCACGGGGAACATCGGGATGATGTCGTTCTTCATCTGGTAGCGCCACGAGCTGCCCCCGAACAGCTTGTCGTAATCGTTCGCGAAGGCCTGGTTGCCGGCCGCGGGCGCGGCGAACGTGTACACGGACATCGGCACGCTCTTGTTCGCGTTCTTGAGCGTGTAGTAGAGCCAGGGGGCGAGGACCGTGGCCAGGTTGCCGCCCAGGCTGTGACCGGTGACCGTGAGCGAGGTCCCGCTCACCAGGACGCTCTTCAGGAAGGAGATCATCGAGACGCCGTTGCCGTCGACGAGGCCGGTCAGGTCGTCGAGCCCGTTGCTCGCGCCCTGCGCGATCATGGCCTTGCTGTCGCCGCCGATCGTCCAGGGGACCTGGTAGAAGACGTCGAGGTCCTGGTAGAACCAGTTGTAGAACGCCTGCCAGGTGAAGCTGAGGAGCGAGCCGCGGATGGCCACGGCGTACTGCGAGTGCCCGTCGTAGGCGATGAAGGCCGTGTTGCCATAGATGGGCGCGGTCGGCACCCAGGCCGCGGTCCAGCCGGGGAGGTTCGCGTTCAAGGAGGGCTGAACGTCGTCGCAATAGGAGATCGTGGCGAGCGTCACGGCGGTTTGAGGGTCCATGAATGCCTCCTCTCAGCGGATCAGCCCTTGGAGGCCCCCAGGGGCTCCTCATTCTTTTTCTTGTTCGAGCGCGCGGAGCCGCGCTTCCGCCTCGGCCGCCCGCGACTCGGCCTGAGCACGCGCCGCTTCGGAGCGCTGGAGGGCGCCTTCGAGCTCGTCCGTCCAGAGCAACGGCTCGCCCGTGGCCGTGTTGACGAGCCGCAGGCGCTCCCCCTCGGGCCGGAGCGTCAGCCCCGTCGTACGGCTTTCGAGGGAGCCGTCCGCGGCAAGCGGGATCGGCAGGTAGCCGCCGCCTTGCAGGCCGCTTTGCAGGCCGCTTTGCAGGCGATACCCCTGGAGACGCAGCCTCAACCAGTCCCCATAGGGATCGAAGAGCACGTACTCCTCCACCCCGATCCGCTCGTAGATGTCTTTCTTGTCGCGCTGGTCCTCCCGGCGGGTCTTGCGGGAGGTGACCTCCACGATAAGGCTGGGCGGGGTCTCCTCCCAGAGGAGATAGTTGGGCCGGTCCCACTTGGAGACCCCCCTGGCCAGCAGCACGTCCGGGGCGCGAGCCGCCTCCGGATTGCCCTTCTCGTAGCAGAGGAAGAGGTTGCCCCCCACCCAGACGTCCGGAGCGCCGGCAAAATGGCGCTCCAGCGCCTCGATGAGGTCGGCCATCACCTTCCGGTGGAGCGTGGTCTCGGCCATGGGCTGGCCGTCGGAGATGGGGTACTCGATCTCCTGCTCGAGCGGAAACGCGGCCATGCGTGTCATCCTTTCCCCGACGGGTCGCGGCATCACAGCACAAGACCCGCCAGGATGCAACCTCTCGCCGGTCCATGGTATCACGCCTTCCTCTCCCTCGGACTACCGCGGCCCGACCAGCACCCAGCCCGGCCCGGGGCCGTCGGGCACGGGATGCAATGCGGCCGGCGATATGCTTGCCGCCATGCCTCCCAGGAGAATCCTCGCGGTCTTCATGCTGTCTCTGCTGCCGGCGGGCGCCGCCCAGGCCCAGCTCGACCCCCTCGCCGCCTACGCCCGCCTGCTCTCCCTGGTGCGCTTCTTCCACCCGAGCGACGCGGTGGCCAGGGCCGATTGGAACCAGGTCGCCGTGGCCGGCGTGAAGGCGGTCGAAGGGGCCGAAGACCCCGCCTCTCTCGCCCGCGCTTTGGAAACCTTTTTCAAGCCGCTCGCTCCCACGCTGCGGGTCCTCCCGAACGGCGCGCCCTGGGAGATGCCGGCGGAGCTGCGCAAGCCGGACGGGCCGGCGGGCATCGTGGCCTGGCGGCACTACGGCGGGCATTTCGACGCCACGACCAAGGTGTTTTCGAGCGAGCGCCTCGACAGCCGCAATCCGCCCGGCTTCGCCACGTTCGCGCAGGCGATCCCCGCCGGCCCGCTGCGCGGCAAACGGGTCCGGCTCTCCGCCTGGGTGCGGGCCGAGATGGAGGGCGACGGCCGCGCCCAGCTCGGCCTGCGCGTGGACCGGGCGGACGGCACGCCGGCCTTCCTCGACAACATGGCCGACCGGCCGCTGCGCAGGGCTCCCTGGCAGCGCGTGGAGATCGAGGGCGACGTCGCCCCCGACGCCGACCGCATCCTGGTCCTGCTGGTCGTCAGCGGCGGCGGCACCGCGTGGCTCGACGAGGTGTCCCTGGCGCCCGCCCTCGCCACCCTCGCAAATACCTCCTTCGACGAGGGGGAGACGGGCGCGCAGCCGCCGGGATGGCTGTTTCCCTACGAGTCGATCCGCGCCGGGTATCACCTGTCCACGGAGCGCGGCGACGTCTGCCGCCGGGGCGGCTGCGCCCGCATCGTCAGCGATCCGATCGCCGTCCCCCGCTTCGTCCGTCCCGAGGAGGTCCTGCAGGCGGACCTGGGCGCCGGGGTGACCGCGTACCTGCCGGTCTCCCTCTATGCGGACACCCAGACCCCGCCCGCGGTCCTGCCGGCCGTCGACGTCAGCGGCGACACGCGCGAGGCGCGGCTGGCCGCCGTGGCGCTGGCCTGGGGCATCCTTCAGCACTTCCATCCCGAGGGGCAGCCGGACGATCCGCGGCCGGCCTTCGCCGCCGCGGAAGGGGACCGCGAGGGCTTCGCCCGCGCCATGCGGCGGATCCTGGTCCCGTTGAACGACCTCGCCGCGAGCTTCTCCCGCAGGGGGGAGCCCATGCCGCAGGCCCTCCCCCTGGCCTGGGAGTGGATCGAGGGGCGGCTCGCGATCACCGGCGCGGCGAAGGGCACCGGCATCCAGCCGGGAGACGTGGTGCTGAGCGTGGACGGCCGGCCCGCGGAAGAGGTCGTGCGGGAGCAAGAGGCGCTCGTCTCCGCGGCGACTCCGGAGTCCCGGAGGGGGTGGACCCTGGAACACCTCCTCTACGGACCTCCCGGCTCCCGGGTGACCCTCCGGCTCGAGAAGGCCGGCGAGATCGTCCTCGCACGGGACACCCCGTTCGACCGCCAGGTCGCGGGCACGCCGCTCCCGCCGGTGGCCGAGCCGCACCCCGGGATCGTCTACGTGGACCTCGCGCGCATCGAAGAGACGGACTTCGAGCCTCTGCTGCCCCGGCTCGCCGCGGCCCGCGGAGTCGTCTTCGACCTGCGGCAAGGCTCGAACGTCTCGAACGCGGTTCTGTCCCATGTGACCGAGCGCACGATCCCGAGCTCGACCTGGCAGGTGCCGGTGGTCATGAAGCCCGACCTTCGCGACGTCGAGTGGATGACGACCCACTGGAACATCCTGCCGAAGACGCCGCGCATCCGCCGCGCCGCCTTCCTCGTGGACGGCCGGGCCAACGGTTACACCGAGACCCTGCTCGGGATGATCGAGGCCTACCACCTGGGAGAGATCGTGGGCGCCCGCTCGGGCGGGAGCAACGGCTCGGTGAACCGCAGCGACCTGCCGGGCGGCTGGCGACTGTTCTGGACCGGCCAGCGCGTGCTCAAGCACGACGGCTCGCCTCTCCAGGGGATCGGGATTGCGCCCACGGTGCCGGCCGCGCGCACGCTCCGGGGCATAGCCGCCGGCCGCGACGAGATCGTCGAGAAGGCTATCGACTCCCTCTAGCTTCTGCGATCCACGCGCGGGCCTCGGGCTCGTCGTCGAAGAACTCGATGGGGAAGCTCCTCTGCTCCTTCCGGAACAGCTTCACGCCCGCGAACACCAGCTTGGCCATGACCCTGGACGTGAGCTTCGCCCGGCAGACGGCGACGCCGCGCACGGGCATGCGGTGGAGCGCCTCCGACGTGACTTTTCGGCCGGCGGGAGTGCCGCTGCCGAACTCGGTCATGTCGACCAGCATGAAGACGCTGCCGCGCCCCCGGGCCATCTCCAGGTGCTCGCGGGCCAGGACCTCGCTCTCCGCCACGGAAACGTCGCCGGACAGCCGCAGCCCGATGAGGTCGGGCTCCTCGAACCAGGTGGTGTGCGAGCCGATGCTATGGGTATCGGGCATCACTGGTGCCTACGATACGACCCCAGGACCTCCGAAGCAACGGGTAGAGGGGTCTACCCACGATCCCGAGGATCGGAAACCCGCGGGTAGAGGGGTCTACCCGGTGGGTGGAGGGGTCTACCCGCGATCCCGGGGCGCGGAATCCCGCGGGTAGAGGGGGCTACCCCCTGGGTAGAGGGGTCTACCCGCGATCCCGAGGCGTGGAAACCCGCGGGTAGGGGGGTCTACCCCATGGGTAGAGGGATCTACCCGTCGGGTAGAGGGGTCTACCCGCGGGTTGGACCGCCGCCCCCGCGTCCCAGAGGCGTCAGACGATCCAGAGCCCGGCCGGACATGTCCACGTACGACCTCCGGCCGTCCGCCCGGGCGATCTCGTAGAACGGACGGACCGGGGAGGTGCTCTCCTGGCAGGGTTGCCAGACGAGGCGGAGCACCTCCCCGCCCGCCACGGCGTCCCGGGCCTGCTCCGGCGCGAGGAGGGGGGGTGGTCCGGGGCGTTGGAACGGTGTGACGCCGAGCACGCCGCCCTTCCTGGCCGGGCCCCGGTGTGCTTGATCCAGCTCATGAGGTGGAGGAGTCTCGCTCATGGACGACATTATGCACCTTTGTAGGTTACGGCGAGAATCCCGTTGACGCTCCGAGTGAGCGGGGCTACGCTCACCTCACCCCATGGACCTCATCGCCCTCACCCGCGCCCTGATCGACGTCGAGTCGGTCACCGGCAACGAGCGCGCCGTCGGCGACTTCCTGTTCGAGTACCTCTCCAGGCTTGGCCCGGTCGAGCGCATGCCGGTCGAGGGGGAGCGCTTCAACCTCTTCGCGGGTTGGGGAGAGCCGGTGGTGGTCCTCTCGACGCATATCGATACGGTCCCGCCGTTCTTCCCCTCTTCCGAGGATGGCGATTTCGTGTACGGCCGGGGGGCTTGCGACACCAAGGGCATCCTGGCCTCGATGATCAAGGCGATCGAGACGCTGCTGTCCCAGGGGGCCAGCGGGTTCGGGCTGCTGCTGGTGGTGGGCGAGGAGACGGACAGCCTCGGGGCGCAGGTGGCGAACCGGCAGCCGCGCGGGTCGCGATATCTCGTCAATGGCGAGCCCACGGAGAACCGGCTCGCGCTCGGGTCCAAGGGCGCTCTCTACCTGAGGATCGAAGCGGACGGCCGGATGGCGCACTCCGCCTATCCCGAGCTCGGCGAGTCCGCGATCGACCGTCTCCTGGAAGCGCTGGCACGGCTCAGGACCGTCCCCCTGCCCTCCGATCCGGTTCTGGGCGAGACGACTCTCAACATCGGCACGATCTCGGGCGGCCGGGCTTCGAACGTGATCGCCGACCAAGCCCGCGCCGAGGTACTGATCCGCACGGTCGGAGACACGGCGGAGCTGCGGCGGGCCATCGGCGCGGCCCTGCCGGACGTGCTGATCGCGGAGGAGCGCGAGAGCCGGGCCATGCGTCTGGGATCGCTCCCCGGCTTCGAGACGACCGTGGTCAAGTACACGACGGACATCCCGCGGCTCGGCGCCTGGGGGGAGCCGTTCCTGCTCGGACCGGGGAGCATCCACCTCGCCCACACGCCGGCGGAGCGGGTGCCCAAACGGGAGCTGGAGGAGGCCGTCCGTCTCTACTCGGAGATGGTGCGCCGCTTGATCTCGGCATGAAGCTCCCCAACGCAGCGCTGGCGGTCATCGACCCCCGCAAGCTGAGGAATTATGCGCTTTCCCCGGTGCATCCGGTCGGCCGCTTCAAGGCAGCCTTTTTTTCCCGGCTCGGCTTTACGCCGGCGAACTGGGAGAGCCTCGACTTGGAGCTGCGGCGGATGGCGGTCCAAGAGGCCGCCGAGCTCGGCGAGCGGACCGCTTTCGGCCAGAAATACCTGGTCCGAGGTCCCCTTCTGGGTCCAAAGGGCTTGAGAGCGGAGATCCGATGCGTCTGGATCATCCTGGATGGTGAACAGGCGCCGAGACTCGTTACAATCCTCCCTGAGGATTGAGGTGACCCCATGAGCTACAGCGTGCTCGATACCGTCGTCCTGACCCGAGATCTTCCCGCGCAGGGGCTTCGTGTCGGCGACCTCGGTGCCGTCGTCCAGGTCTACGAACCGGATGGCCTCGAGGTCGAGTTCGTCACGGCAGCCGGCAGGACGCAAGCCCTGTTGACCCTCAAACCGTCCGACGTGCGACCTGTCGCCGACGACGATCTCGTCTCGGTCCGAAGCCTCGCCAAGATCGCCTAGGCGCCGAACCGGACCCGCGCCGTCCGCCTCTACGCGGAGATGGTGCGCCGCTTGCAAACCCGCGCACCTCAGGATATGTAGCGCCGCGGAGAGACTGGACATGAAAAAGATCGAGGTCGGCATCCTGGGAGCCACCGGCACGGTGGGGCAGCGGTTCATCCAGGTCCTGGAGGACCATCCCTGGTTCGAGGTGACGTGGCTCGCGGCGAGCGACCGCAGCGCCGGCAAGCGGTATGGGGACGCGACCTCCTGGCATCTCGAAGGCGCGCCCCCGGCCAACGTGGCCAGCAGGACGGTCGAGGAGGGGGTGCCCGGCCGCGGCCCGAAGCTGGTCTTCTCGTCCATGGCGTCGAGCCTCGCCGGCGAGATCGAGCGCGATTTTGCGAACGCGGGACACATCGTGGTCACGAACTCCAGCCACTACCGCATGGCCGAGGACGTCCCCCTGCTCATCCCCGAGGTCAACCCCGGCCACCTGGGACTGCTGGCGTCGCAGCGCCGCGAGCGCGGATGGACCGGCGCCATCGTCACCAATCCCAACTGCGCGGTCGTCGGGCTGGCGATGGCGATCGCCCCCCTGAAGCCGTTCGGGCTCATGAACGCCATGGTGACCACGTTCCAGGCGGTCTCGGGCGCCGGCTATCCCGGGGTCCCTTCGCTCGACGCGCTGGGCAACGTCATCCCCTACATCGGCGGCGAGGAGGAGAAGGTCGAGAGCGAGCCGCAGAAGATCCTCGGCGACCTGATCGGCGACCGGGTCGAGCCGCTGCCCCTGGAGATCAGCGCGAGCTGCCACCGGGTGCCCGCGATCGACGGCCACATGCTGGCGATGAGCCTGGAGTTCGAGCGGCGGCCGACGCTGGAGGAGATCGTCGAGGCGCTCGCAAGCTTCCGCGGCATCCCCCAGGAGCGGGAGCTGCCCTCGGCGCCGCGCCGGCCCATCCACGTCATGGAGGCGCCGGACCGGCCGCAGACCCGCAAGGACGCCGGCCTGGAGAAGGGCATGGCCACCCCCGTCGGCCGCATCCGGGAGTGCCCCGTGCTGCACTGGAAGATGGTGGCGCTCTCCCACAACACCCTCCGCGGCGCCGCGGGCGCGGCCGTGCTCAACGCGGAGCTGATGCAGTCGGAAGGGTTGCTGTGACGGACCCCTCACCCCCGTCCCCTCTCCCATCCCCTCCCTTCCGCCGGGAGAGGGGCGCCCCCACCCGTACGTCGCCGAAGCGTTCCCCCTCTCCCGGTCGGGCGGGTGTGCGATGGGAGAGGGGGCCAGGGGGTGAGGGGCCGTGATCGTCATGAAGTTCGGCGGCAGCTCGGTGGACACCGCGGAGTCCATCGGGCGGGTGGTGGGCATCGTCCGCGGCCAGCGCGACCGGCAGCCGGTCGTGGTGGTCTCGGCCATGGCCAAGACCACGCGCAAGCTCCTCGAGGCGGCCGATGCCGCCGCGGCTGGCCTGGACCCGGGGCCCGGGTTCGAGGAGCTTCGCGAGTATCACCGGCGCGAGGCTCCTTCCGGAGCGCACGGCGTGCTGGAGAGCTACTTCTCCGAGCTGCGCGGCGTGCTCGCGCAGATCGCGGCCGAGGGGCGGGTCACCCCGCGGCTCGCCGACCACGTGGCGAGCTTCGGCGAGCTCGTATCGAGCGCCATCCTCTCCCAGGCCCTGGGCTCCCCCTGGATCGACTGCCGCCAGGTGATGATCACCGACGACGACTTCACCCGCGCCAAGCCGGTCTATGAAGAGACCGAGCCCCGCCTGCGCGACGCTCTCCTCCCGCACATCGAGGAGGGCCGGGTGCCGGTGCTCGGCGGCTACGTCGGCGCGACGATCGACGGCGTCACGACCACGCTCGGCAAGGAGGGCTCGGACTTCTCCGCCGCCATCGTGGGCGCCGCGATCGGCGCCGACGAGGTCCAGATCTGGACCGATGTGGACGGCATCCTGACCGCGGACCCGAGGATCGTGCCCACGGCGCGGCGGATCCGCACGCTGTCTTTCGACGAGGCCCTGGAGCTGGCCTGCTCGGGGGCCAAGAAGCCGCACTACGGCACTCTCGGTCCGGCGAGCCGGGCGGACGTCCCTATCCGCATCCTGAACTCCTTGCACCAGGCGGAGGGCACGCTGATCGGCCGGCGCGACCCGGCGGCGGCGCCGGGGATCAAATCGATCGCCTGCAGGCCCGGCGTCCATCAGCTCACCGTGCAGGGCGATCTGGAACGGATCTGGGAGGTCTGCGAGCGCTTCCGGCCCGCTCTTCTCACCTTGAGCACCGAGGAGGACCGGGCCGAGCTCTCCCTGGACCGGCCCGACCGGCTGCCGGAGATCCGGAAGGCGCTCGAGCGCTTCGCCCGCGTCGAGGTCGGTCCCGGCAGGACCGTGATCACACTGGTCTCCGAGGACCTGGCGGCGAGCCCAGGTCTGGCCGAGATGGCGTTGGAGATGGCACGGGCCTGGGAGCCGCGGCTGCTCCTGCGCGGCGTCTCCGCGCCGTGCGTCCGCTGCCTGGTGGACGAGCGCGAGGCCGAGTCGGTCCTCGCCGAGCTGCACGAGCGGGTCTTCCCGGGCCCGCCAGGGGAGCCCATCCCATGAACAGGCTGGCTTTGATCGGGTATGGACGAATGGGCAAGCTCGTCGAGCAGCTCGCTCCCGGCCACGGTTTCGAGGTGGTCCTCCATCTGAATGGCTCGGACCACCAGATCGATGCCGAACGCTTCCAGGGGGTGGATGTGGCCGTCGACTTCTCCACCGCGGCGGCCGTGCCGGAAACGGCGGAGCGCCTGGCGCCGCTGGGCATTCCCCTGGTGGTGGGAACGACCGGCTGGCAGGAGGCGCTGCCGCGGGTCCGCGAGGCGGTGGAAAAGCACGGAGCGGGCTTCCTCCACGGCGCCAACTTCTCGATCGGGGTGCTGATCTTCTCCAGGCTGGCCGAGGCCGCGGCCCGGCTGCTGGCGGAGGAGACCTCCTACGAGGCGTGGCTCTACGAGATCCATCACAGCAAGAAGAAGGACGCGCCCTCGGGCACGCTCCTCCAGCTCAGGAAAGCCATGGAGTCGGCGGGCTGGAGCCGGGGGATCGACGTGGCGAGCAACCGGGCCGGCGCGATCCCCGGGACCCATCAGATCGGCTTCGATTCCGAGGCTGATACCATCACCCTGCAGCACACCGCCCGCAGCCGGGCCGGCTTCGCGCACGGCGCCCTGCGCGCCGCGCGCTGGATGGTCGGCCGGCGCGGCTTCTACGAGCTCAGTCAGGTCTGGGAAGAGATCGTCGCTTCCCGGTGAAAGGCACGTCATGTTCCAAGGCTGCGGCACCGCACTGGTCACCCCGTTCAAGTCCGACCTCTCGCTCGACGAGGAGGCGCTGCGCCGGCTCGTCCGGCGCCAGATCCAGGCCGGCATCCACTTCCTCGTCCCCTGCGGCACCACGGGAGAGAACCCGACGCTCAGCCGCGAGGAGCACCTGCGGGTCGTCGAGATCACGGTCGAGGAGGCCGACGGCAAGGTCCCGGTGGTGGGCGGAGCAGGCGGCAACGACACCCGCGAGGTGGTGGCGCTGGCGCGGGAGGTCCAGGCCCGCGGCGCGGACGGCCTGCTGGTCGTCACGCCCTACTACAACAAGCCCACGCCGGAGGGCCTCGTCGCCCACTACGGCGCGGTCTCCGGCGCCACCCGGCTGCCGATCGTGGTCTACAACGTGCCCGGCCGCACGGGGTTGAACGTCGAGCCCGCGACCCTCGCCCGCCTCGCGAAGATCGAGCGGGTGGTGGCGGTCAAGGAAGCCTCGGGCAACATCACCCAGATGTCGCAGATCTTCCAGGTGGTGCCCGAGGGCTTCGCGGTGCTCTCGGGCGACGATGCCCTCACCCTCCCCCTGATGGCGCTCGGCGGCCGGGGGATCATCTCGGTGGCCTCGAACGAGGTGCCCTACGCCATGTCGCGTCTGGCCGCCCTCTGCCTGGAGGGGGACTGGCCGGCCGCGCGGCAGATGCACCGCCGGCTCCACGCCCTGATGGAGATCAACTTCATCGAGTCGAACCCGGGACCGGCCAAGGCGGCCCTGGCCATGATGGGCCTGATCGAGCCGGCCTGCCGCCTGCCGGTGGTGGCGCCGCGGCCGGAGAGCCTCAAGAAGATCGAGGCGGTGCTCTCCGACCTCGGGCTCATCCCGGGCAGCCCGGTGCCGAGCGTGGAGACGCCGGTTCATGCATGAGCTGAGGCAGGAGATCGAAACGCTCTACGCCCAGGCTCAGGACACCGGCGATGCCATCGACGTCTTCCGCCGCTTCATGCTCGCGCTCAACCGGGGGGAGATCCGGGCCGCGGAGCCGGACCCCTCGACGCCTTCCGGCTGGCGGGTGAACGCCTGGGTCAAGCAGGGGATCCTGCTCGGCTTCCGCATGGGGAAGATCGTGGACATGTCCGCGGGCGGCCTCCCCTTCCGCGACAAGGACACCTACCCGCTGCGCCGCCTGGGCGACGGGGTGCGCGTCGTGCCCGGAGGCTCCTCGATCCGCGACGGCGTCTACCTGGGCAAGGGGGTGACCTGCATGCCCCCGATGTACATCAACGCCGGCGCCTGGGTGGACGACGGCACCCTGATCGACTCCCACGCCCTGGTCGGGAGCTGCGCCCAGGTGGGCAAACGCGTCCACCTCTCCGCCGCGGCCCAGCTCGGAGGCGTGCTGGAGCCGATCGGAGCCCTGCCGGTGGTCGTGGAGGACGACGTCCTCGTCGGAGGCAACTGCGGCGTCTACGAGGGCACGGTCGTGAAGCGGCGGGCCGTGCTCGCCGCCGGCGTCATCCTCACCCGCTCGACCCCGGTCTACGACCTGGTCCGCGAGACCATCCACCGCTCCGAGGAGGATCAACCGCTGGTGATCCCCGAGGAAGCCGTGGTGGTCGCCGGCAGCCGCGGCGTGACCCGCGGGAAGGGGAAGGAGTGGGGGCTGTCGCTCTATACGCCGGTGATCGTGAAGTACCGGGATGCCTCCACGGATGAGCGGGTGATGTTGGAGGATTGGTTGCGGTAGGAATCGGCGTAACATCCGGTCGAGGAACGAGAATGGCGTACGAGAGCAGGATCGGTCGGTTCCACATCCGCGGGCGCATCGGGCGCGGCAGTGTCGGCGACGTCAGCCTGGCTTACGACCCGGAAAGCGGCCAGGAACTCGCGCTCAAGGTGATCCACGTCGGTATCGAGCCCGAGAGGCTCGAGGCCGAAAAGAGGGGCGCCGAGATCCAGCAGCAGCTCAGCCGAGTCGTGCCCCAGATCGCCAAGGTCTACGAGATCGGGCAGGATGGAGATCAGTTCTTCATCGCCATGGAATACGTGCGCGGCTTCGACCTCTCGGACCTCCTGCGGGCAGGCCCCATTTTCCCCGAGCCGCGCGCGGTCTCCTTCGCCGTCCAGCTCTGCGCCATCCTGGAGGCCTGCAGCCGGGTGTCTCTCTCCGGCCAGGGCAACCGGGACCGGGTCGTCCATGGCGACATCAAGCCGCAGAACATCCGGATCGAAGACGACGACCGCGTGCGACTCCTCGACTTCGGAGTGGCCAAGAGCGTCTCCATCACCCGGCAGTACACGGGCAATGTCTTCGGCAGCCTTCCCTACCTGTCGCCCGAGCGGCTGAACGACACCCGGGTCAGCGTCCAGTCCGATCTCTGGTCCGTGGGTATCGTCCTCTACCAGATGGTGACCGGAGAGCTACCCTACCCGATCGATTCCGACGAGGTTCTCAGAGCTCACATCCGGCGGGGTGGCCTCCCAGAGTCTCCCCATCCGCGCCTCCGCGTCCCCTTGCGGCAGATCCTCTCCCGCTGTCTGGAGGTCGAACCGAGCCGGCGCTATCGCGAGGCGGCCGAGCTGCGGGCCGTGCTGGAAGGGCTGGAGCCCCCGGCCGCCGACAGTGAATCCAGGTTCGAAACGCGGCCGACCGTCTTCGGCAAAGTCCGCGAGCAAAGGCCTTTCTCCGGTCCCGCACGCAAGCCCCGGCGTCCATTCTGGTCGCGATTCTTCAGAAATTCCCGCTCCGAGCTGCGACAGATTCAGGAACGTCTGCACCAGCTGCGCATCCCGACCCGAGCCCGCTGCTTCCAGAGTATCGTCGACGAGCTCGACAGAGACTTGGAGAAGTCCGCGTCGCGGCTCCAGATCGGCCGGGACCTGCTGGAGCGCCTCGACGATAGGGTCAGGCAGCTCAGCGATGCCAACGAGCCCCTGACGACCGCCATCCGGCAAGCCGAGCTGATCGAGAAGGAGGTTCGCCATCTCGACCCCGGGATCCAGGGGTTGACGGACGCGCCGACGCGGAGTTGGTTCCAGAACCTGAGCCGCGGCTGGACCGAAGAGCTCCAGAATGTCGGAACGAATGTCTTTCTCCGATCCGGTCTCCAGATCGAGCGGGACCGCGTGAAGAGCATCCGGGACGAAATTCTCCTTTATGCTGAGATCCTCTCCAAGCTCGACGAGGCCCAGAAGATCCTGTCCGTTCTTGGCTCCACGGTCCAGACAGCCGCCCTCTCCGCAGGCTTGTCCTCGCTCCAGGAACAGCTCCGCAAGCAGGGTCCATTGAATGACTGGCTTCAGCGCATCGAGGCTCTCATCCAGCCTTTGAGGGAGGCCAAGAACCAAGCGAAAGACCCGATCAAGGAGCTCAAACGTCTGTTTCACCTGATCAAAGAGCTGCGGAGCTGGTCAGAGTCTGTGGGTGAGCTGAAGACGGAAGTCAAGGAGTTCGAGCAGCGTCACGACTCCCTGATCTCGGCGCCGAGAATGAGCGACGTGGAAGCGCTTGACCAGGAATGCGTAGAGCTGCGCGACCGGCTCATCCGGCGAGCCCAGGAGCTGCGGGCAGCCAAGCTGGCCGAGCTCGAAAAACGAGTCGAGCTCCTCGCTTCCGTGTGCGACCCGCAACCCGATCTGGAGGAGCGCCTGAGGAGCCTGAAGCGCAAGCGGTCCGAGGGTCCCGAGAGCCTCCCCGAATGGATGAGCCAGCTCGAACAGGTCGAAGAGATCTTCCGGTCCGCCCTGAGAAACCAGGAGAGCGGTCTAGAGCAGGGGCTCGCCCAGGCTGTCGCCCGGCTCCGAACCAGGCTGGAGGCCTTGCAGGGCCAGCCGCTCTCCTCTGCAGCCCAGCAGGAGGCCCTTGCGCTCGGCGACGAGATCCGGGAGCTGGAGCGCCCGGCCGCAGCCGGAGAGATCCTGCGGCGGTTGAGCCGCTGCAATGACATCGGGACCCGTATCGAGCAGCTCCGGCATCAGATCACAGACGACCTACAGGAGCTGTTTCGGCAGCAGCAGCACCTGAAGGAGATCAACGAGGATCTCCAAGCCCAGGCGCGGCACGCCGGCATTCAAATCACCGACCTCTCGCAACGGATCGACGAACTCGACGAAGGAGCCAAGGAGCTGGAGAGAGCACGTCAGCTCGCGGAGTTGCTCCATGCGGATCTGAACGGCCTCCTGCGCCGCTTCGAGGAAGAATGCCGCAAGGTGCTGGGCGAGCACCGCGCCGAGGTCCAGGCGATCGTCGTTGCCTTTCGGCAGATCGGGCACCCTCTCCCCGCCGCTTCGCTCCCCGACCTCGCGACCGGCGCGGCGCCCAAGGAAGCCGCCGAGGCGGTCGTCGCCGGGCTCGAGCTGGCCCGGAACGCCAGGGAGATGGCGCACCAGGTCTTCCGGGATCAGAAGGCACGGCTCCAGGAGGCGCGCTCCGTCCTGCAACTGGATCCCAAGGAGGAGCTGGGACCGGATGAGCGGGAGACCGCGGCGAAGCTCCTGGCAGAGATCGAGGAGGATCTGGCGAAAGCCGAAGCCGACTGGATCGGACGCCTCGAACGGAGCGCGCGGCTGATCGAAGACTGCGAGCCGCTCTTGCGCCGCCTGCACCAGGATGAGCGGACCGCGCGCGAGCGGCGCGCGCTGCTCATCGAGCGCCTGCAGCGGCAATCGGCTCAGGATCTGCGGCGCCTGTGCCCCGAGGCGATCATCGACCGCGTCGCGGGACTGGTCTACGGCATACCCGACAAGCCGTGGCAGTGGGAGGCCGTTCAGACCCAGCTCGCAGAAGCCGAGCGCCTTCTCACCCTGGTCGAGGCCCAGACAGCGCGCCGTGCTGCCGCGGAGCTGAATCAGGCCGTCCGGGATTTGAGAGCAGGAGCCCAGAGAGCCGAGATCGAGCCGCTCCTCGCCGAGCTGGCTCAGTACCAGGAGGTCCTGCCGCCGCTTCGCTTGCGCCGCAGGATTCTCGAGGTGCACGAGCGGCAGCAGGCGCAGGGGGGCCGCGCATGATGCCTGCCGCCGCTCTCACCGCTTGGCCGGCCCTCGCAGGCGGCAACATCCCGTCGCGGATCAGCTATGAGCGCGGCGTGTGGGGCAAGCTCCCCGGCTCCCGCGCCGATTACAAGTGGATTGCGACCACATCCTATTTCACGCGGCAGGCCCGTGCCGTCGACAAGGAGCTGCCGCTCGGCAGCGAAGACACGCCCAGGAAAGCGACTCACTGGCGGAGCCTCGGAGATGTGTCGTTAGCGGTGGTGTGCTATCCCAGCAACTCCACCGATGCCAGTGGCCGGTCGTCCTTCCTGGAGAAGCAGGTCTTCTCCTGGCGGCGCCCGGACGACGTCCCGGCCGCTGTCGGCGCCCTGGCCCTCCTGCCGCAGGTCGCCTTGGCGGATGCGAGCGTCTGGTCGGAGCGACACGCCTGGTCGGAAGATGACGACAGCACCCTCACCCTGGCTTCGGAGAGCCACTCGCCGCTCCAGATCTCGACCGAGATCCTCTCTGCCACCATCGCGACCGGTCTGGACGAGTTGGGCAGGACCGTCCGCGAAGAGGCTCTGGCGGACTTCTACGCCCATCTCCTGGCCGGCCATCGAGCGGTCCCTCTCGCCGGTCTCGAAGCTCCGCTGGGTCCTGCGGCGCTGGCCGCCCTGCTGCTGCCTCTGCCCCGTTCTGTGGCCGACTCCCTCTCCCTCGCCGGCTGGCTACCCTCCCAACGCATCTCCGACCTCGCAGAGCTGCAGCGCTGCTGGAACGGTGCCCTGGCGGGGACCGCTTCGCCTCCGAAGCCTGCCAGGGAGCCAGGGCCGGAGCATCGGGAGAAAGGGCGTCTTCTCGCGAGAGCCATCCTCGCCAGGGATCCGGTCGCCATCGAGCCACGGCCGATCCGGACCGCGTCTGTTCAGGGCCGCCGCCTGATCCAGATCGCCATGTGGGGACCCTCCTCAGCCGGAAAGACGGCCCTTCTGGTGCAGCTCTACCTGAGCGATCAAGAAGGAGACTGGGAAGCCATTCCAACGGAAAAGTCGCAGAAGTTTTTCGACGATATGCGTGAACGCATCCTGTTGAAGCGTTCCTTCCCTCCGGCTACGCCCGTCGCCGGCGAGCAGATCGAGCTTCGTTTCAGTCACCGGTACACCAAGCGCGAGGTCCTGCTGCGGCTGAAGGACCAAGCGGGGAACGAGACCGTGAGCCTTACCGAGCCCATCCGCCAGAACCTGTCCGAGGCAGACGGCCTGCTCCTTCTCTTCGATCAGCAGGCTCAAGGAAACAGGCTCCAAACGCAGCTTTGGCGGGCGTTGGATTTCGAGGAACGGATCGCGAAGGACCCTCGTCCGATCGCCGTCTGCCTATCCAAGGCCGATCTCCTGATCCGGACGCTCGACGATCTCCAGAGCGTGCGAGCGGACCCCGTCCCCTTCTTCCGTCGCCATGATCGCATGGAGTTGACGAAGCTCCTCGAACGGTACTGCGAAATCTACCGCCTGTTTCCGGTCTCGGCCGCGGGGCTCCGCGTGCAGCACGGGATCGTCGAGTCGGTGGTGTTCTATGACGAGACCCTGAACCCCAGGCTCGCCCCGGGCGGTAGCCCGCTGAACGTCATGGCTCCCTTCAACTGGCTTCTCGATCAGGTTGTGAGCCGCTTATGAGCGATATCCTGTCCTGGCCGGCTCTCAGCCTGGACAAGGCACCCCTGCCCTCGAAGATCCTCTGCGAGCATGGCATCTGGGGGAAGGTCCCGGGTGCGCGAACGGACTTCCGGTGGATCGCCAGTAGCAGCGGCTTGGAGCGAGAGGAGTTGGAGCGCCACGTCAGCCTCGGAGCGGAGGATAAGCCGAAAGCGGCCCAGCTCTGGCGGAGCGTTGACGACCGCTGCATCGCCGTGGGCCTCTATCCCAGCCCGGCCGTGGATGCCGACGGTCGCAGGGATTTTCTCGAGAAGCAGGTGCTCGCCTGGCGACGGCCGGCAGAGCTGCCCGCCGCCTTGGGTGCCCTCCTCCTCCTCCCCCACGTCGAGACCTTGACTGCCGAAATCTGGTGGGACCACCGTGGCGACCGAGCTTGGGAGAACCCTGCCTTTTCCCTGCGGATCCCCGGGGCGGAGCTCCCGGTCGACCTCGAGCAGCTCGATACGGTTGTGCGGCAAGGAGTGACCGAGCTCCGCGACGCGCTCGACAAGCCCGGCAGCCTGAAGAGGCTCTACGCCCAGATCTTGGGGGGCCGGCGCCCGGCCTGGCTGACCGGATTGGAACGGCCGCTCTCCGCCAGGGCCCTGGCCGTTCTCCTCCTCCCGCTTCCGCGAAATCTTTCCGACCCCCTGTCGCTGGCCGGCTGGATCCCTTCCGGCCGGGTCTCTTTCGAGGATCTGGCCGGGCGTTGGAACGCGCTCGTCCTCCCCCCCCATCTGAAAGAGTCGATCGAGATCGAGGATGTTCATCCGGACGCGGAAGCCGGGGGATGGGCCTTCGCCCAGGGTCTTCTGGACCTGAATCTCGATCTCGTGCTGCCGGCAGCAGCAGGCTACGCTGCGGGCGCTCCACCTCCGATGCCTGAGCCCAGGGCGCGATCCACGGAGCCTCCCGTCCTCACGATCTCTCCCCTCGCGGCGCTGCGTCCGCGCACCGAGATCCCTCTCCCACCCCCGCCGGCCGGCGCCTCGGCTCTTCTGCGAGAGCTGCACGCGTTTGCCCAGGCGGTCGACCGGCGCTGGCTGGATCCGGGCCGCCTGGCGGCGGACGAGGACATCGGGCCCATCACCCGTCTGGAGCCCATTCCGGAGCAGCTCTTCCCATCCTGGATCGAGACGCTGCAACAGCGGAGGCCCAATCCTGCGGACGCGGAGCAGTGGACGGTCAAGCTGGACCTGCTGCGCAGTGCAGCGCTGGTGCTGCGGCCTGCGCCAGACACGTTCCAGCGCGTTGGCCTCCCCGAGAGCAGGCGGGTCCCGGCCCTGTTCTTCGCCCTCCTCCTGGGAAAACGCGACCTCCTGACGGAGATGGGCATCGAGGCGCTGAGCGAGATCGTCCGGCAGAGCCTGAGCTGTCTGCCGGACCCTCGGGCGCGGCAGGTCCGTGATTGGATCGCACAATGGCCAACGAAGAAGCCTTGGCTGAGGTCGCTGATCGCCGAGGCCGTCAAGGCACAGTAATCCCGATCAGCTCGCCGAGAGTCGCGCCGCGGCCAAGGGCGCCCTCCCGGTTGCGGATGGCCTGCGCTGCCTGATCCGGCGCAAACCTGGAGAACTCGAAGGCCATGGCAGGAAGCGACGCGAGTCGCGCGTACTGCTCGCGCGCCGCATCGAAGAGCTCTCTCTGGAAGGCGGCCTGGCGCAGGCCGAGGTTGGCCGGCGGGTCGAGATAAAGGGTCGCGAGCTCGATGCCGGCCCGGTGCAAGGCTTCGGCTTCGATATCCACATCCAGCGACCGGGCGCGGGCGTCGGCTCCGGAGCGGAGAGGGTGGAGGATGGAATGACCAGGCGAGTCGCCGCAAACGAAAACGATCTTTCGCGCCCTGTCGTTCCAGAGCAGGCTCCGGCAAGCCTGGAGCGCGTCCGCCAGAGCGTCCACGAAGTCCACGCCCGAGGTGGACTCGAGCGCCAGGAGAGCGTTCTGGAGTCCAGAAGGCTCGAGCGGCTCGAATCTCCTCTGGTCTGGATAGAGGACGTAGAACGTCCTGAGATCCTGCGCCTCGATGTCCGGAAGAGCCTCGTCGCCGAATGCCAGCACGGAGAAGCGACTCCCGTCCACACCTTCGGCGAGAGCCTCCGCGAAGCGCGACACTCTCTCCACATGGTCCAGCCAGGCTTCATGACCGAGCAGAGGCTCGGACACGACGACCGTACCCTCCTTCGTGAAACTGCGGGCGGTCCCATCGATCACGAAGACCAGATCGAAGCTCGCGCTTGGAGAAGGGGGAGGGATGGGCGGCAGCGGCTCATAGCGCGAGGTCGGCGGCAGAGTCAGGACCCTGCGCCCCCTGCTCCAGACGCGCAGGTCCCCATTCTCTCCGGTCGCCACCTGGACCTCTACTGTCTCGCCGCCCGCCGCCTTGACCTCGGTCCGCTGGATGACCCGCCCCTGGCTATCGCAGAAAGCGAGGTGGATTCCGGAAGCTCCCGGCAGGCAGCGCAGATAAATCGAGCAGGAGCCGCTCTCATCCAAGGGGAGCGGGACCGTGCCGGTGTCGGCGCGGAGTGAAGAGACGACGCGGAGGAAGAGATCCGTCATCTCGACGGGGTCCGTCAGCGATTCCCACCGAGCTCGTTGACGAAGGCGGTTAGATCTTCCAGACCCGGGGTGGCCTTATCGAGAGTGGAGCCTTCGCAGCTTTCGACAAACAGAAATGCAGGGTCCGTCCCCTTCTGAGTCGCCGGTAAACCCGGAATATCGAATGCATTGCATCCGACTGCCGCCAGCATGTCCCGGGCGTCCGAGTCCAGGTTGTGAGAGCGGAAGAATTTCTTCACTTCGGTCCAGTTGTCGGCAGTCGCGAAGAGCCCGCTCGCTCCCTCGGAGTCGAGCCGAAGGGCTTCCAGCTTCATCAGGCCGAGCGCCAGCCTCTTGCCTTCGGGAGTCGCTCTGAAGACGGGTGCGACGTCTCCTTCCTTTTTCAGATTCGAAAAATGGAGCTGGTCCAGAGCGGCGAGGTTCGGGTTCGAGCTCTTGCCTCGGACGGCCGTAGCCAACCTGAAGATCTCCTGAGCCGGCGTCGAGGTCGTCTGCTCACTGCCGCTTCCGCCGGCAGCCTGGCTGCCCATGCCGAAACCTCCCGGCACCACGATGGTGCCGTCGATGTGCTGCAGCAGCGAGTAGAGGAGAACGGCATTGACGACGAGCATCAGCGCCAAGAGTGTGGAGAACACCGGCCAGAGCGGCGCGGGCCTTCCGAACCAGCTCTTGAGACGCTCTCCCAATTTTCCTGTCTGGACGCTCTTCCTGTCCCCGAAAACCTTGGCCTCGATCTCTCCGATCCGGGCGTCCAGGCTGGGCTTGCGGATGGAGTGGAGGATCAGCGACTCCAGATCAGGAGGCAGCCACGCCAGGTATTCCTTGAGATTCCGGAGATGTTCTTCCGCTTCCCGATCCACCGGAATCAGGAGATGGGTTCCCAGGGGTGTGACAAGCCAGCGGTCTTCGCCAAGCTCTTCTTCCAGGGAAAGCTCAGAGCCCGGCCGCAGAACGCCGTAGCTTCTGAACGTCGCATCGTCCGTACACACGACCAGGAACAGTCGCTTCCGATTTTCCTCGCAAGTCAAGGCGATGGCGCCCTCCGAACCCACCGCCTCGCGAATTCTGCGCATCTCCTGCTTGTATTCCACGAGCTTGCGCGGCTGGACCAGATCCGCCTTCAACGCCTGCCGGGAATAGACAAAAACTCGATAGGCCCGGGTTGAAGACTGGAGATCGAAGGCGTACGTATAACCAACATCCTGCTGACGCTTGCGAAAGAAGGTTATCGGGTCACTCATCGCTTTCCGAGCTCCAGTGGAAGATCCCAATCGAGGAGGTTGTCTGCGCGCCTCTCCAGCGCTTGCCAGAAGACTCGCTGCTCGTCATCGCCGAGGTCGTCGAGGTTCTGCATCACGAGGGCCATGGCCAGATCCCTTCGATCGTCCGGACAGGCTAGAGGAGCCGGGTATCGCTGCCAGACCGCGATCCCCTTGAGCAGGGCGTCCCACCACTCGGCGTGGATGCGATCGTTGGTGCCGCCGGCGGAGAGGGCGGCCTGCAACGCGGCCCCGCCCAGGCCTCCCGGCTGCGAGAGGCTCGCGGCGAGGTCGAACACCGGCAGGACCGGCGGACCTCCGGAGCGGAACTCCAGAAGCGCAGGATGGCTGCGGGCAGCGGTCTCGAACGTATCCCAGCCGCGCCGTCCGAGCTCCCTCTGCTCCTCGGCAGGAAGGCGGCGGATCTCCTCCGCAATGGCCGAGAGGGGGTGCTCGCTCCCGGTGCTGCGCTCGATCTCGTCCGCGAGCTCCCGCCAGCATTCGTGGTTCCACGCTCCGGAGGCGAAGGCGGCGAGGACCGATTGAGCCAAGGTCTCCTTCTCCATCGCCCTGGACATTTCCGGAGACAGCAGGCGAGCCGCCTTCTTGGAGCCGGCCTTCGTGAGCTCCCGGACCAGGCTCCCGGGCACCGACTTCGGCCGGCGCGCAGGCTCGCCTTCGACACGGCTCTCGATGTGCACGAGGAGGTCCTTGCCGATCTGCAGGATCGAGCCTCGCTCCGCCATCCACTCGGCGAGGCCGGCCAGGAGATCGGGCGATCTCCAGAGGCCGAGCTCGTCCGCGGCCAGGATGGCCTCCCGCGCGTTGTCGTTCTTTTTCAGGCAATCGAGGATCGAGCCCAGGCCGGCTTTGAGCACCCGGTCTGCGCGCGGGCCGGCAGACCTCCACAGCCGAAGCGAGCTTGCGAGGTCGAGGACGGCGATCTTCCCCCGCATCTCCGGCGGGAGCAGCCAACCGAGCGCATCTGCGTGCAGATCGCGGTCGAACCGGGAGCCCCGCAGCACGTAGCGGTGGGGCGGCTCGCCAAGGTCCGGACGGGAGGGTTCGGACAGCACCGCCTCCGTGAGCTCCGCGAGGGCGATCAGATCCGAAGCCTTCCAGGCCAGAGCCGCGAGCTGATCGCCCTCGAAAGGGGGAATCCAGGGCCAGAGCCGGCGCGGCTTGAGCTCGTGGTTCCAGAGCGCGCCCATGTCGAGCTTATCCGGCAGATCCGCCAGCACCTGCTTCCAGTCCTCGAGAGTCGCCTCCATCTTCTCCGTGGTCCAGGCCGGCGACGTCAACCAGGTCTCGGCCGTCCGTTGCCTCCTGTCCGGATTGTCACGCACCAGGAGGGACATGCTGCGCCATCCTGTCCACCAACCGGAGAGAGTCAGGGCATCGGTGGTGGATCGGAGGTCGCGGTCCATGTGAAGGTCCACGAACTCGAAGATCCGCATCAGGTCCTCCCGGCTCGCCAGCCGGCTGGCGAGCCGGAGGAGGGAGGAGACGTTGAGATCCCGGAGGAGATCTTCATGGGGAACCAGCCGGGGCGCCATCATCTCCAGCCACACGGGACGAAGCTTCCCCTGCTGCGCCAGGGAGCGCGGCTGGAGACACCGCCACTCCCGGCCCAGCGCTGCTTCCACCAGGAGCTCGCGGTCCTGGGGCTCCAGCGTTGCAGGCATCTCGCGCCAGAGCCGCGAGATGAGGATGTTCTCGCCCTGTCGCCCGTCCTCCTCGTTGATCCGGGCAAGGAGCTCGGCAAGCCTCAGATAGACAGGCAGGTTCGACGCGGGATCGAGCGCCCATCCCGCTTGGACGATCAGCGGAGCCAGCTCTTTCGGCACCGCTGGCAGGCTGCGCAGCCGGTCGAGGAGCCGAACGGGAATCTCTTTCCAGGGGCCATCCTCCTGGAACAGGCTGGGCGCCTGCAGGAGCTCCGGTGCGGCTGCAACAATCCGGGCATCGGAGGCCTTCTCCAGAAAGACTCGCGCCCAAGCGGGCCCGAGCGCGCCGCTCTCGACGGCCCGGAGCAGGATCCGCAGCACGCCGGGCGAGGACGCCAGCTCTCCCAGCTCGGCGCTCTCGGCGGCGGCCCGCCAGCGCAGCGAGCCCTGACGGAGCTCCGCGTCGAGAATCACCTCGGTCGCTCCGATCTCGGCGATGCGGCGGATCGCCAGGGCCGGAGTCCGCTCCGCGAGCGCGGAGGAGGAGACGAGCGGCGGCTGGTGGGCCGTGAGCTCCAGCAGCCGGCGAAGCTTCGCGGGCTCGCCGGGATCCCACCAGTCGGACAGGCGGGAGTCCACGGTAAGCTCGAGCTGCGCTGCCGAGCTCTCGACCGCCTTCTGGAGAGAGCGGGCGCCGGGGGACAGCGCCGCCGAGTCCAGGAGCAGGAGGTCCAGGATGGACTCCCGGGGAAAGGCCCGCCACTCCTCGGGAACGATCAGCCGCTTCCAGTTCACCTCCGGGCCGAGCTTCTGCGCAATGCGAGGAAGATAGCTGCGCAGGAGATCCCCCCGCTCCGCGGCCGAACCCGCCAGAGCGACGGCCAGGTTGTAGGTGACCTGGATCGCGCGGACATCCCCCTCCTCCGGCATCCCTGCCCGCGAGCGCCGGTCCCGGAAGCGCTCGCCGAAGGCGGTGAGGCCGTCAGGAATACGGAGCGCCCGCTCGATCACGGCCTCGGCATAGGACAAGGCCACGGGCTCCAGGGGCTCGCCGGCCAGGAGCTTCCCCTGGCGGTCCACCAGTGTGGCTTCTCGCCGCACCTTCAGCGCCTGACCGGCCAGCTCCTCCGGGACCACCACCAGGTTCGCCCCGAGAGTGCGCAGGAAGAGCTCCGGTGTGTGGGTGTAGATGCGCACCCGGCACTCCTTGCGGAGATCCGCTGGCAAGGCACCGCGGGCGAAGGAGAGGAGCCCGGGCAAAGGGGTGCCGGCCGCGAACTCGGCAACCGGAGCCGCGATGATCAAGGGGCGCCGGTGAGCACCGCACTGGAGCAGGTGGGCCAGAAGCTGCGCGGCCCTTTCCGGTTCGGCCGCGATGCGCTCGGGCCGGAAGAAAGGGGGAACCGGCTCGTCCACCCGCCGGCCCGGATCGTCGTCGCGCCAGGGGTTTTCGAACGCCTCGGAACGGCCCAGGCAGAGCCCGGGGTCGATTCCGGGACCCGCATCGAGCGGCCACGACCGGCCGTGGGAGAAATAGCCCGCTCGACTGTCGTACGCGCCCGCGGAGACCAGCCGCACCACGAACTGCCGGTCACGGTGGCAAAACAGCGACCAGGCCTCCAGGCGATCGTTGAGCCGCTGATGGTCGGCCGGATCCGAGTCGAGCGTCATCCAGGGCCGGATCGCTTCGAGCAGACCGCTGTCTTGATCCAGCGGGGGGGTCGCACCCAGGTACTGCTCACCATGAGCAGTGGAGCTCCCCGGCCCTTCACCGATACCCCTGCGCGATTGCCCTCGATAAACCGAGAGCGAGACAGGAGGGGTGCGCGTCATCGTCATGAGCGTCCTACATCAGCGCGTTGTGCCGCTCGCAAAGCGCCACCAAGAGGGGAAGCTCCACATGGACGGGCACCGGTGGGCGGAGGATAGGGCGCTCGTCCGGATTCCTGTAATGGCGCTCGATCTGGTCGAGCTGGCTTCCATCCACGGCGCTGAGAGGGATCATCCAGGGGCGGCTCCCGAATTCGAGCTTCTGGGGAATTGCGCTGACGCGACTATCGCCGCTCGCCATCTCCTCGTGCACAGCCTCGGAGATCGCACGCGCGTTGGCCAGATAACGGGCCACTCCGGAGCCCTTGCGCAGTTGGCGCAGATAGAGTGGGGCATTGCCCATGTAAGGGGAAATCCATTTGCTCAAGAGCATCTGCAGGGCACTCCGCGGGTCGTCGGCCATGGTCAGGGCGAGGATGCTTTTGACGGGCTGCTGCGTTCGCTTGCCCTCTGAGCGCAGGGCCTCATAGTTCTCGATCACTCGCTCGAACCCCGCTAGGAGGTCGTTTCGCTTCTGCCAATCCTTCCGGCTCATCTTGGGGCCCGGAAAGGCAGCCCAGAGCGGCAGGCAGAAGACCATGACCTTGGCGTCGAGGTACCCCTCCCGCCAGCGCTCCCGGATCCCCCTGTTGCTCCGGGCAGCCTCGAAGAAGCTTTCTCCCGAGCCGTCGAAGAACTCGACATCCATCGCCGAAGACTTCCAGCCTAGAACACCGGTCTTGTAGTGCAGGCGCAGGCGGTACCATTTCTGCGTATCGAGGAACGTCTGGGGCAGCCGCTCCCAGGCCATGTACTTCTTGCCGAACTCGGCAAGGATGAGGCTCTGGGCCTTGTCCTTGCGCGTAAGCGCATGGAAGAGCCGGGTCTTATCGATGTAGAGGCTCAAGGCTCCGGCCTGGGTCTTGGAGTAGGTGCGATAGACCATCGCCTGGAACAGGAAGGATTTGCCCACCTCCTTGCCGCCGATTATGCCGAGCTTCTCCGTGCCCGGCAGATCGAAAGGCTCGTCTTCCTCCTGATCGTAGAACTGCTCAGAGTACAGTTCCCCGGTGCTTGGTGACGACCCTGGGCTAGGGGGCTCCGCGGCCTCCGGGCCGGATCTCGAGTCAACCGGCTCACCTTCCTCCTCGCTTCCCTCGGGCTTGCCCTCCGGCTCACGTTTTCTTTCCTGAAAGCTAATCACCGGGGCCGGTCTGGGCTCTGGAGCCGCGGTCGGCTCTGCGGGTTCGGCTGCCGCTTCCGATTCCAGAGTCGACGACCCGAGATGAAAGCTCGGGTCACTGTGCCGACCCGCGGTCTTCTCAGGTGGCAGGCCAGCGGCCGGCAGCGGCGGGGGTTCGTCCCCGCCCCAGTCGCGCGAGTTGCTCCTCTCCTCATCGCTCATGATTCCCTCTGCGCCCGGACGACGAGCCCTTTGCGGCCCTCGATCCACGGCTCGAATGTGGGCTTGCGGACCACGATTCTCTTCCCCTTTCCACGGACGCGGAATCCGTTCACCGATGTGTCACTGCGGTTGTCTGATCCGACATCCATGCCGGGGCTCTTCCGGACCGCCTCCGAGAGATCCGTCATGACCTGCTGCTGGAACTCCTCATCCTTCTGGTCTTCCGGCAGAGGGAAGAAGTAATAGATCTCCACCGGCAGCTCGGAGCTCTGGAGGTCTCTGCCAGGAATCGACTCGTAGACCAACCGCAGCACGACCCGCGGATCCGCTCCCAAGTCCTTGGAGCGAGGAACGTACGAATAGCAGTCGAGCCGGTAGAACTTGTACTTCATTTTGATTCCCGTCTTTTTCTTGTCCCTGAGCTCAGTGTATGGCCCGACCGATCGACACCCCGGCGGCTTCTGCCGATGGACCGTGCCGTAGGAGAGCCACAGCAGGCTGGGCAGATCGGCGGCGGGTTTCCCTAGGATTGGAGACGGATTCCGCAGGAGCTTGCCCAGGGGCATGTCGGACTGGCCTACGAGGGCCGGGGGGACTCGGAAAATCGCCCAGTGGTCCGCCCAGTCGTCCTTCTGCGCGCTCAGTTGGTCGTCGAGCTTGGACTTGTTTTCCAGATAGCTCTTCTTTAGCTCCGTCAGCGCCTGACTGTCCGGATAGGAAGCCTGGACGTCCAGCTCGGTGAAAATCCGCCCTATCTCCTGAAAGTAGAGCCCGACCGTCTTGCTCGCCTTCGGGAACAGGAGACTCTTCTCCCAACCCGTCCCGTCGTTGTAGACGGCCGGCTCGTTCAGCTCCGACACGCGCGGCACCCGATCCTCCGCCAGCCCAGCGAGGGTCGCCTCAAGAAGCTTGCCGGCTTCAGCGGCCAGCTCTCGATCCCTTTCGAACGTGGTGGCCTCGCGCCAGAGCGACAGATCGAGTTGATCGGCGGGACGAATCTCCGCAAGCCGGCCCACGGCCTCTGCCGAATCGTCCCAGCTCACATCCGACCATCTACGATCCGCCAGTGCCTTGATTTCGGAGGACCATTCGCGGACCTGCTCGATCGCACGGTCCACACGGACCTTCTTGCCTGCCGCGATCGAGTTGCCCGTCCAGCCGACGGCCACCAGGACGGGTAGCAGAACACCCATCAGAGCCAGCGGAGCGATCTGCGGAGCCATGCTGCTGTCGGGCCGCAGCGGGATGAGCCGGGCCAGAAGCGTGAAGGCAGCAGCGCAGCCCGCAACGGTAAGGGCATTGGCCCACGTCGCTTTCGGGGAGGTAAACAGCACGAACGCAAACGCGCTGTTCAGGACCGCGAGAAGGAACGCCCACACCCGAGGCCAGCGCAGACCCGGACGCCGGCTGCACCAGAAGACGACAAGCCAGGCAAAGGCCGCGGACAGCACCGCGATCACGCGGCCCCGGCCAAGCGGCAGGACAAAGAGAGAGCTCAGCTCCCCGCTGAGCCGCAGGTAAAGCAGCGTTACCCCAAAAACGACGGCCGAGGCCACGGAAAGGGCGGTGGCAGGAAGGGTCACCGTCCCGATCTTGTTCCAGAGGGACACCTCATCGAGGGGCCCCGGCAACGAGGTCTGGGTTTCTTTATGGCTCAGGTCATAGCTTTCCTGCAAGGTACCCCCTTCCGATCGTCTTACCCTGGTCTGGCGACGGAAACCTGACGAAGGTTCGGGCTTACTGCCTGTGCCTGATGAAGTGGTTAGTTTAGGGATGTCGCGGTGGAGGGTCAAGCATCGAAGGTTTGAGCAGGAGCCCCTGCGTCACCGCAGGGGCGGGCGAGCCGACCTGCCCCCGAGGAGCATCTTCGGGTGACCGCGGCGGCACTGTCCGCCAGGACGGGAAGAGGCGACCCGCAAGCCAGGACGCAGCGAAGCAGGCCCTTCGTGCCCGGCAAGACCTCTCGGCGCCGCAATTCGGGATATCGGCGCCGCAATCAACTGCTTCGACGCCGCGACATAATCTATAGACGCCGCGACCCGCTCTATAACTTCTCTCCATCGTCTATCTTCGAGGCGCACGACTTGCTCTCCGCCTCGATTCGAGCCTCTTTTGCTCGCATGATGTCCCGTTACGCCGCGATATTCGAGACGGAGGCCTCGCCAACGGATTTGAACACCTCGACCTGAGCTCAATACGCCGCGATCTAAACAAAATCCGCCGCTACTTAATCTCCGTGAACCGCGAACTCGCCCTAATCCGCCGCGATTATTTCCAAGACCGCCTCGATGTGCGGATGATTCCTCGCCGACGGTCAGGGAGGTCCGGCGAAGATAGGCTTGGACGCCGCATGTTGTCAGATCTTTGCGGCGTAATAGGCGAACATCGCGGCGATTGTCCCCATCGACGTGAGCCCGTCTCCCTGCGCGAAGACGAGAAAAGCTTTCGGCGGCTCCGCTTGTCCCTACGTCGCGGCGTCGAGACCCAACGATGCCTCGATTTGAGGGGGATCCCTCGCACATTGGCGGTAGGAGGAGAGCGGAAACCCGATCCTCGCGGCGTCGCGGGAGCCGGGACAACTTACCGGGACGATCGCAGCGCCAGCACCTGCCGCAGAGCAAGTACCTGGGTAACTGCCGGCGGCGACCCGATCTGAGCCCGCAGCAGCATCTTCACCTTCTTCTCCATCACATCGGCGATAGGGCTTTCCGGCGGGAAAGGGAAGGTGAGAAAGCCCACCTCGCCTCCTTCGACCTCCTCCACCCGGATCGGCACCAGGTTCTCGTGCACCCCGATCAGCTCCTGGAACAGCCCGTCCACGATCGCGATGACCGGTCCCCTCTCCGCCGCCCGGAGCAGTTCCTCCCGCTCCCGATCCACGGCCAGCACCGGCTCCCCCTCGGGCAGACCTTCGAAGCTCGTCCGGACGTCCGCTCCGAGGCGGAGCTGGAAGAGGTCGCGGTCCGAAGGGCGGACCGGCTCGCGGAGGATCACGATCCTCCCCTCTCCGGCGAAGAGATCCCCGAGGAGCGCACGGGCCTGGGCCGCTCCGACGGTGACCAGGGGAAGGGCGGTGGGAATCGCATGACCCTGGCGCTCCTGCCAGGCGCGCCGGAGGTCGGCCAGCCCTTCGACCGGCGAGTAGAGGAAGGCCTGGCTTCTCGCGGCGGCGTCCAGATGCGCCAGGACGGCTTCCATGGTGGGGAGAGGCACGGCCTTGCCGTGGCCATCCGTGATCTGACCGATGGTGGCGTTGAAACGCTTGCCGCGGGCCTGGGCCGACTGGAGCGGCAGGAAGGCGGCGGGTTGCTCGACCCGCCGGCCCAGCGGGGAAAGCGCGGCCCAGAGGGCAGCTTCCATCAGTCCCCCACCCGCTTCATCTTCTCCACGGCGGAGTCGAGCGTCGCCTTGGCCTTGGAGCTCCCCTGCCGGAGCTGCCCCTGGAGCCTTTCCAGGTCCGCGTCCAGCTCGCGCCAGCCGCGGCGGACGTCCTCGTTGGCATCGCGGAAGGAGCACGACAGGGTCTCGCGCATCCGGGCCACTTCCTCCGGCTCCAGATCGCCCTTCGTCAGGCGCTCCCGTGCCCGCGCCAGCTCCTCACGCCAGTCCGCGGGCGCCGGCTCTCCCACGGAGACCTCGGCGTCCAGGTCCTCGAGCCGGCCGCCGGTGCGCTCGTATGCCTTCCAGGACAGGAACAGCGCCGCCAGCGACACCAGCAGGGCCAGCCAGGCGATCCCTCTTCCTCCACCGCTCCGGTTTCCCCAGGCCATCGCTTCCTCCTTGGAGCGGATCTTATCCCTCTTGAAACCCTGCGCGACAGGCACTAAAATTTTTGCGCCCCGGGGCGTGTTCTCCTGTCCCGGGGCCTATCCCCAGATCAACACGAAGGTAGGAGGGAGGCCATGGCCACCACCGCGCAAGCAGAGACTTTGCAATTCCAGGCCGAGACGAAGCAGCTTCTCGACCTGATGATCCACTCGCTGTACTCGAACAAGGAGATCTTCCTCCGCGAGCTGATCTCCAACGCCTCGGACGCCCTCGACCGGCTCCGGTTCGAGTCGCTGACCCGTCCCGAGCTGCTCGAGGGGGACGAGACGCTGGAGATCCTGCTGGAGGCGGACCGCGACAACCGGACGCTCACCATCGCGGACAACGGCATCGGCATGAGCCGCGACGAGGTGGTCGCGAACATCGGCACGATCGCCAAGTCCGGCACCCGCGAGCTGGTCAAGCGGCTCAAGGAGAGCGGCTCGCAGCAGGAGATCCTGGAGTTCATCGGCCAGTTCGGCGTCGGCTTCTACTCCTCGTTCATGGCCGCCGAGCGCGTCGAGCTGCTGACCCGCCGGGCCGGCGACGAGACCGCCACCCGCTGGGAGTCCACGGGCGACGGCACCTACACCATCGAGGAGTCCGAGCGCGCCGGGCGCGGCACCACGATCAAGCTCCATCTCAAGCCCGAGGACAAGGAAAACGGTCTCGACGACTTCTCCGACCGCTGGGTGATCAGCCGCATCGTCCGCCGCTACTCGGACTTCGTGAGCTATCCCATCGTCCTCAAGGCCGAGAAGGACCCGGAGATCGAGGACCTCGCCAAGGAGAAGGAGACCGGCGAGAAGCCGCAGATGCCCATGGAGGAGAAGGTCCTCAACTCCATGAAGCCGATCTGGACGCGTCCGCAGTCGGAAGTGACGCAGGACGAGTACAAGGAGTTCTACCGCCACATCTCCCACGACTGGAACGAGCCCATGAAGGTCGTCTCGTTCCGGGCCGAGGGCCGGATCGAGTACCAGGCGCTGCTCTTCTTCCCGTCGCAGGCGCCGTACGACCTCTACTACGTCGCCTCGAAGCCGGGCCTGCAGCTCTACGTCAAGCGCATCCAGATCATGGAGCGCTGCGAGGAGCTGCTGCCGCAGTACCTGCGCTTCGTGCGCGGCGTGGTCGACTCCCCCGACCTGGCCTTGAACGTCTCCCGCGAGATGCTGCAGCAGGACCGCCACATCACCCTGATCCGCAAGGGGCTGACCAAGAAGGTGCTGGACACGCTCGACGAGATGAGGGAGAAGGACGGCGACAACTACCTCAAGTTCTGGGCGGAGTTCGGCCGCGCCATCAAGGAGGGGGTCACCTCGGACTACGAGAACAAGGAGCGGCTCCTGGAGCTGCTGCTGTTCCAGTCCTCGAGCGACCCGGAGAAGCTCACCACGCTCAAGGACTACGTCTCCCGGATGAAGGACGACCAGACCGAGATCTTCTACCTCACCGGCGAGTCGCGCGAGCAGGTGGAGAATTCACCGCACCTGGAGGCGTTCAAGGACAAGGACATCGAGGTCCTCTACCTGGTGGACACGGTGGACGAGCTGCTCACGCAGTCGCTCCACGAGTACGGCGGCAAGCGCCTGAAGTCGGTGGGCAAGGGCACGGTCTCGCTGGGCAGTGAGGAGGAGAAGAAGCAGACCGAGGAGGAGCTCAAGGCGAAGGAGGAGGAGCTCAAGCCGCTCCTGGAGGCGCTGCAGAAGAAGCTCGACGAGAACGTCAAGCAGGTCCGCCTGACGAACCGGCTCACGACCTCGCCGGTCTGCCTGGTCGGCGCCGAGCACGACTACAGCCCGCAGCTCGAGAAGCTCCTCCAGAAGGGCAAGGGAGGCGGTCCGAAGCAGCGCCGCATCCTGGAGCTCAACCCGAAGCACGAGCTGCTGGAGAAGCTCAAGGCGCGCTTCGACCAGTCTGCGGACGACCCGGTGCTCGACCAGTACGCCCAGCTCCTGTTCGGTTACGGCGTCCTGGCCGAGGGCTCGGAGCTGCCCGAGCCGGCGAAGTTCAACAAGGCGGTCGCGGAGCTCATGACGCGCGGGCTGTGATCAGCCCGAAGCGCCGGTCCCGGTGGTAGAAGTCGCGGACGGCCTCGGCGAGGTCGTCCGCGCCGAAGTCGGGCCACATGCGGTCGGTGAAGACCAGCTCGGCGTAGGCGCACTCCCAGAGCAGGAAGTCCGACAGCCGCTTCTCGCCGCCGGTGCGGATCAGGAGGTCCACGTCCGGCATCGGGTTCTCCTCGGCCAGGAGGCGGGAGAAGGTTTCTCTCGAAGCTTCGCCGCCGTTCAGCCGGCAGGCCGCCCGCAGGATCGCGTCCCGGGCCGAGTAGTCGATGGCGATCCGCAGCAGAGCCTCCCTGCCTCCCGCGGTCAGGGCCTCGGCCTGCTCGATGACCCGGAGCAGCCGGGGGGAGAGGCGGTCCCGCCTCCCGATCACCTGGATGCGCACCCCGTCCCTGGCGCAGCGTGCCGCCTCCTTGACCAGGTAGCGGCGGAACAGGCGCATGAGCGCTCCGACCTCCTCGGGCGGGCGCTGCCAGTTGTCCGAGGAGAAGGCGAAGAGGGTCAGCGTGCCGATCCCGAGACTCCGGGCGGCCTCGACCGTCCGCCGCACCGCCTCGGCGCCGGCCACGTGACCGGCCGTGCGCGGCCGGCCCTGCGCGGTAGCCCAGCGGCCGTTGCCGTCCATGATGATCGCCACGTGCATCCGGCTCATCGCTTCCCTCCTCCGATCGCGTCGAGCACCTCGGACCGGCCCCGGACCCAGGCGAACGCCCGCGCCCCCCAGTCCTCCGCCGTGTTCCGCAGCCGCAGGTCCGGCGCCCGCTCCATCACGGCGCGGACGATCCGCGGCTCCCCTCCGATCACTGCGTAGGTCAGGACCGTCTCGCCGTCCGGCGTGGAGGCGTGGGGGTCCGCCCCGGCCGCGAGCAGCACCTCGACGATCTCCGGCTCGGCCTGGGAGGCCGCCAGCATCAGCGGCGTCAAGCCGTTGGGCGCCGGCCGGTTGACGTCGGCCCCGGCCGCGAGCAGCTCGCGGACGGCCGCGGGCTGGTCCTTGTGGACCGCGTGCAGCAGGGGGGTCCAGCCATTGGGTCCGTCGTCGCGGCGGTCGGGGTCGGCCCCGGCTTCGACCAGCAGGCGCACGCTCTCGGCCTCTCCCGAGCGCGCCGCCCACATGAGCGGGCTCCAGCCCTCGGTCGCGCTCTCCGGCGGCGCACCGCGGTCCAGGAGCGCCTGTACCTCCCCGGCATCGCCGGCAGCCGCGGCCCTGGCGAGCGGGGTGCCGGGACCGGCTCCGGACCGCAGGGCAAGGACACCGAGGACACCCACGGCGGCCAGGACAAACATGCCGGCCAGGGCGAAGGGTAAATTGCTTTGTCTCATAAAGTGAAGGGGCACAAAAAAAGATCACGGCTCCCGGGTGGCGTGGATGATGGCTTCCATGTGGTCGAGGTAGCGCTGGAGCGCCTGGCGGCCGGGATGGGTGAGCCGGAACTCGGTCTTGGGCATCCGGCCCTCGAAGTACTTCTCGCAGGTGACGTAGCCGGCCTCCTCCAGCTTGCGGGCGTGCACGCTCAGGTTGCCGTCGGTCGTCTGCAGGAGCTTCTTCAGGTCGTTGAAGCTCAGGTGGTCGTTGACGGCCAGGGCGCTGACGATGCCGAGGCGCATCCGTTCGTGGATCAGGCGGTCGAGGTCGAGCGCGGTCCGCGGGACCGGCTCGGTGTCTCCAGGATGTGCCCGATGCGCGTCGGGTCCGACGGGACCCATGGACCCTCCTTCCTCGTCCCCCCGCGAATCGACCGCGTGCCGTCTAGCCACCGAGCCGCCTCGCGATCCAGATGCCGAAAAGGACGTGCAGCCCGCCGAAGCCGGCTGCCATGAACGCGTTCCCCCAGGCGACCGGAGCGGCCAGGGCCGCCGCTCCCACGGCCATGAACGCCAGCCCCATGAGCGGCACGATGCGCACCGAGAAAGCGCCGCCGGTCACCACGCCGGTGCCGTAGAGCAGGAGCCAGACGCCGGGGAGCAGGCCGAGGGCGCCCTGGCCGACCAGGACGAGGGTCAGCAGCGCGCCCGCGAAGAGCGGGGGGAACAGGGCGAAGACGAACCGCTGGACCGGCCGGGTGAAGAGATCGTTGCGGGTCTGGCGCGCCTTCCAGGCGCTGGTGCCGGCGAGGATCAGGACCGCGACGACCGCGTCCACGAGCCAGGCCACGAGCCAGCCGGGGAAGCCGCCCTGGCGGGAGGCGATCCAGGCCGTGGCCAGCGCCGAGAGCCCGACCGCCACCGTGCCGAGGCCCGACACGTCGGTGAAGCATGCCGCCCCCTCCATGGTCTCCCGGATGAACCGGAGGTTGTCCATGGCCCGCTGGTGAAGCGGCTCGGGAGGAGGCACGGAACGGAGGCGCTGCGGATCGGCCACGGGCTGAATGTACTCCTGAGGGAAGGAAGCGTCAAGTACTTTGCAAGACAAAGGACCAAAGGGACCTAAAGGACGAAAAGGACTCCGGAGGCTTTGTCGTTTACGTCCTTTTCGTCCTTTAGGTCCCTTTGGTCCTTCAGGCCTGCGCGCGCTTTGCGAGCGTCGAGACCATGCCCACCATCCCCATGAGCCCCATGGACTTGCCCATGGAGAGCTCCTTGCCGAAGACCTGGTAGACGACGTCCTGGGGGACGGCGGCGACCTGGTCGAGCGGTTGGCCGGAGAGGCTGTCCTTGAGGATCACGGCCATGGCCTTGGCGGAGATGCCCTGGGGGTTCTCCACCGCGAAGTGGTAGTCCAGGCGGCCGTCCGGGCGGCGCTCGGCCCAGACGAAGGCCTCCGACTCGCAGGCCGGCACCCGGTTCTCCTCGGGGAAGGGACGGGCGGCGACCTGCGGCGGGACCTCCTGGAACTTCCCGGCGATGTCGATCAGGAGCTGGATGCGCTCGTTGCGGTCCGGGACCATGGAGAGCGCATCCAGCGTGTTGGCCAGCTTCTCGGGAATCTCCGGCATGCCTACCTCTCGATGGGCACCCCGACGAGGTTGCCCCACTCGGTCCAGCTCCCGTCATAGTTCCGCACCTTCGGGTAGCCCAGGAGGTGGGTGAGCACGAACCAGGTGTGGCTGCTGCGCTCGCCGATCCGGCAGTAGACGATCACGTCGTCGTCCGCCTTGACCCTGGCCTCCCCCTCGTAGAGGGCGCGCAGCTCCTCGGCGGTCTTGAAGGTGCCGTCGTCCGGGTTGATCGCCCGCGCCCAGGGGATGTTCGCCGCGCCCGGGATGTGCCCGCCGCGCAGCGCGCCCTCGTTCGGGTACTCGGGCATGTGGAGCTTCTTGCCGGTGTACTCGTCGGGGCTGCGCACGTCGATCAGCGGCCGGCGCTGCTCCAGGTGCTTGAGCACCTCGTCGCGGAAGGCGCGGATCTTCTTGTCGTCGCGCTCCCGCGCCTGGTACTCGCTCGCCGGCCAGGTGGGCACGTCCGTGGTCAGCGGACGCCCCTCCTTGGCCCACTTGATGCGGCCGCCGTCCATGATCTTGGCGTTCTCGTGCCCGAACAGCCGGAACACCCAGAGCGCGTAGGTCGCCCACCAGTTGTTCTTGTCGCCGTAGAGCACGATCGTCGTGTCCGGCGTCACGCCGATGCGGCGCATCAGGTTCTGGAACCCCTCGCGGCCCAGGTAGTCGCGGCGCAGCGGATCGTTCAGATCGCGCGTCCAATCCACCTCGACCGCGCCGGGGATGTGGCCGCTCGGGTAGAGCAGCGGATCCTCGTTGGACTCCACCAGGCGCACGGCGGGATCGTTCAGGTGCTCGGCCACCCAGTCCGTCGAGACCAGGGCGTCCGGTCGGCTGTATCCACGGCTGTCGATTTCGCTCACGGGTCGGCCTCCTCTATTTGTTACCAACGATATCATGATCAACTCGGAAGGGAAGTCTCCGATGCGCCGACACCGCTTTCCGGTTGCCAACCGCCTGACTCATCTCAATCACTGCGCAGGATTTGACTGTCGCTGCGCACTTAGTGAGCAAACCACCGCTTGCGCGGGTCCTGGGAACTTGTAGGATCTGTTCCAGATCATCTTCATACGGGTTGACTGGCTAGGCACTGGGAGCCGTGGTGGCTATCCGGATGACCGGCCGGAAATGGAGCTTCAATGTCTGGTAGCACTCTGCGCCGTACGATTCTCTCCCTCGTGGTCGTCGCCCTTCTCCTCCCCCTGGCGAGCGCCTCTGCGGCCCCGGCGAAGGGGCGGGAGACCGCACGCATCCAGCTCCCGGAGTGGAGCCGTATCCTGCTTGCGCCGATCCATGGCCTGCTCGACCTGTTCTGCGCGGCACCCGAGGAGAGCTCCATGCCTCCGGGCCAGCAGCCGGGCAACAGCGATCCGAACAACCGCGACGGCAACGGCTTCGACCCGCACGGCCGGCCCTGATCCGCGGCGACTTGCCAAGGCTGTAGAATGAGTGTATGACTCTGACTTCGCAGCAGGGACGAAGCATGGAGGGTCGACCCATGACCGAGTGGCACCCCGACCGCGAGACGCTCGAGCGCTTCCTCGAAGACGAGTTGCCGGAGGAGCAGAGCCGTACCCTCCAGCGCCACCTCTTCACCTGTTCCGGCTGCGAGACGAGCCTGGTCCAGATCCTTCCTGTCGCCGGGAGCCGGTGCGCCTCCGAGGACAGTGACATCGGCAGTGACATGGGATACCGCGGCCTGGTCCGCAAGGTGCTGCAGGAGGCGCGGCAGGAGGGCCAGCACAGGCGGGCGATCCTGGCCCGCGAACGGCAGGAAGCCGGCCGTCTCTGGCGCGAGGTCCGCAGCCTGGACCTCTCCGCCCGCCGCGAGCTGATCTGGGAGGACTCCCGGTTCCAGACCTGGGGCTTCTTCGAGCTGCTCGTGGACAAGTCGCGCTCCGCGGTCCTCGAGGAGCCGCGCAAGGCCGAGGAGATGCTGCGCCTCGCCCTCGACATCACCGAGCACCTGGATCCCGCGAGCTACGGTCCGGGCTCGATCGACTCCGCCAAGGCGCGGGCCTGGGCCAGCCTGGGGAACGCCCTGCGCATCCTGTCCGATTTCCGGCAGGCCGAGCAGGCCTTCCGCCAGGCCGAGGTGCACCTCGCGTCCGGCTGGCTCGACCCTCTGGACGAAGCCCTGCTGCTGGAGTACAAGGCATCGCTGCGCCGCTCCCAGCGCCGTTTCGACGAGGCGCTGGAGATGCTGGACGCAGCCATCTCCCTCTACCGCGAAGTCAACGAGCCGCACGGCCAGGGCCGCGCCATGATGGCCAAAGGCCTGGTCCTGCGCTACTCCGGCGACGCCGAGACCGCGAGCACCTGGTTCCGCGACAGCCTGTTCCTGCTCGACGGCGAGGAGGAGCCGCGCCTGCTCGCCCTCAGCCAGTCCAACCTGATCGGCTGCCTGCTCGACAGCGGCAAGGTCCACGAGGCCGCGGCGCTGATCCCCGAATCCCGCAAGCTCTTCGAAGAGGTGGGCAAGCGCTGCGACCTCCTGCACCTGCGCTGGCTGGAGGGAACGATCGCCGTGGCCCTCGGCCGGCTCGGTGCGGCCGAAAGCATCTTCGTCGAGCTCATCGACGAGTTCACCCAGGACCGCCTCGCCTACAACGTGGCCCTGGTCTCCCTGGAGCTGTCCGCGGTCTACGCGCGCCAGAGCCGCACTGCGGACGTCAAGCGCCTGGCCTCGGAGATGCTGCCGATCTTCCAGTCCTGCGAGGTTCACCGCGAGGCGCTGGCGGCTCTGATCGTCTTCCAGAACGCCGCCGAGATGGAACAGCTCAGCCTCGGGCTGGTGGAGGAGGTCACCTCCTTCCTCCAGCGCGTGCGGACCAATCCGAGCCTGCGCTTCCGCGAGAGCTACGAAGCCTGAAAAGAGAAAGGGCCCGGCCGTACGGCCGGGCCTTCAGTCCCCCCTTCCGACCAGGCTGACCGTGCTCGCCTGCGGTCCCTCGATCCCCTGCTCTTCGGCGAAGCGCACGTCCGAGCCGACTTCCAGGATCTCGAAGCCTTCGAGCACGGCGTTGCGGTGGAAGTAGACCTCGCGGCCGTCGGGGGCCTCGAGGAAGCCGAAGCCCTCCTCCGGGAAGAGACGGACTACCCGGCCCTGCGGAGATCCTGCGGGGGTCTTCACGTCGCCCCGGCGGCGGCGCGAGAACTCCTCGACCTGCCGCTCGGCCGCCTCGAAGGCGTCCCGGATCGCGATGCCGAGGTCCTCCCCCTCCTTGTCCGCGACCAGCTCGGAGCCGGGGACCGTGATGTCCAGGCGTACGCGGTAGGGGCCGCCCTCGTTGTGATGGTTGCTCGGCCGCTCGACGGCGATGCGGCAGCTCGTGATCCGATCGTAATGCCGTTCCAGCTTGGTGGCTCGCTTCCGCAGCTCGGCTTCCAGGGCCGGCGAGAGGGTGATCCGTCGAGTCGAAAGCTCCAGGGGAACCTGCATGCATGACCTCCTTGCATCCCGGGCCGGCCAAATGCCGGCCGATCCCAGGATCAAGGCGCAAAGCGCGTGCCAGAGCTAATGAGCCAAACCGGCGTACTTCTTCTCCCCCGCCTCGACTCGGAGCGCCAGCCGGTTCTGGGCGGGCGGCAGCGGGCAGGTGGCGAAGGAGGTGAACGCGCAGGGCGGGTTGTAGGCCAGGTTGAAGTCGACCACGACCTTGCCGTCCTTGACCGCCTCGGTCTCCAGGAAACGGCCGGCGCCGTAGGTCTCCTTGCCGTTGGTCTGGTCGGCGAAGATCAGGGAGAGCCCCTTGGCCGGGTCGCCGAGCGCGTCCAGCCGGTAGGTCTTCCCCTGCCAGTCGAACACGATCGCCCCGGGCGCGGGCGAGTCGGAGACCTGGCCGAGGATGTTCGGGATCTTGACCGTCTTCGGCGGATCGTAGGGCTCGAAGCGCGCCTCCACCCGCCAGGCCGGCTGGATCGGATAGGTGTCCAGGCCGTGGAAGGCGGCGAGCGCCGCGCTCTGCTTGTCCTTGACCCGCACGCCCACCTTGTCGCTCCTCTGGATCACGAAGAAGCTCACCGAGCCCATCTCCAGGACGGTGGGCTCGCCCTCGGCGTCGGAGACCAGGTCCCGTGTCGTTACCGGCTCGCCGCCGCTGGTCACCTTCGCGCCCGGGTCGACCTTCACCGCGACCTTGTCCCCCTTGCGCACGAGCACGCCTGCCAGCTTGGGCGCCTTGCCCTCGGGCAGCACGACCCTGCCTTCCGGATCGCTGCCGAAGCGGTTCTCGCCCTCGTCGAGCCAGAACAGGCCGACGAGCGTGAACCAGCCGTCCTCCTTCTTGAGGTCCTCGACCCGCTCCTTGCGGAAGGCCTCAACCTCCTGGCGATAGGCATCGGGGTTCGGGGCCGTGCCGGCGGCGGCTTGGAGCGAAAGGGCCGGGAGCGCAAGGCCGAGCATGAGAGCGATCACGGTGAAGCTGCGGTTCATGGATGGTCTCCTTCCGAGAGGGAAACCGGAGCCGGCCCGCGGTTGTTCCCCTCGATCCGGAGGGAAGAGTAACCTGGACCCCACTTTTGCCGTATTGCTCGGGTGACGTGACATCGAGAAAGGACCTGGTCCACCATGTTGACGATCCGTGATCTCGTGAAGGTCTATCCGGGCCCGGTGACGGCCCTCCAGGGCATCAGCCTCGACGTGCCGACAGGGATGTTCGGCCTGCTCGGTCCGAACGGCGCGGGCAAGACGACGCTGATGCGGATCCTCGCCGGCCTGCTGGAGCCCACGTCCGGCAAGGTCGCGCTGGACGAAACCGACGTGCTCGCGACACCCCAGTGGCTCTGGGAACGGCTCGGCTACCTGCCGCAGGACTTCGGCTTCTATCCCCACCTGACCGGCGAGCAGATGCTCGCCTACCTCCTGGAGCTCAAGGGGGTCCAGGCTCCGGGCGGCCTCAAGAAGCTCGCGGCCGAGCTGCTCGACCGGGTCAACCTCACCTACGCCGCCAGGCGCAAGGTCCGCGCCTACTCGGGCGGCATGCGCCAGCGCCTCGGCATCGCCCAGGCGATCGCGGGCGATCCCCGCCTGATCATCGTGGACGAGCCCACCGCCGGCCTCGATCCCGAGGAGCGCCTCCGCTTCTACCGCCTCCTCGCCGAGCTGGCCGCCGACCGCATCGTCCTCCTCTCGACCCACATCGTCGAGGACGTGGCCGTGCTCTGCCCGCGGTTCGCGGTGATCCGCAAGGGCCGCCTGGTGGCCCAGACCTCGCCCAGCGAGGCCCGCGCCGCCATCACCGGCAGGATCTTCGAGGGACGCGTCGCCGCCGAGGAGCTGGACGAGATCCGGCAGCGCCTGCGCGTCACCCAGGCCATCCTCGTCGAAGGCAGGAACCGGGTGCGGATCTACGAGCCCGCCGGCCAGGCGCCGGCCGGGTTCGAGCCGGTCCCCGCCACCCTGGAGGACGCCTACCTCCTGCTCATGCAGGACGAGGCGCCCGCACCCCGGGCGGACGCCCAGCTCCAGGGCGTGGCGGGATGAGACGGGTGACCTCGTGACGGCCCGCGCCCGCACCATCTTCGCCCAGGAGCTCGCGCACACCCTGCGCCGCCCCCTTTTCTGGTTCCTGGTCTTCGTCCTCCTCCTGATGAGCTGGGGGATGTCGACCGGCGACGTCCAGATTGGCTCGGGCGACTCGACCGTCGGAGGGACCAAGGCCTGGCTGACCTCGGAGTTCAGCTTCGCCTTCGTCCTGCTGGCGCTGGTGACGCTCCTCTACTCCTTCTTCCTCTCGATCGCCACGGGCCTGGCGGTGATCCGGGACGACGACTTCCGCATGGGGGAGATGCTGCACGCCACGCCGCTCAAGCCGGGCGAGTACGTCTGGGGGAAGTTCCTCGGCGTCTTCGCCGGCTTCCTCGTGGCCCTGGGCCTGCACATCCTCTTCACGGTCTTCTTCAACCACGTGGTGCCGAACCCGGAGGCGGCGGAGATCCGCGGGCCGTTCGATCTCATGAACTACCTGCGTCCGGCCGTGGTCTTCGCGCTGCCGGCCCTGGTCTTCTTCGCCGGGATCTCCTTCTTCTTGGGGGAGCGCTGGCGCCGCCCGATGAGCGTGTTCCTCTTCCCGGTGGCGGTGCTCCTCTTCTGCGGCTTCTTCCTCTGGGACTGGAGCCCCACCTGGCTCGACCCGCGGATCAACCGCGCGCTCATGCTGATCGATCCCGGCGGCTTCCGCTGGCTCAACGAGACCTGGCTCAAGCTCGACCGCGGCGCCCGCTTCTACAACGAGACCCGCATCGGGCTCGACCTGCCGTTCGTGCTCTCGCGCCTGGTCTTCCTCGGGCTCGGCCTGCTCGGCGTGGTCCTGGCCCAGAGACACCTGGGCGCGACCGTGCGCGGCAAGGTGAAGCAGTCGAAGCGCCTCCGGCGGAGGCGCCAGCTCCTCGCCCAGGCACCGAACGACTTCGTCGCCCTTCCGATGGGCATATCGCGGCCGCTCTCCGCCCTGCAGATGCGCATCCGGCCCGCCGGGTTCCTGGGCGGGCTCCTGCGGGTGGGCCGCACCGAGGCGCGCAACCTGCTCTCCACGCCGGCGATCTACGTCTTCGGAGTGCTCATCCTGCTGCAGACGATCGGCAACGCGACGTTCGCCCTCGGGGCCTTCCAGACGAAGCTCCTGCTCACCCCGGGCCAGCTCGCCGTGGCCAGCCTGAACCCCCTCAGCCTGATGCTGTGCCTGCTGCTGATGTTCTACGTCACCGAGTCGCTGGAGCGCGAGCGCTCCACCGGCCTCGCCGCGCTGTCGTACTCGGCGCCGATCCCGACCGTGTCGATCCTGTTCGGCAAGGCGCTCGCGAACAGCCTGGTGGGCGTGGTCGTGACTGCCGCGGCGTTCCTCGGCTGCGTCATCGTCCTGCTGGTCGACGGCAAGGTCGCGCCGAGCCCCGGACCGTTCCTCCTGATCTGGGGGCTGATCCTCCTGCCCACCCTGCTGCTCTGGACCTCGTTCATCACCTGCGTCCAGGCGGTCACCGGGCAGCGCTTCGCGACCTACGGCGTGGCCCTCGGAGTCCTCGCCTTCACCCTCTACCGGCTGCTCACCGGCGGCATGAACTGGCTGGGCAACTGGATGGCCTGGGGCACGGTGCGCTGGACCGACATGGGCGCGCTGGAGCTCGACCGCAAGGCCCTGGTGCTCAACCGGGCCTTCGCCCTGGCCCTGGCGCTCTTCTTCATCGCCGTGGCGGTGCGCGCCTTCGACCGCCGGCAAGCCGACCCGATCAACACGCTCCACCGCCTCCAGGGCGCCCAGGCGGCCCGGAGCCTGCTGCGGCTGGCGCCCTTCGCCCTCGCTCCCCTCGTGCTGGGGATCGTCCTCGGGCTCGCCGTGCTCGACGGCCTTCAGGGGGGCAACCGGGAGAAGAAGGCCCGGGACTACTGGAAGCAGAACCTGGCCACCTGGAAGGACGCGCCGCAGCCGGCCCTCGCCGGCGTGGACCTGGACCTGAAGCTCGAGCCCGAGCGCAGCGGCTTCCACAGCCGCGGCACCTACGAGCTGGTCAACGACCGGAACGCCCCGCTCTCGCGCTTCGCTCTCACCGGCGGACAGCACTGGAAGAACGTGAAGTGGACGATGGCAGGCAAGCCCTACGAGCCCGAGGACCGCTCGGGCCTCTACGTCTTCAAGACTCCGCTCGCGCCCGGCGGCCGCGTGCGCGTCGGCTTCGAGATGGACGGTCAATTCCCCGACGGCATCACGAAGAACGGCGGCGGCCTGCCCGAGTTCATCCTCCCGTCGGGCGTGGTGCTGACCAGCTTCCGCCCCACCTTCGTGCCCATGATCGGCTACGACGAGGAGCGCGGCATCAAGGAGGGGGAGAACGACTACGAGCCCCGCGTCTATCCCGACGACTTCTACAAGGGCCAGACCGACTCGCTCTTCGGCCTCAACCGCGCCTTCCGCACACGGGTGAGCATCACCGGCCCGGCCGCCTACACCTGGAACTCGGTGGGCACGCGGGTGAGCGATACGGTCAAGGACGGCCTGCGCACCTCGGTCTGGGAGAGCGACCATCCCGTGCGCTTCTTCAACGTCGTGGGCGGCCGCTGGAAGGAGCGGCGGGGCCATGGCACGGCCATCTACTACCACCCGGAGCATGAGTACAACGTCGGCGAGATGATCGCCGCCTTCGACGCCTCGCGGCGCTGGTACTCGGAGTGGTTCCACCCCTTCCCCTGGCGCGAGCTGAAGCTCTCGGAGTTCCCCAACCTGGCGGGCTACGCCCAGGGCTTCCCGACCAACATCACCTTCTCGGAGGGGATCGGCTTCCTCACCGAGAGCGACGTCAAGACCGACGCGGTCTTCCTGGTCACCGCGCACGAGACCGCCCACCAGTGGTGGGGCAACCTCCTCACCCCCGGCAAGGGTCCCGGCGGAAACATCCTCTCCGAGGGAACCTCCCACTTCTCGACCCTGCTGCTCCTGGAGCAGGTGAAGGGCGTTCGCGCCCGCATGGAAGCCGCGAAGCGGATCGAGGAGAGCTACGGCGAGCGCCGGCGCGCCGACGCCGAGCGCGCCCTGGTCTGGATCGACGGCACCCGCGAGGGGGACAACACCGTCACCTACGACAAGGGAGGCTGGGTCTTCTGGATGCTCCTCCAGCACATGGGAAGGGAGCGGGCGCTCGCCGGCATCCGCCAGTTCATGCACGACTGGGCCGGCAATCCGGACCATCCCACGCTCCAGGACTTCGTGGCCTCGATACGGCCCTTCGCCCCCGATCCGGCCGCCTTCGACGCCTTCACGAAGCAGTGGTTCTTCGAGGTGGTCCTGCCCGAGTACGAGCTGACCGGCGCCCGCAAGGAAAAGGCCGGCAAGGAGTGGAAGGTCACCGTCCAGGTCAAGAACAGCGGCACCGGACGCATGCCGGTCGCCGTGGCGGCGGTGCGGGGCGAGCGCTTCGCGGATGACGGGAAGGTCAAGCCCGGCTATCGGGATGCCCGTGCCACCCTCACCCTCGGTGCCGGGGAGTCGAAGACCCTTACGATCCTCTGCCCCTTCGACCCGGAAAAAATCGTCGTCGATCCCGACGTCCAGGTGCTCCAGATCCGCCGCAGCGGGGCGCAAATGACATTTTGAGCCCGTTTTACGTCTCTAGACGGGGTAGTTGAAACGCGAGGCTCCTCCTGATATCATTCCTGTCGATCGATATCGGAGGTCCTCGATGATCCGAACCCTGATCAGTCTGGAAGACGAGGACAAGCGATGGCTCGATCGCAGAGCGGAAGAGGAGAGAACGACCATGGCACAGGTGGTGCGCACCGCAGTGAAACGTTACCGGGAGCAGTGCGAGCGGGAGGCGGGGGAGCCGTCCCTGGAGGAGCTGCTGCGGCGGACCTCCGGTCTGTGGAAGGGTGGCGACGGGCTGGAAGCCCAGCTCCGGCTCCGCGGCGAATGGGAGGAGGAGGACCGCTGAAGCTGCTGCTCGACTCGGTGATCCTCATCGATCACTTCAACGGCCGGCTTGAGGCCACGCAGTACCTGGCCTCGGTCGCCGGCGAGGCGGCGGTCTCCGTGATCACCCGCGCCGAGGTGCTGGCGGGGTTCGACGCCGAGGAAGCAATCCCGGCCTGCAGCCTGCTGGACCGCTTCCCCACCCTGGGGATCGACCTGCCGGTGGCCAACCTCGCCGCGCGCCTTCGCCGGGAGCAGCGCTGGAAGATGCCGGACGCTCTCCAGGCCGCCCTGGCCCAGTACCACGGGCTCAGCCTGGCCACCCGCAACACCAGGGACTTCCCTCCCGACCGCCACCGTTTCGTGGTGGTCCCCTACGCCCTCTGAACCGGGACCCCCTCCTTCCGGCCCGCCCCTTGCAGTACAAGGGGTTGGAACGGAAGGAGGGGAAACCATGACGCACGACAGAGACACCGGAGGGATCGTGGCGCTCAGGAACCTGCGCGCCCACAAGGTTGCCGAGGGGGATCCGGACGTCCGCGGCTGGGAGGTCGCGGGCGGGGACAACCTCCGGATCGGCACCGTGAACGACCTGCTGGTGGACACGGTCGCGGGCAAGGTCCGCTATCTCGACATCGAGCTCGACCCCGGCCTCTATCTTCAGGGCGAGCCAGCCACCGGGCCGGCCGCGGAGAGCGAGCCGAACCCGGGCGCCAGCACCATGACCGAGTACCTGGTCCGCGAGTCGATCTCCGACACCGAGAACCAGATGACCGCCCACCTCCACCTGGACGACCGGCACCACCCCGGCGAGCGCCACGTCGTCTTCCCCGTGGGACAGGCCCGGCTCGACCCGGAGCACGACCGCGTGATCCTCGCCAGCCAGCGGGCCGAGGACGCGCTCAACCTGCCCGCCTACATCCCCGGCGAGGTCAGCCCCGACTACGAGCAGTCGCTGCGGCGCTGGTTCGACCCCTCCTTCACCCCCACCGAGGGGCAGGACCTCTACGCCCACGACCTCTACGACGAGGACAGCTTCTACCGCAACCGGCGCGAAACGCCGGTCCGGGGACGCTGAGAGGGGGCCAGGGGAGGAGGGCTGCGGTAGGATCTCTGCCGCCATGCCCACCACCCTTTCCATCGGCGACGTGCGGGCCGCCCGCGAGCGGATCGCCCCCTACGTCCACCGTACCCCCGTCCTGACCTCGCGGCAGATCGACGAGCGCGTCGGCTGCCGCGTCTTCTTCAAATGCGAGACCTTCCAGCGGGTCGGCGCCTTCAAGGCGCGCGGCGCCTTCTCGCGCCTGACCCTGCTCGAACCGGGAAAGGCGGTCGTAGCCTTCTCGTCCGGCAACCACGCCCAGGCCGTGGCCCTGGCCGCCCGCGAGCTCGGCATCCGCGCCACCATCGTCATGCCTCTGGACGCCCCCGCTGCCAAGGTGGCCGCCACGCGCGGCTACGGCGCCCGGGTCATCCTTTACGACCGCCTCGGCGGTGAGAGCCGGGAGGCGATCGCCCAGAAGCTCGTGGACGAAGACGGGGCGATCCTCGTGCCCCCCTTCGACGACGACCTGGTCATCGCCGGCCAGGGCACCCTCGGCCTGGAGCTGCTGGAGGACGTCCCGGACCTGGAGGTGATCGCAACCCCCTGCGGCGGCGGGGGGCTGCTCTCGGGCGTCGCGCTGGCCGCGAAGGGGATCAACCCCGCCATCCGCCTCTATGGGGTCGAGCCCGAGCTCGGAAACGACATGCAGAGGTCGGTGGCCAAGGGGGAGCCGGTGACGATCCCCCTGCCCACGACCATCGCCGACGCCCTCCAGACCACCCGTCCGGCGGAGCGCACCCTCTCTCTCGTCCAACGCCTCACGGAAGGGATCGTGACCGTCACCGACCCGGAGCTGCGCCGCGCCATGGCCGTCCTGGCCTCACGGATGAAGCTCCTCGTCGAGCCCGGCGGCGCTGCCGCCTTTGCCGCCCTGCTCCACGGCAAGCTCCCGGATGTCGCCGGACGCAAGGTCGGCATCGTGCTCTCCGGCGGCAACGTCGACCTGGAGCGCTTCGGCAGCCTGGTGGCCGGGATCGACTGACAGGCCCACCCTTTGCAATAACTCCTCTCCAGGCCGGGATTTCCCGGTCTCCCGCGGGGTTTCCGCCCGCGGGATCGACTCCCACTTTGAGGAGGTTCAACATGGCAGAGATCCGAGTCGAACGGAAACGCACGAGCCTCTTGCCCTGGATCCTCGGGATCCTCCTGCTGGCCCTCGTCATCTGGGCCGTCGCCGAGTCCATGGACAACGACGCCGATGACGCCGGCACCCGGACCTCGTCGATCCAGCTCAGCATCGAAGACGCCGTGCTGGCCCTCGCGGCCTGATCCGATCAACACCCGAGAGGAGGACTTATGAGACATGACGACGATCTGCATCGGGCGGGCGCCACGACGGCAGCAATGGAGGCGGGGGTCGTCCCCCTCAAGGAGCTGAAGGACTTCCAGGTCGCCAAGGGCGATCCCGACGTCCGCGGCTGGGAGGTGCTGTCCAACGACGGCCGCCGCATCGGCAAGGTGGACGACCTGCTGGTCGACACCGCGGCCATGCGGGTGCGCTACCTGGACATCGACCTCGACGACGACCTGCGCAACCTCGCCCAGGGCGGCACGGGCCCGGGAACGAAGAGCGACAACATCCTCATCCCCATCGGCTCGGCCCAGCTCCACGAGAAGGACGACCGGGTCACCGTCGACCTGCTCCACAGCCTGGTCACGGGCATTCCCAACTACGACCGGAGCACGTTCAACCGGGAGTACGAGACCAACCTGCGGGGGCACTTCGACCGCGACTACAAGCCCGATCCGGCGCACCCCGCCCAGGACCGGGACTTCTACGAGAGCGACCTCTACAACGATTCCCGCTTCTACGGAAACCGCCGCTCCCGGCGGTGAATCCGGCCCCGGGCGGGCGGCCGTCGGCCGCCCGCCGGTCTTGCCCGCCCGCCGCAGACCCTGTATCCTGCTCAGTCCGATGCGCCGCCTTGGCAGCACCCTTGCGCTGGCCGCCTTGGCCTGGGTTTCCGCGGTCTCCGCGGCCAGGGCCGAGCCGAGCCCTTCCCTGGTGCGGATCACCACGCCCCTGGACGGCGCGGATCTGTCCACGGGATCGCTCGCGGCCCTGGAGTGGGAGCCGCTCGCGCCCTTCGACCAGCTCCAGGCCGTGGAGTGGGAGGCCTTCCTCTCCGTCGACGGCGGCGCCCACTACTCGCTCCGCATCACGCCGCATCTCGACAGCGACCTGCGGCGCATCCTCTGGCAGGTCCCCGCGACCCCGACGCGCGACGCCCGGCTCCTGCTGCGCTTCGGCGACGAGAAGAACGAGGTCGGCTACGAGGTGCCGCTGCGCTTCGCGATCTCCGGCCCGGCCGCGCTGCCTTCGGCCGGCGCCATCACCGCGCTCTCCACCCCCGGCGAACCGGCACGGCCCGGAGACTCGGGCGTCGCGATCTGGGTCGAAGGCTCGCGCCGCGGCGGCTCGATCCGCCAGGTGTCCGCCGCGCTCCCGCCGGGGCTCCACCCCGGCGGCCGGCCTGCCGAGCTGGTCCCCGGAGAAGCGGTCATCGTGGCCAGCGATCCGGACCCCGACCCTGGCCCCGCCCTGTCCGCTCTTCAGCTCCGCTCGCCGCCAAACCGGCGGGATGAGCCGGCCCGCGCCGTCCGGCCCGTGCGGCAGGCCGGCGTCCCCATCCTCCTCCTCACCGGCCGCCAGAACGAATAGACCGGGACGGCCAGACCGTCCTGTGTCAGCCGTCTCTACCGGTGTCCTCCGGGCTCGGTAGAGCGATCGTTCCCTTTTTCGGCCTCTTCGAGGAGAGATGCTCATGCTTCCGACATTCCGCAGGCTCGCCCTGCCTTGTGCCTTTGCAGCCCTCTTGATCCCTGCCCAAGGCTGGTGCCAAACCGCCGATCCAGACGCCACCGAAACCCCGCAGGTCACGGAGACCATCCAGGTCACCGCCACCCGGGTGCCCGAGGACGTTGAGGCGGTCCCCGTCTCCATCACCGTCCTTTCCGGCGACGAGCTGCGCGCGCGCGGCGCCATCGACCTGCCCAACGCCCTGTCGCTGGTGGCCGGCGTCTCGGCCGCTCCCGGCGGCGACGGCGGCCCCGCCGGGTCCGTGCCCGAGATGTGGGGGCTGCGCGAGTTCGACGCCTTCCTGCTGGTCGTGGACAACGTCCCTTGGGGCGGCGCGTTCAACCCCGCCCTGACCACGCTCGACCTCACCGACGTGGACCGCATCGAGGTCCTGCGCGGCGCGGCGCCCGTGCTCTACGGCGCGACTTCCTTCGTCGGCGTCATCCACGTCATCCATCGCAACGCGGGGGAAGGCGAGCGCGCGGCCCGCATCTGGGGCGGCAGCCACGACAGCTTCGGCGCCTCGGCCTCGCTCCCTCTCCCGAACGCGGGCGGCTTCCAGCAGAGCCTGATCGTGGACGCCGAGAACCGGGGCTTCAAGGACGAGCAGACCGGGTTCGAGCGCGGGCATCTCCTCTGGCGCGGCTCGCTGCCCACCAGCAATGGGAGCTTCCACATCGACTTCGACGGCACCGTCGCCAACCAGGATCCGGCCAGCCCGCACACGCGCCAGGGCGCGGTCCTCTCGCCGCTGGTGCCGCTCGACGCGAACTACAACCCCCGCGACGCCGCCGTGGACGAGGACCGCTTCCACCTCTCCACCGGCTACGACCGCTCGCTCGGCGGGAATGCCGCCTGGTCCACGACCCTGGCGCTCACGAAGTCCGAGCGCGACACGCTGCGCGGCTTCCTCTCGTCGGTCTCGAACACGGCCAACAATGCCCGGGGCTACGAGCAGGACCTCTCCACGGACGACGTCTACTTCGACAGCCACCTGGCCTTCCATCCGTCCACGACCCTGCAAGTGATCGCGGGGCTCGATCACCTCTTCGGCCGGGCCGAGGCGGTGTCGGAGGACTTCACCTACACCGTGCCGCTGCGCGGCGGCGCTCCGGATGTCTCTTCCGTGCCGCGGCTGCACCGCTTCGAGATGGAGGACGAGCGGAGCTTCTCCGGCCTCTATCTCCAGACCGAGTGGAACCCGACGCCGCGCTGGCGCGTCCAGGCGGGCGCCCGTCTGAACCATACGGTGGAGGACCGCGAGGCCGGCGAGGAGCCGCTCATCGGCGAGGAGGAGGAAGAAGGGGAGGAAGAGGGCGTCGACAAGAAGACCGTGACCCGCGGCAGCGGCAGCGTCGGCGTGAGCTGGCTCGCCTGGGAGCAGGACGAGAACGGCCTCTGGCTCTACGCCGACTGGCGCAACGCCTACAAACCGGCGGCGCTCGACTTCGGCCCCGAGGCCGAGGCAGAGATCCTGGACACCGAGACCGCCGAGAGTGTGGAGGCCGGCGTCAAGAGCCGTCTGCTCGGGGGCCGGCTGGACTGGGACCTGAGCGTCTTCCGGATGGACTTCGAGAACCTGGTCGTGCCGCAGGTGATCAACGGGCTGCCGCGGCTGGTCAATGCCGGAGCGGAGCGCTTCGAGGGCTGGGAGCTGGAGGCCTCGCTGCGGATGATGTCCGACCTGGTCGGCCGGCTGGCCTACAGCTATCACGACGCCCGCTTCCAGGATTACGTCCGGGACTTCGACGGCGTCGCCACCCAGCTCCGGGACAAGCGGCTGGAGATGTCGGCGCACGACCTGGCCGGCGCGGAGCTGATCTGGTTCCCGGCGCAGGGCTTCAACGGCTCGCTGCGAGCGGACTACATCGGCAACCGCTTCCTCAACAAGCGCAACACGGCGCTGGCGGACCCCTTCACCGTCTACTCGGCGGCCCTCGGCTACCGCTTCCCGCGCTGGGACCTGCAGCTCGTGGGCGAGAACCTGTCGGACGAGCGCGATCCGGTCGCCGAGAGCGAGCTGGGCGACGGCCAGTACTACCGCCAGACCGCCCGGAGCTTCCGGCTGAGCTGGGGAGTGCGGTTCTAGAGCACCGCTCCGCAGGAGCGACACCCGTCTAGCCCCGGGTTGAAACCGGTTGAAACCCCCAGGCTAGACGGGCTCAGCCCCTCCAGGGCTGTCCCTACGCCGACTTTCTCTTGCGGTGATCCGTAATGATGTGAGGCAGAAGATCCGGCCTCTGGACCCAGGAAGAGTACTCTTCCGATGTCATCCCGAGGAACTCATGCAGGGGGAGGGCCGACCCGTTCTCGTGCCAGAGCTCGACGAAATCGTCGATCTCGGCAGGCAGGGCCTTGCCGCGCAGACAGAGGTCGATGAAACGTGCTTCCCTGACCCTAGACATGGAGTCGCCTCCCTTTTACCGCCGGCTTCACCAGCACACCCGTTTCAGGATCAAGCGCGCCGAGATGCCACCCGCGCCGGTTGAACACTTCAACCTCGCCGTGGAGGCCGTCCCACGTATAGTAGCGCTGTCCATCCTTGCTCCTCCATACCTTGCGACCGCTGCGGACTCCAAAAAACTCCTGATCGTCCAGAATGGACGGGCTTGGTATCGGCTCCACCCGGTCCCTCCACAAGGATCAACACTTCTGGTGTGGAGGATTATTTTACAGGATTTGGCTCCTTCTTCCTATCGTCTCACGCCGATCTTCCCAGATAAGCCTTGAGCTTCGGGGCCACGCTCCTGCGGACCAGCGCGCTCTGCGCCTGCCAGCGGGTGGCGGGGTCGAGGTCCACCAGGAAGCGGGGCTCCTTGCCATCCAGCACCGCGATGGGGATGCCGTCGCGGTAGAGGAGACGGTTGCCGGAGAGGGCGGCGAGACGGTCGCCGGGGGTGGCGATGCCGATCAGGTTCAGCGGATCGACCGCGCTCACCGAGATGAGCGTCCCGCGCTTCGGCTCCTTGCGGATCGCCCTCAGGCGGCCCACCGCGTCGGGCAGGGCGTACTGCTCTCCCGAGAAGCCGTCCACGAAACGGCCCCCCCGGATCTCTCCCCTCGCTTCCAGACGGCGGAACACCCGCAGCAGGTCGCGCCAGGGCGGGAGCAGGGTCTCCCTCTCCAGGAGACGGCGGAAGACCACTCCATAGCGCCGGAGCAGAGTCCAGGCGATGTGCTCGACGGCCTCGGGAGAGACGTCCGAGACCGGGGCGCCGGCCCGGGTCAGGGACCAGCGGCCGGCGTTCTCCATGCCGAAGACCGCGACCGAGCCCCTGCGGCGGGTGCGGTCCACGGGCGGACGCAGGTGCGCGGGCACGAGCAGCGCCCGGAGGCCCGTGAAGCTGTCCGAGGTGACCAGGCCCCAGGCGACCAGCTCGGCGAGCGCCACTTCCACCTGGGTGTGGAGGAGTCCGGCGCCCTCCGCGATCTCGGAGAAGAAGGAGGCTCCGCTGTCCCTCAGGTAGTCGTGCACGGCCCTCGCCGGAGCGGTCAGGTCGAGCGCGTCCGGATCGGGGCGCGGCGCGATCTCCCGCCAGAGCGGGAGCTTGGTCCTGCCGAGCAGCGAGATCGGCGTAGCCCTGACCGGCCCGGAGCGCTTGCCGTTGCCGTTCGGCACGGCGGTCCGGCCCCAGACCCAGCGGCCCGCGAGACAGAGCGCGTCCAGCCAGACGGGGTCGTACTCCTTCATCCGCGAGGGCAGAATCTCCCCCTCCCAGGCCGCGGCCGCGGCTTCGAATCCTTCGAGCTGCTCCAGAAGGGCCTGCACGCTCTCCGGCCCTTCCATCCGCTCGTCCGGCTCCAGCCGGTTCCAAGCCAGGAGGAAGCGGACGAAGTCGGCCTGCGTGACCGGCTCGATCTCGCGCCGGAGCCGGTCCAGCGTGTAGCGATGGATGCGCGCCAGGAGCCGGCGCTCGCACCACTCCTCTTCACCAAGACCGGGATGGAACCGGCCGCGGAGCACGAATCCCTCGCCTTCGAGCGCCGCCAGGGCCAGGTCAATCACGGATCGCGCCACTCCCGCGCTGCGGGCGAGCGCTTCCGCCGTGGTCGGCCCCACGCCTTCCATCCGGCCGCGGATCAGCTCGACCATGGCCGTCTCCGGCGTCCACTCGCGCGAGGCCAGACGCTCGGGCAGGACCATCTCCGGGGCCTCGGGATGGACGGCGCGGACCTGCGGCCAGCGCTCCGCCGCGATCCAGAGGTCCTTCACCACCGCGGCCCGGCGCGCCTCGATCAGGTGGAGGAAGAACGGCTCCCAGCCGGAGCGCCGCCCCTCCTCTTCCGTGACGTAACCGAGGGTCATCAGGGCGTCGTGCAGCTCATCAGGATCGAACGCCTCGGGCCAGGCCTCCTCCCGCACGCGGGCGATGGCCGCGGCGTCGAGGGCGCCCAGGTCGGACGCGGTCGCCGGATCGAGCCAGCGCCTCGTGATCACCGCCTGGGTGCGCCGCTCTTCGAGCGGAGCATCGTCGAGGAAGGCGTAGACCTGGGCGTTCAGGATCTCGTGCGCCAGCGGCGAGGGCTCGGTCAAGTCCCTCGCCACCAGCTCGACCTGGCCGCCCTCGATGCGCCGCAGGAGCTTCTCCAGGGCCTCGATGTCCATGGCCTCTTCCAGGCAGTCGCGCACGGTCTGCTCGACGAGCGGATGGTCGGGCACCTCGCGCTCGCCCACGATGTTCTCCAGGCAGGCGAGCTGGTCGGGGAAGACCACGGCGATGAGATCCTCGGCCTGCTGGCGCAGCAGCGGCGGCGGCACGCGGCGCCCTCCGCGGGAGCGCGGGATGGCGAGCGCCCGGCCCGCGTTCCAGCGCCAGCGCACGCCGAAGAGCGGCGCGTCGAGCACCGCCTGGGTGAGCACGTTGCGCACCGACGAGGAGTGGAGGAAGCGGAAGGCATCCTCCAGCGGGAAGCTGTGCGTCGGACCGAGCGAGAGCACGATGGCATCCTCGGTCGCGGCCGCCTGCAGCTCGAAGTTGAACATGCGGCAGAAACGCTTGCGGAGCGCCAGGCCCCACGCCCGGTTCACCCGGCTGCCGAACGGGGCGTGCACGACCATGTGCATGTCCCCGGCCTCGTCGAAGAAGCGCTCGGCCACCAGGGTGTCCTGGGTGGGCATCGTCCCCAGCGCCGCCCGGCCCGCGGCCAGGTAGTCCACGATCTGCCGCGCCGCTTCGAAGGGCAGGCCCAGCTCGTCCGTGAGCCAGTCGAGCGCGGCACCCATTCCCCCCTCCCCGAGCTTGCGAGACACCTCTTCGCGCAGACGGGAGACGGCCTCGGAGAGCTCCTCGGAGCGCGCCGGCGCCTCGCCTAGCCAGAACGGGATCGTCGGCGGCTGGCCCTTGGCGTCCTCGACCAGGACGCGCCCGGCCTCGATCTTGAGCACCCTCCAGGAGGCATTGCCGAGCTGGAAGATGTCGCCGGCGTGGCTCTCGACCGCGAAGTCCTCGTTGAGCGTGCCGATCACCGTGCCCGAAGGCTGCAGGATCACCTGGTAGTCGGCCAGGTCCGGGATCGCTCCGCCCGAGGTGATCGCGGTCAGCATGGCGCCGCGCCGGCCGCGGAGGCGGCCGTTCACGGCGTCGTGATGGAGGTAGGCCGCCCGGCGACCGCGCCGGGTGGCGAAGCCCGAGGCGAGCATCTCGACCACCTCGTCGAAGTCCTCGCGCGTCAGGTCGCGGTAGGGCCAGGCGCGCCGCACCAGGGCGAAGAGGTCGTCCTCCCGCAGCTCCTCGACCGCGGCGGCGGCCACGATCTGCTGCGCCAGGATGTCGAGCGGCCGGTCGGGGATGATCAGGCGGTCGAGCTCGCCCCGCCGCGCCGCGTCGATCAGGGCCGCGCACTCGATCAGCTCGTCGCGGGTTTGCGGGAAGATCCGTCCCTTGGGCAGCCCGCCCAGATGGTGACCCGAGCGGCCCACCCTCTGGAGCAGCGCGGCGATCGAGCGCGGCGAGCCGATCTGGCAGACCAGGTCCACCGAGCCGATGTCGATGCCCAGCTCCAGCGATGCCGTGGCGACCAGGAGCGAGAGCTGGCCGGTCTTCAGCCGGTGCTCCGAGGCGAGCCGCTGCTCCTTGGAGAGGCTGCCGTGGTGCGCGGCGACCTTGTCCTCGCCCAGGCGCTCGGCCAGATGGCGGGCGAGCCGCTCGGAGAGCCGGCGCGTGTTGGCGAAAACCAGCGTGGTGCGGTGCTCCCGCGCCAGCACGGCCAGCCGGTCGTAGATCTCGGCCCAGACCTCGTGCGACATCACCGCTTCGAGCGGCGAGCCCGGCACCTCGACCGCCAGGTCCATCCGGCGGCCGTGGCCGGCGTCCACGATCGCGCACCGGGGCACCCCCGCTTCCACGTTCGCGCTGCCCACCAGGAAGCAGGCCACCTCCTCGATCGGCTTCTGGGTGGCCGAAAGGCCGATCCGGGTCAACGGCTCTCCGGCCAGCGCCTCCAGCCTCTCCAGGGAGAGGGAGAGATGGGAGCCGCGCTTGTCGTCGGCCACGGCGTGGATCTCGTCGACGATCACCGTGCGCGCCGTCCGCAGCATGCGGCGCCCGCCCTCGGAAGTGAGGAGGATGTAGAGCGACTCCGGCGTGGTGACCAGGATGTGCGGTGGCCGTTTCGTCATCGCCGCCCGGTCCTTCAGGGGGGTATCCCCTGTGCGGACCGCGGTGCGGATCTCCACGTCCGGCAGCCCCTGGGCGGCCAGCTCGGCGCGGATGCCGGCGAGCGGCTCCTCCAGGTTCTTCTCGACGTCGTTCGACAGCGCCTTGAGTGGCGAGACGTAGACGACGCGGGTCTCGTCCCCCAACTCGCCGGCGAGCCCGCGGCGGACCAGGTCGTCGAGTGCGGCGAGGAAGGCGGCCAGGGTCTTGCCCGAGCCGGTGGGAGCGGCGATCAGGGTGTGCCGGCCGGCGTGGATCTCGGGCCACGCGCGGGCCTGCGGCTCTGTCGGAGAGCCGAACCGGCGCTCGAACCAGGAGGAGACGGCGGGGTGGAAGACAGAGAGCGGCATGAGGTTTTCAACCCGGGGAAAGGCCCCGGCATTCCGGCTCATTTTCGCCTGTCCGGGACGGCAGATCAAGGGGCAGCCCCCCCTCCGTAGGGCGGGGGTCTCCCATACCAACAGGTATGGCGCGGGCGCCTCCCCGGCTCTAGAAAGGAGTCGTAGAAACCCCGCTTCGAGAGGAGCTGACCCATGAGCAAGACACTCCGGATCCTGACCCTGGCCATCGTGTTCTTCGTCGCCGTCTGGCCCCTGGTCACGGCCGCGGAGGAGGAGCCTGGCAACGCGGCGCGCGGCCGGGCGTCGTTCACCCTTTACTGCTCGAGCTGCCACGGCAAGTCGGCCAAGGGGGACGGCCCGGTGGCGTACTCGCTGAAGACCGCGCCCGTCGACCTGACGCAGCTCTCGGCGAGCAACGGCGGGAAGTTCCCCGTCGATCAGACCTACGCCTACATCGACGGCCGCAGGAGCGTGGGCGCTCACGGTCCCAGCGACATGCCGGTCTGGGGGCTGAGCTTCCAGGATCCCGGCAGGGACTCGGACCAGGAGGCCATGGTCCGCCACAAGATCCGCGACCTGGTGGCCTACATCGAATCGATACAGGAAAAAGGCCGCTAGGATTGCGTTTCCGGCATCCCGAATCCACAGAACGCCCGCGGGCCCCGGGGACCGGGATGGCCCCGGTGCGCCTCGCGGGGTCCTCCGCCGCGTCGAGCACGACCCCAAGGCCACGCTGATCGAGTGAGCCCGGCCGGACTCGCTTTTCCCCGCTCGAGGCACTCTTCTTAGAGGAGCCCCGCAATTCCATTCCCGAGAGGAGGACCGACCTTGCGTCTATCGAAACCTGTCCTTGCCGTGCTCTGTATCACCCTCGCCGCTCCCGTCCTGGCCCAGGGCCTGCCGGACCTGATCGTCCGCGAGGACATCATGGCCCAGCAGTGGCTGGTCCGCGACGAGAAGCTCGATGCCGCCTTCTGCAGCGTCGTCGAGGGCGGGGTGACCCCCGGCCTGCACCGCCTCGCGCGCTTCACCGTCATGACCGCCAACGTGGGCGACGGCGACATCAACGTCGGCGATCCCAGGGCCCACTACGACGCCAACGACGGCCTGTTCGAGCTCGCCACCTGCCACCAGCACTTCCACTTCCGCAACTACGCCCTCTACCAGCTCATCGAGCCGGGCACCGGCAAGGTCTGGAAGGCGGCCAAGGCCGGCTTCTGCATGCTCGACACCGACCCGAACCCGGCCTACATGGGCGAGGCCCCGAAAAACCCGCAGTTCCGCGCCTGCGGCGACCTGACCCACGCCGGCAACCAGGGCATCAGCCACGGCTGGACCGACACCTACCGCTTCTTCCTCGGCGGCCAGTACTTCGTGCTCGACGGCGGCGACGGCCAGCCGGTCGTGCCGCCCGGCGACTACATCATCCGCGTCACGGCCAACCCGCCCTACAAGGCGAGCAAGGACAACCCCTGCCGGTTCCTCGATCCGGCCACCGGCTTCTGCCACGCCCTGCAGGAGTCGAACTACGCCAACAATGTCGGCCAGGTCCTGATCACCATCCCGTCCCACCCCGGCACCGACGGCGTCGGCCCTCTCAAGGGCTCCGACAACCCGGTCAAGGAAACCAACGAGCACTAGATCCCCGAAAGTCCCCTGCCGCCCCGGGCACCCGTCCGGGGCGGCACGAAAGTCTCCCCAAGCCGGGGCTCCCCCGAGCCGGCATACCGCTTGCACAGGCGACGCAGCCGAAGTCACTCGTCCGGCAGGACGGAGCCTGAGACCATGACCACGACCAATCTCGATGTCTTCCCAAGGGCCTCGACCGGCGTCGAAGGCCTCGACTACATCCTCGGCGGGGGCTACCCGCGCAACCGCATGTACCTCGTCAAGGGAGATCCCGGCGCGGGCAAGACGACGCTCGCCATGCAGTTCCTGCTCGCCGGCGTCCGGGCGGGCGAGCCCGGCGTCTATGCCACGCTGTCGGAGACGGAGGAGGAGCTGCGCGACGTGGCGCTCTCCCACGGCTGGCCGCTCGACGGGATCACGATCTGCGACCTCCAGGCCTCGGAGGAGAGCCTCAAGGCCGACTCGCAGTACACGCTCTTCCACCCCTCGGAGGTCGAGCTCTCCGACACCACCCGCATCGTGCTCGACGTGGTGGAGCGGGCCGCGCCGCTGCGGGTGGTGTTCGACTCCCTGTCCGAGATGCGGCTGCTGGCCCGCGACTCCCTGCGCTACCGGCGGCAGATGCTGGCGCTCAAGCACTACTTCACCGGCCGCCAGTGCACGGTTCTGCTCCTCGACTACGGCACTCAGTCCGGCGAGTTCCAGCTCGAGAGCCTGGCCCATGGCGTGATGGAGCTGGAGCAGCTCCCGCTCGGCTATGGCGGCCAGCGGCGACGGCTGCAGGTGCGCAAGGTCCGCGGCATCCCGTACAAGGGTGGATACCACGATTACATCATCCATACCGGCGGCCTGGCCGTCTACCCGCGCCTGGTGGCCGCGGCGCATCCCGGATCGTTCAGGAACGCGGTGGTTTCCAGCCAGGTCGAGGGGCTCGACGCGCTGCTCGGCGGCGGCGCCGACCGGGGGAGCAGCCTGATGCTGCTCGGTCCCGCAGGAGTGGGCAAGTCGACGATCTGCGCGCAGTACGCCGCCGCCGCCGCCCGCTGCGGCGAGCGCTCCGTGGTCTACAACTTCGACGAGTCTACGGAATCCTGGACCGGCCGGGCGGACGCCCTCGGCATGGGCCTGAGCCCGCACGTCGAGTCGGGCCTGGTCTCGGTGCGGCAGGTGAACCCGGCGGATCTCACGCCGGGGGAGCTCGCGGGCCAGCTCCGCGACGAGGTGGAAGCGGGCGTGCGCCTGGTGATGATCGACAGCCTCAACGGCTACCTGAGCGCCATGTCGGAGGAGCGCCATCTCATCCTCCACGTGCACGAGCTGCTGTCCTACCTGAGCCAGCACGGGGTGCTCACGATCCTGGTGATGGCGCAGTACGGCCTGGTCGGCGAGGCCCTCACCGCGCCGGTGGAGCTCTCCTACCTGGCCGACACGGTGGTCCTGCTGCGCTTCTTCGAAGCCTTCGGCGAGGTGCGGCAGGCGATCTCGACGGTGAAGCGCAGGGGGGGCGATCACGAGCGCAGCATCCGCGAGCTGCGGATCGATCCGGACGGGGTCCGGGTCGGCCGCGAGCTGCGGGAGTTCCATGGTGTCCTTTCAGGCCGGCTCGAATACACCGGCGAAGCCGGCCCCCTGCTCGCCGCCCATGGACAGCCTCCCCAACCCTGAGCGGGACGCCATGGAGAACCGCGTCCTGGTCCTTGCGCCCACGGGCCGGGACGCCGTTCTCGCCTCCCAGATCCTGGGCAACATGGGGCTGCCCTGCCGCGCCTGCGCCGACGAGGACGATCTCTGCCGCGAGATCGCCGCGGGCGCGGCCGTGGCCATCCTGGCCGAGGAGGCGCTCCATCCCTGGACGGTCAACTCGCTGCTCAATGCGCTCGGCCGGCAGGGACCCTGGTCGGACCTCCCGCTGATCGTCTTCACCCGCGGCGAGCGCAGCAGCGAGTCGATCCTGGAGGCCCTGGGGCCGCTCGGCAATGCCACGATCCTGGAGCGGCCGGTGCGCGTCAGCACCCTGGTGAGCGCGGTCAAGGCCGGCATGCGCGCCCGCCGCCGGCAGTACGAGGTGCGCGACCTGCTGGTGCGCCAGGCCGACGCCGACCGCCGCAAGGACGAGTTTCTGGCCATGCTCGGCCACGAGCTGCGCAACCCGCTCGCCGCCATCCGCAACGCGCTCTGGCTGCTCGACGAGGCCGGCTCCGGCGGCGAGATGGAGACGCGGCAGCGCGACGTGATCGACCGCCAGACCCATCACCTGGTGCGCATGGTCGACGACCTGCTCGATGTCTCCCGCGTCACTCGCGGCAAGATCAGCCTGCAGCACCAGACGGTGAACCTCGGCGACCTGGTGCGGCGCTGCCTGGTGGAGCTCGGCATGGGCCGCCTCGCCGAGGCCCACGAGCTGACGCTCGACCTGCACACGGAGCCGGTCTGCGTCGAGGGCGACCCGGTGCGGCTGGAGCAGGTGGTCTGCAACCTGCTCCACAACGCGGTCAAGTACACGCAGCGCGGCGGCTCGATCTCGGTCTCGGTCTCCACCTCGGGCGGCGAAGAGGACGGCCAGGCGGTCATCCGCGTCCGCGACAACGGGCTGGGCATCTCGGCGGACATGCTGGGCAAGATCTTCGAGCCGTTCACCCAGGTGGAGAGCTCGCGCAAGCGGTCGGAGGGGGGGCTGGGGCTGGGCCTGCCGCTGGTGCGCAGCCTGGTGGAGCTCCATGGCGGCACGGTCGAGGCGAGCAGCGCCGGGCGCGGCCTGGGGAGCGAGTTCGTGGTCCGCCTGCCCCGGCATGCCCCGGGCTCCGGAGCGGCCGTGCCCGTGCCGAAGGAGCAGCCCGGCGCAACGGTGCCGGCCGCGGAGCCGGTCCGGCTGCGGGTCCTGGTGGTCGAGGACAACCACGACGGCCGCGAGTCGCTGCGCGACCTGCTGGAGCTCTGGGGGCACGAGGTCGAGACCGCGGCGAACGGGCCGGACGGCGTGGACGCCGCCCTCGACTCGCTGCCGGACGTGGCGCTGGTCGACATCGGCCTGCCCGGCCTGGACGGCAACGAGGTGGCGCAGCGCATCCGCGCCGCGCTCGACGGCGACACCATGGTGCTGATCGCCATGACCGGCTACGGCCAGCCGGAGGACCGCCGCCGCGCGCTCCAGGCGGGGTTCGACGCCTACCTGATCAAGCCGGTGGACCCGGACGAGCTCGCCCGCACCCTGCAGGAGCTCGGCCATGCGCGGGCCGGCGCCCGCCTGCTCAGAAGTTGAAGGTGCGCCAGCGCGTCAGGAGGACGAGCAGGAACGGGATCAGGTTCGTGTTGACCAGATCCTTGGCACTCTCCATCCAGGCATAGCCGTCGCGCAGGTCGAAGACCTCCATGGTGATGGAGACCAGGATGCCGGGGATGAGCGCCGTGAACGAGCCGAGCTTGCGCCGGAAGAGGATCAGGGCGAGGAGCAGGCACAGGAAGCCGATGTAGACGTGGATGGCGTCCTTGGTCAGCGGCAGGACGGAGACCCACCACAGCTTGAAGATCTGATAGTCCGACTTCATACGTCGGGGATCAGCCTATCAGACCCGTCTTCCCCTCCGTCATCCCCTCCGGTTTCAGGGCTGCCTCCGTGGGGCTCGGCGCCACCTCGTCCTTGATCTTCTCGGCGTTGACGTTCCGGACCTGCTCCGGCCGGATCCAGCCGGATTCGCGGGCATGGACCGCCGCGGCCTCGGTGTCCTCGCAGAGCAGCATCGGCACGCCCTCGTCGCGGATCTCCTTGGCGAGCTCGAGCACCTGCTCGTCGCGGGCCGGTCCCACGCCGATCCTGCGGATGTAGATCGCCAGGATGCGGCCGGGGAACTCGCGCACCACCTGGCGGTAGATCTCGGGGTCCTTCTCGCCGCTGTCGCCGATCAGGATGAAGCCGAGCTTCGGATAGAGGTCCAGGATCGGCCGGATGCACCCGAGCTTGTAGGCGGCGGTCTCCATCTTGAACAGCTTGCGCGGATCGAGCCCGAAGTCGCGCAGCAGGATCGGGCCGCGCGGGATCTTCTGCAGGTCCATGAACTCGGCCAGCAGGTCGTAGAGGTTCCACGGGCTGCCCGAGACGAAGAAGATCGGGTTCTCCCCGCCTGGGTTCACTCCCTGCACCAGCGCCTCGTAGAACGCCGCCACCCCCTTGAACGGCAGGCGGGTGCGGGCGTTGTTCAGGAAGACGGTGCGCGCCATGGCCAGGCGCTGGGTCACGCCGGTCTCGAGCACCGTGTCGTCGACGTCGCTGATGACGCCGAACTCGGAATCGGCCGGCGGGATCAGCACCGGGCCGGTGGCGCGCACGCCGGGCTCCGGATGAATCAGATCGAGCTCCACGTCGTGCCAGCGGCCCGCGGCGAGGGGGGCCGGCGGCTCGATATGGGCCCTGTAGTAGCCTTCCTCGTCCGCGACCAGCTCGCGCTCCCAGCCGGGCCCGCGGGCGCGCAGGCGGGCGTGGGGCACCTCGTCGCTCTCGAAGCGCTTCCAGGCGTTGCCCAGGTTCTTCCAGATCGTGTCGTTCTCGCCCGCGGCGCCCACCGGCTCGTCCTGGAGCACGCGCCCCTGGATCAGAAATCTCTCGGGCGTGCCGAAGCCACGGTAGGGCAGGATTTGAAGAGGGTCGTCGCGGTCGAAGCGGGTTGCGAGACGGCCCTTGACCGCATCCACGCCCCGCTCCACCGGCACCGCGGCCCGGAGGATGGCGCGCTTGAAGATGGAGTGCTCGGCCATATCGGGCGCGGGGTGCAAGAGGCGGGCCGGAACACGGACGAACACGGACTTTCACGGACGATCACGGACTTGCCGGAAGCCGCAGCGGTCCGTGCCTGTCCGTGTTCGTCCGTGTCAGTCCGTGTGTCCGTGTTCCCCCTACAACCGCCGGTGCCTCCCCACCGGGATCGCCCGCCGCACCTTCGCCACTCTTTCGAGATCGATCTCGGCCAGCGCGAGCCCGGGGCCGTCCGAGGCCGTTGCAACCGGCAGGCCCCAGGGGTCCACGATCATGGCGTGACCCCAGCTCGCCTTGAGGCCGGCGTCGTCGTGCTCGCCGTGCTGGGCCGGAGCCAGCACCCAGCACTGGGTCTCGATCGCCCGCGCCCGCATCAGCGGCTCCCAGTGGTCCTTGCCCGTCGCCAGGGTGAAGGCCGAGGGGATCATCAGGACCTGCGCTCCCTCGTCCACCAGGCGGCGGTAGAGCTCCGGGAAGCGGAGGTCGTAGCAGATCGAGAGCCCGAAGCGGCCCAGCGGCGTGTCCACCACCGCGACCTCGCCGCCGGGCTTGCAGGTATCCGACTCCGCGAAGCGGACGCCGCCGGGCACATCCACGTCGAACAGGTGCATCTTGCGGTAGACGCCCAGGGTGGCGCCATCATTCCCGAAAAGGACGCTGGTGTTGTAGCAGCGGCCCGGCTCGTCGCTCTTCTCGTTGAACGAGCCCAGCAGGAGGTGGATGCCGAGCCGGCGGGCGAGATCGGAGAACCGGCCGCAGGTGGGGCCGTCCAGGGGCTCGGCGCGACGGACCTTCTCGTCGTGCGGTCCCAGGTAGTTCGTGTTCTCCGGGGTGGCGACGAAGCGGGCGCCGTAGCCCGCGGCGCGCTCGATCAGGCTCCGGGCGCTCTCCCAGTTGGCCTGCTCGTTCGAGGTGCAATTGAGCTGGATCACCGCTGCCATGTACATGGCGGATTTCTAGCATAGTCTCCCGGCCGATGAACCAGACCCTCCCGATCGTCGCCGCCGTCGAGATGGGCTACGGCCATCTGCGCGCGGCGCGGCCGCTGGCCGACCTCCTCGGCACCCGGATCACCCACGTGGACCAGTCGCCGGTCGCCGAGGGGGAGGAGCAGCGCCTCTGGCAGCGCTCCCGGCGCCTGTACGAGGTCACCTCGCGCGCCTCGCAGCTCCCCCTGGTGGGAGCGCCCATGCGCTCGCTCCTGGACTCGGTCACCGCGATCCCGCACCTCTACCCCTACCGCGACCTCTCGGCGCCCACGCTCCAGGTGCGCTCGCTGCACCGGCTGATCCGCAAGGGACTGGGCCGCGGGCTGGTCGATCATCTGAAGGCCACGGGCGCGCCGCTCCTCGCCACCTTCTTCGCGCCGGCCCTCGCCGCCGACCACCACGGCTGCGAGCGGGTCTTCCTGGTGGTGACCGACTCGGACATCGGCCGGGCCTGGGTGCCGCTGCGCCCCGGGACCAGCCGCATCGTCTATCTCGCTCCCAGCCAGCGGGCGGTGCAGCGCCTGCGCTCCTACGGCATCGCCCGCGAGCGGATCGAGATGACCGGCTTCCCTCTGCCGGATGAGCTGTTGGGAGGCGTGGACGTGCCGGTCGCGCGCCGCAACCTCGCGGCCCGGCTCGTGCGGCTGGACCCGAAGCGCGCCTTCCGCTCCCAGGCCCGGGACGAGATCCAGGCCTTCCTGGGCGTCGAGCTGCCCGCGGACCAGGAGGGCGTGCCGCCGCTCGCCACCTTCACGGTCGGAGGGGCCGGCGCCCAGACCGAGCTGGCCCGGCGCCTGCTCGAGAGCCTGAAAACCACGATCGAGGAGGGCCGGCTGCGTCTCTGCCTGTCGGCCGGCGTCCGGCAGGAGGTGGCGGACCGCTTCACCGTGTGGATCCGGGAGGCCGGCCTGGAGGGGCACCCGGGCGTGGGCATCCTCTGCGAGAAGGATTTCGACAGCTACTACGCGGCCTTCAACCGGCTGCTGGGGGAGACCGACATCCTCTGGACGAAGCCGAGCGAGATGACCTTCTATGGCGCGCTGGGGCTGCCGCTGGTGCTCTCGCGGCCGGTGGGCGTGCACGAGGGGTACAACCTGCGCTGGGCGATCGAGAACGGCGCGGGCCTGAAGCAGCGCAGCCCCGACTACGCCGGTTTCTGGATGCGCGAGTGGCTGGCCGAGGGCACGCTGGCCGCCGCGGCCTGGTTCGGGTTCCTGAGGCTGCCGAAGTTCGGGGTGTACCACATCCTGGAGCGGGTCAGAGCCGGCCGATGACCCCGTCCGCCGCCACCCCCACCACCTCCACCTCGCTGAATTCGTTCCACTCCCCCTCGGGGCAGTGCACCCGGAGATAGTTGTCCGTCAGCCCCTGCCCGCCCCGTTCCCACAGCACCGTCTCCCTTCGACCGACGTGCTCCTTCCAGAAATCCCGCTCGGCCCGCTCCGCGACCGCGAGCATGCGCTCCATGCGGGCCTTCCTCTCGTCCGGAGGCACGGGGCCGGGCAGGTCCGCGGCCTCGGTCCCGGGCCGGGGCGAGAAGGGGAAGACGTGCGCCTTGGCGAAGCGGGCGGCCTCCACCGTGGCCAGGCTCTCCTCGAACTCCTCGGCCGTCTCGCCGGGGAAGCCCACGATCACGTCCGAGGTGATCGCCGCTCCCGGGATGGAGGACCGCACCCGCTCCAGGACGCCGAGGTACCCCTCCGCCGTGTACGGCCGGCGCATTCGCCGCAGAGTCGCGGTCGAGCCGCTCTGGAGCGAGAGGTGGAGGTGCCGGCAGAGCCGGCGGTCAGACCAGAGCTCCAGCAGGCGCTCGTCCAGGTCCCAGGGCGCGATCGAGGTGAGCCGCAGGCGGGGGACCTCCGTCCGCTCCAGGATCGCGCGGACCAGCTCGTAGAGGCGGTCGTCCCCGGAGCGGTAGGCCGAGATCTGGACCCCGGTGACCACCACCTCCCGATACCCTCCCTCGACCAGCGAGCCCACCTCCTCCACCACCTCGGCCAGCGGACGGCTCCGCTGACGCCCCCGGGTCGAAGGGATGATGCAGAAGGAGCAGCGCATGTTGCAGCCGTCCTCCACCTTGACCAGGGCGCGGGTGTGGCCGAAGGGGAGCCTCACCCAGGGCACCGGCACCTCGTCCGGAATCAGGTCCGGGAAGGCGGCATGGACGTGGTCGAGAAGCCGGTCCTTCTCGGAATTGGGGACGACCAGATCCACGAGACCGGCTGCCTCGCCGGGCTGGTCCGTGGCATAGCACCCGGTGAGGACGGTCCGGGGGGCGCGCCGGGCGGCTTTCCGGGAGGCCCTCGCCGCGGTGTGGGTGACCGTGCAGGTGTTGACCACGTGCAGGTCGGCCTCGCCGGGCGAGCCCACCACCCGGTGCCCGGCGGCGAGGAAATCCCGCGCCAGGCGCTCGGTCTCCGACTGGTTCAGCTTGCAGCCGAGGTGGGTGAAGCACACTCGCACGGATGGAAATTTACCGGAAATTTACCCGCCCCCGCCGGGATTTCACGTAGATTGGACGCCGTCATGAAGGCCCTGCTCCTCACCCTCGCCCTGATCGTCCCCCTGCAAGCCTGGGGAGCTGCCGGCGAGTGGGCGGAGAACCCGGAGTCCCGCGTCCGGCTGATCACGCCATGGCAGGTGGCGCCCCAGAGCGGCGAGCTGCGGATGGGCCTGCACTTCAAGCTCGCTCCCGGGTGGCACGTCTACTGGAAGAACAGCGGCGACGCCGGCTTCCCGCCGGTCGTGGTCTTCCGGAAGACTCCCGACCTCGGCGATCCCGAGCTGCTCTGGCCCGCGCCCGAACGCTTCGAGCTGCCGGGTGACCTGGTCGCCTTCGGCTACGAGGACGAGGTGGTCTACCCCTTGCGGGCGAAGCTCGACACCCAGGCCGACCGCCTGCGTCTGACGGCCGACGTCGACTACCTGGTCTGCCAAGTGGACTGCGTCCCCTACCGCTACACCCTCACCCTCGACCAGCCGCTGGGCACACCCGTTCCGGACCCCGGGACCATGCCGCTCCTCGACCGCGCCTGGGCGAGCCTCCCGACGCCCGCCGGCCAGGGGCCAAGCCAGGGGATTACCACCACCGCGGCCCTGGACGTGAGCCGGCCCTCCGCGCCGGTCCTGGAGGTGCGCGTCAAGGGCGCCCGCCCGGGTCCGGAGAGCCAGCTCTTCCTCGAAAGCCACGAGGCGTTCGACACGGGCAAGCCGGTGTCCCAAGCCACGGCGGACGGCGTGATCTACCGCGTCCCGCTGAAGCCCCGGGAGGAGGGCAAGGTGCCGTTCACGACCACCGTCGGCTGGACGGTCACCCATCTCGCCCGGAACGGCCAGCCGCTCAACCTGGAGTCCCGCCAGCAGATCGGCCGCAAGGAGACCCCGGGCGGGCCGGCGTTCACGCCCGGGCTCGTCGCGGTCCTGGCCCTGATCTCCCTCGGGCTCTGGGGGCTCCTTCGACTGTCCAAGCCTGAAACCACAGGAGGTAAGACCTGATGCGAAAGATCACCCTGACGATGCTGCTCCTTCTCGCCCTCTCCGCCGCCGCGGCCCTCGCCGGCGGAGCGGTGGGCGAAACCGCCCCCGCCTTCCAGCTCAAGGACCTGGACGGCAAGACCCGCTCGCTCGCCGACTACAAGGGCAAGGTGGTGGTGCTCGAGTGGCTCAACCCGAACTGCCCGTTCTCGGACCGGCACGCCCGCGAGAAGACCATGAGCAGCCTGGTCAAAAAGCATGGGAGCGTGGTCTGGCTGGGAATCAACAGCACGAGCTCGGGCCACCAGGACTTCCTCCAGCCGGCCGAGCACAAGGCCTGGGCGCAGAAGAACGGCGTCAACTACGCGGTGCTCTACGACGAGACCGGCAAGGTGGGCAAGGCCTACGGCGCCAAGACCACGCCGCACATGTTCATCGTCGACGAGCAGGGGAAGATCGCCTACAACGGCGCGATCGACGACGACCCGAGCGGCCGCACCGCCGCGGCCCAGCGCACGAACTACGTGGACGGCGGCCTGATCGCCGAGCTGGCCGGCAAGAAGGCCGATCCGGCGGCCACGAAGCCCTACGGCTGCAGCGTGAAGTACTGAGCGCCGGCCTGAAAAGGACTTAAAGGACTTAAGGGACCTAAAGGACGCCAGAGAGTGCCCCTTGGGTCCTTTTCGTCCTTTACGTCCCTTTCGTCCTTCCCTTCCCCCGCCCCGCCTGCTAACCTTTCTGCTGCTTCCGTTTCTCTTGTTTTCGGATAGAGGCGCACGCTGTCGGATCCAGAGGCCGGCGTACTTTCATGCGTCTTTTTTTCGAAAAAAGGAGAGACTCGAATGGCTTACACCCAGGATGGAATCATGGCACAGGTCTACGTGGCCTTCGGCCAGGGGACCGGCGCCGTGCGCGTTTCCCAGGAAGCAGCTCTCGAGCTGCACCGCTGGTATTACAATGCCATCACGCCCGCTCTCATCTTGGCCTGGGGGAGCTCGGCGCTCCAGGTGCTGGACCGCATCCGTGCGATCGGCAGCCTGGCGGCCCTGAAGGCGATCCAGCAGGGCTCCCCCACGATCACCGTGCTGCAGGTCTATGAGTCGGCAGAGCAGGTCCAGGTTGAATCGGATACGCCCTATTGTCCGCCTGTACCCCCACTTCCCCCGGTTCCCTGAGCCTGCGGACCTTCACCCGCTCGTGCTGAGTGCCGGCCTCTGGAAACGGCTGCTCCCGCTCCTCGCCCTGATCAAGGCGGGAGCGGGGCTCGTCGCCCTGGCCATCGCCCACGACCACATCCAGGACGACTTCTACCCCTGGTATCTCCATGCCGTCTATGCCGTGCCGTTCCTGTCCACCGGCCTGCTGCTCCTCTTCGGCGGCCGGCGCGACGACCGCGCCGTGAACCTCGGCGGCTTCTTCCTCATGGCGACCACGGCCTTCCTCAACCGGCCGATGCGCACCTTCGTGGAGTTCCAGTATCCCGGCCACGAACTGATGAAATTCCTCGACGTGCTGGAGCTCGACGCCTTCATGGCCTTCTTCCTCTGGTCCTTCGCCCGCGACTTCCCGCACCCGCTCGTCTCCTCCGCGGGGCAGCGCCGGGTCCGCGCGGCCGTGCTCACCAGCCTGGCGGCGGGCGCGATCCTCTTCGCGTTGAACCTGCTCTACTACGTCTGGCACGCTGGGCAGCTGGCAGAGCTCACCCCCAAGCGCGGCCAGGGGATCTACTACAGCGTCGTGCTGCCGCTCACCGCGGCGGCGTTCGTGTTCCTCTACTGGCGGTCCCGCCACCTCCAGGGGACCGATCTGCGCCGGGTCCGCCTCTTCCTCCAGGCGCTCACCGTGGCCGCGTTCCCCTCGTTCGCCGAGATGCTCGCGGGCCTGTTCTACCCTCCGTACCAGGAGCTCAAGGACGCCCGCCCCGCCCTCGGCCGCACGACCCTCCTGATCAACACGGGGTTCATCCTGATGTTTCCGATCATCACCCCCTACGCCGTCCTGTTCCACCAGGTGCTCGACGTGCGGCTGCTCGCCCGCCGCGCCGCGCAGTACGCTCTCGCCCGCTACACGACGATCGTCCTCGCCACCGTTCCGATCGCCGCCCTGTTGATCTACCTCTACCAGCACCGCCTCGAGCGGATCGTCGAGATCTTCTCCGGACCGCGCCTGCCGTTGCTCGTCTCGGCCACGCTCATCGGGTGTGCCGCGCTGTACTACCGCAAGACGCTGCTGGAGATGATCGACCGGCGCTTCTTCCGCGAGCAGTACGACTCGCGGCGCATCCTGACGCAGCTCCTGGAGCGGGTGCGCGGCACCTCGGGCATCGCCGCCCTGGCCACCCTGATCGCCGAGCAGGTGGACCTGGCGCTCCACCTGGACGTGGTCTCGCTGCTGATCGTGGACCCGCGCTCGGGCCTCCTGTGCGAGCCGCGGCAGCGCAGCCGGCGCCTGGACGCCTCCTCGCCGCTCGCGCTCCTGGTCTCGGACGCCAGCGAGCCGCTCCCGATCGAGCTCGACAACCAGCGCTCGCCTCTGGCCCGGTTGCCGGACCCCGACCGCCACTGGCTGGTGGACAGCGGCTTCAAGCTGATCGTGCCCATCCTGGCGCGCGACGGCTCGCTCCTCGGCATCCTCGGCCTGGGCGAGAAGCGCAGTGGCCTCCCCTTCCTCAAGGAGGACCGCGACCTCCTGCGCGCCATCGCGAGCAGCGCCGGCTGGGTGATCGAGCTGGAGCAGACCCGCTCGGCCACGCCGGCCCCGCGCCCCCCCGCTGGCCCGCGCCCTCCGGTCGAGCTCGACGAAGAGAAGACCGCGACCGAGCCGATCGGGCTCACCGAGCTGGCCCGCGAGTGCCCGAACTGCGGCAAGCTCTACCCCTCCTACACCGTCCTCTGCAGCGCCTGCAGCAAGCGGCTGGAGCCCTCCCACGTGCCCTACGTGCTGCCCGGCAAGTTCCGCTTCGAGAGGCGCATCGGCATCGGCGGCATGGGCGTGGTCTACCGCGGCTCCGACCTCTCGCTCGGCCGGCCGGTGGCGGTCAAGACCCTGCGCCGGGTCTCTCCCGAGGACGCCATGCGGCTGCGGCGCGAAGCCCGCACGGCCGCCGCGGTCTCGCACACCCATCTCGCGCCGGTCTACGGCATGGAGACCTGGCAGGGCACGCCCATCCTGGTCATGGAGCTGCTCGAAGGCGGCACCCTCGCCCATCGCCTCCTCGACCGCGGCCGCCTCTCCCCGCTGGAGACCGTGGAGCTCGGCATCCAGATGACCGACGCGCTCGGCCATCTCCATTCGGCGGACATCCTCCACCGCGACATCAAGCCGAGCAATATCGGCTACACCAGGAACGGCACGCCCAAGCTGATGGACTTCGGGATCGCGAGGCTCATGTACGACCTGCGGCGGGAGCGCGAGGAGGGGGAGAGGGAGCGCCTCGCCGAGGACCCGTCGCTCGTGCCGTCGAGCTCGCTCTGGACCCACATCGACGGCATCACGCCGCTCTCGAAGCCGCTGGTGGGGACGCTCTCCTACCTCTGCCCCGAGGCCCTGGAGGGCAAGACGCCCGACGCCCACTTCGACCTCTGGAGCCTGGCGATCGTGCTCTACGAGTGCCTGCTCGGCCGCAAGGTCTTCAGCAGCGCCGACCCGCGCCAGACCGCGACCCGCATCCGCCTGGGCCGCGTTCCCGACCTCAACCAGCTCTGTCCCGAGTACGACGACGAGCTGGCCGAGCTCTTCCGGATCGCCCTCAACCGCCACAAGAACCGCCGCCCGGCCAACGCCCTGGAGCTCCGCCAGCGGCTGGAGGCGGTGCGGGGGAAGGTGAGGTAGGGGGAAAGGACACCAAGGACCTCAAGGACACCAGGGACAGCAAGGACGAAAAGCTTTCACTCCGATGTTCTTGCTGTCCTTGAGGTCCTTGGTGTCCTTGGTGTCCTTCAATACGGCCCGCCCATCTCCAGGATGGTAGGTTTTGTTTTCGTCGCCACCCCCAGCCCGTCCCCGAAGGGCAGCACGACCGCCTGGAGCTGCGGGTGCATCATCAGGTACCCGTTGAACGCCCGCAGCGCATCCGCGTCGGGATCATCCTCGTCCGGGGGATCGGCGACGAGGCCTTTCCAGAGCAGGTTGTCCAGCGCCACCACTCCGCCCACCCGGAGCTTCGGGACGAGCTGGTCCAGGTAGCGCCGGTACTCCCTCTTGACCGCGTCCACGTAGGCCAGGTCGATCGGGCCTGGCAGCCGAGGGAGCACTTCGAGCGCCGCGCCTTCGATCAGCTCGACCCGGTCGGCCACGCCGGCCCGCTCCAGGTAGCCGCGGGCCACGGCGAGCCGCTCCGGATCGGTGTCGATGCTGATCACGCGGGCCTCCGGCGCGCCGCGGGCGAGACAGAGAGCGCCGTAGCCGATGGCGGTGCCGATCTCGACGACGAGACGCGCTCCGGTGGCGCGGGCGAGGATGCCCAGGAAACGGCCGACCTCGGGGTCCGAGATGGGGATGTCCTCCCGCGCGGCCCGCTCCTCCATCTCCCGCAGGAGCGGATCGCGCGGCGGCAGGAGGCGCTCCAGATAGCTCTCCTGCTGCGGCAGGAGGAGGAGGCCCGGAGCTTCCTTCATGGGGCCTTCATGGCGCGGACGGCGAGCCCGGCGCGCCGGGCTTGGCAGCGGCCCGTGGCTGGCCTTCGTCCGGAGCCCAGGCGGCGTTCTCCAGCGACACCGAGCGCGGCGGCACGCCGAAGCTGAAGTTGGGCTTGAACTCGAGCCGGCACTGGCCGCTCTTCGGCGGCTCCACCAGCGGCATCTCCACCTCGTGGATGCCCGGCCCGGACAGGCTCGCCTCGAAGTCGCCGCAGCTCCCCTCGATGCGCACGGTCGGCTGTCCGCCCTCGTTCACCTTCAGCGGACCCGCGACCTCGGGCGCCGGAATGCTGAGCACCAGCCAGATGTGGCCGGGCTTGCGCAGGCCGGCCACCCGCAGGCCGCCGTTGCCGGTCAGCCAGCGCCGCGCCAGCACCTGGCGGTCGCCGCCGGGCTCGATCGGCAGCCACTGCTCCGAGAAGGTGAAGCGCGGACCGCTCTTCTTGTTGGCCGGCGCCGGCGGCACCTCCACCACGGCGGCCTGATACTCGCGCCGCGCCACCGGCTCTCCCAGGCCGTCCAGCGTCCAGCGCTGCTTGCCCTCGCCGGCCAGGCCGAGCGTCAGCCGGTAGCGGCCCTGCGGCAGCGCCGGCGCCAGCGCCGACTGATACAGCTTGAGGTCGTAGCCGACCGCCGTCCCCTCGCGCCAGCGGCCGGGGAACGTGTGGTCGAACGTGCGCACGACCTTGTCGTCGTCGTCGAGCAGGTGGACGAACACCGTCGGCGTGCCCGCGAACCCTTCGAGCGCGGCCGACGGCTGCCAGCTCAGGTGGATCGTGTGCAGCTCGGGGTGCGGCAGGCGCAGGCTCTTCGGCGACACTTCGATCGAAGCCACCGGCGGCGCGTCCTCGCCGCATCCACCCAGCGCGCCGAGCGCAAGGACCAGGAGCAGGGGGAACAGGGTCTTCTTCATGGTTATGGAGAACCTATCACGGCCGGTACGTCGCCGAGCAGTCCGGCCCCTCCCAGACCGTCACCTCCGCGAGAGGCGCGGCCGGCAGCCGCTCGGCGAGCCGGTCGAAGAACCAGGCGGCGATCCGCTCGGTGGTGGGGCTCACCGCATCGAACGGCGGCACCGTGTTGACGTCCCCATGATCGAGCCGCGCCGCGAGCTCCTGGAGCACCGCTTTGACTTCCACGAAGTCGAAGGCCATGCCCTCGCCGTCCAGCTCCGCCGCGGCGAGCACCGCCTCCACCCGCCAGGAATGGCCGTGGTTCGGCTCCGGCCTCCCCTTGTAGGAGGTCAGGTGGTGCGCCGCCTCGAACCGGGCCACGACCCTCAGCACGTACACGGCTCAATCTCCAAGGAGCTGCTCCACCCGCGCCACCACCATCTCCAGGGCGACCTTGTTCTCGCCCCCCTCGGGGATGATGATGTCCGCCCAGCGCTTCGACGGCTCGACGAACTCCAGGTGCATGGGCCGGACGCTCTCCAGGTACTGGCGCAGCACGTCCTGCACCGTCCGCCCGCGCTCGGCCATGTCGCGGCCCAGGCGGCGGATCAGGCGGATGTCCGCGTCCGTGTCGACGTAGATCTTGAAGTCCAGCAGCTCGCGCAGCGCCGGCTCGCAGAAGATCAGGATGCCCTCGATCAGCACCACCGAGTGCGGCTCGACGCGCCTCGTCTTCTTCGTCCGCCGGTGGCGCACGAAGTCGTAGATCGGGACTTCGACCGGATGCCCGGCTTTGAGCGCCGCGATGTGCGAGATGAGCAGGTCGTTGTCGAGCGCCGCCGGATGGTCGAAGTTGTGGTGCAGCAGCTCGGCCTCGCTGCGCCAGACGATGTCCTTGTAATAGCTGTCCTGCTCGATGAGCGCGATCCGGTCGTCGCCCACGGCGTCGAGGACGGCGCGGACGACGGTGGTCTTGCCCGAGCCGGTCCCGCCGGCCACGCCGAGCACGAACGACCTGTGGTCCGGCCTGGTCAGCACGGGCTGCGGCAGCGGCGCAGTCTCGATCATGGATGCCTCCGGGGCTGAAGCCCAGGGATGGAATGCTACGGAGAGGGATTCTATGTCACCGCTGGCAGCGGTGACAGTAGAAGCTGCTCCGCCCCGCCTGCACGATCCGGCGGATCGGGGTGCCGCACGCCGGGCAGGGCTCCCCTTCGCGGCCGTAAACCCCGAGAGAGACCTGGAAGTAGCCGCTGTTGCCCTCGCCGTCCGCGAAGTCGTTGAGCGTCGTCCCCCCCTGCGCGATCGCCTGCGAGAGCACCGCCACGGACGACTCCGCCACCCGCGCCCACCGCGGCGCCGAGATCCGTCCCACCGACCGGTTCGGATGGATGCCGGAGCGGAACAGCGCCTCGGTCGCGTAGATGTTCCCCAGGCCGACCACGATGCGGGCATCCATCAGGAAGCTCTTGACCGGTCCCCGCCGGCCGGCCGCGGCGCGGGCCAGGAACCCGCCGCCGAACCCGGGCTCCAGCGGCTCGATGCCGAGATGGGAGAAGTGCGGATCGGAGGGGATCTCCGAGGTCTTCACGGCGAACACCAGGCCGAACCGCCGCGGATCGCGGAGCCGCAGCCGCCGGCCCGAATCCAGGAAGAACGCCACGTGCTCGTGCGGCTCCAGCGGCTCGGATTCCGGCACCACCGTGAGCCGCCCGCTCATCCCGAGATGGACCACCAGGGTCTGCCCGCCTTCGAGATCGATGAGCAGGTACTTGGCTCTCCGCCGCAGCGCCGTGACCCCCCGCCCCGCCGTGCGCTTCGAGAGCGATGCCCGGCTCACCGGCTCCCGCATCGCGGTGTTGCGGACCTCCACGCGCGAGATCCGGTCGCCGAGGAGACGGGGCTCCAGGCTCCGGCGCAGGACTTCGATTTCGGGCAGCTCGGGCATGGGGGGCATTGTAAACGCCCGGAACACGGACTGACACGGACGACCACGGACTTGCAGGGACAGAGACCGGGCAGCGAGTCCGCGTGAGTCCCTGTCCGTCCGTGTTCGTCCGTGTTCGTCCGTGTTCCCTTTCCCCCTTGACACCTGCCGCCGTTTGGCGTAAAAAGGGCGTAAGATGTCCAGGCAAGCCACACTCCCGTTCGTCCCCACGCTGACCCAGGTCCCGTCCGATCCGGCCGTGGAGCCGCTGCTCCGGCGAGCGCTGCTCCGGCGAGAGCCGGTGGTGTTAGGCACGGCCAGCGCCGACCCGTACGCCGTCGAATCCGGTCAAGCGGCATTCGTCCGCTCTCTCCTCCAGGCCCTCCTGCGAGTGGAGGGCCTGGAGGTCGCGATCACGACCCGTTCGCCGCGCATCCTCCAGGACCTGAGCCTGCTCATCGAGCTCGATCAGCGCCACGCGGTGCGGGTGGACGTGCCGCTCCCCGCGATCGATCCGGAGCTCGCCCTGCTCATCGAGCCCCGCGAGCCCGCGCCCGACGCCCGGCTCTGGGCGGTGTCGCAGCTGGCCGCCGAGGGGATCACCACGAGGGTGGTGGTGAAGCCGGTCCTGCCGGGGGTGAACGACGGGGAGGATGCGCTGCAAGCCCTCTTCGAAGCCGCCGCCGAAGCGGGAGCCGGAGACATCGTGCTGGACACGGTCCCCGCCGCGAGGGCTCAGCTCAGCCTGTGGCCCGGAGCCAAGAAGAGCGGCCCGGGCCGAGAAGCCCTGCTGACCCTCTTCCGCCGTCTGCGCCTCGAGCACGGTTTCCCGAAAACCCAGCCCGGGCGGGGGTAGCCGCCCTCACCACTATAGGATTGGGGGTAGATCCGGGCCGGACAGGGCCGGCCGGCGCTCATCCCTCCCGCTCGCGCCGCTCCAACTCACGCCGCAGCCGGGCGATCTCTTCCTCGGCCGCCTGGAGCGCCTGGTCCTTCTTCTGCAGAGCCCGCTCCTTCTCCTGCAGAGCCTCGCCCTTCTCCTCGCTCCAGAGCAACCGTTCCCCGGTCGCGGGATCGACCAGCCGCACCTTCAGACCCTCGGGCACGAGCCTGAGCCCGGTCGTCCGGCTGAGCAGTCCACCATCCGGCTCCGGGGTCATCGGCACGTACCGCCCCCGTTGCAACCGGTAGCCCTGAAGGCGCGGCTCCAGGTAGTCGCCATAGGGGTCGAACAGAAAATACTCCTCCACTCCGAGCCGCAGGTATTTGCTCTTCTTGTCGGAGGGATCCTCGTGCCGGGTTTTCGCGGAAGTGACTTCTACCACCAGGCTGGGCGGCTCACCCTCTTCCCAGAGCTTGTAGATCGGCCGGTCCCACTTGGGAACACCCTTGACCAGCAGCACGTCCGGAGCCACCACCGCCCGCGGGTTTCCCCTCTCGTAATAGAGGAAGAGGTTGCCCCCGACCCACACGTCCGGGGCCGTCAGGAACCGGCGTTCCAGGCCCTCGATGAGGTCGGTCATCACCTTCCGATGAAGGGTCGTTTCGGCCATGGGTTGGCCGTCGGAGGTGGGATACTCGATCTCCTCGTGATGCAGCGGGATCGCGCCCATGAATGCCTCCTTTCCCCGACGGGTTGCGGCATCAGACCACGAAACCCGCCGAGGCGCAACTCGCCTCGCGTGTTGATGGTAGCACGCCGGGAGTCAGTCCTCCTTGGTTGGTCGCGATTGCCTAACCCGGCGGAGCCGGAACCAAACAAGTAGCGTAAAGAGGGATAGGGTATGCTTTTGGAGTGCCGAGGCCGGTGCTTCGGCATTCTTGGAGGGTACGCTTATGGTCGTGTTGACGG